>Ga0116228_10002616_pt1 | contig 15619 bp, 13 predicted proteins | sample S1TSphfallax_2_FD_89694 | JGI IMG/M metagenome (GOLD analysis project Ga0116228, IMG submission 89694) | Host-associated microbial communities from peat moss isolated from Minnesota, USA - S1T2_Fc - Sphagnum fallax MG | ecosystem: Host-associated > Plants > Peat moss > Unclassified | place...
ACTTTGATCCCCTCACATCCACATTGAAGGGCAAATTGCTAATGATTGCACCAATTTTTTAATGTAATATGGAATGGATTCACATTTTAATAAACATTTTATTTAACCTACCTTAAACTATGTAGGCTATTTATAATATTACAAAACATGATTTTAATGGTAATCAAATTGTGACTAAATTGATTATAGAATAAAATTATTAATCTAAAATGATTACATGTGTCTAGTATGAATAACATCAAAACTAGGTATGTCCATTATGACTTTTAAAAATTAATTATCTACTCAAATCAAACATTACAATATACATGTGGCAAATGTGGCACCCACATGAATTTGTTTGATTTGATTATTATGACTATTGTGACTAAAATTAATCATTCAAATATGACACCTTGTGATTGTAGTGCTACTTTTGATGATGTGATAACATTAAAATTGAACAAAATCATGTGATTATTATTTTTAAATAATTAATAAAAAATATAATAAACTTTTCATGCTCTTAATTATTTTTATAGTAATCTTCTTATTAAATAAGGTTTTAAAAAATTATTTATTTTGTTGAAATATCCCAAACACAACACCTCCTATCACACTCTTGATACCATTGGACTTTCAATGAATAAGGGTGTGCCAAGTTTCTGTACTCCTGGTGCAAAAACTATTGAATATTAATTTTATCATTGAAATTTTAATGAAATCAAAACAAAAAAATTCGGGGCAATTGTTGCATGAACTTGATATTGTTGGAAAACCCGCAATTATCAATGTGAAATATTAAATCTTGAATAGTTTTGTTTTTGAAAATTCAATAACAAATGAGAATTCAATTTTTAGAAAAAATAACAATTGGATATCAAGTGTTGTTGGAAAGCCTTCAATGATAAAAATTTAATGGTGATAGTTTCGTAATTTTAAAACCTAAGGTCCATGAAATATTGAATTTTGAAATAATCTTTATATCCAAAAGTTTGGTAACAAATGAAAAATCCAATCATAGTGGAATGAAATTATAATTTCAATTTAGGCTAAAACATTTGAAGTAAATTCTTATTGTTTTTGGAAATCTTTCAATGAATTAAACATGGTTTTGTAATTGTTATACCTAAGGTGCAAGAAATATGAAATTTTATATAAATTATTTTTTCATTAAAATTTTACTAGCATATGCAATTTCAACTTTTAGTGAGAATGAAAGGTGGGGGACACTTTTATTGTTGTTGGAAAAACCTTAATGAATAGGATTTCATGGAGATTGTTTTGTAAATTTCAAAACTAAGGTGGAAGAAATATTGAGTTTTGAATGAAGAATTTCACTAAAAATTAAATAATAAATGAAAATTTTAAAGCATAGATATAAATTAATAATTATTATTATGACATTAAAAAAAATTCAATCAACTTCATTATGAACAATATTGACATTTGATTATATTAATTTAAATTTATGTATTTCACATGTGGAAATAATTTCATTAATAATTTCAAGATTAAATCATTTTGATAAGAAAACATTACTTTGAATTTTTTTAGATAAATATTATAAATTAATCTAAATGTATTGACATTTGAAATTATGAAAAAAATTGAATTATCTGTAATTATGAGATTATTATTTTTTGAATAATTGAAATTTTATATTCAAGTTTATAGCCAATTTCAAAATAATTATAATATGTAATATTTTGACACATGAAATTGGAAAATTTTCAATAATTGAAAAAAATTATGAAATTTGAAAATTACACGTCATTAATTAAAGACATTACATTTGAATTTATATTCTCAATAAATAATTATAAAATATTACATTCAAGTTTTTGAAATACATATTTAATATTTTTTTAATGTCTATATGTATTTGGATGTCAATGTTTTTCATCATGTGATGTTGTGATTAGATGGTTAATGCATTGGTGTGTGGCTAAGACATTGAAAGGTTTGATTTTCTCTTGTGTCATATGTTAAAAAATTGACACATGGCATATTATAATGAGTATAAAAAAAACCAAATGGAAATTAAATGTGGGTTTGGTGATTGTTGGTACTTTAATTAAAATTTCTATTTTTTCTTCTTGGGTAGTTTAGTCCAAGAATAAAGTTGGCAAACCCATGGTAGTCCAACAAATCATACATATGACAGTTCTTCAATATATATATATTATTTATTCATTTGGCCATGTAAGATGTTAAATCAACTTGATTAAAATTAGTCAAAAAAACTAACATAAAAACCATGGTTTTGTACTAATGTTAAAGGCCTACCTAAAGGTTGCCTAATTTATCTAAGGTTTGCTTATAGCAATTAAGGTACCTATGGCTTTACCTAAGGTTAAGGGTTGTTTAAACTAATTAAAATACTTAAAGGTCAAACTAGGGACTTCTTATGTTATTTAGATTACTTAGAGGCTTACTTGAAAGTTGTTTAAACTACCTATGGTACATGGGGGTGGGTTAAGTTATTTAGGTTACCTAGGTTTAAGCAACCTAAGCCAACATGTAATATTGCATGCATTGTTTGACCATTAACACATACATTTGCAACCATGATGTATTATAGCCATAATTCAAGTTGAACAATACATCACATCTTGTGTAGTCACCTAGTAATCACATTACCAATCGTAAAAACAACTAAATTTTCATCTATTATAACAAGGGGTGTGTCACATTGTAGCCTTTTCCATTTACATTAAAAAATATCTTTAGGCAAAAGAAAAATTGTGGCAATTATATGTGCACATTTAAATATTTCACCATGCAAAAATATAATCTCCAAAGACTCTTCTAAAAGAAACCAAAATCCTTTAAGATATTATAAATCTATAACTAATTTCAAGTTTCAACACAAGCCAACAAAAACAACAATTGAGGAAAAACCTTGATAATATCTAAGAACAAAATTATGGATGTTACTATGATAGGGGTTTCATTTGTCTAATCAATTGACTCAAAATCAAGACATCATCACACAATATACCCTACAAATTTTACAACAAAATTAAGTTAGGAACCTCATCAATGGCCATAATTAATGGGTTGTGGTCCAAATGAATTGTGAGTCAAAATTTTCAAGTATAATTGCAAAATTTCAAAGTGAAAAGTGAAAATAATGCACCATGAAGCCAATACGAAAATCATGTAAGTTCTTGCTTCTAATTCAAGGCTTTGGAATTTTGTGACAAAGTACTAGCAATCAAGATTTATAATTTGTAGATGTAACCTTTGGCTCCTCCACATTAAGTGATGTCCCACATTAGTTACACAATAAACACATAACTACCATGTTTCTTTTGACTAACAAGCAAACATGACACATAGTGCAATAAACATTATAGTGGGTATGTTTAGACAACTAGGTTGTCACCACGTTTATGCATCCATCACAACACGATGGATGCATTCCCTACTCCACATCATATTATTAGATGTAAACTTCCAATTGCATTCCATCCAAGCGCCTAATTTGAGTGCCTTTGCATGTGTTTTTTGGGCACATGGCCAACACTTATCAACTTGGTGGAAAGACGGGGTCGCAACCGTATGCACACCTACTTGATTACTCCATCACAAATATCATGGTCGCCATAATCTTTGCACTCACATTGGGACAAATCAAAAGTTACACTCATGAGTCACCCAATTTTGAGACCCAACAAGACTAGGTAGTACCTCCTTCCTATAAGCACAAAACAAACACATGAATCAACATTGTTTCTTTGCACCTACAAAACCTCATGCATCCAGTTCTTTGAACTTCACAACAGATCATCAATTTTGGAGCCCAAGAATCTGACCGATGCTTTCCAACGATCATGAATTGTTTTTTCAACTAGGATCTAATTCTCTCCAAGTTCTTCCCCCAAGCCCATGAGGGGAGACTATTTTCCAACTTAAAGATTTGTCACCATATGAAATTGTAGCTAACCTATTCTTCTTCTTTTGTTGTTGTTGTTGCTGCGTGACAATTGGCCATTAGTGGGATTTGCATTATTAGTAGGAGGATTGGTATTAGGGGTGGGCAACTTACTAACGCAATATGCATGGCCATTTGTTGGTTTCTCCATTGTCGAAGTCATTTCCTCAAGCATTACAATGGTTGCTAGTTGGTACTCAATCATACTCCATAAGAACTTCTCTAGATATATTTCAACATTACCTATTAGGATCAACCAACATGGCATAAAACTTGCAATAACAATGGTGTTTGTGTGAAATTATTTGAATGTTTCTTCTTTGGTAGCAAATTTCAATATACATGTATTGGGATGAATGATGAGGCATTGATGTAAAAGGTGGATTTGTGTGTGAGTGTAGGAGAAAATGAATTATTTGGATGATTGAATCAACCATGCACAAATTTTGTTTCCAAGAGTGGGATGTTTTTTTATTGTTGTGTTTCTAGGAGCTACATTGCATACCTCCAATTTTCAATATAATTTAGCCAAGCTACAAGCACACAATCGGTAATATAAAGACCTCTAGTGATCTTCCATTTGAAATTTATGGGATAAGATGCAGATTTGTACACATCCCTCTTATTGCACATACAACTAAGCAGAAAAAAGATTGCGTTAAAAGTCAATAAATGTGGGCTTCTTCATCGATGTTCTATCATAGTTCAAATTCCAGGCTAGATTTCCATGACTATCCTATTGATGTTTTTGTATGAGTAGGTGACATATAGGAGTGATGCCGAGATGAACACAGAATAAAACTTTGATCCTGAAATTGGGGAAGCACCTTTAAGTACAATTTATACTCATTCCTAGAATTGATACAAAATCGTTTAAACCCATCTTCTGATTCAACACTAACCCGATTTCTCTCAAAAGAAAAAAAACTAAATTCTCCTTAAATTAAGGTGGAAAACTTGTACAAAGAATGTTGCCCAAGAGGATAATGGTAGTGACAAGAATGCCAATGTCCAAATCCCGTGAGCAAATGGTCTTGAAGGGAAAGTTGGAACTAATCAATATTTGTAGCAACCAAAAGATTAACGTGCAATGAAGGTGACGATGATGCATTGGGTTTCCAATCTTTCTGACTTTGTTTCATGCATGGCAAAATAAACCCTAAACCCTAAATTAGGGAGTTGTCAAGTTGGTTTGTTAACTATTTTATTTTTGTGACAAATATCAAGGATGAAAATAACATTTGGACTAATTATTGTGGTCATTTTGGGATTTTGCTTTGTAGTTTTCTCACCTGCCTTCAACTTGGCCACCAATGATCAATGGCACTAATCAAACATAAATTAGGGGTAGCAATAAGTAGTTGCAAATGTGGCAACTAAAGAGGGAAATCCATTCATGGGCTTGGGTAGACTTTGTATGTGAACAAGTAAGCCTATTGCATAGTAATGATGTAGCATGAGGGGAGCCATCTATTGAATTCACTAGATGGTTATGTCATATTGCAACTACTATAGCCAATTTCATTTTTATATACAATGGGCTTAAAGGAGGTAAGGTTCGATGTCCCACATCTTAGGCTTAAAGTTTATTCTTCTTTTTGTAGGAGAATTACCTATGTTAGAAGATGTTAGATTGATGATGAGAAGCCCATGAAAGACAAGCTTGTTTCAACTTGGTTAACTATTCAGGTTGTATGAATGTGGACATGAGTTTTGTTAGATGATATATTGGTAGATGAAGATTTAAGGTTTGTTGAAACTATAATAGTTTTATCTCATCCCATTACAACAAATCGATCATTAACCAGAGTAAGTAGTCCAAGGACCAAGTTGTAAGAAGGGAAGAAATAATTTTAATCAAAGGTGATGGCACCAAATAAGGTTGCAGTCATGATTGATCTAGTGGCTATGCAAGCAAATGGTGATTCAAACATGGATATTAACACTGGATACATTTTTTTTATGGACATGGGTATGTGCTACTCATGGTGGGCATTCCTTGAGCTTTAAAATGGATTGGTTCACAATAGGCTAAAAAGGTTTTTAGTCCTTTGCATAAGTGCATTGATTATTTTATGTACATGGTGAACAAATAGCCACACTAAAGTGGGTGGTCTACAAGAATGCAAAGGGGGTGGAGGCACTACTACATGCTTTTGTTGTAGAAGCAAAAACAATGAATAGTAAAAACAATAACAACAAATTGTGAAAGCACGGGAGAATTAGATTAGAAGTATAAAATAAACAAAGATTATGGGCTTATCCAACTTTTAGTAGAAAACCCTTTACATTTCCATCTTTAGTAATTATTATTGCATTCAATAAAACTTCTAATGCTGGTGCTTTGAATCATCCTCTTCCAATGGGTGTCAATTTGCATCATCGAATGGTTCACTATTAGAATTCCTAGCTTGAAAGGAATTTTGGTCAAAAAAACCAAATTGGGGTGAGGGGGGGGGCAAAAATATTCCTTGTCATTTTGGACAAGTCAATTTTAACATGTCTAGTGTGACTGGGTGGTCTTTTTGACTAGCAAAATAAAGGCCATTCGATTGGTCATTTTGATTGATGAATATCAAACCATTTGACTAGTTAAATTATTATAATAATTTATTTTAATATTAAAAAATAATTTGTAAGTAAGCAAGTTGTTGATAGGTAGGTCGTAAAAATGTAGGTAGGTAAGTGGTAGCCTACCCACCTTAACCCTGTAAGCATATACATAAATTACAAGTGTTAGGAATTAAACCATTGACCTCCCCAATGATAAACCAATGGACCACACCATTAAAAGGTGTTCAACTTTTGTCAACTTTTTTTTATTTCACATGTTTATTTTGACACATCATTATGAGACTATAAGGTACATAGGTAGGTATGTTGTACGAGGTAGCCAGGTGGGTGGGTGGGTGCGTAAACCAATAGGCAGGTGGCCGGTAGGTAAATAAATAGGTAGGGAGGTAGGTGGGTGGGTAGCTTGATAAATAGGTAGGTAATAATTAATAGGTGGGTGGGTGGGTGGGTAGATGAATAGGTTGTAGTAGGTAGGTAAATACAAAGGTACATAAGTAGGTAGTTGGGTAGGTAAGTAGGTTGGTAGGTTGTAGTAGGTAGGTAAATATAAAGGTAGGTAAGTAGGTTGGTAGGTATGTTAGTAGGTCGATAAGTAAGTAGGTAGGTAGGTTGTAAAATATGGTAGATAGGTAGGTATGATGCCCCATTTGACTATAATAACATTGGCCATTTTGACTAAATGTTTTACTTGATTAAAACCCCATTGACCATTTTGACCAAAGGTGTCATTTGTTTATGTCCAATTTGACTAAATGTTCCAAAAGACTAAGCGTCATTAACCATTTTGACCAAGGTGGTCAAATTTTTGTCCAATTTGACTAGATGTCCAAGTTAACAAATATTCAAATAGGTCATTTCAACCAAGTTGATTGGTTAAAAGATACACATGTCATTCAAGCCCCTAACTTCTAGTCAAAATGTACATGTTCACTAGTCAAGAAAGACCAATTAGTCAATTTGGACCATTTGAAAAATGAAGAATTTTAATAATGTATGTAGTTTGAACTTGCTCTGTAATCAACTATAAAAAATCTTCTACATGAATGCTACTTCCTTTTGTTGGGTCATTAACTAAACTCATGGAATCATTTCGTAACACTTGTTCATCTAGCAAATTGTTTTTGGGTTGCATTGTTTGGAGGTTTAAATATCTTTCAAGATGTCATTCAACTTGTAATTGGAGCATAATGCATCACACCCACATCCGAATAGTGAACTCCAATCCTTGTAACTAAAAAAAATGAGGCAATTGCATGTTTTTTTATTGCCACATTAAATCACAAAGGAGTTTGGAAGAATTTTTAAAAATATCCATAGTAGGATATTACATATGTAGTTGCAAGGATGAATAGAAAAGTTTGGTTTCACTACATTTGAAAGTTGTTGATGGTTAGTTTGATAATATTGTTATCACCACAAAATTTAAAACAATCTTGTGGGATGATGCATAGGGCGAGCATATTTGTTGGGTTATAACTATGTAGACAAATAGGAGTTTGACAAAGTTGTGAGATATGATCCAAACATGAAGTTTATTAATGTTTAAGCCTAGGGTGCCACACTTGTCAATGTATAAATTACATTATTTTACTTCTTAGTAATGTCATTTGTGTTTGGTGTAACTACAAATTTGGTGCTTTTGTATCATTTGTTGTTTGGTTTACCCAAATCTTCACTAAGGATGTATCTCAATGATTAGAAAGGTTGTCAATGGGCCTTCATGGTAAGTCTACTTTGTGGCTTCGACAATGGCTTTTAGTTCATGGGAAGTCAAACAATGGGCTACGTTGCTGCAAATGTTGTCCAAGTTGGTGTTTTAATAACCTCGCCACATGGTTTTTTCATCTTATTGCACATTTGACGCACTCCCAAACTCTTTAATGGATTCAAATGTGAGTCTAAACTGAAAACAACAGAAGAGCAAGGAGTCGGGGCATGCTCCCTGGCTTGCAGCACTTTGGAAAGGTAGAGGGGCATGTTGGAGTTCAAGGATGGGACTACGGAGAATGACAAGCATCAACTACTCACACGGACCTGCATAAAACCAACACAAGGTGGTTAATGCATAGTTGGAGCACTTTTGGTGCTAGGATGAGCCACGGGCAATTCGGATTCATGAGACTCACCATGGCCCGGACTTGGGGGAAGCCACCACCTTCCCCCTTATAGTATACTTTGTGCCTCTCCATGAGGCCCACATCCAAAATGGCATTTTGTCTCGAAATTCCCAAAGTTGGGATTCCCGTGACTTTGGGGCCCCATAACTTTATGTGCAGACCTTCAATTGAGATGAGGTTTAAAACAAAGTTGTAACCCTCGTCGAAATCTTTCCAATTGTATGTTGCATGCCACCTACACGTAAGGAAATTGGGTCAATTCCCGACTTTTAGTGGTCGAGAGTCAAACTGCCAATGTCGCAACCCCACTTCGGGCAAGTGTGAGGATGAGACTCACACTCCCAAAAAATGAGAACTTGGAATCCTTCGGGATTTCGCAACTTTAGAGCCCGACAACAGAGGGCAAAACACCTCACCTTGAGGTGTTTTTTATACCATTGAAAAGGCCTTGAATTGAATATGCAGCACAAATTATGGGCAAAAGAAGGGTTGGGAGTCAAACTGGCAGTTTGACTCCCGACCACAAAAAGTCGGGAATCGACCCAATCCCAGTGTGTGTAGATGAAGTGCGATACACCGTTGGAAAGCTCTTGAGGAGAGCTACAAGTTTGCTTCAGACCTCATCCCAATCCGAGGCCTGAGCTGGGAGTTGTGAGTCCCCAAAGTCCTGGGAATCCAAGTTGGGACAGTTTCGGGACTCCTTCTTGGGAGTCCCGGGAATAAAAGCCATTTGGATGCAGGTGCCGCGGAGTAATGTAGAGAATACTATATGGGGGAAGGTGGTGGCTTCCCCCGAGTCCGGGCCGTGGTGAATCAAGTGAGTCCAAGGTTGCCCGTGCCTTGTCCCAACACCAAAAGGGTGCAGAATGAGTTCTAACCAACTTGTGGTTGGTTTTGGATGCAGGACCAAGTAATTAAATAGTTTGTCCCTCTTCCTAGTCTAATCCCGGAGCCTTAACACGCCCGTCTACCCCTTTTAGTGCTGAGTGCTGGGAGCGTACCCTCAAGTCTTCAAATTTCCTCTTTGTGACATAGTTGGACTCTTGGGGGTCTAACAAGGGACTTGGGGTTGCGTCAGCCAATTTGACTCCCAACCTTTCTTTTGGTCATAACTTGTGTTTCAGATGTCCAAATGGGTCATGCGAGCCCATTTTAGACATTTATGTTTTAATAGCTTTCCAATGGTATAAAGAACTCCTCAATTCATTGAGACCTGGCCCTTTCAATCGCTCTTTGTACATTTGGGAGTCCACCGGGATTCCAACTCCCAAGGTGGAAGCTCCTTTGGGAGTGTGAGGGTTCGTTCCTTCACACTTTTGTTCACTCCCAGGCTTCCTCTCTTGGCCCACAACCTTGTAAGCCCTTGCATTGGTCGCGAGCCCAAGGTTAAGGTCGCGACAACATTTGCATAGTTGAAAACATAATTTCAATGGAGAGGCTACAAAAAGAATAATCTAGTTTGAAATTTCTCAAAATCCTAGAATTGATAGAAATTGTAATGTTGTTATGAGTGTCCATCCATGTTTGCATTGTGACGATTTCAATAAAAAAAGGGAGGCATCATTACATCAGTAGATAAAACCTTGCGAGTTGCAAATCTTCATTTGTCCTACATTGAGAAGGAAAATCGTGTTGTAGCAATAACAATTAAACAAACAATAGAAGCTCATAAGCCAACACTTGTCAAGGCTTCTTGGTGTTACATCCTTGAAGCAATAGGGTGGGTTGTGATTCCTTTTAACTTAAAAAAAACACACACACCTTTTATAACAACCTACAATACTTCTTCCCAATTTTTCAAATACTTCCCTAATATTTATCTCAAAAGCTTTCCTCTTGCAAGCTACCTTAAATGTTTGTAGCTTAGGAGCTTCAAAAAGTTGGGAAAAAAATGGTTAAAGCTACTTTGGCAGTTGTTGTAGCATTAAAGGTCATACTAGGCTCCAATCCACGCAACCCTCTACTTGTTTCAAAGCTTGACCCATCATTGAATTCCCATCACAATGTAAGTATGGGATTGGAAACAATGTTTGATTGTTGATAATGAAATGGCAAGGGATTTGTTTTTTCCAAATAGTTCCAAATTTTATTTTATTTTTTGGGTGCAACACCTTGACTCTACAATTGTTCATTCCATGTCATCGCTTGCCAATGTTGGTTCAAGGATTCTTAAAACTCAACTATGCCAAATATAGGTCCTTACATTGGCCTCTTGCCCATTATCTCCATTCTAGTTTAATGAGATGTCAAAATTTACATCATACACTTTGGCCCAACAAATCTTCATGTTTAGCTAGATTTGTTTACTTTTGAAAGTAGTTTTATCTAACCTTTCAAAAGCAGACCTCTTTCTTTTGACACTTGGAAAAAGTTTTGCTATCCAAGTTTGGGGTGGTTGAAAAAATGAAGTTAAATTGGATGGAGTGTTGTTCAAGCTTGAGGAATCAAATGAGTGGTATCAATCTACCAAGTTGCTACATTTCAAAAGTTCCCCCATCTAAAATTAGATCTAACTGGTCACCATGGGATCATCCCTTTCATGGACATGTTAGAGATCGACAATAGTCAAGTAAGTTACCTCCAACAATCTTTCCTTTTGTTTTTAGTTATTTTGATGTGCAATCATGGAATTTAATTATAGTCAACATTTGGCTATGTTCAAAAGGTTAGTGAGGTTTGGATGCTTCTTTTGGAGGTAATACATGTGATGTTCTAGGTCTTTAACCAAATCATACAAGACAATGGAGATCTACTGGAAAATGCATGCTTTGTTGTCATGATAATTTTTTTTCCTAGCCATGACTAAGACTTGTTGCACAATGGTTCTGTAGGTCATTATGTGAAAATGATGAGTTTGTTGTTTTGTGGTGTGTGTAGGTGTTAGATTAAAGATCAAAATAACATTCTAATCAATCTAGTCATAGTTACAAAAATAGGTGAACCTAAATGTGTGTGTGTGTGTGTGTGTGTGTGGAGGGGGGGTAATATTATGTTTTTGTTTTGTCTTCTTAAATTTTATATCAATCTACATGGTCACTTTACACATTCGAGGGTTTGAAATTTGATGTTTACCATTGTTTTGTGGAAAACAATTGTTGTTGTTTTAGGACCAAGAAGAATATCAAAGGAATTTTCACAAACAAGGTTTGCATTTTTCATAATGTCATTAAAAATAAAAAATTTTACCATTGCTGATGATGATTGAGTTCCAAAACTTTTCGATCCTCTTTTTGTTTCTAAAGATCAATTTTATGTTGGACTTTGATGTTTATTGGAGGAGGCAAAGATTATGGAATGACGTTTTTAATTTTGGGATGCAAAGGCAAACTACACAATTAAGACAAAGTTGGAAAAATTCAACAAGATTGGATTACATGTCTTTATCATCTTGCGGCTAACGTTCCATCAAATGGCGTGAAACGACAAAGGGTTGGTACTTTTGGGTCAAGTGGTCATGCAACCATTGAAGAACTTGAGTTGGGTTGTGACTTGGACCTATCCACAAAACAAACTCCACCAAGATCATCTACAATAAGTGTGGAAGGTAGTTCTGTCATTGAATTAGATTTGAAATCTAATATGATCCCACAAGAGATAATGGGAAAATACTTGATTGTAGTTGAAAAAATAATTGATAGGAATATCACTTGATGATCATTTTTGGAATTTGAAATCTTGGGATTAGAATGGTATAGGTATTGTGAAATTATGGTGTGGAGAATTTTGTAAGGAATTTGGAAGACTTAGTGGTGAACTCAGTAAGTCCTCTATCAATAATTTATTTGGAAATTTCAAGAAGAGCCATATAATGTCATCTATGCATGTTCGAAATTAGTGTCAAAGACAAAATGTAATTTTTTTTGCCCATCTTCAATCTATTGTTCTTAAAGGGAAAACCATTATTCTCACAAATGAAGACCATAAGAAGGCTGTTATAGAGAGCATCAAAATTATTGAGTATGTTAATGCACCATTTGCTGCAAATGAACAACCTTTTGTTTTAGTTGGTGATCCATAATCATTATAATTGAAATCATTTTGGTACAAAGTAAGATGTACCTTTTGCAATGATTTATTTCAACTATGCCCTCCAAAGAAGAATTTGGAGGGAAACTTGAAGAACCACATGGAAGGGACCAAACATGCAAAAGTAGTTGAAGATGCTTTAAGTAAGAAAGGTTTTATAACATCAGTTTTGTTGATAAGGCAGAAGGGGAAGCCTTCAACATCTAGCAAGGGCATTTCAAGGAACCAAAATAATTTGTATCAATGTTTAAACTCAAACAAATTTATGACTATTGATGTAGAACTTGAAGGTAAGGCTAATTCTATATTTAGTTTATGTATTGGGCTTATTGTTCAAAGACTTGCAAGTATTCCATAAACAAAATCTTTGAGGTTCATAGCTTATTGCATGACCTTCTTCCTAGGTTGCATGGGTTGCAAAACCTTAAACAAAAGTGGAGTTGAAATTAGGATGTTTGGAGTACAAAATTGATGGTTTTTTTAGACAAAGAGATTGTCCATGGATATTTAATTTTGGCAAACCATTCATTAACCTCACTTGTGATGCTTGCTCTCGAATTCTGCAAGAACTTGATTTTAGAAAAAAGGTAGTTCGAAAGGATGCAGCCATCGTAAAGAAAGGTGCTGGGGGAACATGGTTTGGTAGGAGGCTAAGGTACTTGTCTATTCATGAACTATCTACCCATAGTTGTGCCATTTATAAAAAATATTGAACTACCAGGTTTGTGCATTGATATCAAAAGGGCAAAATCACCTAATTGAAGATGTCTAGGCCATCATTGAAGGCTAGCTCACTTGAATGTTTGAAAAGGAAAGATGTGTTTCATTTTGCAATAATATGCTATCTGCTCATCACACAAATGCTTTTGGTGGGAAACCTACCTTGTGGGACTTTCTAAAAGATGTTGCAAGAAATCTAAATTGAAAAAAAGAAGGTTACAAGTGGAGTATGAATAACAAAGGTTTTGCCCCAACTATGAAGATGTATGGTGGGTGACATGTGTGAGATTTCTTTCAACTGAACTTTGCTAGACCAAGATATTAAGCAATAAAGAAAGCTAACAAAAAAGGTGTGCAATTTGTACTTGGTGAACATGTTATTTTCAAATGTGTAGCAAAATTTTATAAAGAGGCACAATGAGGTCATTGTCCCTCTCCCTATTATATTGGTTGAAGATGAAACTAAGGTCAAATCCAAAGTTTCATGGGATTCTAGAGGTGGTAATCTAATTGGATTTTGTGATGCAAAAGAAAATAATTATTGTGTGAGTAATTTTAATCATGTTATTGGAATTAAAGAGGTTGGTTATAACAATGTCCTTGAAGCTATGACAAATAACAAAATTGCAAGTTTTGCAAAAGTCATGATAGTGGATCCTTTGAATGAGAAGTTGCCAAGATTGGTTTTTATTGTGTGTTGTACTTGCAATTGTTTCAATGCCAATTGGGTTTGGCAGCAATGGGATGTTATAGATGTTTTATGGAAGTTATAATATATATTTTGGGAGTGTGCAAAGCTTGATCACATTTTTTTTGTCAGGGGCCAATCAAAGACACCCATCACAGCTTTTTTTTTGGGAGGCTCTCCATAAGTAATTATATGAATCACACTAAACATTACCATATGAATGACTTCTCATTGGTTGCATGGAAATTCTATATTTAAAATTGGCTGCCACTATATTTGGCCTGGAGTAATAGCCTTTCCTAGAACACCCTACCTAGCTATTGAGTTCCCACTAATCAATCACATTACTGGAAAAAAAAAACAAAACAAAAAAGTTCCAATTACTTGGGACCTTTTTTCTGGTGGAACTTTTCTCGATTCACTATGTGTGTCTGTGTCTGCTTTTCTCTTTTTCATAATTCTGACCATAGAAAGGTTTGCCCATCATCTAGAGCAGCCCATAATACAGCCCAACATGGACCAGAGATCCCCCCCTGTCTAAGAATGATGCAGTCTTTCGGTAAAGCTTCACAAGTACCGACTTCCATTTTGATGCAACCCTGCAAAACTTATATTTATAAACACACCCTAGACTTGGAAAATGTACAAAGGAATAAGAAAAAGGAAAAGGGAGCCACAGTGAACCAGCACCCACTAGCACACCATGAAGGAAGGATGGATGGTAAGTGGTCAGGAGACAATTTTCTGTTCGGTTCAAGTTCCCTCCTAGCTAACCATGGTGGTTAGCTCAGTTGCTTCTTTTACTACCTACCCACTAACAACCCACTAGCAGATTGTTAAGTAGGTAGTAAAAAACTGCCCTTACCCTATGTATAAACTATCTACTTAACTAGTAGTTATCTATTTTCCTACCTATCTAACTACATATGAGACCAATTTCTCATAATTGGTTACATAATTGGTTACCAGAAATTTCACCTAGTATTTGGAGAGCACCTTCAAAATGTAACATCCCCTTGGGTTACATTGGAGGGATCTCATGTTTTTAAGGAGGAACATTTTGTTCTGAAAGGTTTGCCAGTACCTCAATTTCATAATTCTGAACATGGAAAGGTTTCCCCATTGAGCAGGGGGGAGGTAGTTGCTTTGCTTTATGCTCAGTAATGCTCTCTCTCCTCAGATGGTTGACATACCCAGAATGCCAGCACCACCTTGGCTGCTGCTGCTGCCTCAGTTCGTACCCTTATTCTGGTAACACCCTTGAGCTTGGGCCTTACATATTATACCTACCACTAATTTCAGTTTTTTTGATTCTTGTATAAAGGACAAAGAAATCAATAATTGTGGAGCATTTACATTGGTTCATATAAGTGCTAATAATAACCAGAGCAGCCTTACATCGAGCTCCCAGGACTCACACAAAATCCCTTTCTCTTTTTCCACCTTCAACCACAACTATATGAGGTCACCTATTTGTCACCCTTTTGAAACAATAAAACATTGTCTCTTTCTGACTAATTAATTTTTTGCCATTTCCACCTAAACAACAAGGGGTGTGTCATACTGTGGCCTTGC
>Ga0116228_10002618_pt1 | contig 15618 bp, 13 predicted proteins | sample S1TSphfallax_2_FD_89694 | JGI IMG/M metagenome (GOLD analysis project Ga0116228, IMG submission 89694) | Host-associated microbial communities from peat moss isolated from Minnesota, USA - S1T2_Fc - Sphagnum fallax MG | ecosystem: Host-associated > Plants > Peat moss > Unclassified | place...
GAAACAATGTTTTAAGTGGCTAGGGGTTTGCAGCCTTGTTGGGCGTGGTGTTGAATCTTTAAACATTGATTTAAATGAATGATAATTTGACATGAAGCCTAGAATGTGTAGTGTGTGAGCTTGAAAATATATATATATATTTATATCCATCAGTTCTAATCATAAATGTTGCATAGAAGGTGGTCTAATAAATTTCAACTACAAACACAATCTAGCATTTAGAATTATACTTGCGTTCTGCCCTTCATTAGTAGCAAATGTGCTTCGGCATAATCACCTTGTAGAACCGGGAGCGGAGGGACGAAAAGTCACCTCACAGTGACACACAATGCATTGAGCTTTCATGTCTTCAAATTATATGTCATAGATTGTAATCACCATGACCTTAGAATACACCAATTCATAAACATGACCAGCCATGGTTGTCCATCCTTGAACACATTTAATGTGATTGAACATCATCCAAGCATTTTGCAAATCATCATTTGATTACATTCACTAGACCAAATCAAATTCAAAAGCAGTTCCACTGACAAACATTTTAAATCCAAATCCAAATCCTTTTACCCAGCCTAGGAAAATAATAGTCTTAAATATAATCATAACCATATAGTTCTTTCAATTTGAAAATATAATCAACAAAGCCCGAGTTTTCAAGAAGTGTTTTAGTGAAATAATCAAATTGTGTATGCCAAGAAAGCACCAAACTTTAACAATATTTGATTAAGTTTTTCACCTTTTAGAAGCTCCACATGACCTTTTCCACCCTTGTTGAACAAATGATAAGAAAGAAAAGTCTTACTCACATATAAAGTAATAGCCAAAATTATAGTAGTTAGCATGCAACAAACTTCATATACAACCATGTTCTTCATGTCTTGGAAGGATTCTTTACACTTGTTGTTTGCAATTGGATGGGCATCGGTACCCAAATGGATCACAACTATTAAAGGATTTGGAAATTTGTGAACAATGTAATACATTTTGCAATTGCAAGTTTGTAGACAAGTGGGCGAAAAATCATAAAACTTATAGCTAATGGTATAGATTAGGGATTTCACAAGGCATTACCTATATATTAGAAACTACAAACAATCGCCACTTTAATTTGATTCCTTGCATGTAGAAGAATGTTAAAGCAAAGGACAAGAATACTTCTAACAACACAAATGTCCAAGGCATTTTTTTGTTTTGAAGCTTAATCTAAACAAATTTTTGATGTTATTGGTCTGTAACTTGCACCAAGCATGACCATTGTACTTTCTATCCATACCTTGCAATTGTCTGTCATGTTTTCACCCAAAAAACACCATTGCACCAAGAACTCAATTTGAGGAAAAGATGAGGAACTAGAACTCGAGAATTCAATGTAAGAGACATAAATACAAAAGCATATTAATAGTAAAATGCAAAGATGAGTAACAATGGTCTACAAAAAGTAATATCCAATCACAAGGAACAACGTGAAAGGATTATAGAGTATTAAATTGGTGAAACCAATATATTTATCCTTTCACATAAAATTTCAACAATATAGTTGTCAATGCAATAACAAGAATAGTACTGGCAACAAGAAAAGAAATATAAGTTACCATATATAATGCATTTAAAAAGATTGACAACAATTTCAATATTGGACAAAGGACAACATTGAAAAGGCACATAAATGTGCAAGGAAAATAATGAACCTAATGACATTAATATAACTAAAGTATTGGTGGTGATGTTCATTTAAGTGAAGACCTAATTCTTGGAATGCAGAATAAATATGCCATCAAGTGACTTCAATAAGATGAAAACAATAATATAAGAATACATTACCACCATTCAATTCGTCTATCAATATGTATAAATCCTAATTCACCCAACTATATTATTTAGAATTTAGAAAATACACCTTTATATACTCATAAGGTTGTAATTAAATTGGTCACATTTGCAACTAATGGGATAAAAATTGTTCTTCTTGGATGAAAATTAAACTAAATGTTGTTCACATGGAAGGATGAACACCAAAATAGTTGCAACTATTTGCACTGTAGTTACAAATATGACCAACACAAGAAATAGTTACAAATATGTCCAAATGTAGTTGCAAATAACTAATAATCGCATGTAGTCGCAAAGAAAGTGGTTACATTTTGGCCAATTTCTATTAGTCTAACGCCATCATGAATAAAGACAATATTGCGCCATCAAACTCTTATATCATATTTGTATATACTACAAATGTGGGTCATGTTCACTAGTCCCATTCACTCGATCAAAACTAGTGGATATATTCACTCAAAATCCATTAAATTTCCATGCTAAATAAGGATGCATTTTTATTCTAGTATAGGTATGAGACTTGATTGGGATTGTAACATTGGGTTTTTTGTTTTGACATTATCAATGGTAGTAAAGTACTTCATTAAGTTATACATATGATGTTGTTAAAATTCAAATTAAAATGTTCTAATCGTGGATCTTGGTCTTTACATTGACAATATATAGTATAATGTATCTATCACAATTAAGGCTACATGCACTCCCCAATAAAATTTTCTCATATGAAACTTGAATGCAATTATAATATTGGGTTTTTTGTCTTGACATTATCAATGGTATTTAAGTACTTTACTAACTTATATATGATGATATATATTGTTGAAGTTCAAATTAAATAGTTATCATCTTGGATCTTGGTCTTTACATTGTCAATAATAAAACATAGATATATATTGCCATTAGGAATATAAGCAATCCCCAAAGAAGTTGCAACCTCATATGAAACTTGAATGCAATTGTAATGTTGGGTGTTTTTGTAGATTGACATTTTCAATGGTATTATAACATTACTTTATTAGTTTGTATTTGATGACATTGTTAGGCTTCAAATGAATTAATTATAGTGTTGGATCTTAGTCTTCACATTGTCCATATTGTAATGTAGCTATCACCATCAAGAATATAAGGGGGAAATATGTCACCAAGAAAATGTCATATCAGACTTGTACATACCACAAATGTGGATGATATTGTTCCTTTGTCCAATTCATTCAAAACTAGTGGATTCGCTCAAAATCTAGTGAATATATGCACATAGTGAACAAGCAATATGCATTTTTGTTATAGTATAAATGTGAGATTGAATGGGATTGTAATGTTGGGGGCTTTTTTTTTACATTATCGATGGTATTATAATACTTTACTAACTTATATATGATGATATATAGTGTTAAAGTTCAAATTAAATAATTATCATCTTGGATCTTGGTCTTTACATTGTCAATAATATAGTGTAGATATTGCCATTAGGAATATAGGCAATCCCTAAAGTAGTTGAACTCTCATATATATGAGACCTAAATGTGGTACTAATGTTGGGTGTTTTTGTAGATTGACATTATCAATGGTATTATAATACTTTACTAATTTATATATGATGATATACATTGTTAAAGTTCAAATTAAATAGTTATAATCTTAGATCCTGGTTTTCACATTGTTGATACTATAATGTAATTATCTCCATCAAGAATATAAGGGGGCAATATGTCACCAAGATAGTGTCATATTAGACTTATACATACCACAAATGTGGGTGATATTGTTCCCTAGTCCAATTCACTCAAAATTAGTGGATTCGCTCAAAATCCAATGAATGCACGTAGTGATCAACAAGCAAGATGCATTCTTGTTCTAATATAAGTACGAGATTTGAATGGGATTGTAATGTTGGGTTTTTTGTCTTAGCATTATGGATGGAGTTAAAGTATTTTACTAACTTATACATGATGATATATATTGTTGAAGTTCAAATTAAATAGTTATATCATCTTGGATCTTGGTCTTTGAAAAGTCCATTAGTACAATGTAGATATTGTAATCAGGAATATAGGCAATCCCCAAGGAAGTTACAATTTCATATGAAACTTGAATGCAATTGTAATGTTGGGTGTTTTTGTAGATTGACATTATTGATGGTATTAGAGCACCAGTTTACTAGTTTATAGGTGATGACATTGTTAAAATTCAAATTTATTAGTCTTGGATTTTGGTCTTCACATTGTCAATAATGTAATGTAGCTATCGCCATAAAGAACATAGGGGTGTAGTATATCACTAACAAAGTCTCATATCAAACTTGTAAATACCACAAATGTGGATGATATTGTTCACTAGTCCAATTCACTCAAAACTAATGGATTTAGTCAAAATCTAATGAATGCACATAGTGAACAAACAAGATGCATTCTTGTTTTAATATAGGTACGAAACTTGAATGGGATTGTAATGTTGGGATTTTTAGCTTGATATTATCGATGGCATTAGAGTATTTTATTAACTCATATATAATGATATTGCTAAAGTGCAAATTTGTTAGCTATAATATTGGAATTTGGTCTTTACATTGTCAATAGTATAATACAGTTAATTATTGCCATCAAGAATATGCAATCCCCAAGAAAGTCTCATATGAAACTTGTATGAGACTTGAATGCAATAATAATGTTGGGTTTTTTGTTTTGACATTATTGATGGTAATAGAGCCCTTTACTAACTTATTCATGAGTAATCTTGGACTTAGTTTTTATGTCTTGGATTTACATTAGGAATAAGGAATTGCCACCAAAGTTTCATATGAGACTTGTATATATTCAGTTTATGGGTGCTATTCACTAGGCTTGTTCAAAGAAAAGTAGTGGATTCACTCAAAATCTAGTGAAAGCACATAGTGAACAAACATGCATACTTCTTGTTATAGTATTATAAGAGACAATTTTGAATGGGATTTGTCCCTTCATTAATTGTTATCTCGGAGCTTGGTCTTTACATTGTCAATAAATATATATGATTATCTAGAAGTGGAACAAGCAATTACCAATTACAAAGTTTCATATTAAACATGTATGAGACATGTATTATCCAACTAGATGCAATTGTAATCATAGGTTTTTGTCTTCACATTATCCATGATATTAAATCCCTTGACCAGCTAGAGTTTAAAGGGCTAATGAAATTAGACTTTGGTCATGATATATTTAATGGAAATCACACTTTTTCACCTTTTAGATGACAACCATTGCCATCAAATTAAGATGATTTGTTATTTTGGATTTTAGTCTTGACAAAATTGATCTCTACATGAAATGGTAGCAATTTCAAAGTAGGATTAAAGATGTAGTAGACTATAGTTATGGTCTTGATATGATGGTATCTATGTTCAACTTTCTCCCTAGTGGATTAACCATTGCCAACAAAGATAATTAATTATCATGATGAATAGATGTGGTCATGTTAATAATGGAACATGTCTCATGCATATGTCTCATGTGGGTAGATTTTGCCACATAGCCCAAGCTAGATGGAGGCCAATAGAACTAGGAGATTACCACTAGGAGATGTAAAGTGAATAAAAGCTTGAGACATCAAGCTTTGGGAATGTGACAAAGTCCAAACACATGCTGTTGGTTAGGAGAGGTATTGTTGCCCGTGCAAAATTTGCCTAAGAGCCCACCCCTTAAAATGGTCCATAATTGTGAAACACTTGCAAGATTTTGGCCAACATTCACACAGTAGGGGTTAGGTAGAGGTATGTTGTCTATGTGACCCTAGTTATAATCCCTAGGTACATGACATGGGTACAATTGTCACAAGTTCCAATCTTGGAGTCTTGTTGAAACATGTTGGTCTTGAATATATTGTGGAATGTGGGTGGGACCATGGATGGTCTTTAGTGATTTTCACATATTAAAGACAATATTTGTTGATGGTGGTATGCAACATGCGGGTGGTACCAAGTGGTGGAAAACTAGTGATCTTGACATAAAAACACTATAGGTTGATGGTGGTGTACTACATCATGTGCGTGGGACCATGTGGTGGATCTATAGTGATTTTGGCATAATATTGACATTGGTTGATCGATGGTGTGCATCATGTGGGTGGGACTAAGTGGCAATCTCTAGTGATCTTAAAACACAAACAATAATGACGAGTAATGGTGGTTACTCCACCAACCTATAGATGGGACCTTGGTGGATCTCTATTTTAGTGATCTTGATATGGAGACACCAGTTGATGGAATTTAGTGACACATGTAGGTGGATCTCTAATGATCTTCATGACATCATGTTTAGAGATTAGTTGATGCTAGTGTAGAACATGTGGGTGGGAACTTAATGACTTTCTAATGACCTTGATTGCAAATATTAGCTAATGGTGGTGTGCAACATGTGGGTGGGACCTTGGTGAATCTTTAGGGATTTGAAATGGAAAGCTTAGTGGTTAATTGTGGTGTGTAGCATGCATGTGGGTGGGACCTTTATGGATATCTAATGATCTTTCTAGCATGGAGAGATTGGTTGATGGTGGTAGGCAACATGTGGGTGAGACTTTAATGAATCTATAACAATGATATTGACTATGGACATTGGTTGATGGTGGTGTTATAGTTGTGGGTGGGACCTTAGGAATTTGTACTAGTGATCTTGAATATGGACATTGGCTAATGGTGGTGTGCAAGTAGTTGACCATTTGTACTATGAATGGAACATGTAGGGTTATCCACATGATTATTTTGATGAAGAATGGGTGGCACATCTTATTCGGTCCCCTCTTTGCCCATTGGATGGTAATGTTGAACAACCAACATGTGTGGATGATGACCTAAACATAATGCAACTTGTGAATGATGTTTTTGTTGTTGTAGATCATATTGTAGTAGGAACAACAAGAGAGGCAAATGTGGGGGTTGTAGTTAAAACTAACATTTTGTTCGAACATGTGGATCAAGTTCTCCAAGATGGGGGGGAATTTGACTAAGAGGGATAAAGGCCATGGAGTGGTTAGCAACTTACATGGTAATCAAATAGTGGGTCCTACAAGCAACATGCCCATTTTCCCTCCACTCATGGACATCCATCTAAGAATGGTGGAACAAATGTCAATGGTGGAACAAAGGTCAATGTTATGTCAAATAGACTAGACCTTACAAGCCATAGCGTGGGAGTTAGTGGTGTAGGGATTGAACCACAACCATTAGATGCAAGACATGCAACTAACCACATCCCTACATCTGCCACAAAAAAATACCATAATATAATGGTCCTTAAAATGGTGGAACCACAATTGGACATCATAATTCCACTTATGAAATAATATGCCACCAAGGTATGAGGTGATGGCTAAGCTTGGAAGAATCCCATTATTCGAAGGCTCTTGTAGGGATTATTAAAATAAAGTGTTATCCCACAACCAAATGCTTTACATGCCACAAAGCATGAGGCATCAAATGCGTTGAATTGGCTTGGGTTGGCATACAATGTCATACATGCATGTGTGAGAGGTTACATGTTATTTCGTGGACTCCATGAAAATGTAGATCATTGTGTGAAATGTGGTGGAACTAGGTACAAGGTGCATAGCAAGTTTGTTGTTCTACGAAAGGTACATAGGCATTTCCCACTTATACCATGGTTGTGGAGGATGTACAACACACTAGTACAAGCAGAACTCATGACATGGCATGCACAAAACAAAAACATAGATGGGATGGTGAGACATGCTACCAAGTCAAAACAATGGAAATTTGTGGATGAAAAATGGCTTGAGTTTGCCATGGAACCAATAAATGTGCGATTGGGCTTGGCAATAGATGGTGTGAATATGTTTAGTGAGAAACAATCCACTTGGTCAACATGGTCAGTTGTGTTATTCAACTACAACATACCACCATGGCTTACGATGAAAAAACATTTCATAGTGTTGTCCTTAATCATCCTAAGGCCAAAGTTTGTCAAAGGTGAAAACATAGACACATACTTCAAACCCCTAGTGGAAGAATTGAAAAAGTTGTGGCAAACTGGAATGCATGTACGTGATGTAAGCAAAGTGCATGAAAAACACCATTTTATGTTACAAGCCATCCTACTATGGATGATTCATGATTTGCCAATGTACAAGGTTGTTTTAAGGTTGGCAACCAAAAGGTATCGAGTGTGCCCCATTTGTTCCATACACACAATATCTCATGAGTCTAAAGCACTACAAAAGAATGTGTACACATGTCAACATAAGAGATGGTTGCCCGAAGATCATGAGTTTTGTAAGGACTTGGCAATGTTTGATGGGGTTCAAGAGATAGGCCTCCTTCCACCACAAGTGACGGTTGTCTACATTTCCAAGGAAGTTGAATTAAGGGTGCAATGGCTTACTAATGGGGGGCATCCAACAAAAAAAACCCCCGCCAAGAGGATTAGGATCAAAAGAGTGTCCATCCTATTTGAATTAAAGTATTGGAAGGTACTGGAATTATTGAAACTTTTGAAATTCCCTCATGAATTGAAATTTCATTCAATTTGAACAATATTTAAGCAAGGCCATTCAATTTTGCTCATCTAATTGTCCCCATTATATACTAGCCATGATTGTGCAATGTTAAGCTCCTAAGATGAGAATTTAATCAAAGGCCCATGAAAATGATCATTTCAACATATTATCAACAACTGGCAGCACAATCACTAGAATGTCAATCCTTGGAAAGTCAACCAAATCATTTAGATTTCACTAAAAAATCACCAAGACTGGCATCTATGGGTGCACCCAATGATGAACACTCAAGGGCTATCATATGGTCACTTATATTGTTTAAGGACATGCTACAAACTAATGTTATGGGTGATACTAAGTGAAGAAAGGGCAATGAATCCAGATAAATAACAATTTGTGCAAAGTAACTCAAATGGGGTTAATTGTAATAGGTGAATCTAATGGGCAATGTAGGAACTACCTATTCGAAACACTTTGGATGTGATGCATGTGGAGCAAAATGTTTCATATAACCTCTTGAGATATTTAACTATGGAGGACAAAGTGGAGGTACAAAAGGACATGCAAGGTTGTATGCCATGAAGAGTCCAAAGTGGAACTATATAATTTCACTTTAATTAGTGGGAGTGATTGTTCAATGGAATGTGCTAATGGTGGGAGTGATTATTCAATGGAATGTGCTAATGGAATGAGGTATTGAATGTGTGGTGGAACACCTTGGGCTATGCTCATAGAGTGTGGCGAGAAGCAAGGTCTCAATTGCAAGAGGATCAAAAAGAATTCAGGGCATTGGCAATGCATAGGTGGCATGGGCATGGGCCCATTATGTGGCCACCTCATTTGGCACAAGAAATCCCAACATTTGCAAGGTGGTTATTGGATCATGTTAGGACACAAATGGCAAATGGAGTGGTAATAGACCTTGATGTGGTGGTTTATTCTTGCCCACCATCAACATTGGCCTATACATACAATAGTATGTGGGCATATGGAAACCACTATAGGGCTAATGTTGAGACAAGGCCAACACATGCCACGTATGACAATGGTGTTGCATGCATATTTAGGCAAGGTAGTCGCAATTTTGTACAAGACAAGAACATTGTAATGGACAATTTGCATTATGGGGCATGTTAAAAGAAATAATTGTAGTGTCTTACATTGGCCAACATGTAACATTGATGAAATGTTCATGGATACCTATTCACACATAAGGGAATGCAACAACTATGTGACAAGATGAACATGGATTTTGGTAGTGATCCATGGGTGATGGGTGAATGCAAACCTAGAACCTTATGTGCTCCCAATAGTGGTCTCACAAGTATAGTTCAACCATGAACACAATGCTTGTAAAACATATTCTACTAGACAAATGCAATAAAATGACCTAAACAATATAGGGGTCTTAAATTGGGGCATGTCAATATTTTTACCATGCACACATCTTCCATTGTCTACCCATTAATTAATTATTCTATCATTGTAATTTGTAGGTGTTTTTTCTAGAAGACAAGGTGAATGGTGGAAACTACAAGTAGTTGTGCAAAATGAACCTTGTGTTTGACATGTGGTGGCTATGGTGGAGGATATAACACTTGGGGTAGACATAGATGGGCAAGGCATTATGGCATTTGTAGGCCTTCAAGTTGATGTTGAAGATCATGATCTAGCTAATGCAAATGAAGGGGAAAAGGTTGTTACGATAAAGGTGGAATGTGTGGAGGTTTTAGTTAAAGGGGGTGCCTTTAGTTCCAATTTGAATGATGTTGCCACTAAGTGATCATGATAGTTTATAAGGTGTGAGCTGGCCATTTGTATGCAAGTTGGTTCATTATTTTTTAAGGGTTGCAATGTGGGGAGGTTATAGTTATGACTTAGCTATATGATGAACATAATTCTATTACACAATGTGGGAAGGCACGCTCTTTGGCTTGCAACACTTTGGGGGTAGAATGGCGTGCTGGAGCTCTGGGATGGGATTAGGATGATTGAAAAACAATTTACTCACTCACACGGACCTGCACAAAACCAAACAACAAGTTGTTTAGTGCATAGTTGGAGCACTTTTAGTGCTAGGATGAGCCACGAGCAAGTTCAGATTCACAATACTCACCACGGCTCGAACTTGGGGAAAGCCACCACCTTCCCCCTTATAGTATACTTTGTGGTTGGCCATAGGACCAACACCCAAATGTCATTGTCCCGGGACTCCCAAGTGGAAGTCTCGAAATTCCCACAATTGGGTTTCCCACTAATTTGGGGCCCATAACTTTGCATGAAGACCTCCGCTGGGATGAGGTCTAAAACAAATTTGTAGCCCTTGTTGAAAGCTTTCAAATAGTATGTTACATGCCACCTACACGCAAGGAAATTGCGGCAATTTTTGACTTTTAGTGATCGGGAGTAAAATTGGTTCATGGCCCTTCTTTTGGCCATAATTTGTGTTTCAAATGTCCAAATGGGTCACATGAACCCATTTTACACATCTAAGTTCTAAATGCTTTCCAATGGTATAAGGAATTTTTCAATCCATTGTGTATTGACCCTTGCAATTGCTCTTTGAAGATTCGAGAGTGCATCGGGACTCCAACTCCCAAAGTGGAAGCTCCTTTGGGAGTGTGAGGGTTCATTCCCTCACACTTTCTTTCATTCCTGGGCTTCCCTTTTGGCTTGTAACCTTGTAAGCCCTTGCCTTGGTTGCGAGCCCAAGGCTAGGGTTGTGACAAACAAAGTGTCACAAATTTTCATGGCAATCCATGATTTTTTATGACACCATAAGTTTTGATGTGTTTTGAATTTATGGCACTGATATTTGTCATGCCATGCCATATTTTTTTGTTTGCCATGAAGTTTTTGAAGTCATGAATTCACATCCATGTGTATTTGTACTAAACAATCTATTGTTAATTATAATTATGATTATAATATTAATAGTCATTTTGAAAAAGGTGACACATAACTCCTTGACTTTTTAACTACTTAACACACTAGTTTATGTTAACATACCTATTAAATTAACCTATGTATGTAAGCTACCTCATAAAAACCTAGTTTGTAATATAGGCTACCTTGTAAGTTACTTAACTAGACATAATAGATTTACTACATCTAATATGTTTAAATATATTTAACATAGGTTAACCTAGGTAGGCTTGCCTAGGTTCCTAGTATTAGGTTTTTTTTCCAAGTCAACCTAGGTAGTTTCATTAAAAAATATTTTACCAAGTTTGTAACCACCTCAAGTTTATATGCAATTAGATGCGACTATGATGTGACTAGATGTAATTAAATGCAACTATGATGCAATTAGATGTCACTATGATGGGATTAGATGTGATATAATTATCCTAAGTTTTTTTTTAGCTTAAGAATGCCTAGGTTAATCTAGGTTAAGTTAGTAAATAATATAAATTAACAAATTAGTTCATCTTAAATCAACCTAAGGAGGTTTAGATCTAGGCTAAGTTGGTAGGTAGTAAATAGGTTGACCTAAGGTGGCCAAGGTTAGTTCAAGGCTAAAACTTTTGAGCTTTATAACTTTGTGTTAAATATAATTGGTATAAAAAAATGTGGTTATTGCAACCCTAGCGTTGGGTTCGCGACCAAGGCAAAAGCTTGCAAAATTGCGGGCCAAGAAGGAAGCTTGGGAGTCACATCTCATGCTTTGAAGAGTGTAGGAAAGTGTGAGGGAATGAACCCTCACACTCTCAAAGGAACTCCTACTTTGGGAATTAGAGTCCTAGTGGACTCTCAAATCTTCAAAGAGCGATTGCAAGGGTCAAAACCTATTTGATTGAGGAGTTCATTATATCATTGGAAAGCTCTTGGAAATTAGATGTCTAAAATGGGCTTACATGACCCATTTGGACATTTGAAACATAAGTTATGGCCAAAAAAAAGGTTGGGAGTCAAATTGGCAATTTGACTCCCAACCACTAAAAGTCAGGAATCGACCCAATTTCCTTCCGTGCAGGTGGCGTGCGACATATCATTAGAAAGATCTCGATGAGGGCTACAACTTTGCTTTAGACTTCATCTCAATCGGAGGTCTACAAATAAAGTTATGGGGCCCCAAAGTCACAAGAGTCCCAACTTTGGTAATTTCAGGGTTCCCATTTGGGAGTCTTGGGAGAAAATGCCATTTGGATGTGGGCCTCATGGAGAGGCACAAAGTATACTATAAAGGGGAAGGTGGTGGCTTCCCCCAAATCTAGGCCGTGGTGAATCTTGTGAGTTTGAATTTGCCCGTGGCTCATCCTAGCACCAAAAGTGCTCCAATTATGCATTAATCAACTTGTTGTTTGGTTTTGTGCAAGTCCGTGTGAGTGATTAGATGCTTGTCATTCTTCCTAGTCACATCCCAGAGCTCCAACACACCCTTTTACCCCTAAAGTGTTGTGGGCTAAGGAGCGTGTCCCTAACTTCTTGTTTTTCCGATTATTTCATTCCAAACTAACATTTGAGTCTATTAAGGACCTTGGGAGTGTGTCACATGGTGTATAATTGGTATTAAAAAATGTGGTAGTGCAATGGATGAGGACTTGAACCCTAAAGTGAAGGTGAAGGGTTCAAGTTTTCACTCTTGCAACCTATGATACCTAGGCCACTTGGTTTAGGTTAAATAACCTAGTCTAAATTTCTTGGGATAAGAGTTTGATGTTTGTTTCTAATCTAGGCCACCTAACTTATGTTTGGAAGCCTAGGTTACCTAACATAGGTAGCTAATTTACCTAGGTTAAATTAAGTTAACTTTTAGCTAAACTAAATTGCCTAGCTTAGTTAGGTTAGGTTAGGTTGGCTTTTGATATGCTAGTTAATGGGCTAAACTAAGTTGATTTTTGGTCATGTGCAATGACTCATAGTGTGTTTATAGATTTTTGACACATGGGATCCATCCATCAAGGCATCTTTTGTAACACATAATCGAATAAAATGATTAAGTTAGATGGCATGCACTTTACATGTCATACCAAAATCATCAATGACATGGAATTTCAATATTAAGCCAAAATAAAAAAATCTTAGTTGATAAGATGATTGGGCTTTGTGAGTAAATGTCTTTTGCGACTAAATGAGTGAAATGACATGGGTTTAGTAACTCATGAATGATTAGTTATATATGTCCTTTATTAGGATGTAGTTACAAAACACAATTGTAAAACCCAAGATGTGTTGTTGTGGTGTAATTTAGGTGGAACCATAATAAGTTAAAATGTGGGCTACAATTGGAACCAAAGTTCAAGTGTCATGTAACATTTCTAAGGTCTCATATTTCTTATAACATTACAACAAAAGGTGTCCATGTATGCTAAGTGATTTCACTGGATTTTGAGTGAATTCATTGGTTGTAGTGGATGGGGACTAGTGGGGAAGTAGTGAATTCATTGGTCTAATGAACGAGGACTAGTGAATTGCACCCACATTTTGTAGTAGTGTAAGGTCTAGCTAGGTGGAATGTGTGTGAAATCATAGATGGTCAAAAGTGTACTATAAGTGAAGTAATAGTGGAATTTAAATGGCGTGTACAACAAAAATCTAGTGGACAATATGTGGGATGTGATTAGTGGCACCATAGTTCAAATTTTGTATAGTAGTTAGGAATATTTTTATGAGATCCATGTGAAATGTGTATCCCAAAGTGAGTCTAAGCCAGAATTGCAATGGAACCAAAGTAGAATTTATGTGACATGTAAATTATGGAACCTAGGTGGATTGTACTTGTGGGGTATGAATGGCACCAATGTTGAAGTATCTTGTAGCTTATAAAATTATGTCTTGTGAGGTTTAGGTGAAACAAGTTTGGGAAAAACATGAAACCACATGGGATGGAGGTGGTGCCAAAGTGGATTTTAAACGGTTTGTACATGGAACCTTAATGGATTGTAAGTGGGGTGTAAGTGCCACCAACCTTGGTCACATTTGGGGAAGTTCAATGAACCCTATATATGAAGTGTAGGCATACCACTTAACCAAAGTGGATTCAAAGTGTTGCATCCCCTATATTTCAATTGTCCTTCCTGGTCCAAAATTGTAAGAAGCTTGGGTTGTAAGAATGCTTAGAAAACCTATGCACATTTTAGGATTTTCTTAAACATTTTCACCAAACCATTATTAATTTCAAATCCTTTACTTGATTCTCCTTTGCCTTAAGGTAATTGCTAATTGCAGAATTCCATTTCTTGTTTCCTCTTTGTTGACATAGATCAATCCAATTGTCACACATGAAGATTAGTGAGGTTGTGCTTACTTCAACAATTAGGTGCATTGATAAGGTATAAAAGCTTCTAGGTATAGTTTCAAACATCAAAATTGGAGAATGTTGAGCTAATAAGATATTAGTGTCAACAATCCAACAAGATAGTTGGTTAGTGAAACTGGCTTCAACTTTTCTTTTTTCTTGTTAAAATCACTCCATTTTGAATCATTTTTCATTGGGTAAAAGTAATGGTCTATATCCATGAGTACATTTGTTTGGCTAGAACAACAATGAATCTAGACTTTAGGTGATCAATTGTTGGATCATTCAAGAAAAGGTGTTTAAAGTTAATTAAGGATCTTATTATATTTGAAATTATTTTACTATTGAAGTTATAGGTATTTTCATCATCATGAAGGTTTGAGTGGAGATTTACACTTTGCAGTTACCTCGTTTTGCATGTTATTTTATTGACATGAAAACATTTGTTGTGATCAAATTGGTTGATGGGGGTGTTGTGTAGAGGCTTTAGATTACAAGGAATAGGGCAAGTGCCAAACAACATTAAAGGATGATGTCCCAATTATTTTTGAATTTGAATTAGAGTGAAATAAAGTGTACCTAGTTGATTTATGTGCTTGCAACTATATTATTGGATAGCTTGGTGGTGGGGATGGCCAAAGTGGAACCCATGGTGGACTCCATAAATGGAATAAAAACAATGCTCCAACAAAAGCAACGTTTTGAGCATTGAAAGTTATTGCCCCATAAGCCGGTGTACACCACCATGCATGCATCGACAACCCAAATGCACAACCTTCCATTCAAGCCCATTGTTTTAAAGGAGGTGGAATATACCTTGGTGATACCCTTAACTAAATTTTTCTCCACCCCCTCATGTCTTAAATTTATTCCAACTCATGACCTTAAAGTGGAGGCCAAGTAAAGGCCCATTACTAGAATTCCTATTTTTTCAAATTGACCAAGTTGATTAAATGGGTCTTTTTGACTACATGACATGTATTTTTTATTAGAGGCCAAAGGCTTGAATGACATTAGGTATTTTTTGACTAATCATTTTGACTAGAGTGATTGATTTGACA
>Ga0116228_10002622_pt1 | contig 15607 bp, 13 predicted proteins | sample S1TSphfallax_2_FD_89694 | JGI IMG/M metagenome (GOLD analysis project Ga0116228, IMG submission 89694) | Host-associated microbial communities from peat moss isolated from Minnesota, USA - S1T2_Fc - Sphagnum fallax MG | ecosystem: Host-associated > Plants > Peat moss > Unclassified | place...
CACTATATTCAAATGTTGATCCTTCCACTCCAATGGATCAGTATTAAAAAGTGTGTTTTTTTTTTGAATTTTGTGAGGTTTGTGGTTGATCCTTCCACTCCAATGGATCCGTATTGAAAAGTGTGTTTTTTTTCCAATTTTGTGAGGTTCGTGGTCTGGCGACCATCCCCCAGAGAACTGAACCAAATTGAGAGACAGGTTAGAGAGGAAAGTAGAAAAGTTTAAAAATCCTGCTATGTTTTGGCAACACGTTGGAACCTTTTGTCTAAACCTGGTGATTTCAAATTTTTTTCCTCATAATGTGATGACTTTGGGCAATTTTTTTTTTCTCCCAAAAAGAGGCTTTGGATGAGTTGCAATGACTTTGTTCTTTTGTTGCCAGGATGCAAAAATTCGCCAAAAATAAAACACCAGCCCTAAAAGAATGCGCATCAAGTCCTTCTTTGAAAACAAAGGCACAACTAATTAAAACGATTTCTCCTAAAATCTGGCACATTCAAAATATTTGGCGAAAGCTTTTCGTATCAAATCAGGTCAAACGTGTATATACATACGGTGTTAGGCCGTATGGAGGCTTCATTGAGGTCCTCAGTTAGGACCTTAATCTAGACCTCATTGAGGCCCTCATTTAGGACCCCGCTCCGGACTTCAATGTGGGGCTTTGGAGACGAAGAGAGAGAGACGGAGAAGAGAGAAAGCGCGATGAGTTTTTCGAGCTCAAATCTTCTCAGCTATGGCGGAAACTACCGACCCTAAACACCGAAGTAGGCGCCCTGGATCTCTTTTTTTCTCTTCCAATCGAGAGAATGCAATGCTCATCAAAAGATTCCTGTTTGATTTCATGGTCTATGACATGTTTTCTATCATTCTACAACTGGGAGAGGCGTTGGAAGTCGCAGTTAACACTTGTTGTGTACTTGTTGTGTGTGCTGTGGGAAATTTTCTTTATCCAGTGATTTTGGGTATCTGCTAAGGTTGGATTTTTTGGGGCATTTTTCATCATATTTGAATTTTTATTGTGTCTCTTTTCATACCTGTTTTCAATTTTTGTACACATGTAAAGGGGATAAGTTTTTGTGCTTTGAGGAAATGAAGCCACAGAGAAACCGGGAAAATTCTCGGAAAGCTATTCGCACATCGTGTGTTTCTGATGGGTCTTCCAAATTTTCCTTCCTTCTAGAAAATTTCTGCTGTAGTTTATTGTTTTCTTTGGAAATTGATCATGAGACATGAAAGGTGATTTGAAGACCTTTTTAGTCTAGGTTTTTCTTAGGTTCTCCACATTCTCAAACTGAGTACTGTTGAGCACTTGGTTTTTGCAAAAGGTTCTACTTGGAATACCTGGAACTTGCAGTAGTAAATGTAATCCCTCTATTCAATGGTTTGTTTTCTTATTGGGAGGTACATATTTTCCAATAAAAATGTTTCATTGATTTTTTGTTCAAAGATTAAATGAGTTCTTTTTGCATAAATACTATGTGACTGTTCATCCTGCCAGTGTAAACACTGTGATCTTATGCTGTGGAGGATGTCAGAAGTGGAAGTTTGCGGATTTGGCCTTTTGCACTGGATTCTGGTCAAGGGTTTTAGGGTTTATGGGTCACAATGACAGTGGAGTGACATGTCCATTGGTCACAGTAAGTGTGGTGCAGAAAACTATGTGGAAATAGCAATGGAAGTAGCATACACAAGACTAGCCAGATATGCATGTTAGAAGATTGAAAATTCCTGGTCACAATGCCCACATTGTGCTCTGTGGTTGTGGCATGCAGAACACTCTCTTGGATCAGTTGCAGTTGTTGGAGCTGGTGCAAGGTAATGTAGGCTAACAAAGTAGTATAATGAGCTAAAACCCTGCAAGAATGAAGATTCCATCTTTGCTGTTTAAATAAATATTGTCTTCTCTCCAAGACTCTGCCATTTTATCAACAGCCCATAATGTCTTTCATATGGATCCTCCAACTGAGGCAACTCACAAATTTGAGGTTTGAATCCAGTGGGCTGGCGGCAGCCTATCGATTAAAGGCTGCAGGCGTGGCAGTGACTGTCTTTGAGACACAAAATGCAGTTGGTGGGAAAATTCAAAGCTTTTCACAGAATGGACTCATCTGGGAAAAAGGTCCCAACACTATGGTACATCTATACTGCACCTGTCTTCATGAATTTTGCATCCAGTGAGACATATATTTTTGAATGTGCTGTTGTTCACAGTTTGAATCCCCCTTTTGAATCTGCTGTGCCCACTTTTGCACCTATATTATACAGGGGAGCTCATGCTCTTGCTGGTAACTTTTATGTCACTACTTTCTTTCTTTAGGACTTCTAAAATGACTCTGCTTGTGAATCACAAGCAGAGTTTCACAGAATCTATGGAATTTAAAGTTTTTATGATGTGATTTGGCAGGCAGAAAATGATCCAGAAGTGACCTTTTTAATTGATGATCTTCAACTACGAGAGCAGCAGCAATTTGTACACTACAGACACTTACTTGACTTAGTTACACTTCATGAAGTTCTGCTAGTTTTTGTGTAACAATTATAGGTTTCAGAGTCTTGAGGGTTTCCTGGTACAAGTGCTCCTGCAAGGGTGTAGCTTTTTGTAAGTTGTAGTTTGACATCATTTATAGTATCAGCCTCTCCAATGATCATTAGTGTGTTGCTGGGTAGTGTTGTGACTCCTGGCATTTACTTTCTTCCTAATGATTGTCCTGCTATGTTGATGTAGCCTGTGCTACAGAACAAGCGATATATTGTGCGGAATGGCAGACCTGAGATGGTAGAGACTTATCCTTTTTCTTTCATTTTATCATGCCCTTCCTGAGTTGCTTTTGGAAGTGGGTTATAGATTTTACAGCTGTCTTCATGTTTCTATCAGGTCCATTTCTTTCAAATTTTTATCTTCTTTTCTGTAATTTGACATTGAAAAATTGGGTATTTTCAGCTGCCATCAAATCCGCTGGCGATCCTCAGCACAAAGCTCTTATCTGCTCAGTCAAAGGTCCTCTCCTTTTCTGTGTCCTTTATGTTGCAGAAGAAGCTAAACTACATTGAGCTCTTTCTGGAATTGGGCCCTTGTCCATTCCTCCCATTGGCTGATACATGCAGGATGTATAAGTTGGAGAAAAAAATTGATTGGGAGGGAAGAGCATGAAGACACTATGTGCTTGTCATTTGGGTTGTCTGACTCTGGGTTTTGCTAAAAAGACCCTGTTTGCAACACAGGCCCGAATTTTTTTGGAACCTTTTTTGTGGAAGCGAAAGCCTGCTCAGCCAAATGATTCAAGTGAAAACATAACGGCACTGCAGGATGAGAGGTTCCTCTTGTTTGATTCTTTATTCATGGTTTGAAAGACTTGTTTCTTAACCCTAAACCCTAAACCCTGATTGTCCAAATAAGATTATAGGTAGTGAAATTGAACTGTTGACAGAATCTTTGCGGTTTTGCAGTGTTGCAAATTTTCTGGGACGGCATTTTGGTCATGAGGTGAATCTTCAAATCACTCACTCCTCAATCTTGCTGTAAAATCCTAGTTTAAAAAAAATCTTCTTGCTATGGTGACTATCTGGAGTCTTGTTTCCTGAGTTTTCCCTGGAGTCCACTATGTCAAGGATGATGTTACAGTGACCATCAGATTGGTTTCTTCTCAACGCTGATCTGTCACCCTTGTTTCCATCAAGGTCTTTTTTCCCTCTTGTTTTCAGTGTCATTTGCTGTATCTCTTCATGCTTTTTCACTTTTGTGTTTTCTTCTGCTGCAGGTTGTAGATTATTTGGTGGACCCCTTTGTTGCAGGGACTAGTGGTGCTGATCCAGACTCTATTTCTGTGGGTCTCTCTCCTGTTCTCCTATTTGGTCATGTCTGGTTAATTCTATTAAGATTGAATCACCACTCCAGTCATACCACATCTGGAAAATCAATTGTTGTGGTATATAACCAATGTAGGAAATAGTGAATTGTTATAAGGGATTGTGCAAGAGCTTCCTTCGTTTCGTTTAAATATACAACTTTGCAGCTGAGGACATTTTGGGTATATCAGTTCCTACTGTCTATCTTGCTTTCAAAGCATGTTCTCTCTTGTTTGTGACTGTCTTGGATTTCTTCTTGCTGGTGTTGAGAACTGTCTGAAGCATTTGTTCTGCACATGGTAGTAATTTGAAGGATAAAGTTCTTCACATTCTAGGTGTGTCAATTTGCCCAATTGCTTAACTCTTGGATGTCTTTGCTGCTAACAGGACATATAATTGAGTGGAGTAAAATCTCTGTGGAATTCTTATCGTTGGTGGATCTAAGAGATTACTCCAGACACAACCATTGTTGTACATTTGTACTTATTTTTGTCTTGTGCATGTACAGGTTCATCACTCTTTTCCAGATCTGTGGGCTTTGGAAGAGAGGTCAGTTTTCCTGGACTCCCTCACCTGTGGCGAGGAACACATGAAATTCTTGTGATTTTCCTGGCTTCTTGCACCCTGCAGCTTTAGATGTAGATTTGAAGGCTGGTGCCAGCTCAGTTGAAGGTACATAGTGTGGTGGAAGTGCATGGTTGTGTGTCTATTATACCTACCCCTTGAGTATTGGTGGTCAGTGTGCCCAATTTCTAGCATCTTGTAGTAAGGTATTCACTCTGCTCTAGTTTCCTATTTCATGTTTTGGTTGATTGGTCAGCTATGGATCACTTATTGTGGGCGGGATAAAGTCGGGCATCAAGAAGAAAAAAGAGGCTAAACAAAAAGAGAACAAAATACAGGATGAGCGCATGCAACTAGCTGCAAGCTCAAAGCGCTCACGAGGGTCTTTTTCCTTTAGAGGTGGCATGCAGGCATGTTCTCTGTTCAATGTATCTGGTTGATCTTCAACACTTCAGTCAGCTTGAGCAGATTCTGTTTTGGAAAGTATAATACCTACACTTACAGGGTGCATGGCAAGAAGCAAAACTCCCAATGCCACCCCTTGTCAACCATGTTGAAGCTGACAGTGGAGTTGGATGTATAGACTTTGGCTAAAGCACTGGCTGAAAAGGTAGGAGGAGAGAGCTTACAGCTCAACTCAGTGGTAATAGGACTGGCCAGTAATCAGCAGGGCAATCCATTGAGGAACAATTGGACTGTCTCATATCTCAAGGGAGGTTCATCCAAAAAAGAGCAGAAGAATTTTGATGCAGTTATCCTGACAGTAAGTGACCACCCTTGAGTTATGTCTATTTACAGCTAGAGTTGATTGTTGCTCTCAACTCTACTCCTATTATTCTGTTTGGTGATAATTGTATGTTGTATGATTTTTGCAGACCCCATTTCATGAAATGCAGCAACTTGGAGTTATGAAAGATGGACAGAAGTACCCTCTTGATTATTTTCCAGAGGTTAGCTCCTTAACATCCAGGGCTTACTTACTGTCTATGCTGGATATGAGGACAGTGAGATGGTTAAGGATGGATGCAGAATCTCTTGGGTGATATTGCAGGTGGTGTATCAACCCATGTCAGTTCTGGTCATGGCATTTGAGACAGACCGGGTAAAGCAGGCACTTGAGGGGTTTGGGATATTAGTTCCCCGCAAGGAGCAAGCTAATGGTTTCCAAACTCTAGGTAGAGATTCTTTTCCTCCATATCTCTGCTTTCTTGTTTGTAGAAAGGTATGTCATCTCCAGGATACTGAAAGGTTTTAAAGTCCAAGAGATCTAGCATTGGATGGTCTGATGTAGGTTGGAATGTTAGTGGGTGAAGGGTACTGATACTAGCACTGATTGTATGTAAGGTAAGTCTTCTGGGCTTAGGTTTGGTTAAGAATTTAGAGCTTAGGTTTCAGGTCCTAGAGCTTGTGTATACTGGTTCAAGCTTCTGGATTTGTGCCACTGAGAGGACACATTTGAGGAACTTCAGCTGGAAAATGCGATGGTAGGGTAGCACAACTTGATCATAGTCATTTTAGCAGCCTTATGGAACAGGCTGTAAGGTCTAACCAGCACAATCATCTGAAAGATAATATTCAGTCAGGAATCAATTTCACTCCTCATGAGCAGTAACATTGGGAGGCCTGGGCAAGGTGGTACAGGTACTAATACTTGGGTGTCTTGGGCAGGAACACTATTCTCATCGTCTATGTTTCCAGATAGAGCACCAGCTGGTCAAGTGGTGTTCACAACATTCATAGGAGGCAGCCGGAACAGGGCACTAGCAGCTGCTCCTCTGTATGTAGCAACCATATTCCTACTCTGTCCATTTGAGTCTCCAAGCTTAACATGACTGAAAGCAGAACGCTCAAAAAAAGAAACTGTGAAATTTTGGGTGAAAGGGTGAACTGCCAGTGATGCTTCCAGCAAGATATCTGCTCCCTGAGTCTTTTGGATATAAGCATCCCTCACCCTTGAATTCGTCATGACCAGGAAATTCTGAAGTTTTTCAAGGGTCATTTGCAAGATTGAACCATCACAATGAATCTGACTCCAGTCTGTTTCAATCTGTTGTCACAAGCAGAGAGGTTAACATAAGGACTGCATTCTGGACATAGCAGTTTCAAAGGATGGTTTGTGAAAACCATCAAGAAAAAAAGTGACTAGAATGGCATCCAACAGATGGGTTTGGCAACTTTTGCAGAGAGGAGTTACAAGAGGTGGCATTGAAGGACCTGCAAAGGCTTGTGGGAGTGGATGGCAGCCCTGTCTCTATCAAGTAAGCCCATTTTGCACTTTTGCTGTGTTGTGTTGTGGTTTTCTCCTCCATGCTTAGTCAAGAGGTATCTTCTGCCTCACAAACTTCCTTGAGTATGATCCTGAGATCTGTGTGAACACTTGTCACATTTGAGTTCATGTTGTGAGCTGGTTTTGAAACCTGATTTGGCCCTTATGTGACAGGCACCTTTACTGGGAGAGAGCTTTTCCCCAGTACAGTCTTGGCTACAGTTCGTTTCTTGACTCATTAAAGAAGATGGAGATGGAACTTCCTGGCTTATTGTATGCAGGTATGGTCTTTTATGCATTTTTCTCTTCTTCTCACATTTTGAAGGACAAAAACTATGGGCTAAAAGTAAAGAAAGATCTTGCATTAAAAATGATCTTTGTCTGCCACCTTGAAAAACTAAAGTCCAACTACTTGGCTTCTCACTTCAAGAACTACACGTGCAAGTGACCTCTTTCAACCTGGTGGATTCACCAGTAAATGTTTCTTCAAGTCTGTATCAGTTGCATGGCATGATGCTCTGTGTGCTCTTATTTATAAGAGATTCCTTGTTCCTTCATCATTGCAAGGACAGGGAGGTCAGTTGTGGCATCTGGGGTTTAGGGTGGAAATGCTCATATCTTGAAACCAAGCATTGGTGATCATTTGGCCTTGACAACTTCATGTACCTCTCATCATTAGCTGTTTTGTGAATGTTTCTTGTTCAGGGAATCACAGAGGTGGATTAGCTGTGGGCAAGGCATTGGCAGCAGGCTGTCGAGCTGGTGACCAGGTTTTAAGCATGCTAGAAGCGACAGGTGGTGACAAGATTTTCACAATGGCTATGGCTGAGCCTCAGGCCTCTTTAGCATTTTGCTAGCTACTACAATTGGTAGTTGCTGTTCTGAGAGCTATATGATTTGCCTTCGAATGATGGCAACTTTGATTTCTTTCAGATTTGTGTCCTGGACTGATGCATTCTTGCAAGCATTTCTACTATTCTGTTTTCAGGAATTTTGAAATGCACCTTTCATAGAGTTCTTGCTAGTCCAGGAATATCCATTACTGACAGCTTGTTAACTGGTTCTGCAAACAGATCATGTAATGTACAGTATTTGCTGATGAGGAGACTAAATGTTGAGTGTCTCATTTGAATGATATCATTGAGACTTCAAGTAGTGTTCACATATAACCATTTCCATGGACACTGGAAACATATAGGGGCTGCCATGCCCTGGGCACAAGAATTTGGGGACCATGTTGCCCTTCCTTCAGAAAGCAATGCCAAAGTCTGAAGGCCATCAAAGGAAATTGTGGCTTCCAATTGCCATAAAAAATCATGGGTAAGATGTATTCAGTGTGGCAACATGCCAATCAGCTGCCTGTGGATAAGCAGGTGGTTTGACTGGAAGAAAAACGCTGTAAATAAAATTCAAGGATGGGAATCCATCTAGCAAAAGTAGAAGGCAAATGAGAATACAAGTAGATACAACCTAGAGAAAAAAAAAAGCATTCAATCAACAAAAATCAGGCAAAGACCCTATGCAAAGAGGACTCATGATTACAAAGTGATAATCAACAATAATAAAGAAGATTTAAGATGAAAGAGTTGTCATTTGTCACAATTCAGCTAGTGGCAGAGGTGCGCTAGCTATGATGTATGAAAAAGATGAGGAACCTTGACTAAGTGCAAAAGTTCATCAAAGAATCGTTATGGTTTGTGCATGTTGCAAGGTTGTGAAAACGTGTTGTAGATAGTAAAAACCAAGCATTGAGGGGACTAAAGAAGACCTTTGATAATGTGCAATAGTGGTATGTGCACAAGTGATAAAAAATGAATCAAAACAAAAATGAAGACACTCATATGTCTCAATAACAAGGGGAATGAAGTCATTGCTTGGTATTCGTTCAACGTATGATTGTGTCTTTTTTTTGAGTAGTCATCATCACTACATGTGTTGTCATTGTCGATGTTCGTTGCTTCGTATTTGTGTGAGTCGAGTAAGCAATGACAATGTCCATCAAAGTCCACAAGCTGTCTCTGGTGATAAGGATATCCATTTGATGTCAAGTGTGGCGAGGGAAAAGGTGAGAGACCTCCCTTTGAACATGTGTTCCACTCTCTAAAAAAATAGTTGCGGCATTATCCCAAAATGTATTGTGGGTTGTTGTATGCTCATTCCTGTAAAGGCATTGAAACAAATGGGTACCTAGATTGTCAATGATATGATCACACTTACATTGTGAAAGATGGGCCATCGAAAAATGTGGCAAACCAAGACGAGTATGTAGTGTTGTAAGGAAGTGGGCTAGGGATAGATGAAAAACAAGTGTGGTGGGACAAGTTAATAACCAAGTGCTTGCCCTTGGAATCGCACATGAGTAAATATATGCTCTCATGGTATTTGAAGGAATGTATATTAGAAGCAAGGTAACTCTTATTCATGTAAGTAATTCACCAAAAAAACTTGCAACTGGGGATAAGACTAAACCATTAGGCTTTCAAAGGGTGGGACCTGAAAGTAGATGACATGGGGTAGTAGGGCTTGTGTATCTCGTGATGCCATTTAGAATGGGAAAATGCTAGTCTCAACATGTGCCATTGCATCTAGAAGAATAAAGTGATCATCCTATTAAAAATGAATGACAAGTGTAGCAATGATTAGTGTCTAACATCCTAAGAATGTGGGAGTAGAAGTTTGAACTATAGAAGGAAGGTTGAACTCGCTTGAAAAGATAGGAATAATGGCTTGGCAACGAATTAAGTGATCGATAGAACCTCCAAAAGATTTCACACGAAGTAACTTCTTCAATGTAGCTATGGTACAAGGATCAAATTTAGTATAATGCTACAAAATACATGGAGATGAAAACATTATACAAAATAAGTAATTAAGGCACTAGGCATAACACAACGAGAGCATTGCAAAAGCTGCCTAAGGATCTATAATCATAAGGAAACTAGATATCATCCCAAGATCCTCATGTAATATTTAAGCCATAAATAATTCAATGAATGATTCGAATCCCATTGGTGCGCCCAAAATATAAAAATTCGAATTGATAGTAAAAAAACTAAAAGGAAGTGATATAGAGTAGTCCAACCCCTTTGGAAACCAAGCTACACACTTTGCTGACTACATTGAAAGCCTTGATGCTAAAAACTCTTCTTGCAATCGTAAAAAATAGGAACCATGATTGATGTAGGACCTATTATATGTGTATCATTTGCCAATGAAGGGAAAAAAAATAGGGTGGGTTGTTGTTTTAGGTTCAAAAATGTGAAGGTGAACTAGAACAAATACTGCTTTTCCCAATGGGTCCCGTGCTGTGTACTTAATTTGAATAAAATGACTATGAGATTTGCATGTTGGGAAGCCTAAGAAAAATACAGTGTGGATGGGTGTGCATATAATTATTGAACAAATGGGAAAAATTAATAATAAAAAAGGCGAATTTAATTTTAATTCTTGAAAAATGGTTGACCATGACATTGAATTAAAAATGTTATAGACATCCACTTGTAGCACCATCCAATTTGGGTGTAAATTTAACATCATTAGAACACCATGAACCACTATTTTACACCCATCACGAGTCACTACACCAAATTGATGTGGATTAAAATGCTTTGCAAAAATATCCTTAAATTGAATGGCTATTGTGTAGGTAACTAGGTGATAGGTCACCTCACCAAATGCAATGGGACGTATGCTTCTAAACTATTTTTTCAACTTAGGAGTTGAGATGCAAAAAAAAAATTGGGATATTGAAAGTGGAACATGACCTTGAGTAATGTGCCCACATACCTCAAAAAGAAGTTGAAACCACTCGTAGATACATTTGGAACAAAACAATTTCATAAAAGTTCATACACCGTACTCGAAGGACCATTGAAAGAAAAATGTGGTGAATGAACCAAAGTAAAGTTAAATGCATTTTGATTTAAAGTAACTTCTATTTTAGGATGAAAATCATCAATGAAAAGGGGGAGATCAACTTTAGCAAGTGGATGGAGCAGGTGATTGACTCCCATGGTTTCGTTAAATGGGGTTGCAGGTGTGCTCAAAATTAGTGCACATAATGTTTGAATGTATTCCCCTACATGAGCAAGGGCCTATGAGCAACGTAATCGTGTTGATGGCGGTGGGGTAGGATCTAAATTTGACTGTAAACATCTACGAGAAGTTAAAGTGAATCCTCTAATTGTGTGCTCCTTTTATAATGTTTCCCAGTCACCACTTATGTATCAATGTAAGCAAACACAAGTCTCAAGGTGGCAATTCTCACCACCCCATGGAAGAAATGACAAACACCAAGAAATGAATAACAACAAAAATGCCAAGTTGCAATATAAAAGAAATCAAATGTTAATCAAAATAAAAGGATATGCAATGCGTGTTAAACATCAACTCAAAGATCATATGGTTGACTGGGTAAGATTTTGAAGGATATTGCAAATTGACTTGTAACCTATAACTTCAAGGTTGATTTGTAATCATAACCAAACTTGGGACATGTTAGGTTTTAAGAATCAAGCTTGCACCCAAATTTGAAACACTAGCCTTTTTTAAAAGCCAAGACGTAGCATTGTCCTTGCCATTTTACAAAGACTATTGTCAAGGTATTTTTACATTTTGACTTTTGGGGTTATGAGCTTGTAGCATGTTGCTTCTTTGAAATTTCATCCTCATCATTGAACTTTTTTCTTTTAGCCTCCTTTGGATTGATCTTTCTACTTTCCACTTTCTTTAAGATTTTCAAGATCCCCCCCCCACCCCAGCCAACCTTTTTTTAATTACACACATACACGTAAGTCTTCAAATGTAGGATGATCATCATACTCTTCTTGATGTGGTGACACATGTAAAGATCGATACTTATCCCTTCCAGTTTGGATTATGGGATACTCATGCGATGAAACCTAAGGTTGTCTGATCGCATGTTTTGCCTTTTGAGAGTCTAATAATGTAATCTTATCCTCAAATGTAGTCTTCTTTGCTGGACCAACTACATAAGCAAGAATTTCTCTAATTTTTAGTATATGTTTTTTCGGATGTTATGTGAGCACGTTTACATTCATGTGCATGTCCAACAACAAGGGCATGATTATTAGTTCATCTTAACACCCTTTCATTTTGTTTGTCTTCTGCCCATGTTTTTACAACACTTTTATTTGTTTCAATATATCGCATCCTATAGTTGCACATCTTTCATGATGTTAATCTGATCATGTCATCGATGATTTGGGTATCCATTTGTTATATTACTAGTTCAGGAGAGAATGCATTGCAGCCCGTGATACGTTTCAAAATACCGTTAGAGCTATCACATCAAAGAGTGGAGTTCATGTACAAAGAGAGGTTTATCACCTTTTCCCTTCCCACACGTGGAGACGAGTGAATATTGTCATCACCATAAACAATTTTCAAACATTGTCATTGTTGATTCGATTTGTACAAATTTGGTGCAATGTGCTTTGATGATGATAGTGCATGCAACAACTATTACCGCTCAAGACAAAACATGATCCTACACAAGGTGAATGCCAAGAAATGATTTCATTCCCCTTGCCATAGAGACCTCTTCTATACATGCAAGTATAGCTCACCATCAGCATATCTCCTTGGTACCTTCGATGCTTATATCTTATTATCGGCAATGAGTGTCGATAGCCCTACAATATGCACAAGTCATTGCGATTTTTCAACGGGCTACCATGTTTAATCAAAGTTTTTCATCTTTTCCACCCATAGCTAGTGCACTTCCATCACTAGTTGATTTGTGGTAGAAGATGGCCTTTTGAGCATTACGTCTTCCACTTCATTACTATTGTTTTGATTGTCTTGGTTTTCCTTTAGTGCACATTTCCTTTGACATGCCTTGTACTTTTTGTGGATGGATATAGGGTCACACACACTTCATATGTTGTTTTGTGTTTATAATACAATTAACATTTTTATTTTTTGAATGCCTGATCTTTTCAATTTAATCAATAACCCAAACCAGAGCATGTATTACCTATCCTTCAAAAAATGGGAACTGCTGTAATCTGGGATTGTCATGTTTTACAGAAAACAACCAGAACCTCAATTGGAAGTTTTTGCATATTTAAAAATTTGTTCAGCACCCAAAAAAATCCAACCTGAGACCACAAGTTCTCTTGAAAATAGACAATCATCCAATGCTGGTAACCATCAGGATGTTAAACAACCCCCTAGGAACTTGGCGGGTGTCAATCCAATGCCTTGTGTGACACCTGCATGGTTTTGTCACAGGGTTTAAATGATGTCAATGTCATAAATCAAATAAATTAGAGTGCCATAGCACACTGGCAGATGGAACTAGGTTAAGATATTAGTGGATACCTGGCCTGTCTCTTGAAGGGTTGTGAGTTGAAAATTAGTGAGCAATTAAAGGACATGTAGGACAATTTTTTTGCAGGACATGCAAGACAAGAGATGTGATATCTGGGATCATGAAATGTGCAACCATGCAGGACACCACGCACTGACACCCTCGCAAAGTTTGCCATCCTACGTTATCAATTCTGTAAGATGTAAAGACATACGATGGCCTCCAAACATCAGAGGGGTGTTCCAGGGTTGATCCAAATTAATGCAAAAGGTACATATTGTTTGCATCTTTGCTATGAATTTCTTTTGTTCAAGAGTAGTGTCCCTGACCAGTGGAACCAGGAGACCAACACCAATCACACCTAGCAAAACAAACCTACAAGAGTGTACTCAGTTACAACATTAAAACCCTGGATGCATATGAAGAACCATGCAACTCACACCAGGTGGAACTGTTCTACACAATGTCTTTCTCTTGGTATATTCGTCACTTGCTACAAGTGTTGCTACTTGTGTTTTTCCTTCACTTGTTATAAGTATTGCTACTCACGTTGGCAGTCCTTGCTTTTGCAATTGTTGTGGTTCTTGACTTTTACTATCATGATCATAATTTTGGTGTGCGAGATGGGCAATAAAATGTTTTTTTCAAATGACTACAAGACTTCCAAGTTGGATTCATGTTGAAAAACAGATTGAGATATGGATTGAATGTAAGTGAGTGTCAACACACTCACACATTAAATGAAAATGTGTGAGAGTCAGCAGAAGGCATTCCCAAAACTCCAAAATTCAACTCTCATATTGAAAATAAAAAGTTGCAAGATGTGCCAAAACTTGAATCATGGTTTCCAAAATTAGATATTTTTTAGATCATTGAAAAGGTGTGATGTGATGGGTCACATTGCAATGCTATCTATTCTTAAGAACAGGAGTGATTTTATGCTTACTTATAGGTTTACACCTACTTATAGGCATAATATTTCTCCCATTTTCAAGGGGTAGGTTTAAGCACCCTTATGAACTTTAGACATAACTTAGGTTCATGATAACATGAACCGTAAAGATTTATGATAACCTTTGCCTTGTGCTTCATGATGGGGTGGGGGGCATTCCCAATTTGTGGGGACAATCTCCTTAGCTATCACCTTGTCCTAGACCCCTTATTTTGGCAATGCCCCCACATGGGGCTTTTACCAGCATGAACTACTTTGTATCCCAAGGTTGCATATCTCAAGTTTAAAAACATTTTAAAAACGAGTGAATCATTCATTCAAAGGAATATGATTTTATTATGGTTCTTATATAATTTGAAGAAGAAAAGGGAGCCATTCAAATGCATGAAGGTGAGTAATTGTCCATGTGGTTTTGTCATAATGATAAAGCTAACTCTTTCTAGATGTTGAAAGGAATATATATTTTGAAATTCTTCCTAAATGTTTGAAAATGCGTTTTGCTTTTCACCATAAACATAAAAGACAATATGCTACAATTGCTTTACAAAAATATGGTTCCTACATCCTATCAAAGCATTAGAAAAGGAGGGTGCAGCTGCTGGTGGTCTCTTAGCGAATGTAAGATCATAATTGTCTACTTTGAGTGCTGATCAAGGGTGCCAGGAAATGAATGAATGAATGAATGAATAGCTTTGAGAAAGCTGAATCTTTTCTCATAAGACGTTGACTTAGTTATGTATAACGTAGTTTGAGCACATTGACTTTGGTGTTTTGTCTCTTGCTCTTGGAATGAATGCATGGAATGAAATCAGTTGTCGTTGAATCATCACGATGACTCAAGTGTCACCATTGAATGGGTCTGTGCGCTCTTGTGTGATTTGAAAAAAATCTGCACTAGGCAATCTGCAAGACTTGGGGCACTTGTTCTGGGATTACAATCCCCAGATCTGATCTTGGCATTGCGAAAAGAGGTTGGTAAGGCCCTAGGTCAAGGGCCTTCACGACGTAAAGCACTTAAACTAATAACAAAAGAGGCGCTACGAAATCGGGAGAGATACCTCCCAAAAGTTGAGATACGTCCCAAAAAACAAAACGCCCTCCAACAAAACGGAAGGCATTGACGTTGACTGGACGTCAGATTCCGCTTTAGGAGGTGCCCTCCAACTACACTAGCTAAATTTCAGGAGTGCTTTACGTCAGCAGCAGAGTCGGAGCTAACACCCATGAGACATTGTGTTATACCCAAATGCTGGACGAATGATCAAAGACGACGACGTAAAACGTGGAACCAGTTGAATCCAAGCCGCCGAGGTCACGAGTTGTCTTCCGGTCTCGTCTATGTTTGTAGGATTGTAGATTCTGCACGTCTGTGGTGACTATCTAAGGCGGAATTTTTTGGGTAATTCCAACTTTCAAGGAGCCCTGGAGCAGTGGAAGTTGATATAATTTTGTCTTTGCCTTGGTGAGATTTCCATTGACAGGAGGAGGCTCAGGGTATATATCTGTTTGTCATGGCGCTTTTTCGGGCCAGCAAGTGTTTCCGGCTTTTAACAAGCGTTCAGAGTATAGAAAACTATTGCTGTTCTTGTTGAAAGAGTTTCCAATTCCTCTCTCGAATGTGTTTAGGCGCTAGTGTTGAATTTGG
>Ga0116228_10002625_pt1 | contig 15605 bp, 17 predicted proteins | sample S1TSphfallax_2_FD_89694 | JGI IMG/M metagenome (GOLD analysis project Ga0116228, IMG submission 89694) | Host-associated microbial communities from peat moss isolated from Minnesota, USA - S1T2_Fc - Sphagnum fallax MG | ecosystem: Host-associated > Plants > Peat moss > Unclassified | place...
AATACTCCCTTATTTATGCATGACCACATTTTGGAGAATAGATGGGGGTGGGGGTGGGGGCTTTGTGATGGGTAGGGTGTTGAACTAGCTACCGTTGGTAGCCGTCCAATGGATTATTATTCGGCGCATGTCTGAAACCGTCGGATAACAGCAGCCAAGGCTGTTCGTTGCTTTCCTTCGCTTTGGAGGCTGCGGCGATGGCATTCGTGCGTTTCTTCTGACCACCGTTGCGACGAACAAGCGAGAAGAACAGGCAGGCAGAGATCTACGCTTCCGCTTTCCATCGCCACAGCAGTGAAGAGGAAGAAGAAGAATCCGACAATTCTGCAAGCTTTTTCTCTGAAACTGCTTTCCACACCGGGAGCCTGGAGGAGGAGTTTTTTTTTTGGAGGGGGATCGATCATCTTCAGTTTGGCGTTTGTGATGAGAGTAAAGAAAATGAAGATCCGGTACTCTGAGTCGTCGTCGTTGTCGGCGATGTGGCCTTCTTTTGGTTTTCGTCCCGCGCTGCTCCTGGACGCTTTCTAGCGAATCGCTTGTAACAGATACGCTCTGTGTGCTCTAGTTAGTCGTCGTAGTCGTTTTTTTGTTTTGTTTTGTGTTTTCTTTCTGCTTTCTTTCTGTTTGCTTGTCGGAAGGTGTTGGAAGGCAAAATAGGTAGCGAGAATAGGAGCGAAAGCTTCTCGTTTCTTCTCATTTTGCCGTCCTCTTGATTTGTTTTTGTCTTCCTTAGGGTTATTGTCTGCGTGTGCGTGCGCGCGCAAGCGTTTTGTTTGTGTCTTGAAGGGAAACAAGAACTATAAGCTTTTGAGAGATTTTTTGAAGGAAACATTCGTTTTCTTTTTAGAAGAATTCAACTCGGAGCTCCTTAGTTCTCCTTTGCGCTCAGTTGTTAGAGAGTTGTGGTAGCGCGTTTCTGCAATTTTGTGGAGGAAAGTCCCACTGCAGAAAGGGAACCGATCTGGATCAAACCTCGGTTGCACCATATCTTGCTGGTTTCCTTTTGTTTTGGCTCCATCTTTGTTGAAGTCTTTTTCAGCACGAGTCTTCCTCGCCTGTCGAGAGTCGAATCTCGTTCTTTCCATTCTGGACCATCATAAGAAAGGGAGAGAAGAAGAGAGAACGTCTTCGTCTTGATTTCCATCATAAGAAAGGGAGAGAAGAAGACAGAACTGTCTTCGTCTTGATTTTTGTGCATCGCTGAAGAAACAGCAAGCCAGCGAGTGGTTCATCACCATCAAGGCACGACGGCGAACAGATCTCGTACACGTTGTGCAACGCAAGAAATGCCTGGGATCAGCGCCACCAAGTTTCAGACTGACTGGTGCTTTGCACACCGGCCAATTCCGATTCTCATTCTCTCCAGGAAGCTGGGATCTTCTCAACAGCGAAGCAAGCATGCCTCGGCAGCAGCGGACGGAGGCGGATGGTAGGCCCAGGCTCGCATTTTAGAATCAGTAGTTGTGTTCTCCCCCGGCCGATGCCTGCTGACTCTTCTTCCGCTTCTTCCTCCCCTGCTAATCCTTTCGGAAGACAGGATTGCAATGGGTTGAGGTCAGGAAGCTGAAATCCTTTCACTGATGGGGACCTCAGCTTCTTTCATCTATTTACCATAATGATCATGGGCAGCCACAGATATTGTTGCCCTTGAACATCAATACAGTTGTGCTGAGTGCTTTCTGAAGCCATGTTAGTGAGAGAAGAATCCTCAGGGGATCTTGTAAAACATCTATCTTAGCTCCTGATGCGAGCAAAACAAAAATTCTTCAAAGAGCATCTTGCCTGAGTTGGTGTGGGGACTTAATACAAAATATCTTGTCCCTGGAGAGCTCTTATTCATGGTTGCAAGCTTTTCCTTTCAACTGTCATGTTACATTTGTCTGGACTAGCTTGATATCTGTGTGCTGAAATTGTCTGATATATAAAGCAAAAGAGCTATGGCAACCACCAATGGGAAGGATCTTGAAGTTGGCACACTGCATGAACATGACCAGAACAGCTGTGATGATCCGAATTTTGAGCACCAGATTGATAAGGAATATGGTGATAGCATGGACCATCCAGTTGGCAATGGTGTGATGAATACTAATGGGTTTGGAGGCCCAGAGAGGCTGGATGTGAAAGAAGCAGCAAACGGGAAAATAGAGGTGCATCACAAACACTGCCAGCTTCAAAGAGTATCAGACATGCAGTTTTCAACACAAATGGTGCCACTTCATGCAGATAGACAGGTATTGTCCTTCTGTCTTCTCAGTGGCTTCAGTGCAGTAATTATGCATATGTTAGTAGAGCAGTGATTGTGTTCTGTTCGACACATTCAAACCAATTGACCATCTACTGGAATTTTGATAAGTTGCAAATCAAGCATGAGGAGCCTTAAAGAGTGAGATGCGAAAGTGAACAATCCATCTGTTCAGCAACTTGAAGCCTGGGGAGAAAATTGGTGGAATTGCTGATAGAGAATTGAAGAATTGCTGACCTACCAAGTGATGCTGTTTATTGGGTGAGGGGGATGCAGAAAAGCACCACATGGGGAACTCTATTCCTGGCATATCAGACACTGGGTATTGTGTTTGGAGGACTGGGTACATCCCCACTGTATGTTTGGCCTAGTATCAACCTGTCAGACCCTAAGGAGGAGGACTTTTTGGGAGTAATGAGCCTTATTTTCTGGACATTTACATTGATCGCCTTGGTGAAATATGTATTTATTGTTATTCATGCTGATGATCATGGCGAAGGTTTGTACAATCTTCATCATGTTGGTCTGCTTGAGATGTCTTTTATATTTCCTCTCTGTTGCTAATAGTGTCCACTGTCAAGGCAGAGAATTGTGTAAGTTGCATCTTTTAAGTCATTTGCTCTTCATGAATAAACTCAACAGTGATTCTCTGTGCAGCCTCAGTGACACACAAGTTTGGGAAGCTGTACTATCAGCCTCCTTAGCTGTTGAACAACTTGTTTTAAATATGGTACCTTGTTGTGCCTCTAGAATGCAAACTTAATGTACCAAAAACCACAAGGTTGTTGGAGACGGCTTCCAAATCATTGACTGTGTGGTTGACTGAGCAGGTGGTACATTTGCATTGTATTCTCTGCTCCGCCAGCATGCTAATTTGGGCCAGAAGTCTAAGGCACTATCTGATAGTGTCAAATTAAAAGAGCAAATCTCACAGTCAAGTGGTCCTGTTCACAAAAAAACTCTTGCCCTGCTTGAAAATTTCAAGGGAGCTCAAGTTACCTTGTTTGTTGTTGTTATGCTGGGCACCTGCCTGGTCATTGGTGATGGCATCCTTACTCCTGCCATCTCTGGTAAGAATATAGTACCTCAGTCTCAAATATTGTTTTGGCCTTCTGAGATTGCTTTGCCAAAATCCTAATCATATAGCTTAACTTGTTGGACCACTCTTGCCCACTATTATGGCTCAACATGATGCAGCAGGAAGTTCCTCACTGGATGGGATAACCTCTTAGCTGTGTTGACAGTAAGCTAAATTCCTTATGTTGCTATTTGACAAAATTGAATCCCAGGGCTTCTGATCCTTTTAGCACCTCATGAAGTAAGGAATTTCTGGTTAGCAGTGGAGATGTCTCACTGTAATAGTTTTGAGGGCAACTGTGATGTGGATGAATGCGGGTGTTTGAATAACATCTGAACAGAAATTTTTCCGGTGCTGCAGTCTTATCAGCCATGGCAGGTATTCAAAGTGAGGCTAACTCAATCTCTGGATGTAAGTTTCCCAAGCCCATGGTCACACATTGTGCTTTATTGAATGGATGATAGGACATGTTTCATATTGCAATATATGCATGCCAATGTTTAGTCTTCTTGTTTGGTAAATGAAACTAACACTTCGAAGGAGGGCTGTTCTAACCAAAAGGATATAATCTGGGGTGGCAGCTGTTGTGACCTGGGTATCAGCAGTCATCTTAGTACTAGTGTTCATGATGCAGCGATTTGGAACAAATCGTGTCAGTTTCCTTTTCTCTCCAATCATGTTGGTGTGGTTTGTGGCAACTCCCATTGTGGGAATCTACAATATAGTGGTTCACTATCCCAGTGTGTTCAAAGCTGTGTCGCCACACTACATTGTTGACTATTTTGTTCGAAACCAGAAGCAGGGCTGGGTTGCACTAGGTGGAGTGGTGCTTTGTATTACAGGTATGTCCCCTCTTTCCTTGTATCTTGCCTTTTGCTTGAAGCAAGTTGACATAACTGCATCATACAAATCAATTACAACTGTTCCAAATTTTTTGTGTTTACAGGAGCGGAAGCAATGTTTGCAGACCTAGGTCATTTTAACAAAAGAGCAATCCAGGTGAGGGATTTGAAGGTGTTAGCCTTCATGCTCGATTGTTCCTCAAGGATGTTCATTGATGGGTATGTTTGTTGTTTATCTATGGGGTACTTGCTCCACACATTGTTTCAACAAAGTGTCTTGCAGTCTCTCCTTGCATCCTTGATCTATCAGTATTCACATTTCTATGCAGTAGTTGATCCCATGAAAACTTCTTGAGTTCAGCCTTCACTTCCATGACACAACGGGAATTCTCTGTTGTCCTGTGGTCAGATTGGATTCACAGCTGTTTTGTACCCATCATGTCTCTTCACATATGCCGGTCAGACTGCGTACCTCATCAGGCACCCCATGGATCATAGGAACGCTTTCTTCAAGTCAATCCCACAAGCAGTATACTGGCCCTTGTTTATTTTGGCCACACTCGCTGCAATTGTGGCTAGCCAGTCTCTCATCACAGCAACATTCTCAATTATGAAGCAAACTATAGCATTGGGGTGTTTCCCCCGTGTCAAGATGGTGCACACTTCAGCTGATCAGGAAGGTCAGGTTTATTCACCAGAAGTCAATTATGTGCTCATGGTTCTCTGTGTGGCAGTGGTCCTTGGATTCCGCAATGCAGCACGGGTCGGGAATGCTTTTGGTAAGATTTACCAAATCTTTTTTGGCCCTTTGGTACCACTTTTTTTTCAGTCATATTGTGAAGGTGTTACACCTGTGTGTGTAGTGAACTGAACTGTACCCTGTTTGACCTGAACTGCTCTGGATGTGGGCAGGTGTGGCTGTGCTGGGAGTGATGTTTATTTCTACACTGTTGATGACCCTGGTGATGCTTGTGATATGGAATCTTCCATGGCCTCTGGTGTTGCTCTTCCTAACAATCTTTGGATCCATTGAGGGAGTGTATTTCACTGCTGTCTTGAACAAGCTCCCAGAGGGGGGTTGGGTACCCTTTGGATTTGCAGCTTTCTTTCTCTTCATCAGTCTCACCTGGAGCTATGGCAGGCAAAAGAAGTGCAAATATGAAATGAACCACATGATCAGCTTGAACAACCTGGGAGCACTTCTTTCAAGTGCAGGAATGCAACGTGTGCCTGGGATCTGCTTCTTCTATACTGATCTAGTTGATGGAGTTCCCCCAATAATCAGCCACTATGTCAAGAATGTACGGACACTTCACCAAGTCCTGATCTTCACCACATTCAGGTTCATCCCTGTAAAGACAGTGTCACCTGAAGAACGATTTCTAGTTGGACAGATGGGGTTCAAAGGAGTCTACCGCTGTGTTGCCCGATATGGTTACCTGGATGTCATTGACTGTGAAGGTGACAAGTTCAAGAATCAAGCAATTCAAAGTCTCCAATCCTACCTTCAGTCTGAAGACCACATGGAGCTCTCAACTGTTCAGATTTCTAACGGGACTTCTTCTGACCTTCAATATCAATCAATGGAGAATCCTGTGGACATGTATGATCCAGAGGACTTGGTAGAACTGCAGAGTGCTACAGGCCATGATGCTGTTCATGTTGTGGGGAAGATCACAGTGCGCACTAGTAGCAGCACATGCTGGCTTGGGCGTATTGCTATCAACAAAATTTATGCTGTGCTCAGGTTGATATGCAGGTCAGCAATCAAGGAACTACAGATTCCACCTGCAAATTACCTTGAGGTAGGAATGCTATATGATGTATGAGACCAAAGCTATTGGAGGGCTCTCACATCTATGTTTTCCAGAAGAGCAACTCCAAGAGCTCTAATATATTGTGTAGTGCATGTTTTGTATGTTGCAATCTACAGTTGATTGTCTGGTTGCTAGTATTGACATGTTGTGTACTCTCTTACCAGACTTTTGTCATGCTACACTGTCATTAGTATTGTAGTTCTGAGGTACAAAATAATGCACAACAAGGGTTGGTTGTTGGCAGTAGGATAGTAGTAGGCATACATGCCTTTTACCCCTGTTTCTACACTGTCTGTTTAATATAATTGGGCTTGTACGCCCTCAAGTTTTCTACTGCAGTTCATGCAACAGGCATTTTAAGAACATAAATGCCTACATTTGAGATTTTACATATCTTCCTCTGTTTTCCATTCTAGTGAATTGTCATGCATAGTTTGAGGTGGTGATCATTCTGTGAGAAGATTCTCCAGAAGGCAGGTGATGGGAAACACATCATGAAGAAGCACCAGCAGAAGAGCAATGCCAGTGTGCACTGACCAGGGAAAAAGAGCATCAATGGATGGCACAAAGGTGAAACACTGTTCTGAGTGGCATACCAAGTGTTGTGCTGATCAATGGAACTATGGTTAGCTTTGCCAAAAGCTCCGCATTCCTTGCAAGTAATTTCATACTTGTAGCCTAAGTTCCCTCAACCCTCTTTTCTAATGTGATGCAAAGAATTCTGATTATACCGATCCACCTTTCTAATGCACAAGATTGATTATCACCAAGTTCAGAGGGAGATAGCAGCAAAAATGGAGTGGATTCTTGAGATCAACTCTTCCACAAAGGCTGGAGGTGAATTGGTGGCTATGTGATAGCAAGCGCAGGTCCCGGCCACTTTTTGACATTCCTCACTTGTGTGGTGTACAGAACAGCAAACATTCCATCCAGAGGGACATCAACTCCATGAATGACAACCCAACCATTGATGCTCTGTAAGACACAGGTCTCTAATTGGCAACTCAGAACACCGGTTGGATTGTCAGCGAACTCAGGACAACAGTCAGATGACCACCAGCAAGCTTATGTCCAGGCAATCTTCATGCAATTGTTAATACCTACTACAGCAACAGCTTGCCAATACAGCTGAGAAGAGTACACAACCAAATTCTAGAGTTTGTGAGGGAGAGGGGGTTAGCCAGGGCACATTATCTCTTTGGAGTTCTACTACTTAGTGCACTAATTGACAACCTACCTGCCAAGTGCTAAGCCACATTACCAGGAACTCAAATCTTTAGGTCTGAGATCTGCAAGAAAGATTAAGAGTCTATCTATCCAGAGTATGAAGCTGACTGGCTCCCATTTCTTTGTTGTTCTCCACTGCACAATCAACCTGATCCCTTCAAGGAGAGCATGCAGGATGCTTTAAAGTTCTAAGCTGCAGAATTTTTTTACTTTGTAGGCAGTAATGGGTCACTTTTGTCATAAGGGTTCCTTCTGGCAAACCTTGTCATGGTGGTCATTAACACCTCATGTTCAGCTACAGTAATGACACTATAAGTCGGACATATGCTAATGATGCAGAGGCCTGAGAGATCTCAACTTCTTAACCATTCACTCAAGAACCCCAAGAACAATGAATGAGAATCCACTCTAACTTTCCACAAAATCTCTCATTTACCTCAGTTTTAAGGTAGATCTGGCAGCTAGACTTTCACTGGTCCACAAGACCACAACTTGGAAGCTGGCCTACTCTCCAGTATGGGAACACATCCACACTGAAGACAAGTGAGTAGAGACTGCAATAGGAGTGGTCATGGATGAGGAGTCCATTGCTAGGGTCAGAGCTAGAGAAAGCAACTTATGCAACCAAAAGAAGGGGCAAGGTTTGTCACACCCTTGTTGCAAAATGCAAAGGATGGGCTGTAACACCCAGACCCTTCACTCCAACTTGCTAATCCTTGTTTCCTTTAAAGTGAAGTTTCCAGGGAGTTTTACATTGCAAATTACAAAATTTACATCATCAACAATCACTTCCAGTAAGGAGCACACTGCAGTTTTTGAAGCTTGTGTTCCTCTGAGACATGACCCATGAGATCAGTCTAAATTTCCATGAGTTAGTTTCTCTTATTAGCTTTGCTCATTTTCTATTTTCTTATTGAATTAGTTTTACAAAAGTAATCCAGACATGAGTTTCACATTGTCAGCAAGCAGGTTGAAACCGCTGATAGTATGTGCTACCCTGAGTGACAAGCATCTTCATTCAACTTGCAAATCAAGGACCACACGAACTTACCACATGGCACATGTGCAGGTTCAATTGGTTCAATCCATCAAACTGGTTTTGGTATCCACATGTTTTAACAAGGGCTCCACTCATCATGAGAACCGCATAGTACGTTGTTTTGCAGATGTCTTTCACACAGCGTGATGCACCAGTGTATCAATTGAAGGACATGCCTTCATGTACTCGTGAGTGTTAAAACCATACTGAGTCACAGCACACAAGCACATGTACAAAAGTGGCATAAAGATGACTCACATCAAAATTGTCACGCTCAACAACAGTTGTGGATAAACTTCATGTACCTGAGATATGATTTGCCAATGTGGCTTGATACTCTGGTGGCTCCTCAGTGTGCATGAGATATCGAAATGCCCTTCAGAAAGCTCCTGGAGCACATTGTACCCAGCAGCTTTTATGGTCCAAGAGCATAATCCAAAATGAGACTAGACAGTTCATCTTAAATTAGCAAATTCACCTCCATCTTCCTACAACCCCTCTTTGCAGCAAACTGGTTGCTGCAATCTGTCTCAATCCTCTTGAAAAATGGGAGAAACACCCAGACTTTGTCAATGGCACCTGCATTGGAAGGTTCTTTCTCTGTCTTCACCTCATACTGGAAGAAGGCTAAATCTGAACTCTCAACTCTTTGGAAGATGACAAAGTGAACTGAGTCTTCATTAATGCAGCCCATGTTGAAGAGTCTTCCTGCCTTCAGCATCAAATGAAGTGCTCTTACTGGATGAGGGCCAATCTGAAAAGATTGGGGTGGCAGTGGCGGTTCTTGATTGCACATGTTTCAACTCAGTTTCGGTAAGTGTCTCTAGTTGAGTACCCACTTTTGGTTTTTTCCTTTTGGCTGCATCACCATTTGCTGCTGCAAGCATGATATAAACTCCAGTCCTTGGATGTTCAATGCGTACCACAGCTGAAAATGGAAAAGATATAAGTAGGTGCTTGAGGGTAACAAATCCCAGAGCTTTGTGATCTAGCTTCTTATGCCGTTGATTCTGGAATTCCTTCCCAACTGAACCCAGACTCATGCCCAAGTATCCTCTTTCACTCATGGCAAATTCTTCAAGCCAAGCTTTTACTTCTCCCTCAGTTGCAACGGACACTCCTGGAGGAGTAGTGCTTATAGGCACCCGTGCTCGACCTCGCCCAGTTGTATTCTTTTGATTCACACGTTTGCTGGAGGTCTGCGTGTTTGTTGGGGGCCGGGGACTGGGTGGGAGCCATGTTGGTGGACACTTAGGGTTTGTTGGTTCTCCATTTAACTTGATTGACTGAGTTGAAAATAATGGCAGGAATACATTTGCTGGAAAAATTTCAGCCCCCCAGATATTGTACCTCCTTATGTGTAGCTGATGTAGCACATCTTTGAAGCTATCATTCTGTAAGCCTGATATCAGATAAATGTTTGCAGGTGGTGGATGATCTAAGGCCCATATCAGTATGTCCACCATCATTCCCTTCATGTTATTGTCATTCTCATACCCTGCCAGCAACACAAGCAAATACATGTTTTTGTAAGAAAAACTCTGTCTGTCTCTGTCTCTGTCTTTCTCACTCTCATAGAAAAAGAAAACAGTAGCATTTAGTCAAATTACTTCACAGAAATGTAAGCATTTTTTTGAGTTGCTAGATGAGCAAATCATATCGATGAAATTGCAGAGGAATCTCCACAACCACAATTTTGAAGGTAACATGATGAGAGAAATCACATCCAAATTTGACCCATCCACATTTCAAAACCTTGCAAGTCAGCTCTGAATACAGAGCAGCTGCAGCAGCAGCAACAACAGGAAGATAAGAATCTGTGGGTACAATTGAAGAAAGAGCAACACCCCAAAAAATATATAGTGTATGTGCACCAAAACAATAAATAATATCTACAAAAATTGCAGACAAATCTTCCCACCAACATTTTGAAGACAACATGACAATGCAAACCCTGCAAAGACACAAGCATGATGATCTGGTTCACAGAAATCAGGAAATCTGGCAATTACAACAAAGCAATCCATTGAAACCAAACTCCAGAAATTCAACTGACATGAGGAGGAGTCATAGAGGAGCTTGGGGATTCATGTGTCTGCTCATGAAGAGTTGTATGTCAGAAAGAAAGCATGGGAAATCAACAAAGTGAAGGCAGGATCCATAGCAGCAGCAGCAGCTGGGGGATTCAAGAGTCAGCTCATGAGGAATTGTCTGTGAGAAAGAAAGTGTTGGGAAATCGACAAAGTGGAGACAGGATCTATGGCAGCAGCAGCTGGAGGACTCATGGGTCTGCCCATGAGGAATTGTATGTGAGAAAGAAGTGCTGGAAATGGACAAAGTGGAGACAGGATCCATACCAGCAGCAGTAGCAGGAGCAGTAGCAGCAGCCATGGGGTAAAAAGAAAACCAAAAAAAAACCAAGCGAAGATCTAAGAAGCATCAGGCTTGTGTTTTTACTTACTTGCTGAAGCGCGGGAATGTACCAGGGAGATGCCTGATGTGGTGACAGCATCGTACACAACCTCAGACAACGCCTGCACGGGACCGTAAGCATGTACAATCACAGGAGCTTGCACACCAAAGAAGCCCAAATTCCCTGCCCTGTGGAAAGCAAGAGTATGCTCCAACAGACTGTGAGTTGGAGGCGGAACGCTCTCCATATCCCACCACACCGCTGACATAGTTGCAAAACAAACAAACCAACCCAACCTCTTCAAAATCTGTATGACAAGCAGAATAAGAATAAGAAGAAGAAGAAGAAGAAGAAGCTCAGTGCTCAAGAAGGGTAAGTCTTCTGCTGCTACTGCTACTGCTGCTAGAGAAGCAAGATCACAGCTCCATAACCAACTCCTGTTTCAGCTCCGGATTGAAAACGAATAAACTTCATTGCAAAGGGAAGAAGAAACAGGAGCACAGAAAAAGAAACAAACAAACTGGCTGGAACTCCGAAATGGGTTTTCAACAAAAAGGGCGGAAAGGAGAAACAAGGATGGGAGAGAACATGGGAGAAGCCCTAATAAGATGATAGAAGAAGAGGAATAGAAAGAAGAAGAAGCGTACATCCCATCCTTCCCCTAGGTTTAATTGTAAACCCTAAACCCCCTTTGCCCTCCTCAACACACCACTACGCTACTTTACTTTGTTTTTCAGAACAGCGCAGTTTTATTATTTTTTGTCATAATGTTTTTTGTGTTGATTTTGTGTGTCTTGTGGACAAAGAGAGAGAGAGAGAGAGAGAGAGAGAGAAATTTGCATCTGCTTTTGTGTCTTCTGCAGCAAACAGAGTAGTATCTTTATTTGCATTTGATTTGGTTCTGCAGCAGACTTTTCTTCTTCTTTTTCTATCTTTTTTTTTTCCTTTTTTGCATCTGATTTGGTGTTTGCAGAGAAAGTAGTTTTGGTTTCTTTATGATCATTAACCTTCTTTTTAATCTTTGTTATGGGTTCATCATTGTAGGTACATTGATGATGGATTTGGGAGGGGGAGGGTGAGGGGACGGAGGAAGCAAGCAAAAGATCACATCTCTCAACCCTCTCCTTTGGGCATGCATGTATCACAAGCAAAACCCAAGTTTCTTCTTCTCTGAAAACCCAGATCTCTTAACAATTTTGGTTTTATGTTCCATTCATGCAAATGATTGCAACAGTTTGACACTTTTGTGTGGAAGAAAGGAATGGGGTGGGAAGTTGGGGAAGGGGAGGAGGGTAAAATGTGGCAGAATCACATCTAGGGCTCCTCTTGCTTGCTTGCTTGATTGATAGAACCTTTTTTTTTGCAGAAGGGGGGAATGAAGTAGAGTCCAAGATATAATGACAAAGATCACAAAATCAAAACTAAAGTAGCAGTAGCAGCAACAGTGATGAACAAACTAATTGCCATCCATAACCTCCTCTAAGTAATTGCTGCTCCTGAGCTTTTTCTAGCTGATCCAATTCTCTCTCCACTTAAACAAAATTCTCTGGTAGATCTCAAACCTTTATTTTTCCAAAACCAGATTGCAAAATGATTGCAACATTGTTGTTTGTGCTTTGGTCACTCAACTTTTGAACAATACAAAAGGGTTTTGTGATCATAAAAGGAGAGCTGTTGAGCATCATGACAATGTCTTAATGTCATTCTTGTCTGAAAAAGATGATGATGATCATCATATTGCTGCATTATTGTTGCAAGCATTATTACCTCCTGCTTTGAGTGTGGTTTGAGTATGTTTTTTGATTCCCAAATATCACCCTTTTCATTATCCCTTTGATTGTTTGTTGTTCCAAGAAGTTTTTGACACTACATATTTGTTCTAGAGGCCTGCCAGGACACAGACATCCTCAGAGAGCTTGTCAATCCAGTACTTAGTCCATGGGTTAGCAATCAATCTTTCTTAGCATTATTGGTAAAGACTGCATATGCTGATCATCCCTTTTCTAGCTCAAAGAAACAAGAGAAAACTGACATCACAATGGAACTTTGTTGTCTGTCATGTGTGTTGTTTATCAGGGCTGCAGTCTCTGTGCTTGTCAACAGTCAAAACAAGGACCCAGGAGCCTCAATTGGGTGTTAGTCACACCACCTAGCATCACTCTTGGCAGACAGCAAACACCCATAAAAACTCAACTATGATATTCTATCATTCTTCAAAGGATCTATGCATTCAAGTGCATCATACATCATCATCATAATTTCCCATAAATCTCCAATGCAATAGTTCTTCCGCATACTCAGCACGTATGTGCTTTTATGTTGATAATAAACATTGATGAAAGAATTATGAAAGTGGCACAACTACTACAGATCCTTGCAGCTACACACCAGAAGCCCCTTAAATGGAAGATACTACATCCTTATAACTAATACTACTTGCAATGGGTTTTCCCACTTTTCTTCACCCCCTTTTCTACTGCAAGGAAGGGATGTCCTGCCAGAGTTCAGACAGCCAGAACCATGTACACAATATTTGGTCGCAGAACTAACCAGAAAAGAGAACCTTGAGCAACACAGAACTAGAAAACATGGAATACTTTGACCTCCTACGATGCCCCTAGTTTCTTCTCACTGATTCCAGGAAGAGTCTTGAGACTAAAGCTCATAAGTGGAGCATCACAGGAGCAATGTTGCAGATTCTGCTGTCTCATCCACTGCCTCAACTTCCTGAAGCTGTTCAATTCCATGCTAAAACAATCAGCATCAACACACTGTTATCACAGATCTACTACACAGAGATGACCTGCAGTAATCATAGAGTTGTTAGAAACAGCTTATGCATGCATGTTGTCTTTGCAGACAGATTGCTCAACATGACACCATTAACTTCCTGGACATCTGATCTGCATGCAAACTCAATTTTCCAAGCCATGTGAATGCAATGTTCTGCATGGGAAGAGACAACTGCAAAAAAAAACTGGTAAGTCAGCCACTGAATACTGCATCTCCAATGATTTGCAAGCCTACAACAGGTCCAAATCTCAGGTCAAATGACCTGTTGCACCTGAGTCCAAACTGGGTCCTGCTCAATGGAATGGAGATGGAGGTCTCAGCGAAAAAAAATGGCACAATATCTCTAGCCCCATTATTATTACCCCAATTAACAAAAGAAATGCTTGTAATCTCTCTCTTGGATTCTGCCTGCATCAATGTACTATGTCAGAACTTGAACTCAATGAAACTGGAATAGCTAAGCTGGGAACTCAGTTGAGAGGGAGTGGAATGGACTAGAGGATTGTAGACTGTTATGTTCTCACAATCCACCAACAGACATCTGCATCTGAACAGCTTCCACAACACAATATCACAACAACATCTGCCACATCTGAACAGCTTCCACAACACAGTATCACTACAACCTCTATGCAACAGTGAAATTCATGAGGTGTATTGCTTTGCAACCCTTGTATAAAAAGACAAACCTGCAAAATCAAGCTGATCATCTCATGAAAAACTGTAACCCAAAAACAAATAAAAGCTTAGATAACACACCATGAACACATTTAGGGTTTCAGAGTCTAGGGTTATGAAGAGCAAGAAGATGGGTTACCTGAAGTGAATACCACCTACATCAGACAAGGGAATGTTTTCTTCAAGAATGATTCTCCTGCTGAAAGATACAACAATGCCTGAGAAGCTACCTACTGCATGCATCTACTAGGCCCTTGTGGTACTGTATCAGATGCCTGTAATTCACAGCACCTTCTTCTTCTTCTTCTTCTTCTTCTGCATCTTCCTTCTTCCTCCTCTTCTTCTCTATACTATTCCTTTGTATGGGGAAAAAAAAAAACATACACACACACACATGATTCTAATGCTAAATCAATGCATGCATGCATCATGAATCTCTCTATTAGAGTAGGGCTCCATCATCTAGACAGAGGTTTTTACATTTCCCTGAAGCCTAAACCCTAAACCCATAAGCATGTGAAACTAGATAGTATAAGGCAACTCTGTTTTCTTCTGTTTTTTGCTGGGTATATACAGTTCCAAACCCATTGTCTCACGCTATTTGAAGGCTGTATTTCATCCAAAGTAGAGTGTGTTCAGGCCATTGTACTGCTGCTAGCTGACCCTGCTCTTAGCATGTAATTCATCAATCATCTTCTTCTTCTTCATGATAGTGATTTGCTTCTTGGGTGTGGTGTGATTGATTAATGAGCATGTTCGGATTGATTTTTGTAATTAAGTGCTCATCATCATCTTCATCATATTCTTTTGCTTCTTAAGAGTGGAGTGATTGATTTGTAAGCATGATTTTGGATTGATTTTATAACTAAGTCATTGATGTTGTTGTCATCAATCATTGATTTTTTCATCATCTTTGTCACATTCTTTTGCTAAGTGATTTGACTTGTAAGCTTGTTTGGATTGATTTTATAACCAAGTCATTGATGTTGTTGTCATCAATCATTGATTTTTTCATCATCCTTGTCACATTCTTTTGCTAAGTGATTTGACTTGTAAGCTTGTTTAAATTGATTTTATAACTAAGTCATTGATATTGTTGTCATCAATCATCAATTGTTTCATCAACTTTTGTCACATTTTTTTGCTAAGTGATTGATTTGTAAACTTGTTTGGATTGATTTTTTTTATAATTGAATCATTGATGTTGTTGTCATTAATCATCAACTTTTTCATCTTTTCTAGCACATTCTTTTGTTGAGTGATTGACTCCTACGCATGTTTGGATTGATTTTATAATTAAGTCGTTTCATTGATGTTGTTGACATCAATCATTAATTTTTTCATCGTCTTTGGCACATTCTTTTTGCTTCTTAGGTGTGAAGTGATCACAATTCATAAACATGTTGGGATTGATTGCATTAAGTAAGTTGATGGATCATGGACGACTATAATTCACAAAGCAAATGTGTTGTTTTG
>Ga0116228_10002627_pt1 | contig 15591 bp, 8 predicted proteins | sample S1TSphfallax_2_FD_89694 | JGI IMG/M metagenome (GOLD analysis project Ga0116228, IMG submission 89694) | Host-associated microbial communities from peat moss isolated from Minnesota, USA - S1T2_Fc - Sphagnum fallax MG | ecosystem: Host-associated > Plants > Peat moss > Unclassified | place: USA...
GCAATCAAAGACATAGGTAGATTTGAGATATGTTAGTACCACGAACATGTTAGAATAAGGAGGGAGAGAAATAGTTATCCCATATGGTTTGTCAATGTTGTGGTACATGGAAGGGAATAAATAACAAGGTTGGAGGGGAGTTGAATATCTCACTCCAAGCATTGTTCACATACTTGTGTGTTCTATGTGCTTGTGATTGCTCCGATACCACGCAATCTCTCCTCTAATCCTAATAAAACTACTTCCTCCTCTCTAAATCATAATTCTTCTCATGTTCTAATGTCCAACCATCTACAACACTTCTCTAAAAATCCTCTTTAGGTTCTCACCATAAAACTCAATTTAAATCAGTGTCCTAATCCATTTAACCTACACAATCTTGCTACACCTCTATCCACCCTATCATATATTGATACTACCTTTGTCTAGCCTATCCAACAAGGACAACATAGTTCTACCTTTAACAATAATGCCCTTTAACAAGAGTGTTTTCATCAATACCTAAAAGTAGAGGAAAACAAATTATAGTGAAACTTAAACACCTAGAATCACATGAAAACAAAATGTAATGAATTAAACACCTAGACAACCACTTGTGCTTATTTGTAAACACCAACCTACTTTCAATGAGTGAACAACAAATGACATCCTTCCTTAACTAGTATTTATTGGTGCGCATAGCCATGAACAACAAAATGTTTATTTATGAACTTGCAATACAATTATAATGCAATTAATTTGGAGTCCCACATGTGCCACATGCTTAAAATTAATTTTTATTTTTTACGGGAAATATAATTAACTTGTGTTAATATATAATTATAATGGCACATGTTTCTAAAGGTTAGCAAATTGTGTACAAGCAACAAGTGTGTTCCAAAATGGGTGTCAACAAAAATGAAACACAAAGCTTAAGGAAAATATAAAAACAGCCTTGCTAGAGTTCTAAAAAGCTTTCTTACCAATCCCAAAGGTTTCAAGATGGTTTGGTTGTGGATCTCTTTAGTTGCCAAGATTGGATGATAAACACCTACTAACTAATGGGTACTTTATCAAATCATACAACCAATCTTTTCATTGTAACTACCATAATCATTATTCTCCCACTTTTCCTTTAACTATTCTTCCAAGCAAGCTTGATCACACAAAAACTCAACAAGATGCACATGGTAGACAAACAAGTCGTCACTTTTGTTCACCAAGTTCTTCCAAACTTTATTAAATAAGCATAAATTAAAAAATAGTGCAACTTGATCTTTCCACAAGCGAATTCCCTAGATGTGAAGGCAAATGTGATCCTAAAGTAATTGATCAAAAATTTGGGTTGAAAGTTTGCCCATTGTAAATTCATCTTTTCTCTTTGACCCTAAACACTATTCAATTGTGAAAACCAAGGTTGAAATGCATTGTTTTGCTTTCATAAGTCAAGATGCATTCTAATTTCATATCCTTTCCATTTAAAAACTTTAAACTCTCTTTAAAATGAAAAGCTCAAAATTTTTAAAACATTGCTTCAATATAAACTCAACAATATTGTTGTTTTGGAATATTACCACTCCAAGCCCAAAGACTTTTATGAATGTGCATAGTTTCTCTCCTTATATCAAGTTTTCACAACAAGTCATCTAACAACAACTCAATAGGTTTCCAAGATGAATGTCACAAAAATTCAAAATAGGTATCTAAAATGCAGCTATGGTGTCATGGACATGAGGTCCAATTTTTGATCTTATGCAACCAAAGGAGAAAAAGAATGACAATAAGAAAGTGTGTGTACATAAATATATAAACCAAAATTTGAAATTTTCATTACATCCCTAGTTTAAATTGGTTGACTTTAAGTTGATTTGCTAAACTACCCAAGACTTGCTACATGCCCCACCAAAAAGGTCCAATCCTTTTAAAGTTCATGGACCTTATTCCCACAAGCTCTTTTGTGCATGCTTATACCCATTTGCAAGTTTAAAAACAATATTTATTTTCCCACACATCAAGGGTATTGTTGTTTTCCAAGTATATTTTGTGACCCAAAGTAAACTCTGCAAAGGTTGATAATTTTTTTTTCTAAAAGGTGAGATGTTATGAAGCTCCAAAATCAATGAACCAAGTAAATTAAAAAGATAAACATAGTAATTATAAGAAGTTTGACATGTAGTTGCATGTGAAAATCCTTTGAACTTGCATCTTCTTATAATATTTTCTCATGAAATGATCTCAAATGTCACATTATAACAAGCTCCTTCCTTTTTCAACCTTTCATTCTTGAACTTCCTCCAATCTACACCTTTTAAAAACTTCCCATAAACACCTTAAACAATTAGTGTTTTTCACCTTGTACCATGGTTGAGTTTTTCACTTAAAATAAAACTCATTTTGCAACAATTGTCCATATACTAACTCTATAGATAATTCATTAGTATAGGTACTAAATGGAACCACTGAGGTATGGAAACAAGGGGGTAAATTCCAAAGAAATGTAAATGTCAAATCTTCATTAGAAATTGGATGATCAATGTTTGTCAATTGATCAACGATTAGGTGAAGCTTGTTAATGTGAACTTGCATCGAAATCCCTTCCTTCATCTTGCAAAGTTTTTAACATAACTCCAATCTATTGCCAATGTGTAGTTTTTCAAATGTCGCATAAACTTATCCCAAACTTCTTATGCATTCTTTACATATGTGTTACATGATGCAACATAAAATCAACAACATTTAAGAATATTGTCTCATGAACCAACTTGTTTTTCTTCATAAACGTGCAATGTCCATAAGTATTTCCTTCAAGAACAATTCCTTGAAACTTAATATCTAGTGACAATAACTTTCCTGAAATGATCTCACAAATTTTTGTCATGCAAGAGAAATTCCATCTTCAACTTCCAAGCATGAAAATAATTATCAATAAACTTTTCAATGCTTTAGACATTAGAAGTAAATGTCATGATTGTGATTAAAATAATGCCATAAAACAAACATTCAAAACTTCAAAACTTTTGAACAAACAACTATATCATGCAATACAAACTTTCCTCTAAAAAACCCAAGCTTTGATACCATGTTAAAAATTGACAATGAATCGATGAAAGAAGAAAGATTAATAAAACACAAATTTACAACAAGCTCCCCACCCAATCTTAGCATCACACAAGTTGTTACAAACTTTATGATTCGCCCCAAACTTTGGCTTACTCTTGATAGTAGGTGAATACTCCTGACAGTAGGCGAACATCCCACAAGTAAATATTACCTTCCTTAATATTTTACGTTCAAGCACATGCACAATGTCATCAACCCATGTAAATGTTACCTCCACCTAATCAAGGTAAATGTGACATGTTACTTAGCTAACCTTAACTCAATTATTTCATGATTTCAAAAAATTAAATACATGAACCATAAGTATCTAAGGTAAAAACAACTTGGTAAAAGTAACTTGATAGGTTGTTGACATTCAACACATCCTAGTGTGCTCCTATCCTACTTTGATGGTTTTGATAATAATATTGATTTATGGAGTAGCACATGGAAAAAAAATGATAATGAGGTGATAATGACGATGGAGGCGATGATGTCCATGAATATCAAATTGGTGATGATGATGAACGTAGATTTTCCTCAAGGATCATGAAAGGTGAGAATGAGGTGTATTAAATTGTTGAATGTTAATCCATTCGTTTGCATTGCACTTAAAAGTAGCCTCGCCAACAATTTTCCTCCCTGTACCCAAATGGCCACGATGCAATAGGCATGACACAAGAATTATTCCTTAGATTATTAGTTGCAATCTAATTCCAGGAGTGTGGCGGGTTCAATTCTTCGCTTGTAATTTTATAATTGAAGATTATTAGTTGTAATCTACTTCAAAAGTTGAGGTGGATTCAATTCTTCGCTTGTAATTTTATAATTGAAGATTATTAGTTGTAATCTACTTCAAAAGTTGCAGTGGATTCAATTCTTTGCTTGTAGGTCAATACATGAAGACCTAGTTAATCTATTTCATGTATTTGGTGGGTTAAATTCTTTGCTTGTAAATGTCAGAGTAGGTGCAAGAACACATCTAGCGGGCAAGTGGGGGCCAAGTGGGTGGGTGGACGAGTGGGAGGAAAAGAAACACCAGGTAGCCGTCTGGGTTGATGTGGGCTAGCAAGAGAAGACGACGTAGCTGCACCACGTGAAGTTTTGCTCTTCGATAGTAGGAAGGTGCTAACTCATCAAATGCAAACCACAAGGCATCCATTTGGTGAGTTGTGAGGCTCCCAATTTGCTTCCCACCATCCTGTAACACATTTCCCTCACAAGTAGGTTTGTTTCTCTATTTTTCTCTGTCTCTTTGTGCAATGGTGTATGCCATGAATTGCTTTAACATCCAAATGCTTTGATGAGTAATTGTTGAAAATCCCAATTCTTATATCATTCATAGCTTCTTTGTGTGAGTGCGATTGTAGAGTTGCAAATGAAGATGTTAAACCAAATGTCAAGAGTTGTAGAAGTACTTTGGTCAACATCTTTCTCAAATCAACTCCCTCAAGCTGTTTTGTTCGGATGGTACAACATCTTGGATAGTAACAAAGTTCCGGGTTATGAAGACCTTGAAAGGGTACCTTCTCTTCCCAAAACAACAAACACTTAAAAAAATTTCATGAACCCAGTTTGTGTATTGTCTCGTACTTTGACAATAGCTAAGCTACTTTCATTGCGAAAATTCTTATTTGAAGGAAGATGTACATGGTTTTGGACTAACAAAATTGCCAATGGAAGTGTTGACAAATATCACACAACAAAGAAACAATGGACAATGTTCACTAATAATCCAGAAAACTCAAATGCAAGTGATGCAGTGTGTTCTTGCTAGCCTCAATTTTTTCTTCAGGATACCCTCTTTGAAGAAGCTTCGAAGAGGCAGTGGGCCATGTGATTCGCTTGCTAATCATGTCAAAATCAGCCAATGTCATGGTTGACCACCTGCCACAAAGAGGATCATCTCCATTCCACTCTCCTTCATACTTTCGGGCCTTAGTTGGCCAATATTGTGTCCCCCAGCCATCCCTGTTGTCTTTCATCCAATTCCCGATGTAGCATTCACCATCACTGTAGTACTGTCCTTCACAATTTAGAAACCAACTATTCTTAGCTATATGCTCTGGAAAGAGAAGACTGTTTCCTGGAGATTGATTTGACAACCATGTGCACCTAGTGAATTGGTTCAAAGCCCCTTTCATTTTGGTTGGAGAAATTGTGTCCCAGAAATTGTTTCTTGTTCATGTAGAACTGAGGGCTTGGTGCAAGACTTACAAAAGTTCCAATGCCATGCCTTCGGCTCTTGCACCAATGTCCATCATAGATGGAGCCGTCATTGTAGCGCATTGCTCCTTTGCCATGATGCTCACCCAAGTGAACTGCCCCTAGGTACTCCTGTCACAACTCCCTTACCATGTGCCCTCTTTATCCATGTATCCATCTGATGGGTGAGGACTGCATTCAAATCTTTTGTTGAACTTGCTTGCCCTAGATTGTGCGACACTTCAAAACACATATTCTGAGTCTACACTCCACCATGTTTCTAGAAGATTCTCTTGTCAGTCTTTCACTCTTTGGAACATCAATGTAAGACCTTGTTTCTCATGGTTCTTGGTGAATTGCAGATGCAGTTATAATTGATCATTCATGAGACTCAAATAGACAATTGGATTCCTTTGAATTGCTCATTGCATCTATCTAGAGAAGCTCAATGAAAACTTGTATGCTTTCTGCAGAATATTTCAAGAAGAAGGATATGCAATTTTGTTCATTATATATATTACCTGACCATTGACATAAAAGTACCAGCCAACACCAGTCTTGCCACCATACTGCCACTCACCTTCATACAGCAAATGTTCTTCCTCTTTTGGCGAAAGCTGAACCCAATGCTGACCATGTCCATGTGGCAATGCTCCCATCAAGTCCCCCACATATTTTCCTCCTCTGCTACCACTAACCAGCATTCTGCCCACATCATCAAAGTAAGCTGACTGTGGGCAGGGCTTGGGTGTCCAAGTTTGTTTCCTTTGCATGGTTTTGTGTGATGTCAATGCTCTTTGCACAATCATAAGGGAAGGGGGTTCTACATCTTGGTGATGACTTGAGGGCAATGGTCCTCTCTCTGCTGTCTTCCTGATCATCCTTCTGTCATTCTTTGTTGGTGTTCCTGGAATGGGAGAAGACGCTTTTGATGAACCTTGTTTTGTAGATGAAAATGGTCTTGATGATGATCCCAACTTACCATTAGCTACTGAGGAAACAGACCATGGAAACTCCATGATGAACACAGGTTGTCCAACCAAATTCAATATGAATCAAATTTGTAAAGCTTCAAAATCCTCGATAGCTCAAACAACTGAGGTGTTAAGGTGTCCAACACTTGAAGGTATGGAGCAACACCATGTGCATCCATTCAATCTACTACCTCTAACCTTGTCTTAACAAATGTGCATCTGAAACACTATACTATTGACATCTGCATAAACTATGGCTTCTTATGCAATTTGGGCCCACTGTCTCTACAGTTGTGCTATTTGCAGCATAGATAAGACATGGCAAAGCTGGAGGTGTAACAAATCATACATTGATCTCAATTCTCGAATTGAGTTGTGAATTGACCTTTTTGTTTTTTGATACTATTGGAATGTCAACATTTTACTTCACCACAATTTTTTTCCACTCCTCTGTCTTTAATGCTTTGTTCAGTGGCAGAGGGTTGATTGCTAATGGAAACAAACATTGCTTATGGAAGAGAAATTTATCAAGGTGACAAAAGACTGCAAGTACATGCACACACCACAACCAGTAAAAGCACACTCTTTGTCTCCAAAGTAGCATCAATTGGAAGCACACAGAGTGCTTTATGTAAATCAAGCAATGAAGACCATTGTTTTGGTTATTCTCAAAATCAGGAGTTTCGCATGCTATTTTACCACTCAAGCAAGAGAGAGCATGGAAGGAAAGTTGAAGGTGGCTCGAAGGGGTCAAAGTGGACACAGAAAGTTAAACTTCATGCCAACTGAACCTTCAATACAGGTATCTCTAACCAAAAACCAACATCTTCATTCATGCCAATCATTAGTTTTCTGTTACTCCATGTCCATAGCTCTATGTTCGTAATCCAGATAAATACGCTGCAGACCTAGCTTTTGCAAGATAGTTGCAATGGTTTCTACAGCTATTAAGGTGAGAAATCTTGCATCCCATAGATTAAAAAAAATGTGTAGTTGTTGATGGGCTGCAAGAACATGCTAATGGATAATATCAGATGGCTAAAAGATCTTCTCTTTCATCTTTGAGTCCTGTCATTCCATGATGCTGGATGAATTCCAATCAGGAGCGTTTGTTGTTTGGTTAAGCTTGTGTGTTTCCAGCAACAAAATCTGCAAAAGAACCATCTTTGGAACCAAACCAACATGTCTCTTCAGATCTCAAGGCAAATGCTTCTGCAGTCTTTTCATCAGCCCAACACTTCAATGCCCAATACTGTCAATATGTGAATCCAGCCATCTCTTCCTTCAATTTGGAACAACATTCCTTCATATGGTAAGGTTGTAATCTGGTGGCTTACAGATTATAACCTTAATACAAGACTGCAATCCACAAGCAAAATGGACTTCTGATTCACTGAAGCAGATCTGGCTGATGACCTTGCATTCACATCAACTACACCTGATCCTTAGATAGTGATTCAAATGAGCACCAAACAAACTGTCAGTGGACACCTCATTCTCTTGACATTCAGGAGCCCCAAACAAAATCACCTAGTGGTAGACATCTCACGTGACCCTTGATTGTCTTCACATCAGGAGCTCCAGACAAAATCCATCAGTGGAAACATCTCACAGGATCCTCATTGTCCTTCACATTCAGTCTTGTAACAAATCAAAGAAGTTGAGTCGAAGTCAAGGAAGCTGTGTGCAATTTGGGTCCAAGAAAATTCTGGCAATCCAGTGGCCAATTCCAGAGAATGAACCTGACTGTTGTCATTGATTGGAAACATGGAGAGACATAAATCAAGTACTATTGATGTCCATTGCAAATTGATGTAATTTAACAAGTACAGGAATTTGTTGTACTGGAATTTAATAAAAAGGTTTGAAATGAGGCAACAGGGTTGTGGTGTATCTTAGAGATAAAGAATCTCACTGGTGTACTAGAATTGTGTCAAAATGACACATCCCAGTACCAAAGCATAATCTGAGAATTGCATAGCTACATGCAATCTGGCCAGAGGAGCTTCAAGGATGAGGAGCAGATGTAGAGACTGTAGTAGCTACAGGAAACAATTGGCACACCCTGTTTTTGAAGCATTAAGGCTAGTGAATTCAGAAAGCAAGGTGGTCCCATGCTCTCTGTTTGCCCAGTAGTAATGTCAGGGTTGAAGATCACAACCATTTCACATGCATGTATTTATGCAATTCTCAGATTATACTCCCATGTAAATCCATGGGTTAACATGGGAGTATAATCTGAGAATTGCATAAATACATGCAATCCAGCTACAGGAACTTCGAGCAGGAGGAGCAGATGTAGAGAGATTTTAGTAGCCACAGAAGCACACCAATTGTTGTACCATGAATTTGAGTAATACAAGTTTTAAGCACCTACAGGGACTACTACTTTGGGTCTGCTATTGTTTTCAACTAAGCCAAATGCTAGGGCCATAGTAAAATGCTAATGGACACTAGAAACACCATGACACACTTATAACCTGCTGGTAGAAACTCATAGCAACTGCAAAAGAAATGTGTTACATGTCTCTAACCTTGATACCTAGAAAATGCAAAACTCCCAAGGAGCTATGAGTTTCCTTCACCCATTAAGCTGAGCCAGCCAAGTTCAGACCTTGTGATGAAAGGCTAACTTCCGGAGACAAGAATCAATTGAAATAATTTTAGAAGGCTCTGACATACTTCATATTCTGGGTCAGGAATGTTTATGTGAGGTTCTGCTTATGGGGTTTGAACTATCACAAAGATAATGTGGACAATGCAGATCAGATTTGTCAAAATCACAGATTTTGCAAGAAAGATTTGGAGTGGAGGCATCAGATTCACAGCAGTCACCCACTTTGTTAGCAGATCTCGAGAGGTAACTTCTGGACTTATCTTGCCTTGCACTTCTTGTCCCTCCTCACTCACTCTGCCTGCTCTTCAGCTTCAAATAGTCATACTGTTCTTTTGACAAGTTATGACATGCCCCAACCATGACAGCAGGTGACAGTGGATATAATATACCTGTGGTGTTCCCCTCTGTATTGTGTTGAATCCAACCTCCATATTCTGATCATCTTTATCATCTATATCACAATACTTGTTGGGATTGTACGTGTTCATGATCCCCAATTTTATACTCAGCACATCATCAACAGTCTGCAATCACATGTGCATAGCATGCCAAGGCAAGGAGAAATTTCTTTGTAATATGTTCCAATAGAAATATCACAGCTGGAAATCAAGAGCTGTACTGGAACATCTCCCATATCATGCTAGATACACCACTGTAACCATGGATATCGGTGATCAGGGGTGAGAGAAACTGGAGACCCAGACATTTTGTAGCATCAAAACCATGTACCATTTGCTATTGGAGTCAGACCAAAACAAGTGTAAGAACAATATCTCTAGTGAGAATTGAGAAATCTCCATCCTCACAATTAAGAAAGCCAGAACAAGGTTCAATCTTCTTTAAGTCAAGACTCCCAGAGAAGGACTTACAAAACTGTGAACAAAGGAGAATATGACAAAGACAAACATAAAATAATCATTTGCCGTATCAATAACAGTGATAGTCTCTCACCTTTTCAGGGATAATCAACAGTGACATGTCTGATAGTGAACTTCTCTATCACAACTTCCCCACTGACTTCATCAGCTCCCTACAGTGAGTATAGGCCAGTGTAAACACTGACCTCCATACTGGGTTTCTGTTCCAGAAGCAACAGAAGGACTCAGCCATGGTACTGGATAGCAACAAAAACAACACAAGGAGAAACATAAAAAGAAAAGACTTAAGGGGAAAAAACAAAACAGACATACAGAAAAGGAAGACAAAACATAGAGAAACTGACTGCAGAGAAAAGAACAAGTGTACATCCAAAGCAAACAGATCAGAAGATACAGACCTGTTTGTGATATATAAAATGCTACCTGAAATCAGCTGTGGAGCCTGGACAAAGTTTACTCAACAGAGTTGTGTTTGTGCCCTTTTTCTGAACACCAAGAGCTTGCTCAGGGGCAGATATTTTGTATGATTACTCCATTCCTTTTGAAACCATTTATATCTACAGGGCCAATTCTAGCTGGTCCTTGCCTTCTACAATTTTTTGTGCAACAAATTTTCGTTGACCAGAACGAAAGGTAACCTGGCTTGGTGGAGGGTTTGGGGGCCTCTTAGATGACTCTGGTCTCTTCAATCTGTCTTGGACAGGAAGTTCATAAGAATGGCCTGCCTTCGCATTTTGTAGAAAAAGTTTTGGGATACAGGCAACTTTAATCTTGGATCAGGCTTTGACCTTTCCTGTTGCAAGTTATTGCCAAGCTTGACTTTGCTGAGGCAGTCTTGGTGATGAGGTTATTTTTAATACAGAAGCACTAACATTCTTGATGGTTTTGGACAAAGGACAACCATCCCTTGAAGATTTAACAGGCTTTAACCTTTTAGAATCAGATTTCGACTGCTTTGGATGTTCCTCCCTCGACTCCATTGCTGCAGCAAACACAAAGTTAAGATCACATCTATAATATTCTGATTGCCCATGAACCATGTCAATACTACAACAGCTGCAAGAGAGCATAAGCTGAAGAAATCTTCACTATGATGATGCAAATTTGTTTCTCTCCCTCCCATCAAACACACAGAAACACCGTGTGCCAGATTTATATAACTCAGGGTGGCTATAAACATCGCAGGTATCTCACATAGCAACCATGCAAGAGCAAGAAGAACAAAAAAACCTGCACAGTTTCAGCTAAACACAAGTTTCAGTTGCACCTAACCCTGCCAGAGGCCCACCAGGCTTTGATGTTGTCAAGGGCTTCTTCGCTGGGGCTTCCTGAGGAGTATTGAACATCAATGAGTAATCATGAGAGTCTTTGAGCCTCTTCACTTTCAACAAAGCCTGAAAAACAAATGCACACATTATCAGCTTGTGTCTGATTGTCATTGTTGTCAGTGATGAATAATTGCTCTGCCTTGCAATCACACTGATTTCTGAGGAAAAGATTTGCAAGTAGTCTTATGTTCCACTGACAGTGCTCCCAGAATGCAGAAAATCATAGACCCGTATCTCTGTGTCTCTTGCACAAATATGACCACACTGAAGCAAAATGCTGCTGTAACACATAAAGTCTTTGGACCTACCTCACTGACAAGCTTTGCTGCCTTTTGGACCTAGTTAACTCCAGATTTCTGGGCTGCTGCACTGGATGATTTTGATCTTGGTCTAGACATGATGCAGACAACTTCTTGGGTGCATTTTGGTCAGTTCACACATTAAGCCATCTGGAGTTAACAGACACATCATCCTCAGCTGAATTAGGCAAAGATTCAAATCTTTGCTTGAGGGACAAGTGAGCGCATTACAAGTGACTTCCATTGTAACTAATCATCACAACAGCCATCATGACAGCCATGGTATGAATCTGTTATACAAAAATGTTAATGTATATGGTAAATAACAGTCCATGCACAAATGGTGAGAAGGGTACAACTCCCAGGGCATCACCTACTTGGACTGAAGATTGAACAACATCATGAATGCACCACTACAGAGACTACAACATCTTCAGTTACTTGAATGTCTTGCAGATACTCATTCAAACTAGTCACAGAACTGTACAGATGTCTAACAGCAGCATCATGAATGCCGAAACAGGAGCATTTATTGACAAGGCCTGAGTTGATATGTGGTGTGTAGACACATGTAAGAGTGAAGCATTGTGTGAGAGAATGAATAAGGGCAGACCTGAGCTTGCTTGGCTGCTGCTCAAGCTGCAACCATCACAGTAATCTCCCTCACAGCTGCTTCATCAATGATATATTTTGCCATTGTGGGCTCTGAGGGTTCAAAGAAGAAACCAAAGCTGCACAAAATGTCACGATGAAATCAGGCCCATGCTGAGCTTCAAACAGCTCTTCCGATCATTGCCCAGCATCAATCCTCAGATCTGAAAGTCCTTGGTTTCTTACATTCCCTCATCATCACAATTCACTTTTGCATCCGGTATAGATTCAAGGAGCCAAATTCAGACCTGATTTGCATTGCAGTACCCAGGGAAACCTGCTCATCAAAGGATCACCTGTGGTTCTTTGAAGGTGTGCGTTCCCATGATCTTGTACATTCCGCACAGCAGGATTTTGTGTTCGACTCCAAACGTTACCTTTCAACTTTTGGCGCTCAAGTCCCTTAAAGCTGTTGCCTTCTTTCCAGATACTCCAGCCTCTCGCGACTTACATCCTCGGAAACCTTAAAAGACTCCCTTCTACTAGTACTGCTCTACCTCCGGGCCTGCTTTTCTCGGGCTTTTTTCGACAAACAAGGGTAGTCGCGATTGTTAGGGAGATGTTCCTGCACCACACAGCCTCCGATTACCTGCCTTTCAGACAAACGGTTGCACTTCCAATACACAGATAACAAAATGTCCACACGAGCAGGGCTGCTCCATGGCTGAGCAACAAAGCGTGAACGAATGCCGGCCCGGGAAACACATTCCCGGCAAAAACTTTGCAGAGCTTCATCACGTAGAAAGCACCGAGTCCAGAGACAACACTCCAATTTGGCAAAAGAAAAGGAGATACTTACATATCTTCTCTCTACATCTTCAAGTGCTACTGTCAACACCCTACACAAACTTTCGAGTCCCTTTCTTTAGCCAACAGCGAGAGATCCTCCTCCGTGTCGCTCATTTGGAGAGGAGACAGTTTGAGAGCCAACATCAAGCCCTCCAAAGCTCTGCCTCTCTCTGTCCTCAAACTCGTCACTCTCGTCAACAACGCAACAGCAGCAAGTTGGCAAACTCTACAAGCGGATTCCTCTCCCCCAGATAACGAAAAAATGCCTCCTCCGACTCTGGTCACGTGAGCAATCCCGGACTACTTCCCAGAAAGGTTCAGATCTGCTGCAAGCAACAGACAAAGCTTCTGACTGGCTGTGCCGAAAAGTCTCACAATAAAGTGTCTCTTGTCTGTGCAATCCTCTCACAAGAGCATCGTATTTATTCTTCGAGATCTCGACGAGGTCTATACATATAAGTTACGCATTTTCGGAAAGGACTTGTACCTCCGCGCACAATTCTCCTTTCCGAAGGTTCTCGAGAAGCAGGGAAGAAGAGCGTTGTTCAAGAAAACATGGCAGTGAGATGAGCTAGGAAGGTCCACTTTTAACCTGGCGGGGATGAAATCATGAAAGCTTTTTTTTAATGTTTTACGTTATGTAAGGGTAAATATGGCATTTAGGAAAAATCTTGTTAGGATTCACAATTTTTTCGATTCAGTTTGAGTTAGTTTTGGATTTTTAATGTTTTGTGCTCTTTGGTGTATGAATAAGGATCCGGCAGCGTAAACCTTATTTTATTTTCCATATTTTGAAATTGATATTTATAATGAATATCGTGACAACTGACATTTTTGTATAGGAGAAGGTCCTGGTAGTAGGACCTTCACCTATGTAAAGCGCCATCTGATTTTTTAGGGCATCATCGAACTTGATTTTTTACGGCATCATCGAAGTTGTTTCTACTTCATTACCTTGTTCCTGTTGTTGTTTCATTGCATTGTTGCTGTTGCAATGCCATGATATGGTTTATCGCCTTGTTCCTGTTGTTTTTCATCGCACTATTGTTGCTGCAATGCCATGATATTGTGAGTGGTGTTGTTGGATCGCACGACGTTGTTTTTCATTCGACTACGACTGTTACTTCTGCTTCATCACATTACCGGTGGTGTTGTTTAACGCACTTGTTACTAACATCATTAAGTCCTTTCTTCGGGTTGCGCCTATTGCTTCATCACTAATTGTTGGTTTTTATGTGTGATCAGGTTTCATCAAACTAAAGCTACTATTATTCATCTTGCGTTGATCATGTTTTTTGGTGCGATCAGGTTTGCTTCAAGTACAGAAAGAGTTGTTCGATTTTTTTCCGCCATCATCCTACGGCACTAGTGCATCTCGCTTTTACTACTGAAAGCAAAGTTTCGTTGCCATCATTCATTTCTTGTTTTTGCTGAAAGCAGTCCCATCTCCTACTTTAGTCGAAAGCAAACTTGTACACCAGTCTTGAGGTGTTTGAGCTTCATCGCGATCTCCATGGCTTCTATCAAAATGTAGCTTCTTTTACATTACAGTTGTTCATGCATTACAGCTGCTCCTGCATCGCCGATATCCTATGCCATAGCTACTGGCAATGACATCATTCTTGATATGTTTCATTGCTTTTGTTGTTTTTTTGTCTGCGTTGTGCAATTTGTCACTTCTTCTTTTTTTTCTTTGTGTTGAGAAAGAAATTAAAATAATACAGATGTAAAGAAGTTATTTTTAATTGATTAAATAAGGTGGGAAAATAAAGAAAATTAAAATGAAATCAATTAAAATTAATTAATTTAATAAAAACGACTTAAGTACAAAATGAATCCTATATATTAAAGCAACAGTGTCTGTCTGTGTGGGTAGTGCTTGGAAGATTCTTCCAATCACTGCCCGTTCCCCAGAAATAACTCATTTGAACACATTGAACATGGCGTTCTTAACTGTCTCAGTTTTTGACCACTTGGAGTTTGCTTGCACTGGGGGGTTCACCAAAACTTAGACATGGAATTTTTAAAAACATGATTTTCAGGATGTGAGATTATAGTTTTGGGACGTACACAATGTGGGTTTCCAAGACACAAAAAGACCTGGGAAATTTTAGGATATGGTTTTCAGGACTTGAGATCTTAACTTTGGGGCTTGGGAAATTTTAGGATATGATTTTTAGGACTTGAGATCTCAACTTTGGGGCCTGGATTTTCACACTCACGGTTTCCAAGATCGAAACCTGAAATCTTTTAGGACGTGATTTTCAGGATGTGGGATCTCAATTTTGGGACTTGGATTTCACACAGGGGGCTTCACATGATCCAGGACCAGGAATTTTTTTGGCACATGATTTTCAGGACATGGATGGGGAACCAGGTGACTTCACAGTGTCCGAAGGTCACGAGCACCCACTAGTATTAAAGCAACAGTGTCTGTTTGTCTCTGTGGGCAGTGCCTGGAAGATTCTTCAAGTCACTGGCTGTTCCCTGTAGTGTTTGTCTGTATGTGGTGACAAACAGGGCAGGGCAGGGCAAGGCGGCCAAGGCAGCCACTGCAGGGGGCCGGGCGAGGTGCCATTTCTATTAAAGAAATCCTTGGGGAAAACCAGGGGACCCGCATTTAATCAAACAAAAATACAATTTTAAAAAAAAATTATTTTCATTATAGAACATATTTTTTAAAATAGAATCTTTTTGAAAAAAAAAAGAAAAAAAATAAATGAATAAATATATAAAAAAAAAAAAAAAAAGAAGATAAACAAAATAAGAATA
>Ga0116228_10002628_pt1 | contig 15584 bp, 10 predicted proteins | sample S1TSphfallax_2_FD_89694 | JGI IMG/M metagenome (GOLD analysis project Ga0116228, IMG submission 89694) | Host-associated microbial communities from peat moss isolated from Minnesota, USA - S1T2_Fc - Sphagnum fallax MG | ecosystem: Host-associated > Plants > Peat moss > Unclassified | place...
CAAACCACATTTCCACTAAATTCAAGGAATTTAATTTTAATTTATCATATGAATATTATGAATATGTACAAATTTGTATTTTACACCTTTGTATAACACTCTCACTAAAAAACCATACAATACAATATTTTACATATAGACATACGCCAACTATGACTAAGCACCATTTCGCTTACAACTAAATGGGACTTTAAATGGCTACTCTTGGATGATAAATCCAACCCATATATAGATGGAAATAAAATTAGTCGCAAACTAGTCGCAGGTTAGTCGAAGATGACTTGACTAATGTCAGCACGATGTCACAATAATCGTAGATAACAAAAATTTAGTTACAAAGACCAAATAGTTGCAGGTAGTTGTAAATGTGATGGTCACATATTGGCCTTTTTCTTCTAGTGATGGAGATTAAACTCAAAATCAACATGACAATTCATTTGAGATCACCACGGGGTATGCTGACTATTATAAATATTTGAAATACCAACATACTTGTAGTTCAACAAACATATATTTAATCACAAAGGTTAATCAACACATTTAAATAATGCAATTTCACTAAATTATTGTTTATATATACATATATATAGCTTAGAAAAAAAAACATTTTTTTTCAACTTGTCATTTGTTACTACAAATGTCATTTCTACAATTATTTTAGTTGCATTTGTAATCCTCTGGAACAATGTGAATATAGTGGTAGCATGAAAAATGATCCAAAAGAAATATACCTTGTGCTTAGCTACCTTTTCCAATACCTCGACTATAAAAGGCAACGAATATGGATTTTTTTGGTGGTGACATTTAAGTGAAAAAAATCAATGCATATGCAAAGCTTGCCATTTTTCTTCGGCACCACTATAATCAAAACTAGGTTGCCTACTCCACTCACTACTACAAAACCACAACCTATTTGCTACTAACATCATGATTGGAGTGATTGCAAAATCAAGGCTACTTGTCTTATCTAACCAATTTTGTTCAATGTGACTAACATGAAAAATATTTATTTTTATTATGACTAAAAAAAATAGTAATTTAGTCACATTAAATAAGGGTTTAAACAAGTGGCCTATGTAGATTCTACATGTTGCAACCTTAGCATTGGGCTCGTGACCAAGGTAAAGGTTTGTGAAGGTGCGGGCTAAAAGGGAAGCCCAAGAGTCACATTTCATGCTCCCGGGAGTGTGGGAGAATGTGAGGGGATGAACCTCCACACTCCCAAGTGAGCTCCCACTTTGGGAATTGGAATCCGGATGGAATCCCAAATCATCAAAAAACGATTATAGGGGTCAAAACTCATTGGATTGAAAAGTTAATTATATCATTGGAAATCTCTTGGAACTTAGATGTCTAAAATGGACTTGCATGACCCATTTGGATATTTAAAACACAAGTTATGACCAAAAGAAAAATTAGAAATCAAATTGCCAATTTGACTCTTGACCACTAAAAGAAAAGTCGGGAATCTACTCGATTTGTTTACGTGCAAGTGGCGTGCCACATATCATTGGAAAGATCTTGATAAGGGCTACAACTTTTATTTAGACCTCACTTCAATCAGAGGTCTACACACAAAGTTATGGGCTTCCAAAGTTGTGGGAATTTCAATTTGGGAATTTCGAAACTCCCACTTGGGAGTCCCGCAACAAAATGACATTTGGGTGTTGGCCCTGTGGCCAGGCACATAGTGTACTATAAAGAGGAAGGTGGTGGCTTCCCCCAAGTTTGGGCCATGGTGAGTCTTGTGAGTCCATGTTTGCCCGTGGTTTGTCCGTGTTTGCCATTGGTTCGTCCATGCACCAAAAGTGCTCAAACTAAGCACTAACCAACTTATTGTTTGATTTGCTCAGGTTCATGTGAATAATTGATGTTTGTCACTCTTCCTAGTCCCCATCCCGAAAGTCCAGCACGCCCTTCTACCCCCAAAGTGTTGCAAGCTAGGGAACATGCCCCAACTCCTTATTTACTCTTCCGTTGTTTTCACCTAAAATTCACATTTGATCTATCAAGGAGGTTGGGGAGCGCGTCATTACATGTAAATGTTTTATCTAACTAAAATGGTTAATGTGACTATACTACCATTTTTTAATGATGTGATAGTAATAATGTTAATTAAATTGAAAATACATCGAATATATTTTTTACAAAATAAAATTACAAAAAGATGAACATATAGTTTAATTATGATGTTTTAGAATTATGTATTTAATTAGTCGTAATAAAATGGAAGATTCATGATCAACTAAAATTATTTACTTTATTATATTCCAAAATTATTTAATAAAGAACTAATAATCATGTGAAACTTCAATTATTTGTGTTCCACATGACAACATCAACAAAAATTGTTCCAAACAAATTAAACCATGATAAAAACATAAGATGAAATTTAATAATAATGACGAAAGTTGTTCCAAACAAATTAAACCATGACAAAAACATAAGATGAAATTTAATAATAGTGACAAAAGTTGTTCCAAACGAATTAAACCACAACAAAGGCATAAGATGAAATTTTGATCTTTGATGTATTATCCATCATAGTCTAAGATTCAAAATTGAAAAAATAATGTCTCTCCAAATTATCTACATAAAACATGGTCAATGGCCACCTTACATAGTCATATGTTAATTATCACTATCAGAAGTTGTTGCATATTAATGAACTTCATTATCACCTCCATCATCTTTAACCCCATTGGGCAACACACTAACCACCAAATTTGTTGTTGCAACATTGGCACCTCCTATAGATGTGGCAATTTGAACTAATCCTCGATAGATACAAGAGTTTGTAGACTTATGTAATCATCAACAACTTGAAGTCTGAACATATCAAGTTCCATAGGGTTTGAATCATTTATGTTACTTGTCTTCCTCAGGGTTTTTTTCATAATATTACCTTCCACCCTCTTTCTTTTGGATCATTGGAATAAAAAAAATTGTTTTACATGCAAGGGAAAAGGAAATGATTGGTATAAAATAGGAATAAAAGAAGAAAAATTTACAAACATGAAACCATATTCATCTTGTTTGATTTTGTATTACTCCCATTGTAATTTGCTTTGACCCAATTGCATAGTAACACAATGTTGTTGAGCATCCCATAATTCAATTTGAGTATCTCTTCAACCCAACCTACATATTCCAACTTGGCAACAATTGGCCTTTGATCATTCCAACCTAACATGCATTCTTGTTCAAAAGTTGCAACTACACCACAATCACTTGTGGTTGGATGTTCTTCTACACTTAAAACATGAGTCTGGTTGCCATAATTATACATAACATTTCTAATATTTAAATTGAACAAAAAATCAAAAACCTAGTTGAATTGTTTTAAGGTTCGTGGTGGCAATGGAACAAATTACATATTGAAGTTACCCATAGGGGGAAGGAAATAGATTGGCTAGGCACTTGTTTTGTGTGCAAGGGGTTTAACTTAAGTATCATGTCAATTGTCATGTAGTTGTGACTAACTATTGAAGTCAGCTATAGTAGAATTTAAATGCATAGTTGCAAAACATGTTCCAAACATGTTCTAATACTTATAATGCAATGATAAAAAAAGTCCTAACAAGTTGACTTTTAGTTTCATGAATTCAGTTTACAATTATCACTTTGTTGCAACATACTATCAAATAATTAGTAATAATTACTAATCTACAACTACATTTGATTCATGAACAGTTCCAAAATAATACCCAATTATTGGAACTTACTCATGTATTAGTGGGGTCCAAGCAAGGTATAGTAGATAGGTTCATTGCTCCTTGTCAAAAATATATATATATAGCCACAAAAAAAATTTAATGTATTAAAAGTATAAATGTTTTTTAGTACAATGATTAACATGATGATAATCTTTCATTTTATATTTAAAATTTTGAAAAAACCCATCTTGAAAGTAGAATTAAGTAGAAGAATTTAAAATATTTCTACTTACACAAAATTTTCAATCTTACAAAATGGGCTACATGAAGATGAAATATTGATTTTTTTTTAAATGAACTTAGTGGAGCCCTAAAAAATACTTGTGTATCATCAAATTATGAAATTTTTAATCATAATATATCAAATTTTTAATATGAAGTAGTTTTGAACATCATTTTGACCTAGTTAATTCCAAACATACTTTCAACCTACTTTTATGATACCAAAGTGGTTCAAACATTGTATCCAATTTCCTATAAACTACATGTAAGGCCTTATGGTTTTAAATTTCTATTTCAAAATATTTACTTTCTTGTGTCCATATAAAAAATTGTTCCATTTTTTAATTGGACTTTGGGTGGACTACTTTTTTTGTCTACTTTACCTTGCTGACACCCAATGGTAAAGAAACAACAATTTAATTGCTCCTTAGTTGCCATTTAGTTGCATGCATATCTATGTTACATGTACATTAGTTACTAACTAATTATAACACACAGCTCAAATCCGCTACAATATGACTTTAGGTGACTAACTATAGTTACATATACATATCCCACAATGGTAATGTAGTTACACAATAGTACCAAAATTGAAAATTGCAAATCAATATTTGGTGGTTGCAACCTAGTTACAAAGGAATTACACACAAACGACATGTAACTTGAATTTAAATTGCCACATGCATGTTGATCAATACATGTCCATTACCATACAACTATACTAAATAAAATACTAGTCATGGAATAGTGCCTGGAGGTGGTGAATGTAGTTATAAAGTAATGATCTTTAAGTAGTTAAAAAAGTAATACAGTTCCCAAGTAATTGTCAACTAGTAGATCATAATGATTTCAATGAGTTACTATTAAGTGGCCATTGAGTTACACCACCTTGTCTATAGTAGTTAACTTCTAATTGTTATTGAATTGTAATCATTTATTGAAACAATAGTGATAAAATTAAACTAGATGGTTGCCACCAAAAATATAGTTGCAAAATAGTACCAAACATTATACATACTAATTATCAAATAGTTGCAAGCTAGTCACCAAATCCTTAAGAGTTCACTTTATCCTTAGTTGTAAGTTAATTGCAAAAAATAGTAACAAAATCCATCCATCCAATGGATGAATGAAATAATTATGGACTATATTTGCTAGACTAGTTGTAGAAGAGTTGTAATTATAAGTAAGTTATAAAGGGCACTAACATAAATCATCCATCAACAAATAGATGAAAAACCATGTTGACATTTTGTTTGTTTATGGGGAATCTAACATGCACACCAGATGCAAAGAAGTTGCACATAGTTGCATGTGAATTGCATCATATGTAGATGAAATAGGGGGGTCTGGTGTAAGTATTGCAACTGTTGCAACTTGTCTATTAACACTCAAAAATGTAAAAATATGTGGAGTTGCAAATGTCCACTACAACTCCAAAACCCAATTGTAAAAACCTTGATTTTTTCATAATGAAGATTAGATAAAATCAATGTACACAAAATATATAAATTATAGTTTTTCACTGGCCATAAGGCTTCATGTTTATGATTCATGAAACATTATCAAACAAAAGAAAATTGAAAACATAATGCAATGCCCATATGTAAAATCTCCTTTTCTTTGATATGGTAGAGTTTTTTTCCCCTAAAAGTAAGATAATATTATGCATTCATTGTTAAACAAATGCAAAAAAACACATTTTTTGAATGAAATTTCATCGTAAAATTTTAATTTATTTTTTAAAAATATTTAATTAATGTATATCAATATCATAAACCATAGAAAAATTCACCCAAGAGTTCCATCTACAACCCTAGTTTTGAAATATATATTCAAAATTTCAAATTTTGTGACGAGTATTATTTTGTCATGAATATGTTCCATATGTTCAAATCTTCAATGTTGGTTGAATTTTTCAAAATAATTGAATAGATGAAGTCAAGCTAATCAAATATACTTAAAACAAGCAAAAATAGTCCAAAATGTGATGTCCATGCATTACCAAAAATTTTAATTACAGAAAGATTATATGCATGACTACAATTTTGGGGGGGTTGAGTGTGTTTTCACCCATTGAGAACATTTGGATCTCTAACTATTTGTGATTCTTGATGTTGATGCAAATTTGAGAAATTTAAGTTATGTTTGATGCTCAAAATCCTTCTCTCAAGATGGTGGGAATTAAATGTTTGTTATAGAAGCAAATAAATCATCATCAAATAAGAAGATGATTCACATTGAATGTTCACCATCCAATTAAGGTCATGAGGTTATGTTATTTGAATTAAACTAAATGTAAATTGGATTTCCATATGTAATAGGAAATCAATGGAAAAAAATGCAATGTGAGTAGCATTGAGAGTTTTGTGTACATGTATAGGACCTATGGCATGATCATGTGCAAGCTTCTTCCCAATTTTGAAGGTTTATTTCCAAATGACCATATTGAAGCAGAAGCAAATGTGTAAATCTTCTTCTCTAGAGAAGGAAATAATTGTTTTGAAGGTTGTAAATATATAGGTAAATGAAATCCTCAAGTCAAAAATGTATTTTTCCCATCATAGTTTAATAGGTAGGAATGAATTTTTAGAATATGGGCTTCAAGTTGATGACAAAAGATGAACTAAGGTCCTGTCATGTTCAAGTTGGATGCCAAATAGATGGATGCAAAAATAGTGACAAAGGGGAGCAACACATGAAGTATTTAAAGAGGAAGATATCTTTGGTTTTGTTTTGTCTATTTTAGAGGATGCAAACACATAACAAAGCCTCAAGTTTGCTTTATTTTTTCAGGATATTGAGACTTGGGAACATGGAGACATTCATCTTACATAGTTATTGTACCCAATTTTATCATTTGCAAACATTTTTGTTGTGTACATAACAAGGCTACTTGAAGTAAGGACATTATTTTCAAAGACTAATTGTAAACAAAACACTATTAATAGTTGTTGATATAATTTAAACTTGTTTAAACTCGACTTAAATTGTCAATAGTTATAAACTAAAACATGAACATAAATTTCAAAACATGTTTGTGACATATTAATTATCCTTTTTATTTTAAATGACATTTTATAACTTCTCCTTGAATTGACAAAACTAATAGGAGGTTAAGTACTCCTAGTGTTTTAAACATGGGCAAAATGACACATGTGCACCAAAAACAAAGGTAGGATTTTTACATCACCATAAATTAGATTTTAGCCATAAATAGAAAAGACCTATAAGTAGATAAACACCACTAAACATTGTGAAGAAAAAGAAACACAAAAAAGTTGGAATTGAAGAGGTAAAAAAATAGACTACCATATTTCCAAAAGACTCCAAAATTTCCCATAACATTTTTGTGACAAACAAAAATTAGAAAATAAAAAAATTGTTGCTTCTTACTTGAATTCAAAAAATACTTCCAAATCTCCATGAAAACATTTTGCTAGCAACATTGTGTCCAATTATATAGGTTGATACAAAGTTCAAAATTCATAGACTATGAGATCCAATTTATAATCCACATTATGGCCTAAATTTTGTAGGTCAATCAAATGTTAAACTCGCCAAGCTTGTACACTTGCAAAAGATTTATTTTGTCTTGTAAATGGATTGTTCTCCTACATGGACTAGGTACTAGATCATGTGCCAATGTACCTTCCTTTTTTCAATGCATAATTAGCTAGTAGGTCTTCACCAACATCTTCCTTTTTTCTTTTTGGTGTAGATTTCTTATTATTTACCACATGCGGTCGACCAAAACTTTAAGAATCCTCTTCAATTGAAAAAATCCTTACCTTGCTAGATGGTAGACCTTGATCCAACTTTTCTTTCAAATGGCAATTGCCCTTTGATGGTACACTCACTATAGATTTATTTTTGGCTTTGGGGTCTTGTTCTACTTTTTTTTGCACAAGGATGTAAACATGAATTTATTGTAAAATACATATTTGAAGACTAGCTTCCTTTTAACATGATCATGATGTTGGTCAACAATGAATTGCCTTGTTTCATTTCATTCAGGCTACGAAATTCAACTATAAGTAATCCATTAGCTACACAACTAGTACTAATGATTTTAGTCCTGGCTTGGGTAAACAACAAAAAACATTCCATCATACATAACCCCCTTGTTATGGTTGGCTCGATGTTCTCCTTGTCCTTGACAACCGATACGTCAAGTGCATCAAAAGTGGAAGAAGGTGCCTTGGAGTTATAGGTGGGAGTGAAATGTTGTTGTCCTTTTGTCATTCATGGCATTGTTCCCAAAGTAGCTTTGCCTTTGACATGTTAAGTTTTAGTTTTTTTTCCAACCATTTCTTCCCATGTAGCTTGCTAGGCTCAATGTTTCCTTCCATTTGTTTCTTTCGTAATTTTTTCTCAAACTATTTTTTAAATTCCCCAAGCATTGGTTATATGGGCTCATCAATTGTCAAAGGGAATGCTTCACTTGCCCAAGTCATTGTTCCACACAATATTCAAGAAAGTTAACAATGAAACAAACAATAAATTAGTTGCTCAAACATGCACAAATGTTGACCAATAATAGCTTCTACAAATAATTTTTTCCTGCCATAAGACTTCATGCATGGAAAAATCACAATAAAACACCTACACAAAAAACTTCAAATTATTTTACATAAATTGGATAATGCAACCAAGTTGCACATGAAACCTAAGTCACTAACACATTCCCACCATTTTGGAGTCAATCATTTCCATTGCCATTGTTGAAAGTTCATTAATGTTTCAAATGCAATTTGCAATCAAAATTACACGTGATGAAACATAATGCCAAGTCCATTGATAATATTCAAAATTGTTGCTTCAAATTTTTAAGCATCAAAATGTGTACAAAGTCTTAAATTTTATTTTTTTTGTATATTACCTCTAACAATTGTTGTAGGTCCAAAAAACCTAATTTATTCCTTTGAAAGACTAGAAGGTTGATGATGGTTTTTCCTTTTTAATTATTAATGATTTGTTTATGTAAATGTTTTTGGGTTTTCATGAGTAGAGGCATCTAATTTGCCCTCATCAACACAATCCTTAAATGAAAATTCATGGTTAAGAAAGGTCAATTCAATACCCTTTGAAGGTGACATGCTAGGGTTCATATTGGGAAGAAGTTCTCCACCTAAGTAATTAGTTTTGGCAAGCTCATCTACCACACCTTTGCATATTTGCTCCTATTGAACAATTGCATACCATCTCACATGGTTTGATTCATCATCACTATTATCCTCCTCACCAACAAAGTCAAAATTTTCTTCTTCACCAAAAATTTATGCACCTTTCTTCTCAATATTTTTGTTTAGGCCCGTGGTTCTAGTTAGATGTAGTAGGTTGTTTTGCTTTTGAAGATTCCAGTACTTTGGCAAGGGATAATACAATAGGGCTTGTGGATGTAACATGGGAGGTAGCCCATTTCCACCCATTTATGCTAGTGTTGCATGTGGGGCAGACTACTTGTCCTTGGATGCATGCATAGAAAAATTCATGGTGGCCACCAGACTATACGCAAAAATGAACATAAGGTTAGTTGTCAAGCTAGCATGACCAAGAAAAAAAGATAGATTTAATTTGCAACAATGTAATATCATAATGTATGAAATCAACAACTTCAAATTCTCTTGCTTCTAGGTAGATTGTCACCTTGGTTTCAAAACATTTTTCACATATTGATGATACTTTAATCCATGGCCCATCTACTGTAGGTACACTTGGTTTTGAAATAATCAATGTTGTTCCAATGCAAGTGTTTAATGAAAGGATCTAGGTTTGCGTTCATGGGTCGATGTTGGGGCATGATTCATGGACTTGCACACCTCCCACGTCCTTGTTACAATTGTTGAAATACTTTTAGTACCCTTGCATGTCTCAAAACGTCATACTCTAAGCAACGACATGATGATATTACTCATAGATGCATTTAAAACTACAATAGAATGAGGGTCTAGAAGCACACCTTGTTGCATGTGTTGAAACATTTCCAATTATACTCTTCCAAGTGCCATTGGCATCACTATGCTCCAACCCATGGGAATGTTTGTTTGTTCACAAGCTAGAACATGGCTTATGTCTTCTACTTGAAATTTGGGTACTTTGCATTCACCTTTTATTTACTAATCAAATACTTGTGAAGTTTGTTATATTTTTTCTATTTTTTTCATGCATTTTACTACAATAGAAGGATTTTGTTTACATACTATTTTCTACGCTTGCTTTCCACTTGAATCTAACTAAATAGTTGAAAGCAATTGGATTCACATATGTAATTATCTTAATTTTCCCATTGCATGTGGAAATAAATTGAAGATGATTCATTTTGTTCAAAATGGCAATGTATGAAATTGGGTTAGAAATTCCTTTTGAACCTTTCATTATGCTGGTAATGTCAAGTTCATTATTGCATAATTAAACTTTTCTGTTGCATATTTTAAACTTGGAATAAACTTTTCATGTGTTTTCTAATTTTTGACTTGAATAACAAACTCAATATTTATTTATGCACATAAAAGAAACATGTTAGATGTGCGGTAAAAAGATAACCCAATAATTTAAAATTTTATTTAAAAGTTAGTAATCATATATCCCAAAGAAGGAGAAATAGATGTTATTATTGAACTTGAAGCTTTGAAAAAAATTCCAAATTTTTTACCTCAATTGTTTGAAACATTGGATTCTCACCAATGTTTAGTTCAAGTAGACATTTGAAAGAATGTCAATCTATGAATTTTTGAATGATATGTACTTGAATCCCTTTTCTTTGCATTATTGTACATTAGATTCATATTTGATTTAAATTTTAGTGATGAAAGAAATCAAGGAATTTGTATAAGGGAGGTCTTTTGTATGGTTGTCTTAAACATTTCAACATTTGATTGTACTTAAAACATTTTGAAAGGAATTTCGTAGTTGATTCAATTTCATTGTAAAATTAAACAAAATGTGTGCCAACATTCAATATTTACTAACACTTATAGTTTCATGTAGTCCATTAGGTGGCACTACTATACAATTATGGTTTTTTTCTACTAACATTGCGATTAAAATGACTATACAATCATGATATAAATAGAATACTAGTATGAAGTGACCAAAGATGTCCATTATGAATAACATTAAAAATGGCAATGTTCGTTTTGACTACAAAAACTAGCATTATAGTCAAATCAAACAACGTGTTTCACATGTGGCGAAGATGGCACCAACATGACATTGTCCATGTTGACTAATATGCTTAAAATTAGTCATCAAACTATGATTGATGTGATTGTAATGTCATTTATAATATGATGTGGAAATATTAAAATAAAAATTATTATTATAGGTTATTATTATTTATGTTAATCACATAAATTTTGCTAGCATAGTTAGTTCACATGTTTGTGAATTGTTATTAATAATTATTTCACATGAAATAAAGAATTCTAATAAGGGACAACAATTCAAAAAAAATTTAAATGAAATTGGAAAATGGAATATATAATATATTCAATCTAAATTTTTGTACATACTTATATATACTAATATTTCACAAAATATATTATAATTACTAACTATATATCTATATGTCAATGTTGAAGTATTCAAATATCATTATTTAGTTAAAATTTACAATGAATAAGGTGAACACATCATGTCTAGTTTGAAATTAAAATAATATTGAACAACACACCAATGACCATATATGTGATGATCTTTACATCACCTAACCCTAAAGGCCCATACCTTTGGATATATGGCTGAACACTACTATAGAAATTTTGAACACACAATCCACATTATGGACATTCCAAATGACACAAAAAGGCCTTCAAATCAAGTAGATGATCTACAGAATTACAATAACACATGTACATGATTTTGAACATTGTTTTGAATCTTCATTTCAATTTGAAACTAAAACCATTGTAGTAAATTAGGTTAACCATCATTGTCAGAGTTGTTTAGCCCATCAAACTCATGTGCATTGTGTGGATCACTATCATGACTATTTTGATTTGTTCCAATAGTAGCAACATCTACCAAATCTACATGCATGAATGGAACTCCTCCAACAATAGTGGCTATTTGAGTTACCTAGGAATTGAAATTGAAGCTTGTAAACCAATGTAACTATCATCATTCTTAATTCTAAACATATCCAAATCAATAGGGTTAAAATAACCACCCCCTATTACTTGTTTCCCACATGGATCTTTGCATATAACTACCTTCCACCTTTTTTCTTTTGGATTAGTGAAAAAAAACACTTGTTCAACATGAATTGGGAAAGCAAAAGGTCGATCAAAGATGAGAATTAGGGAATTGAAATTATCGAGTGTGAAGTTGTACTTGTGTCCTTTTGTAATATGCTTTCACCCAATTGCAAAAAAACATTATAATATTGAATACACCATAGTGTAGCTCCAATATCTCTTCAATCCAACCTACATATTCTAGCTTTACAAGGATAGACCATTGATAATTTGGTCCTAAAACATATTCTTGTTCAAACATAACAACAATGCTACTATCCCTTGGCATAAAATGTTCTTCATCACTAGAAACACATAAATGATTTCCAAAAACATACATTGCACGATATGTTGTAGCTTCCAATGTTGACTCCAATGTTGGCGGCATGGACATATGCACAACATCTTTGTCAATTATTTCAACATGTTTGATGGCAGAGGAAATGGTAATCCTTAACCAAATTGGAAATGGGGTGACTTCTACAAGGCGGTCTGGGAATATAGGAGTTCTACCCTAAGAAGGAACCCCATCTGATCACGATCGAGCTCAGTAATCATCCACCCATTATCATCCGTATATCATACACGTAGATCAACATGAGATCACGTAATCATCCACCCACACCACGATCGGTCTTCGTTTTCATCCACCCTGATCACTTGGATCTCTGTGTCCATCCGCCCTTCTATTCTCTCCTCTCCGCGTTTGTCTCTCCTTTGCTTGCGTTCTGTCTCCCTCCTCTCTCTCTGCTCTCCTCCCTCTTCTCCGTTGTGTGTGTGTGTGTGTTTCTACGTGTGCTTGGTCGCTGTGTGGATGGTTTCGGTGGTGGAATGTGTTCATCAGTGAGGGAAGTGCCATTGCTCAGTGCAGGAAGTAGCCCATCTCCTTCTGTACAGGAAAAAGCTTCCAGATGGGGTGGTCGGAGAGTGGCCATAAGCTTGCTCCGTATTGTGTATGCACCTCCTGTGTACCATGCGGAGCTACTCCTCACACAGGCTGCTCGGCCTGCCTATCTTCTTCCTACAGCGCAATGGGTGGACACGAATGCAGCAGGTGTGAGCAGCGGCGAAGCCGCTGGTAAGCTTTGCTATCTTTGCAATATCCAATCTGCTTTTGGAATCTGTAGTAGGACCTGCAAGCCATGTAGTGATTTTTTGTAACGTGACTCCAATTTCTAGCTGCATTTTGTCACAGAATCTCTGTCCTTCTTGAACCCTAGGTTTTTACGTGTCCTTGAAGTACTCTAGTTTTGCAATTGAGCTTGCTGTTTGTTCACCATTTCATTCTGCACCCAAAAGTCCATGTTTGGTTTTTTTTTTTCGTTTCTTTCTTTGTTTTTTTTCTCTTTTTTTCCCTTTTCCTTTTCTTCCTCCAAGGACAGAACTTCTTGGTGAAGAGGAGTCTCTCATTCCAATAGAATGTTGAACCAATTTAACATTGAGAACAGGTGGGGAGCAGGTATCTTTGGAGCTGGCACAGAATTGGAAAAACATGGCCTGCGAGAGAGAAGAAGCCAAGGCTATGGTGGTTGATTATCTGAAAGGTCACGGGGTAAGCACCCCCATTGCTGCATGAGCTGTTAACAAAGCTTCCTGATTTGTGGCCCATCTGCTTGCACTCTTAAGATCCTGTTACAGAATTTGATACATTTCATGTTACTAACTAATGACCTTCAAGGTGCATTATTATCTTGTCTTTTTCAATCCAGGCCAATTCCCTTGAATGTGGGAGTTTCATAGTAACCACATGGTGATGATTCTATTGTCATATTTTGACAAGAGAAAATTGGAGTGGCATGTATGAAGGTCCTGTGCTATTGTTTTAGATTGATTTTTCAGCTCCGCTCCAAACAGCTAAAATACAATATGGTACATGTTGCTGTTGAAGGTCCCTGAACCTACAATAATACCCAATAATAAATGTACAGGTCGCTGTTGTGCAAAACACTCCTCATTTTATTTTTTTCATTCACATCTTGTTTTCTCGTTTTTTTAGCATTGGGTTTTTTCTCTGTTTCATTGCTTCCTGATTGTTTGCCATCATGTTGTGAGATCTGAAGTATCTCCATAACCTCATTATTTGGTAACCTCTCAATTTGTTTCAGGTTGTCTAAATTGTAAGTATGGAGAAATTCTCAGTACTTATGAAGATAATGTATTAGCCATGTACTGTTAACAATCAGAACTTACTCTACAGCCTTCATACTAGTCTGTTTTGGAAAAAGAAATTTGCCAAAATTAGCTGTGATTGATAATGTATCAAGTATGCAGGATGAGTGGGAATTTGGGCAGTGTCTATAATGATGCAGAAGATATAATTTCTTCTTCCAACTCTGCTTACTTGTTTTGATTTCAGTATAATGATTCGTTTTTCTCTGGAGATTAACATCGAGCATGTTTGCAGGAAGAGAGTTGACAACATCTGAGATTCATAGCACACTACACCCTTATTTTGAGAGCTTGGGAGCAAAACACAAAGAGGGTTTAGCTGATGTTTACGTGAGCTTCCCAGATCCTCCTCCGCCACAGACAGAGCTTGTTGGGTTATTGCAAGTTGATGGTGATGTAACAACAGCCCTTGCAATTCCAGAAATCAGCTTCTCTGAATATCCACAACTCCAGGTTCAGGCTGTTGATGGGAAGCTCCCACCTTCACTCATGTACTTTCTTCACCTCAGTTTCCCACCTGAGCAAGTTGAAGGTTTGGTCTCCTGCTTCCCCACTATAACAAGCTACAGTGTGAATGGCAAACTGAAGCCAGTGGTTGATCTACTCCTTGGAATGGGTGTGTCAGTAGTGATCTCCCAACCATTGTCCTCAAGAGACCACAAATTTTTGGGTGTAGCCCAGAGGAAAACCTAAAGCCAACTGCTGCATTCCTTGAGGGCCTTGGAGTGGACCAAGGAAAATGGGGGAAGATTTTTGTTTCATTTCCTCATATATTGACTTACAGTCATAGCAAGCTATAACATGTCATTGAATTTCTGTTGGAAATTGGACTATTGTCAGTGGATGCAGGGAAGGTGATCACAAGGTTTCCACAGATTACTCGCTATAGTGTGGATGCCAAATTCAAGCCAATGATGGATTACTTTGTTGACATTGGGGTGATTGATTTTGGGATACTAATTTTTTGGTCACCACAAACGTTAGGGTTAAGCCTGGAGCTCAACATTAAGCCAACAATTACTTTTTTCACAGAATTTGGGTTTTCTACAGAAGAGATCACAACTATTGTTAGTCAGTTCCCAGAACTTCTTGGTCTGAATGTGGAGAAAAATATCCACCCTAAGTGGGACTACTTCTTGAGATTGGACAGATTGAGGTCAGAATTGGTGGATTTTCCTCAGTATTTTGGATATAGCTTAGAGAAAAGAATCAAGCCTAGGTGTGAAATCCTGCTATCGAG
>Ga0116228_10002630_pt1 | contig 15583 bp, 18 predicted proteins | sample S1TSphfallax_2_FD_89694 | JGI IMG/M metagenome (GOLD analysis project Ga0116228, IMG submission 89694) | Host-associated microbial communities from peat moss isolated from Minnesota, USA - S1T2_Fc - Sphagnum fallax MG | ecosystem: Host-associated > Plants > Peat moss > Unclassified | place...
ATAATTATGAATAGTTATATAATATAAGAGATTAGGAAGGGGAGGGGGGAGAGGATTTTGGGGGGGGGTGGGTGGGGGGGGGGGTGGGGCGCGAAAAAGAAATGTCCGGTCATCCCCAAAGAAAGGGGTGTTGGAAAAAATAAATAAAAATTATTCACCCTTTCAAAAAGAAAAAAGAGGTTGGAGGAAAAGAAAAAAAATCGTCCAGCCATTCCATAAGAGAATGTGATTGGAGGGGAAAAGAATTTTTTTCACTTGGGTTTGAGAACCACAAAATTGTCCAGTCATTCAAGAGGAGGACATTAAAATGAAAAAAAAAAATTAAAAATCCACTTTTTTTTTTTCTTTGGCACAATTTCATCAAAAAGAAAATTTGAAAAAAAATGAAAAAAATTGTGTAATTGGAGTTTTCAATTGCTATAATTTGAGAAATAATAGACATAAAATTTGCTAGATTTCTATTTGTTGTTTCAATAATAGCAAAAAATGTAGAAGAATGTTTTAAAATTTTAGTTTCATATTTGGTTCACAACACCAAGTCCAAAAGAGTGAAGTTTTCAAGCAGCCAAAGATATGGACATAGTTTTTTTTAGGGTTACGACATCGATTTATTTGTGGGCAATTGTCAAAATGGCTACCTAAGTGCCTTTTTATACATAGGTTTATGGGATTTGGTTGGATAAAATTTGAAAACTTTGTGTGGTTGTTTTATTATTTAACAAATATGTTCATTGTTGGTTATACAATCTTAAGAAACCCAACATGAAACAAACCAAATTTATGCATACTTTAGCCTAAGATCAATTTCCACATTGACAAGACGAACAATTTCTTTTTTTTCTTACAAAAAATAAATTCGTTTTTAAAATTTTGAATTATATATATTTTCATCATCTCTTATAATATTGTGATATGAGTAGTGAAATCGTTCAGAGCATAGCCTATGATAATTTTGATGATTTTTAACATTTTAACTTTATATTTTCACAAAATTTCATTTCACTATTTTGAGGATTATTTAATGATGAAACTGACCTTTGGGTAAGGTAGGAAGTTGTCCAAAAATATTCCCCACTCGAGATATATGCAATGTATCTACCATTAGGCTTTTATTGGTGCTAAATTCACAAAGTATCAACCAATGTGAAAAGAGATAAGGCCAAAACATTCCTTGCATCCACTTGTTTGAAATGAATAATGTACTTGTGTGTGCAATAATACTTTGTTTTGTTGCTTTATAAACGGAAAATCTTTGCTTTGTAAAAGGAAAAATCTATGTCCAACAAAGGGCTAAAAGATTCCTTGTATCTTTTTTGTCAAAAGGAATCATGGACCATTTGTATTTTGGCGTTTCATGATGTTATTATACATGTGTTGCAATACCGATTCATCTCATCACTCATTTCAAACCTTCTTCAACTTCATGTTATCTCATTGTACACAATATGGTTTTGTAAGCATCACACATTTATTGTTTGATGTCTTGTCGAATAATGCAACTTGCAATAGAATTGGACCTCTTTCTAGTATGCTAAGGCTTTAACCTTGCATACTAATAAAGGTTAAACCTTTTTTTTTAAAGAACTTTACATGTTATACATATGTAATTGCTCACTATCAAGGGTATGACATTTTTATGTGAAGGTTTTATGACTTGTGGTTGGAACTATTAGGAGAGGTTGGAATGGGTCATTGGTCACACGTTGATTGTAACATCTATGACATGTTTTGTGTGTTGTTGGTGTTACATGTTGTATGCTTGTGTCTGGGAATTGCAATAGTAGTTGTTACTTCGTCCATGTTGTGGTATTTTTTGCAAGGGACAATCAAAAGGAAAGGAACTACAACGTTACCTCCAGGTTCTTCTGGGCTCCCTTTTCTGGGAGAGACTTTGGAGTTATTTTATGCTTCCAAAGCCAACAAAGTTCTTGAAGACTTTCTCAATCCTCGTGTTGCCAAATATGGACAAGTTCATACTCTACTTATCACACAAATCTCTTTTAAAAGTCTTTGTTTCCATTCTCATAAAATGTTTCAAAACAGTAAAGGTGTTGTTACTGGTGTGTATGATAACCCAATTGTGATGTCAACAAAACACTATAATATGCATTTCATGTTAAATATTCAAGTGAAATGTTTGTCCCATGTTTAAAATACCTATGCAATTGTAGTCTTTAGAACCTTACTATTGTGTTTCGACTGCAAATGAACATCCTTAATAATGTTTTATTTAATGATACATGTGTAAATGCCCAGAAATATAGTTAATCAAGTTCATAATGCTACAAGTTTATGTGTTCCTAAGGCAAGTGGTATTTCGCAATTTATGAATCTTTTGAGTCCCTGAAAATACAAAGACATTATACTAAACCAAATGCAATTTTTTGAGTAGTGTTTACATGGCCAGTTCAGAATTTTAAAAAAAAGGTTGCAAGTTTTCAATGTGTCTTGCATATAATTATTTAACATTGTTTAGTTAGGCTTGATTCTATGCAAAGGGTGTGAATCAAATGAGTTGTGCAACATGAACTTTTCTATATATGCATTGGAGACAAGTTGAAGAAATTGTGATGAATTTCTCAGATTATTTATTGCAGGTATTCAAGACAAATCTTCTATTTTCTCCTGCGGTGTCCTTAGATGCACCTGAAGGGAACAAGTTTTTGTTTTCAAATGAGGACAAGCTAGTGCAAAACTCATGGCCATCATCCATGAAAAAGCTCTTAGGATGTGGTAGCTTGACTACCCAAACGGGAAAAAAACACAAGTACGAGCACCTTCCAAATAATATCTTTGATCACATTCAATTTTTCTTTGGTGTTGGATAAAAGTAATTGTTGGATTTAATTAAAGCCATTTAATACAATGAATATTGAAAAACATGGTAATACATTCATCTTCTCCTAAAATAAAGCAAAGTTGAATCTGGTTTTAGAAATATCATGGATCATGACATGTGCAAAAGAATGATGTTAAAATGTTGTTTTTTTTTAATGTGTAGGTTGGCTCGCCATGCTCTCACCTCCTTCTTGGGTCCTGAAGGATTGAAAAACTTCATGCCAAGAATGCATAAAATAACAAAAGCTCATCTTGCTGAATTTTGGGAAGGGAAAGATGAAATCATGGCTGGAACACAACTAAAGCGATTCACACTCTCTTTGGCAATTGATCTATTTGTTAGCAAAACAGAAGGCCCAGAATTCCATTCCTTGACACATGATATTAGAACATTCCTCACAGGGATGGTGCAATTACCACTTGATTTTCCTGGCACTATGTACCACAAAGCTAGGCTAGCTCGTGAAAGCATTCTTCATACATTCGACAAAATTATGAGTTGCAGGCATAAGGTAACGAAACTAGATAAATTATGTTAACTTTTTTCTCATTTTCTTGTGACAAAATTGTTTCTGAAATAATTTTGAGTTCCAACTAATTTTACATTCCCATGCCATTTTGCGGTTGGTCTCAACTTTCAAGTTTACATACATGTGTGGTCCTTGGTTGTGTATTTTACATAACATATTTGCTATGACAGGCACTAGAAGAAGAAGAAGAAGAAGAAGAAGGGAAGATTTCAACACATCATGATCTTTTATCAGCATTAATGAGCGCACATGATGATCGAGGCCACCCAATCACAAATGAAGAAATCAAGGACAATATTTTATTAGTTCTATCTGCAGGCTTGGATTCAACTAGCTCCGCACTTGGTGTTGTACTCAAATACCTTTTTCTAAACCCACATTGCTTACAAGAGGTGATAAAAGGTAATTCCCCTTTGTGTGTGTGTGTGTGTGTGTGTGTTTAGTTTATAATAACTTGGCTTTATTACAAAAATGTTTTGAAAGAATGGACACATTTTTTAACCAAGTAATACTTTTCATTCCAACCAAGAACATTTGTGTGAAATTGAGCACATTTTTATTCTTCTTTCTTTACTAGATAATATTTGATCCAAGCTAAGGGTTTTTGTTCTTTGCATTTCATAGAACAAAGGGAAATAGAAGCGGCAAAGGTTGGGGCTTTGCTAAGTTGGGATGACACTCGAAAAATGAAGTATACATGGCAAGTGATTCAAGAAACCATGCGTATTCAACCTATAGCACAAATGGGGAATCGATTGGCCATCAAAGAATTTGAATATGGAGGATTCACCATTCCCAAAGGTTGGAAGGTATGGTTTGACTTGAATAAATATTTGTAGAATTCTTAATATTTGAACATTGAACATGACAAAAGAAGTGGCTTCATTTAATCCCATAATTGGTTTCACATAACTTGATAGTTGCATAAGTAGTAATTTGGCAACTTGCTATCTACCATTAACTCATGATAAGATATTGAATTTTATACCCATATACAAAAGTAAGTTGAGCTTAAATTTCACATGTAACCACATGAACTTTTGGCCTTGATGATTTAGCATTGTGAATTCGAAATCTAAAGGCACTATGTAGGGAAACACAATGTTGAATTTTTTCTGCTAAAAGTATGATCCAATCTAATACGAATTCTTCACCAAACCTTGATTTTAGGAAATATCAATGCTTGAAATAATTCCAAATTATTTCCATTCATTTGTAATTTTTAATGTTTCAAAATATTGAAGACTACTAAGTACATTTGATATACATCTTTTATTAAGTGCATATGGACTTCAATAACCATATCTAGTAGGGCAAAGATCCACTTGATTTTGCCTCATGATAGGTTTATTTTGGTGATCTAGATCATTTGACGATCATTTGACTCCTAACCACATTCTAATTCTAGACGGATATCACTACATGATATTTGAAATCAAAACTGCTTACAACTCAAATACAATTGATCTTAAAGATTGAATAGCTAACACGATGTTGGATTAAAATGTTGTTCTTTATGAGTTGTATAGCTTAAACATCATCTAGATCATAACCATCCCATTCATGATGTTGCAGCTTTTTTGGCATGTTGGGCGCTCACACATGTCACCAACTTTTTTCCCAAATCCTAAAAGTTTCAATCCATCTCGGTTTGAAGGACAAGGACCACAACCTTTCACTTACGTGCCATTCGGTGGTGGTCCTCATATGTGCCCCGGTATTGAGTTTGCACGCACTCAAATGGTTGTGTTCTTGCATTACTTGGTGCTCAATTATGAATGGACAATGGTTGACCCTAATGAAAAAATTGCAATGGATCCATTTCCTATCTTCCAAAACGGGCTTCACCTCAAAATCCACCAGAAAAAACAACCAAAAATTCAGTAAGGATCCCAACATGTAGATTCATCAGATGTACTACATAGGTAGATTGGAAAAGTTTGAATGCCAACCACAATGCCTGTATATAGTTGTCATGCAAACATGTATAGGATGTTAACTAGCTACTAAAACATATATTGAGACTTTGTTTAAGAGTTTGAAATTTTCCATTTCCACAATCACACATCCGTTCTCAAAATGGCTAGTAGAAATAATATGAAATCTTGATTTGGACCAAGTAGATATGCAAATTTGATTTTCATGATGTTGTATATGCATGCCAATATCCTACAAAGCTCATGCTCTGCTGCACCACCATATGTAATCCATTTTGCCAACATCTGGTGTATGCACCCTTTCATGTATGAATCCCCTTCTCAATGATTCAAAACAGCTAAAGTTGACTGCTATTTTCAGCTAAAAAACAGATTCCCTTGGGATCCATCATGTAACAATCCCCCCCAGTTTACGATTTGAGCACCTGAAACCTCACTGCCATGCCAAGCTAAAAGCATAACAGGTTCTGCTGTTTATACTAAACTCTAGTGTAGATCGATTTCTGGATTGATAAAAAATGATATGAGGAGGGATCCAGACCCATCAATGCCTTACTATGGACTTCTACCTGCTTTCCTGATTTGAACATAAGTTACAGTATAGTGGTCCTACACTATGAGGAGGGCTAAAGCAATGATCCTAAAAACATGGGGCCCTCCTGCAATTTTACTGGAGGAGAAAACTGATTAAACAAACATTTGCCATGTGGCTCAAGTTCTTTTCTTAGCACCTGCAAGGAAAACCTTCTTGCCCTCCACAACAAACCTCGAGCTCTTTAGCAACTGCAAAGAACATTACAAAATGTTTGTCAAGAAACCACAGCACTGACAAAAGATAGTGAACACAGAACAAAAGCACCATTCTGTATGGTTGTGTCATTCTCCTCCTTTGCGTCTAACAGTTCTCTGAAACTGGTTTTGAAAATGGATGCTCGAAAGCACAATACTACATTTCCAGAAGCAGTATCAGAGAACTTCACAACAATGCTTTTGAAGGTGACATGGCAATGGGTGTGGTCATAACCTTTGGGATGTCGCTCATAGTCTCTCAGACAATTCCCACAAAACAGCAACCATCATTGTTATGCTTTCTAGATGGAGCAAACACATACACTACCTTTCACAGTTCAAGGTCGAGGTCTATCTTGGGCTGGTAGCTTAACACACAAGACTCTAAACCCTAAACCCAGTCATCACATTTTAACATCACCCGTAGATCTCACAAACAGTCCACAGAATTTTTACATGCAACCCATCACAAACGTATACACACCTTAAGAAACTAAAATCAATTCAGATTATGAAGATAAATTTACCTTTTCTTTGAAGGCGTCCCTTTGATCACCTTCTGGATCCAAAATCAAGCCAGTAGTGGCAATCACTTGTTTCTTTAGTCGTTTCAACTTCATACCCTGTTCCGGTGCCTGTAATATGAACATAATAACATGTTAGTTAATTCTTGAATCTTGCAAACAACAAATCATGAATCCTTGTTCCATACCAATCTGGTGGGGGGGGGTTTCTTTCAGTGTTATGCTAAAGATACCTGCTGGATACCAGACTGGAACAAGACACCCTTCAAAAGCATTGCTGAAATGAAACAAGAATTGAGGATGAATCAGACCTCTGACAGAAAGTGTGCTATCAGGTCTTTCAACTTCACCTTAGATCCCCCCTCCTGCTTTACACCCCCCTTTTTGATTCCATCCCCTATTTTCTGTTTCTTCCTGCATATTTTATCTTCTGAACCAGCCTGCAAATTCTCAGAATCTGTGCTCTGGTCAAGAGTGCTTTCTTGGTCCTTCTGTGCTTCATTTCCATCACTCTCACCATCATCACCAAAAATTGTTTTCTGTCCTTTGAAATGAGCTCCACCCAGTTTCCGAGTGCGGTCACCGATTCCCAAACCCCTCTTCCCTGCTGTAGCCTTGTCCTGCACCAAGAAGGTGTAGGAAAGCTGGTGAGTAATCTGGCATCATAACACAAAGCAATTCTCAAACAAGGATAGGCCATTTGGGCTGTACTGTGTCAAGTTTTCTGACCTGAACAAGTTTGTACAAGCTTTCTTGATCCTGTTCACAGAATGCAGTACGTGCATTCAATGTGGTCTTGTCTGCTGCTCGGTCAGGAGCATCTTCATTGATGCTGCTGTCTCCATCATGGAGTTTAGAACCAAGCTTACCACCTCTGACAAACCCATACTTTGAACCCCACCATTCTGTAACAACTGGTGAACCTGCTTCAGTATTCACTCTGTTGGGAGAAACATCTTCTTTGGATACATTGTTCTCTCTGTTCAGTAGTGTTGTAACCACTGCAAATAGCAAACAAATATCTTCATAAGTACTGAGAAATTCTCAACACTTACAAATTTAACTCAACCTGACATAATAAGTTTAGGGAGATTTCAGATTTGACAACTTTTCCAGCACCCAATCTGCAAGTATGAAATGAGAGGAAACCCAACCAAAAACAAAAGAGAAAACAAAAGCAACAATAACAACATTTGTAACAATTGGGTTTCATGCAACTGCAAGTTTATAGGTGCCTAATCAGCCACAGAATGCCCTCTCGATATTGTGTTTCACAAAAAAATCAGCTCCACAATCTCCCTCACAAAATGAATGTGTTTCTAGTAAGTCCTAAAAATCAGTACAATACAGGTCTTTGCTTTTGAATGAACAATAAACAACAATCACAAAGAGAAACTGATACAGATGAGGGTGCCCACCTGTTGAGATCTTGTCTACCTTCATCTTTGACTTCTTCTTACTGACAGTCACAGACACTTCAGCATCCTTGTCTTGAATCTTTGCCTTAGGGGCCTCTGCTGACACTTCAATTGCAACTTGAGCTCCATTCTCATCACTCTTGCAACCCTGTCATGTAAAACAACCATTGTGTAAACCAATCACTTCCATGTGGTTTTCCAGTAACAGCCAACAAGCCTACACAGGATTTACTGTTGAGAAAAGATACTGCCAAATAATGTGAAAGAGATAATGTAAGCATCACATTATTGACATGCAGACTTCCCAAGCTAGACAAAGAGCTACTTTCAAGCAACCACTTTTCTGTGTGCCCTAATGTCAACTCCACCCATTTCCCTCTCAAGTGAGACAGGAAAGATGGAATGTTCACCAGAATGGATTGAAGGCCAGTTTCAGAGTAACAATTAACCACTTTCCCACATTCTCTCCTCTTGTACCTGCGCCACATATCAAGGTTCATAATTTTGACAGGGTACTTCAATTGATCAGTTCATCTGATCAACCACAGAAATGTACATTGACTTGGCACTGACACAATCGAGAAGAGGAGTTGTAATCTACATTGATCATGCCTGGTTGGATGGAGTATCCTCATGTTGACTCCCTTCTTCTTAGCAGATCCATCTATTGCTCAGGGATCAAATCTAACAGCATATGACATCTGGCTAAGAACTGGCATTCGACAATGTTGGTGATCATTCACTAAACAGGAGCAATAATGTAGTTGTGTAATGATAATCTTCAACCCACACTCATGTACTCACCTCCCTTGAGGATGAGCGACTTTCTTTGCTTCAACCTCTGTGGCTTCATCCTGATGCTCACCCTCTGCCTCTGAATTTAGCTCTGCAGAAATGACATTCACCATATAATGTTTTATCAAACATCATGCACCGGCATCATTGTGAATTCCACAACATTTATGAACTATCTTCAGAAGACAAGTCTCCCCCATGAAAAAACCTTATTGAGATTCAACAGAAGGAGCCTATAAAAAGGATCCTCCCTTTCTCATAAACAGAAGAAAAACACACCTTCTTTGGTATCAGAACCTGCAGCTTGCTGTTCACATGCCACCATAACCACCCAGCTAACCCAAGTCAACACCAAGCAAAATCTCTGTTGCACTGATTCTCACAGACCCAGGCTTGATTGCCATCTCAAAATCCACACTTTGAGCTACACCCTGGGGATCCAAAGAGCATAAAAACAGACACAAGAAAGGCAACATTTCACACCAACCCACTCTTCTGAGAACACACAACCATCTCAATATTGAAAGGCTTATCCACTGGACAGTATATCTCAGAAATTCATACATGAGTGAGAAGAGAACCATAACATCAACTTACAAACACTAAAAAAGAAAGCTCTTCGAGAGGAGATACATACCACTTTGAGGTTCTTGAGAATGTTATCAAACACATGCGTGTTGACAGTCCACCTAGTCACTGCTTGGTGTTCAGCAGCACCCACACCTGCAACACACAAAAAATCTCAGAATTCAGTCCTGAGTGAACCAGAGGAAATTTTTTTTTGCTGCCTGCCCATATCAATGTAAGAATTATTGATGTCAGAATCCACTGTGTTTGAATTTGTGCTCCAGAAAAGAAAAGCCCCAAATTCAAGAACTCCTCATTGCAAAATCAGGATTGATCATTGTGCAAATCCATTGAAATAATCATGGTGTATCAGTGGTACCTGAATTGTCAGTTCGGTTCTTGACCCGAATGTGTGATTTCATTCCCTGATTGTCCTTCCCCAATCCAGAGCCTTCTGCCCAGCCCTGCAACAATTCAGAAGAGAAACTGCAAATGATACACATGACTAGAATCTTTTCCATTCTTTGCCAAAAACACGCATTCACAAGTGTTTCATGAATTTCTGGCTAACAACAGGGAAAAAAAAAACTGTTCCCAAATTCTCAACCAAGCTTGCTTGCTTATTATTGGGTCTAGTCTTGGTTCTCTCCGAGAACCCCCGAATGAATTCTGCACTTGCAATAAAGAAAAAAAACCTAAGCAACATGCTTAAGAACATTTATTTATTTCCTTCTTTCCATGAGATCAAGACTTCGAATTCAGCATCACAAAATCCACAAGTCCCTACAAAAATCCTGCACTGAAAGAAGCTAAAGAATACAAGAAGAACAAAAGGGGGAGTAAGAGAAAAGGGAAGAAGGGGAAAAACACACACCATCTGTGTCATGAGTCGGAATGCCGGAGACTCTTTGGCACCCTCGAACAGCACAGCACCACCCATCGTCTCCTCTCGATCAATAATCCAGACAGACTGCTCCCCGGAACCTCCCCCCCCCCCAAAAAAATTCGAAGACCGAAACAGAATGCGCTCCAGATTTTTTCACATCACACTCTTTTTCTTCGGAGCCGTTTTACATCAGAGGCAAGCTTCCGCACTCACACATACTCGTGAAGAGCATGTGGAATCCTTTGGCAGCAATCGCCAGGCGAAGCTTTCTTCACTGGAGAAAAACTGTGATGTTTTAGGGTTTGGTATATAATTAGGGTATAATCGTTTCTAGGGTTTGGGTGTATATGAAGGCATAATCTAGTTGATTAAAAAAACCCCCATTGTTCAGGTTTATTTTAGGGTTAGGGTTTTAAGCTGAGATCATTTTGGGGTGTGGTATATTATGTTTTAGGGTTTGGTATATAATTAGGGTATAATCGTTTCTAGGGTTTGGGTGTATATGAAGGCATAATCTACTTGATAAAAAAAGACCCCCCATTGTTCAGGTTTTTTTAGGGTTAGGGTTTTAAGCTAAGATCATTTTGGGGTTTGGTGTATGCCTCATCTACTGGGACTAAAAGCGGCCTCCTCCAAAGACTTTTTTGGAAGGTTTAGGGTTTTAAACTCCAAGACTTTTTTAAGCTTAGGATTCTAAAATTGTGATAGGTTTTAGGGCTCGTTCTATGTAGGTTTTCAGGGCTCTTTGTATAGTAGAAGGTTATTCCGGTAGTAATCTTCTGGATTTAAAGGCCCACCCGAGGTCGGTAGGGCCGAGGGGAGGGTCCCAAAAATCAGAAAGGTCCTATTGGTGAAACCTTCACCTACATAAAGATCCCCAAAGATTTTTCTTTCAATGTTATTTCATGTTTTTGGATTGGTCTTTCAATATATATAGCCAAATATGGCTATTAACCAAAATATATAAATATATAAATTAATGATTATGAAAACACAATTAGACAAATCACATTTTAGTAACCCAAAATGGCAATTTCTTGTAGGAATATGTAGAAAAACTCGCGATTGGTCCTTTAATACATAACTAAATCTTGCTAATAATAAAAATATGTAAATTTATATAATAAAATATTATATATTAAAGCAACAATGGTGGTGTCTGTCCGTCCGTCTGTCTTGCAGGGCAGGGCAGCCAGACATTTTCAGTTACGCTGAGAATAACGGATTTTTGGCCGCGATCAGGATTTGGGAATTTCGAAAAATCGGCGATCAGGATTTGGGAATTTCGATCTCCTCCTCCTCGCTACTACTGCGCAGATTCCTGACGAGATCTCTCCGGGGGAGACTGTTGAGCCAGTTTCAGGACATGGATGGGAAATGGGGGACTTCACAGTGGCCGAAGGTCACGGGCACCCACTAGTTATGATGATAGTAACTTTCCACACTTTTTTTTAAATAGTTTTGTTGAAAAGACAAAATTTTAATGTTTTTAACCTAAACTTTAGGCATTGAAAGTAGATCTTTCAAGGAGGTATGTTTATGGCGATAATAACTTTCCAAACATTCTTTTTTAGTTTTGTTGAAAAGATAAATTTCTTACATCCTAAACCTAAACTTTAAGCATTGAAAGCAGATCTTTCGAGGAGGTATGTTTATGGCAATAATAACTTTCCACACATTCTTTTTTAGTTGAGTCAATTAGTCATATGTCTAACACTAAATCCATGAACAAATCGATAAATAATATAGTGATCGCAATCTTTTTAATTTTGAACTATGGCTTAGCAAGGTTCAAGCAACTTGATTGCCAAAATGGTGTCAACTCCAAAACTAGGCTAGGTTGTTGAAAGCTTCAAAATTCATTTTTGTCATTTAACAAAAAAAAAAAAACTTTCATTTTTAGTGTGGTATGCCACACATTGGTTTCCACAAGTTCCCAATGTGTGTATTGCCTAAGCTTTTTCCACCACAAATAAGACAGATGCCTCTTATTCACACTAGCCCACAACCTATGCAAGAAATTGAAACTTATTAAACTCCCATTTATATTTGAAAACACATGACACACATTAGATTTTAATGTCATAAAATTCCCAAGTGTAACAAATAAGGAGCATTTAGATGAAAAAAACTTGCCCAAATGAAATTGGATCCATGTGCAAAATCTAAAAGAACAAAAAAAACCCCTAAACTTATGAAAATCACAAAAAACATTCAAAACAAATTCCACCAATCTTTAAAAATAAACCAATGTAAGTTATACACACAATCCTTTACAATTTTGTAATTAAAAAAAATGGTATTCGCAACCAGGCATAATTTGAAAAACAAATAATGCAAATGCTTTAAACAATGTTACCAAGTAGGTTTTAGTTATCTAGTTCTCTCTTTAATTCTTGTTTGACATTTGTTGTTGCTTGTTTCTATTTAATATTGAGAAAAAAAACATAGTGATTAGTAAATGTAGTCAAATGGGGGGGATGGCATTAGCCTTAATTTGTGCTCAATAGAGGCCAACCATTAGCTCAAGTTAACTAGGCCCACCCAAGGTTAATAAGCCCAATGACTAGGAATATGTTCTTAAGCCGAATGAACTACCCTAGTGGTTAAGGGTAAGCGTGCCACCAAAGTTACCAAAACAAAGGAAAAAAACCCATAATATTAATTTTAATGTATTATCAATTTTTTATTTACAAATTCAAAATAATGTTATTCACCACAAACATTTAAACACAAAATGAACATTTAACACCAAAAGTGATCCATTTGATCATGCATTCACCTTTGGTTTCCAAAAATATCTATTGAAAAATTTGGAAATCTTTAAAACAAATTCAAGTTAAGGCAATATCTACTAAAATAAGTTTCAAAATATGTTAAAATCATTCTTCAAATTTGGTGATGAATTTTTCAATAAGTTGATTGGTAGGCTCATTGTATCAATTATAAACAAGTCAAGTTTTGCAACAAACAACATGTCTTCTTTTTCATCGATAACCTTATTCATGTCATAAAAAAGGAATATTTAAAGGTGTTTTTGTATTGTGATCCATTTTTTTTAGTGCCAACAATAGTTTTAATAGTTCCATTGCATTTTGTGGTAATCAAGTTTGTACCCCAATCATGGGAAACCTTGTCATTTTTCAACCATGGTCAACCCAACAAGATAGAGTAGCTAACATCCAATACATTATATTGAATGATAATAAAGGTGATTATGTAAGCAATTCCATGGATGCGAATTTTAAGGTTTTTAATCAATCCTATGAGCTTAGTTGTGATTTGATTTACCATTCTAAGTTTTTAAAGAACAAGTTTAAGAATCGTTAATCTTAGTCATTTCCTCAAATTTTCAATAATGATGTTAATTCCAAAACCATCATCTAGTAAGACTCTTCAACAATAATTTTGCCAATTTGAACTTGAATGGCTACCATGTGGGGGTCTACAATCATTGAAACTATGGTAGGGTTGGATATTGAAGTTTTTTTTAACAATACTAGAGAAAATTTAAAAAATAAATCTGTTGTTAAATGGAAAAATTTGCCTTAGTGTTGAAGTACACTTGCTTTTCAAAATTTAATTACCAATTTATTAGATTGTAAAAGTGGGTTTGTTAAACTTGCCCAAGCAAGGCAATGGGAACAATAACATAAATTAGTTCAACCATCTACACTTAGAGTGGGAAAGTAGAATGGCCCAATCCACACCTAGGCCAACAACACGTTTTTGGCCAACACTTCAATCCTTCAAATATGATGGCACCACCCACCCAATTTGCCTCCACCCCTATGGGCTCGAAGGGGGCCAAGCTTTGGGCACATGCCCCACATGTACCATCTTTAATGCATCATTCCCTTCATGGTGTAGCATAGGTGATGTGTGTTGTGTTGAATGTTCTTTCATAGGCAATTTGTATGTCATTTTCCAACCTACAACATTGCATGTCCCTACATTGGAAATACAACCCAAAAAATGCACCCAAATACAAAAGGAATGGGGAATTGACCTTGTATGAAAATGGCAACATGGTGTGCATTTGTGCAATTTTGCAACTTTGACAAGGACTCCACCATGATCATTACAATGTTTCATGCCTTGAACTTTGACCCAAATGATGGATATTGGGATTTTTTCTACCAAGTGGCATAGGAATATTGGGATAAGGTGCATGAAGAATTCCATTTTGGAACACACCTCAACAACACTTGGTCCAACTTGCATGGGGAAGGTTGTTTATAGGAATGTTTTCAATATGAAAGAGTTGCCTAGGGATGTGTGGGAATTTATCAAGGTGGACCTCCAATTCCATGGTCAATCTTTCCACAAAATGGTTCAAGATTATATGTTCAACCAAATTGCCTTGTGTACATTCCAAATCTTATGAGGGTTAATGTCGCTTTGTGGTTTTCAAAAACATTTAACCAAAGATTTTAAAAGCACAACCTACGATGTTCCATGTTCATTAATTCTACAATGGAGGGAAGGTAGTGATAGGGGCAATGTGATTTAGATATCATTAGCATAATTCAAAGTAGGATAGCATTTAAATTGATTACCGATATTCAATTGCCCACATTGTATGATTGTACACATAATTTTTCCATATGCCCAATTTTTTTTGCATGGGTGCTCTTTTTTCCTATTTTCAATTTCCTGATTTCTTAATGAAAAAATAAAGAATTAACAACTTTCATTTGTGTGTAAATTCATTTTTTAAAAATGAATTGGGCATGCCAACTACCAACCTTTTTTTGTGTACAATTTCATGTCATTTTAAGCATTTCAATTCTCAAAATGCATTTTATTATTTTTTTGGCTTACACCACCAATGACCATTAGGCCTTCCCATCATTTTAGAATGACAAAAATTTGGTAATTCCCTATCTAAGGAGATTAACCCACATGTCCAAGGAATGACCACCTTTTTTTAAGAAGTAGTCATTCCTTGGATAGGGGTGATTTGTGTTAACAATATATTTTTACACTCAATTTATCATACACATTAAAAATGCATCATTGTTGTATTCTCACCCTTCCCCATTACTACAAATACCACGTATCGATAATAACCAGGGTGTCCACTTCTATGTGTTAAATTCATGTATTCAACAATTATCTTGGTAGAACTTTGCACACATGCAAACAATTTTTATCTTAAAACAAGGAATGATGTTGTGACGCACTCCCAACTCCTTGAAGGACTCAAATGTGAGTCCAAGTGAAAGACAGCGGAAGAGGGAGGAGTCGGGATGCGCTCCCTAGCTCACAACACTTGGAGGGGTAGAGGGGCGTGTTG
>Ga0116228_10002631_pt1 | contig 15583 bp, 14 predicted proteins | sample S1TSphfallax_2_FD_89694 | JGI IMG/M metagenome (GOLD analysis project Ga0116228, IMG submission 89694) | Host-associated microbial communities from peat moss isolated from Minnesota, USA - S1T2_Fc - Sphagnum fallax MG | ecosystem: Host-associated > Plants > Peat moss > Unclassified | place...
ACTTTAATATCTTATTAATATCCATATTTGGCTAAAATCTTCATAGGGATGATCACCTGTTTTTCTACATCTCCTATGGATGATAGCTACTCTGGCTACAAACAAAAACTCTTAATAAAACCATCTATTGTGATAGGTCACTAGGTTGGTGTGTAGTATCTAAGTAATATCATTTATTTTTTGTTTTGGAATTTTTGTTTGCGGCCAAAGTGGTGATCATCCATTGAGGAAGATTTAGCCAAATGTGGCTATGAGTTAGATACGAAATTCAAATCTTTGATTATCCATCTATATTTTTGAGTACACATTGAAAACAAAATATAGAAATTCGATTTTTTTTTTTTTTTTGTTTTTTGTTTTTCTGGGGGGTCTTTTTGCCATGGTTTTTTTTTTCAAATTCCTCAAGTGGTTCTACTGGCGAGGATCCCCAGAATTAATTATCATTAAACGGCGAGTGTCCTAGGTGGGCTGTAGCATTTTTACAAAAGTGCTGGTACAAGTGGCGACCAACGAAGTGCCTAGGTCTAAATGTGACTAATTTAATTAATTTTATTTCGAAAAATGGCGGAAAAATCCCCAAAAATCACAAATTTTTTATGTGTTTTTTTCCATTTTCTGAAAAAAACTCACGAAAATTCGCCGTAAGAAAATCACTGCTTCTGGCGATTGAAAAATTCGAAAAAATATAGTGAGTTTTTTTTTTTTTTTTGTTTGTCTTCTAGAAACTGGAAAATTCCAAAATCACTTCATTTTTTAATGTTTAATTTTTGAGTTGGTTCTTTGGCGCACAATTTTCCAGTAAAAATAAAAAGGTTGCCTGTAGTAGGTATGTACTAACTAGGTACCTTCCAAAAGGCGAGCCCACAAAGGGAGATATCAACTAGGTATGAAAGACAAATCTTTAATCAGAATTCTATATTTTTGGCTATATTGACGGAAATCCAAATATAGAAATCTGATGATTTTTACTACTTGTTTTATGTCTTTTGAAAATTGAGTTTTTGGGATTTTTTTTTTTTTTTGGGAAAATTACTTCATCTTTACAGAAATCTCTTAATTTTCACTAATTTAAAAAAAATGTCTTTTGATAGTTGAAAATCTCGAAAATCAGTTGATTTTCAAATGTCATTAAAAAAAATTCGATTCTTGGCGAGAATTCGCCAGTAAAAGAAAAAGGCTGCTTGTAGTACGTATCTAGGTACCTTCCAAAGGCGAGCTGAAGAAGGGATGGATATAGTATCTAGTTTCTACCTACCTTCCGAAGGCGAGACGGCGAAGGGGTCCTGGGGGGCTAGGGAAGGCTTAGAGGTGGGTTGGAAGGCGGAGAGGTGGGTGGGTGGGCGGCAGCGTGACCTAAGGAGCGAGCGAGCGAGCGAGCGCACGCAGTGGGGCTGGACGAAGTTATAGCTCGCTGCTTTGCTGCTTGCTGGATCTTCTTATCACTGTTTCGGATTCTGCAACCGAGTGTAGTCGACGATTTGAAAATCCACCGGCCAGTTGTCTGGTTTTGCAAAGGTGGAGAAGAGCGATGGCGGAAGATGGGAGGGAGGTGATCGCAGCAGAGGAAGGAGTAGAAGAGCTGGCGGAGGCTGTGGCGATGATGGAAGGAAGCCGGGGGGCGGGGGTTGGGGCGGACGCAGGAAGCTCAGGGGCCGAAGATTTGGTGCACAAGGCCCGCGGGCTTATGAGACGGATCGTGGCAGGACGGGCGTCTCCCAGTCCGTGCCTGCTTCACTCGCTGGCGGCCATTCTGGAGCAGGAGGAATCCAGGTGTGTGTGGTGTGTGCAGGCACATTCATCCATCACCAGCTTTTTCTTTCTTTCTTTCTCCACACGGATCTTCTTCTTTCGCTTTTCTTCTCTCTCTGTCTCTCTCTGGCTGGCTGGCTGGGGATGAATTCTGGAAATCCAGAATTTCCAACTTCTTGTAGATAGAGAGAGAACTGAATCGAGCTTCGAGTTTCGAGGATTATCAAGCTCTACTCTACTCTACAGCAGAGTATTGTTGAATCCTTACAATGAAAGTTTAATGCATTGAAGGTGAAGGCAGTTTTAGCTCTTATTAAAAGCTGACCTAATTCTAGTTTTGTAACAGATATGAGCAGCATGCTGGGCATCCTTACACCAACAACTCTCGCTCTTCCCATACTATTGGACGCCTTGTGAATCTGATAAGGGTAAATCTTGCTGCCTGCATTTTTATTCAATCTGGACCCCTAACCGAGTGAGCCAGATTATACATCATCTTGTGACCACAGACAGTCTTCCTTGGACCCCTGTAGTTTTGGGACATGAAATGTGTGCAATGATCTCATATTTTTCCACTAAAAGTGACATCTTTTTTTCTGCCTGTAACCAAGGGAAGAGAAATCTTGAGAACTTTGCATTGTCAAGCTTGTAGAGTGAGAGGTGTCACTGGAATCTCAAGGACTCGTTCTTAGTAATTGATGTGGTTTTATTTCTTGCAGGAGGATGATGACTTTTTTGAGCTTTTATCGACAAGGCTGCTAGTTGAACCTGGGCATACCACTAAGGTTCGGGCAGCTGCAGCAAGGCTGCTTCTTGCTTGTGTTTCTAGCTGGATGGTAGGTTTTCTAATGTGACCCCATGTTATTGGTTGCTGTTATTCTCAGTGCATCTGAATTTTATGTGTATGTATGACAGTTGCTGTCATCCTGTTCAAGTGGTCCTGGACAGTCTTGTGCTTTGCACTCTTATATGATTCATGTCGGATTTGGCTTGGTGGCACTGTGTGCAGTATCCACATATTTTTGAAGAGGAGGTTTTAGCATCCATCAAAAATTGGGTGGTAGAAGACTCTCCAAAGCCAGCAGTTGAGGGTCCAAATGGAATGGCCATTTGCCACTCTACCCGAAACTGTTTCACCACGTCTGATGCCATGGACCGAGAAATTCTAAGGACTTATGCAACAGGACTGTTAGCAGTAGCCCTTGGAGGGTATCACTACTCACCTAACCTGTTCACATCTATTGATCACTTGGGATTTTGTTGCAAGGTTCATATGGCATATGCTGACTGGATAGGATGTAACAATAAAGACTAAGCCTTTCTATTGGTTTCTTACATGGATGTCCTCTGAGCACTATTGTTAGATAATATGTAAAAGTTTGAATTTTTGAGAATTTTTGTGGCTTTGAACCTTCTTGAAATGTCGCATGGATTTCTGTCAATGGTGATTGCAGGGCGGATGTGGTGGAGGATGTCCTCACAACTGGAATGGTTGCGCAGCTTATGCATTACCTTCGTGTGCGTGTTCTTGGAGAAAGTGGGCCAGATGGAACCATGGAGAACAAATCGGGTGGAGCAAGTGGGTGTAGGGGAAGGGATGATGTGCGGGGACGTGTGCGGCCACCAATAGAAGCCTCCAAAACCTTAGAAACCTGTGCTCCTGAAAGTTTTACTGAAGATCAAGAGACAGACAGTATCAGTGATAGGAAATTTGATACCAAGGGAAAGCATAAAGATGCAGAAGAGGGTCACCAAGAGGAGAATGAGATTGTTGAGGACAACGGGGGACTGGAAGCTGCAGAGGTTAGTCTTTGTACAGATGAAGTAGATGAGGATGCTGATGAGTGGGTTAATGAGGATAAGAGGCGGCGGAAAGATAGGCGAGATGGGAAAAATAGACCGGCAGATTGGTTCTGCAATAATCGACCTTTTAGAGATAATGAGCCAGAAGAAGCTGGACGAGCAGAGCCTTCGAGACGGAGGAGTGACATTCGTGAACGGGGAGGTGGGAAAGTGAGAGGGAAGGGAAAAGCAAGTGATGGGGTGGTGGAGCCTGAAAAAGTTCAAGCCCCATCATCAACAATCATGCATGGAGGCACCTGTTATGTTGATGGCATCAGAACTAGGAAATCTCTACTTGACAAAAGTAGTGCAAGGTTGGAGATTGGGCTTGAAGGGCAGAGTGACATGAGAGTAAAAGATGATGGTGGGTTGGATAAAGAAACTGTGTTGGTTGGTAGCACTGACATATCAGTGGTTATGCAAAGGGCCAAAAGTGCTGCACAGGCAGAGGCAAGAGCTGCAAATGCTCCTTTAGAGGCTGTGACAGCAGCTGGAGATGCTGCAGCTGATCTTGTTAAGGTAGCTGCTTTGGAGGTATGTTCCTTGTCCATTATCATATTGCATAATTTCAGGAAAGTCACTTTCTTTGTGTCCTTACAGACAGTACTGGGAAAATTGTGAGCAGTTACTGGAAGATGTGGCTCACACTCCTGTACCATTACTCTGTAGTCTACTGGTTGTGGTATTCATTGGTGCCTAAATGTTGCAGAAATGCCTTGCAGGCACTGGAAGCTTCCAATGATGAAGAAGTGATATTGTTGGCTGCAAATACAGCAGCAGCAACTGTTGTGGATGCTGCTGTTGCTACCAGCCTGAACAGGTGAATTCCAATGGCAATGATGTTGGTTATCTATTTGAAGAAGTCTTTGTACCCCACCTCCATGACACTGTTGTTTGGTTTTAGAGGCAGGATTTCATTTTATGTTGTCTTGCTTTTGACCTGAAGTGGTCCTTTTCCCCATAGGGTTCAGTTTAAGGACAGCAAGGTGGTGGTCGAGGATGCACCTGAAGTCCTGAAAAGTGCTGCGAAAGATGGCCATGAGTGTGAATTGGAAGAGAAGGGGGACTGCATCATGGATATAGAAGCAATTGCAACACTAAGGGAACAATACTGTGTCCAGTGTTTAGAGAAGATGGGGGAGTATTTGGAAGTACTGGGTCCAGTGCTCCATGAGAGAGGGGTGGATGTATGTCTTGCATTACTTCAGCGGTTGTCAAGGGACAGTAGTTCACCAAAGGACATGGCAATGCTCTCTGATGTTCTGAAGCTTATTTGTGCACTTGCTGCTCATCGCAAGTTTGCTGCACTTCTTGTGGATCGTGGTGGTGTTCAGCAGCTTCTAAATACTCCAAGAGTACCTCAAACTCTTACGGGCATTTCTCTTTGCCTCTTTGCATTTGCCTCTTTGCAGGTCCTTGGCCTCTCCTGTGGATGAATTCACTCTTTTTGGCAGCATTCTGTTAATGTGTCTAGTCTAACTTTGCTAGGTGATTGACATTTTCTTCATACTGGTGTCTAATTTCCTTTTGTGCTTGATGCTAAATTGCATACTAATTATTGAGCATTTTCCCAGTAGACTTGGTCCAATCTGTGCATGATGCATGAAACATATCAGGTGAGGAGAGCTGGATGTGGAAAGTTTGTGATGATTGAAGAATACATCTAAACTGCTAGGGAACAATTGGGGATTGCCTGGGATTCTTGTTGATCTCCTGTCACTCCTTGCTGAAAGATGGATTTAATGGCAGGGTGTGATGGAGAGAGTGTGCACACTACCCCCATCCGTAGTCCAGGAGATAGTGGCTGTTGCACTTTTCCTATTGGGCTGTGCTCAAGATCCAGCCCGAAGAAATGCTGCATTGTTCTTTGGTGGATCATTTGTTTTCCGAGCCATTCTTGATGCCTTTGATAGTCAGGATGGGCTAAGGAAGGTGCTCATGCTGCTACGCAATGCAGCAGCTTTGAGGTCAGGTGGAGGATCTGGCACTTCAAGTGCAGTTGCAGCATCTGCAGGCTCACGCAGTGATCGAAGCTTGGCAGCTGAGGTTTTAACATCTTCGGGTAAACAAATTGCATACCACACCTGTGTGGCACTTCGTCAGTACTTCCGTGCTCATCTTCTTCTCCTCGTTGACTCCTTGCGACCATACCGAGGTCATCGTGGTGGGTCCCGGAGTGGAATAAGTGGGAGGGCTATCTACAAGCCCCTTGATTTAAGCAATGAGGCAATGGAAACCATCATACTGCAGTTGCAGCGTGATCGAAAGCTGGGCCCAGCTTTTGTGAGAGCTCGATGGGCTCCTCTGGAAAAGTTCATGAGCTATGGTGGGCATACAATTTTGATTGAGCTCGCACAGGTATGACAGTCTTACGTCACATTTTTCTTGGACGTATTTTGCTATCTGTCTCCAAATTGATCAGGGTTTTTATTTTGGACCACCCTCAAAGAGCTTGTATGTTTGCAGGCTGCACCTGGGGAACGGTACTTACATGAGATTGCACAGCATGCACTGGGAGTCCTCCAGATTGTGTCACTAGTGCCTTACACTCGACGCCTTGTTGTGGGATCGACACTAAGCAATGACCGATCCGGTATGGCTGTCTTTCTCGACTCTGCAAGTGGAGCTGCCTTCTGTGATCCTGAGGTATCAGTCTCTTCACCTGTTCCATTTTTCTATGATTTCTTGCTCCCTGACCCCCTTTTTTGTATGGGGATATTGAACCTTCTCTTTGGGTTGGATTCTCTTTCCTTATTCACTTGGGCTCCTGCATGTACCCTTATGGAATTTGGATAGGGTAGGACATATGAGACTGTGGTCCATGTGGACTTTGGTTGAACATTAGATTAAGAGTTTTCTTGTTCCAGCTGCTAATTCCACTAACAAGGTCCAGAAATGGAAGTGGTTTCTGTTACCAGTAGAGTACAGTATGTTCTAACTGCTGTTGTATTGTGCATGTCTATCATCTATGATGCAGCAGTGCATTCCTACTGTCAAAACTGACTTTCCTAGTGAGATTTTAGCTCCCATGTTCACCATACCTGGATGCTTCACATTGTATTTTGGCATTATAAATGGTGACAGGTGATTCAGGCTGCACTACTGGTATTAGTGAATTTGGTGTGTCCACCACCTTCAGTGTGTAGCCGCCCAGTGCCAGCACCAAACACTCCAGCCACAGTTGTGCCACCTCCATCTAATCAACCACCTACCACAGCTGTCAATTTTGAAACCAAGGGCTGGGCAAGTAGAGGTGAAGTTTTTCTTGATAAGAATGGTGGAGGGGTATCAAGTCCAGCAGTTGTGGGAGACCGTCGGATTTCACTTGGGCCAGGTTCTGGAGGGTCAGCTTTGGCAGCATATATGGAGCAGGGATACCGTTTTGCCCGTGAGGCAGTGCGCTCCAACAATGGTATTAAAGTGCTTCTCCATCTGCTCCATCCACGGACTGTTCTGCCTCCTACTGCTCTTGATTGCATTCGAGCCCTTGCTTGTCGTGTCTTGTTGGGCCTGGCACGTGATGACACCATTGCCCACATTCTCACCAAGCTTCAGGCATGCACCCTTTGCTTTTTTTTACATGCTCAAAACTCTTCATTCTGCTGCTTTTCTTTGGTTTTCCACCACAGATGGCATTTAGCACCCTCATTCTAATTACAGTCTTGGTCTGGTTATCTCTGTCTGTGTATTCTACTCTAGCTGTATAACCATATGTAGTTTGTCCTGATATAGTTAAATGAAGGAAGTTTGTTGGAACAGGTGGGGAAGCTGTTGTCAGAGCTCCTGAGGGATGTGGGGAGTCAGGCAGGTCGTCAGGCTGCTGGGGCGGGAAGTGGTGAGCAAGGCCGATGGCAAGCAGAGCTTAGCCGAGTGGCACTGGAGCTTATTGCTGTGAGTAGTGACTTTCATCTCTTCCTCTTGATTTGCTTTTACAGGTTTGGGACATAGCACCTTTGGGGTCTGGGTTGCCAATATATGACCTTAATCTGATGGTAAATCATGGCACCCACTGGAGGAAGAGTAACTGCTTTAGAAGTAATGTTTGGCTTTGAAGTCAGAGGACCAACTCTAATGTGTGGAGGTCTGGTTCAGATTGTGACAAATGCAGGACGTGCAAATACAGTAGCAGCAAGTGAAGCAGCTGCTCCAACCCTGCGCCGGATTGAAAGAGCTGCTATTGCAGCTGCAACTCCTATAAGCTACCATTCTCGGTAGATTTCAATCCCAATTACCGAGTGCAGGAGATTTTGTGATTTTGTTTGAGACATTACAAATGCTGTCAAAGTCTGAATTTGTTCAACACAGAGCAGCTCGGCTGCTTTTTTGTCACCAGTCATGCTAAGAAAATTTCTCCTGGTTCCCAACTGATCTTAACAGTTCCAGAGTTAAAAGATGAACTGACTTGGTACAAGTCTTGTCCTCTGACAAGCTTGATGGGGATTTTTCTTCACTGCAGGGAGCTTTTGCAGCTGATTCATGAGCATTTGATAGGTTCAGGGCTTACCAGTGCTGCCGCAGCATTGTTGAAAGAGGCACAGCTCAAGCCTTTGCCATCCTTTGTACCTGCTCCTTCTGTACTCTTAACTTCTGCTTCAACAGAAAATCTGGCAGACGACTTGCAGTGGCCTGCTGGACGGGTTCCGGGAGGTTTCTTGGCTGCAGCTTCTAAGCAAGCATCAAGAGATGATGAGGTAGTGAGCAGCTCTCAGCTTTTTGTCCCCTCCCGCAGACGACCTGGATTCTCAGCTGCCTTGAGTGCAAGCCCCAAGCCCTCACCAACTCCTGGAAGTGTGCTGAAGAAGTCTCTGTCTAACAAAGAAAGTCGGCTACAACCAGGTCGAATCAATGAATACCAGGAAACTCTCCAACCTGGAAAGTCAAGCACTGGCACAGAATATGCTGAATCTATGTTCAAGACCCCTACTTCTCACCGAAACTTGCCTGTAAAGCGGAAGGCTAGTGACAGGGACATGCTGCTGCTTTCTCCAAGTAAGCGGATTTGTTTTGCTGACCCAGCCACCTCACCTTGTGTGACACCACTGAATTCTGGTTTGAGGGCCAGCACTGCAGTAGACAGCTCTTCAATACCTGTCTCTGGTTTCTCAACAATATCTCAGCAAGATCCTACCTCAGCCAAGTCTGTGGGCTTGCAAGTTTTGGCTGAGAAAAGTGATGTTGCTGCATCACAATTTGAGCTTCCTAACAACACTGATCTGCAGCAGTCACCCTATATGCCTCTCAGACAGTACATCAACACTCCCATCAATTGTCACTCTCATTTTTCTTCTAACACGGGTCTACTTTTGGAGCCCCGCATTCCTAGTGCAGAACATGCTACACTGGACTCACTTGTGGTCCAGTATTTGAAGCACCAGCATCGGCAATGTCCTGCACCCATCACCACACTCCCACCTCTTTCTCTCCTTCATCCTCATGTGTGTCCAGAGCCCAGCCGTGCATTAGATGCATCCTTGAACACTGCAGCAAGGCTTGCAATTCGTCAGATATGCCCTCCTTTTGGTGGCATGCATGGCCGCAGGAGAGACCGGCACTTTGTGTACAGCCGTTTCCGACCATGGCGAACTTGCCGTGATGAAGCAGTGCTCCTCACAGCCACAACCTTTCTAGGTCATGCTTCCTGTCTTGCTGCCGGTAGTCATGCTGGTGACATTCGTCTCTTTGACTCTAGCACTGGCAACATTCTGGAAATGCACATGGGGTATGCTTCACCAATAACTCTTTTGCAGTCAGCCCCTCATACATTAGCAGGTAATGGAGGTTCACGCACAGGGCAGCTTCTACTCTCATCCACAAGCTATGATGTCAGGCTTTGGAATTCAGCTGCACTGAGTAGTGGATCAATGCATGTATTTGAGGACTGCCGAGCGGCACGCTTCAATCATGCAGGAAGGAGGTTTGGTGCTGTTGCATTGGAATCATCAGCAAAGGAGGTACTGCTGTATGACGTGGAGAGTTGTAAGCTAGAGCAGAGGCTGTCAGACAGCTCCATCACATCTCCTGGGTTGCCTCGTGGTCATGCACAGACCTCCATGCATTTCAGTCCTGATGATGTGTTGATACTGTGGACGGGGGTGTTGTGGGATCACCGTCTACCACGTGCTATCCATCGCTTTGACCAGTTCACAGATTATGGTGGTGGTGGCTTCCATCCTGCAGGAAATGAGGTATGCTCAATGACTGTGCATGGTTTATGGAACCTTATGATTCTGGACTGAAGCTGTACAAGTATTTGTAGATCTTGTATGTTTCCTAAGACTGGACATTGCTACAGGTGATAATAAACTCAGAAGTGTGGGATTTGCGATCATTTAAGCTTCTGCGGAGTGTGCCATCACTGGACCAAACTGCCATCACCTTTAATACAACTGGCGATGTCATCTATGCTACTCTTCGCCGCAACTCTGATGACATCATGGCAGCTCTTCACCCCCGAAGAGTGCGGCACCCACTGTTTGCTGCCTTCCGCACAATGGATGCTGTGGACTATTCAGACATTGCCACAACTCCAGTTGACCGATGTGTACTTGATCTTGCCACTGAGCCTACTGATTCCTTCATTGCTGTTGTGGCAATGGAGGGAAATGATGAAATGGACTCTTTTGCACGGCTGTATGAAGTGGGAAGGCGTCGACCAACTGATGATGATTCTGATCCTGATGATGGTGGTGAGAGTGAGGAAGAGGACACTGAAGGTGAGGAGGAAGATGAAGATGCAGAATTGCACGATGATGAGGATATAGATCTTGGGAGTAATGATGAGGATGATGGCAGTGGCGACAATGAGGATGTTGATGATGATGCAGATGCTGACTTTGGAGATACTACAGATGATGAAGGGAGTGATGACGGGCTTGGTGACAGTATTTTGGAGCTCATATCAGATGGGGATGAAGGTCCTGCAAGGGGTGCATTCAGCAGTGGTGATGAAGGCTCAGGAGGTGAATTTGGAGATGATATTGGGTTCAATGACATGGTGCATGGTTTCTTTTGAATTTAGCTCACCTGTGCCAAGTGATCACGGGTAAGAGTTCGGGTAAGGGACATACAAGCTCATTGGCACCACCAGTAGTGTAGTGCCATCTTCCGCAAGTGGACTCTTTCTATAAGGACTACTTTTGTGGAACAGCACTAGTTTTGGAAAACTGTGAAAAATAGAGCATGACTGTCATATCATTTGGGCACATGTTGAAATCAATACTTGAGATTAGTATTAAGTTTGGATTTTGACTTTGTTGGTGGCATCGAATAGAATTTTCAGCCTAGCCTGGAGTACTGCAGATGGATGTCAATCCTCTTAGGGAGTGTTACTGATGTGATGTTGGCTGGAACACCAAAGGAATTCTTGCATCAACACAAAACCTTGTAAATTACCTTCCACTGGCCAGGCATACCTCTTGATTGTCCAATCTCCTGCTACAGACAATTCAGTCATGGACATGACAACTTTTTTTAAAAGCTGAACCCTGCATAGGCCAAGTCAAGCAATCAGTTGTCTAAGGTGTGAAAACCTACCTTTGGACTCCTGAGATCCAAAAGGGTAGGTCTAGGCTGCCATGTACATCCTTTGTAGCAATCTGAAGTTGATGAACCTTGGAAAGTTTGCTGTAGCTTTTATCAGGCAGAGAGATGGCAGTCATACCTCAAGTCTTAGATGTGTTATCATTATTCTCATTCAATGAGATTATTGTGCAGCTTCAAATTAGTGTACATGCGCACTGTGCATAGGATTTACATTGACATCCATGTGTAGAAGCTGATGTGTTTGAAATATCATCCCCAGCATAAACCCCTTTCTGAAAGTGGCATTATCCCCTTGTCTCTGAAAATGACACATGCACAACGCTAAGTGGATATAGCTTTTTTTGGATGATGGAATAAGCTTAGGGATCGGAAAGAGATTACAACTGTCATTATTGAAGTTATGAATGTCAGTTTTCAAAATGAGGGCCCAAGCTTTTACTTCCTTCACAGAGATATTGCAAAGTGTTGTTGCAGAAGTCTTATGTGTCATGACGAATAAGCTTGATCACAATGGCATCCTCAGTTTTCGCCCGAGTCAGGAGCTATGTTTCTCATTGTGTACCTAGTTGGGGTAAATCCAAAAAGTGGGCATTGCTTGCTGGTGCTCATTGTGTGACAAAATCTTATTATTTGAAATTATGAAGGCAAGTGGGCTATTCCTGAAAGCTCGTATTTTACTAATGATGGAAATACCATATATTTGGTGCTATGGAGAGAGGCAATGATGTGCTTTCAGTGTGTAATTACTGTCGCAAATTTTGTTAACATGTTTTAGTGCCTGAGATGGACAACAAACCCCACTAACAGCCAGTCCCAATGAAGGTTTTGTGATGTTTTGATTACTACAAGAGCCACATCACACCTTTCAAGACCTTCATCAAGATGAGCATTTGTCCACTAATGCTGCTCATAATCATGTTTCATGTCAAATTTATTTGTGAATTTATTTTTAGTCATCTATTGAAATTGTCCTCCAAACAACTTTTCAATCTCATTTTGTATATAAGTACAATAATGTGACCGTGTATGATCAGTTATGTATAACTAGTTGTTCATGTATTAATTGGTTAAAGAGTGTGTTGTGTGATGATTTAATCTTTGTAGCTTCATGTGTGAAACCATGCAATTGTTAATGTGATTTGCTAGCCAATAATTGAAGATTGAGCTATCTTGACCTATCTTTCGAGGTAACATGGGGCTTATTGATAATACTTTGATTAAAATTTGAACATGCTAGAAAAATAAAGAGCACAAGAGTTGGTTCAATAGTTAGAGAAAAAAAGGAAGTGGTGAAGGATCCTAGTGGTAAATGCCTTAACACCACACCGACATTCTACAAATTGACATGTTGCATGTCGAGGTACCATCAATCATGATGGTAGATGGTAGCTTGCATTTCATGTGACAATTCAAACCCACAATGCTATGTACCTAAGTTTAAAGAAGATTATAGGTTTAGAGAGTACATATCTTTCATCATGATTCACACATGATCATGAATGTTAGGTTTGCATTTTTTCTTTTCACATTTTTTTTGCATTGTTGTGTCTCACTTTGTAGGAACTATGAATTTATTCTCAATGTCATTAAGATCCTTAAATTTGAGCTTACTTATACACCTCAAGTCATTTGCATTTGCTCCTTTACTTTTATGTTTTTGCTTATTTGTAGTTGCCAATGATCATTTGATATTTTCTCATCTATAATCACCAACATTCATATTAGTCAATAACAAATTTGTACATTTCTTGTTTGTTACATTTATGAAATTTTTGTCACCTCATTTATAGTAATGTTTTTCCAATGTGTTGAGTTTGGTCACATACACCATTTGCATCAACTTTTGCAAATTAAGTCTTTTTTCCTCTTCAATTTCACTATTTTCAAGATCTTTTTTATCACCTCACTTCCAATGGTATTTTCGTAGGGTGTTGATGTTTAGTTGCAAGTGACATCTACATCAACTTTTGCAAGGTAAGTTTTTTTTTTTCCCCTCAATTTCAGTATGTTGGTAGTTCATTCTATCATTTGACCCTATTAAAGTGAGTTATTTTTTCAAACAATTGTAAACTTCAATGTTACATACCAAACTTGGAAAGGGTGCTTAAATTTCATTGATAATGTACATTTATTCAAGTTCCCAATTCCAATATTTGACATTTGTTCCCTTATTCAAGTTCCACGTTCCTTTAGGAATCCCACTACTACATTTCCCTTGCTTTCAAATAAGGAATTTTTCTCCTTTACTTGTAATTTGAACCCCTCATGAACATTTTATGTAACTTTTTCATTTTTATTGTACAATATTTTGATTGTTTTCAAATATTGATGCTATTTTGCATATGTTCTTGTCTTGTTTTATGTTGTTGTTTTGCAAATGTTGACATTTTTGTGTTCTACAACTACTAAGTTGTTTCTTTTTTCTTGTAGTTGCAAAACATTATGTTTCATAGCTTTTTTTAGTATGGATAGATGTCAATTTCTATGGTGTTGAATTCACAATAGTTAGAAGACATTGGATAAATCTTGAAAATTCTTAGTTAAAGTAAAATGAAATAATAATGGGAGTTCAAACATATAAAGAACTTCAATGGAAAACAAATCTTGAATATTAGAATTAACAACTTAAGTACATGTTTCTTTTAACAATGATTCAAAGCACCCCTTTTGGGGCCTCTACATAGCATTAAAATTTTAATAAAAAATCTACATTTTAAAAGGTTTTTTGTCATCAAATTAGTAAGGTATCATTCTCTTAACATTGGGTTAGTGCATTGTACCACATAATCATTGACATCATAATTTATGTTACTTAACATTCTAGATTTGAATTGTTGAAATATTATATATTTCAAGTAACATGAGATTAGTATTGATTTGCCATCATCCATGGTTGCATCGTAACACATTGAAATTACCAAGATTTATGCACACATTGACATGATTAAATATCCTAAGTCATTCCATTGAAAATCACATGCAATGTTAATTTTGTCAATTTGCTATACCTTGACATACATGTGCACAAGACATGAATATAATTTTGAATTGGAAAAAAAACTCAATAATGAAAAATATATAAATAAACAAAGCTCCATGACATAATACAACAAAAACTTTGGTTACACTTTGTTTTACATATTTTTTAATGTTTGTTGTTCTAGATTATCTCCGGCTCGTGATCAAAAGTGGAGGAAAAAAATTTGAAGCATGTTTATTTTGGAACTTTCTAATATGAGTTGAAAGATGTCAATTAAACACACTTTTAGCTTGACCAAAAAAAATGTTAAACTTGTATTAATTTTGAAATGAAAAAAAATCATTGTTGTTATTGTGACCCTAGCATTGGACTTGTGACTAAGGCTAAACGAGACAAACAAGTTAAAATTCATGTCAAGACATGATATGGTATGGCTCAAATACTATTGCCCAAAGGTTTCCACTATCTGCAATTATAAAGTTGCAAGGAGAGTTGAGTATGTGTGAATTTTTATGGCTCAAACACCCTCCCAACGTGAATTGAAATTGTGTGAAAGTGCAAGCAAGAAACCTTCAACATTGTCAAGAGACTTTTCAATTATTGGAAAAATCTTGAAAAAAATAACAATAAGTTTAAATTTTTTTTATGTCCCATAACTTAATGTCAAATTATAATTTTAATGCAATATATGTCACAATAAACACCACATATTATACATTTTAATGGATGAAACCACAAAGTTTATCTCATGCATGTGTTGTGTGAGCTTTGGCCTTTTGTGTGAGAAAAACCACATTTTGTTGCAGTAGTGTACTTGATGTGACCAAAAAGTGAATATAAAGCACCTAGTCCCAATCTTATCCTGAAGCTCCTTCATTATTCTCATGTTAAGCGCAATGAACTAGGGAATTTACACAGGGCTTATAATTTTTTTTGACAGTCATAGTAATTGGGTCATTTTGACACTATTTTTCAGAAATGTTGAAGCCAATTCTATAATTTTGATGATCTTTTGGTCTCTCTATATACAAACGTGGATTACAGCATTTAGTGTACTAACATAGAAATGTGCAAACAAATGTTATGGACAACAAAATTGTTGTGTTTCGTGTTAGTTATCTTGAGCGGTGGACTCAGAGTCAAAATACTTTTAAGGTGCATGCACACTTGGTGTTATCGACTCTAATGTCAAGTCCCCTAACACCATGCTAGTCATTTAGGACTTATCTACTTTACAATGAACATTTTATTTTGAGCTTAACATTAAGTTCTCACCCATTTAACATTGGGTGTCACCTAGGATGTCACATACATTTTCATTTAACATTGACTTTAACATCAAGTGCGAATGCATCATAATTATTAATAAGGTTTGATGGGTTTGTGAGAATTATAGAGGATCATTCAAAATGGTGGAAAGGGATCACTATTTTCAAATGGTGAGCAGACGAGGTAGCGTTATGTGTATAG
>Ga0116228_10002636_pt1 | contig 15570 bp, 4 predicted proteins | sample S1TSphfallax_2_FD_89694 | JGI IMG/M metagenome (GOLD analysis project Ga0116228, IMG submission 89694) | Host-associated microbial communities from peat moss isolated from Minnesota, USA - S1T2_Fc - Sphagnum fallax MG | ecosystem: Host-associated > Plants > Peat moss > Unclassified | place: USA...
AAAAAAAATGAGAGAAGGGAGGAAGGGTGGGGAATGGGGCGTGGGGGGGGGGGGGGGGGGGGGGGGGGGGGGGTGGGGGCGGGGGGGGGTTGAGAAAGGCACTGTAGAGGGGCTGTTGTACCATGTCCGTAGTCCATACCTCTGGCAACCGTCCAAGCAATCTCCAGTTTCATGACCAGTTTATCACACTGGCTAGATCCCACCCTGGTTTGACCTTAGATCTCATTCAGGAGTCATATTCCTCTAGTCCAAGTTAATGATTTGCACCGAAGTCCCTGCACCAGCAACAGCACCTTTCTTACATTTTCTGTGCTGCTAGGTGGTCTAGAGGCCTCATTAACCTGACAGCAATGATCAGGTTTGATGAGGGTTCGAACTTGGGGGCTCCGCTTCTTTGTACTTTTACTAGTCTATCACTCAAAAAACCTAGGGTTAAGAATTAATACCTAGTTAAAAGTTACTGTTGCGGTTTGTAGACTAGGCCACACATCCCCAGTCTAGTATGATTTACAACACGACTGTTAATTCCAGTGTTGGGCGGGTATTTGATTTTGTTGATGACTGCTGGTTCCAGTTTTTTTATTTATAAAATTAGAACTATATAACTATCAAATTTGGTTTTTGGAAGGAAAAATTCAAAATCAAAGAACCACTGGTTCTGATTATTTCAAAACCCTCAATCAACCAGCAGCTATTTATTACACTGTAGTCACATTTTTTTCTGAATTGCATCCAGGCTATATCCCTAAAATAGTTCTTTGCTTTTTTGTGATGTTGCTCAAGTGGTGATAGTTGATAAGTATATTTAACCAAATTTGGCAATATTCAAAATATGAAATTAAAAAATCTTAAGCACCCTTTCATATTGTAGGGAATTGTGAAGATTTTTTAGGATTTCAAAACAATTTAGTTCTTGTTTTTTGGCGAACTTTTTTTTAGAACAGGGAATGTAAACAGAATATTCTTTTTTGAATTTTTTTCTTTTTTTGCAAAATGGTGAATATTCGCTCCCAAAACAAAAGACTGCACTGTTATGAACCGGTAGAATCACCCTGGTAACCGCTGGGCGTTCTGTTCCCGTTGAATTGATAAACGCCCAACACTGGTTGATCTTCCACTTTGGTACAGTTCAACAAGTTATAAATCCCAAGGAATTTTTTCTTTGTTCATGACTGTTGGAATCCAAGAACTTGTAACAAGCATTTGGCTAAGTAAGAATCAGGATGAATGACATGATCCCAGCTGGTGGTTCCTAAATTCACAGCCTGAGCACATGACATAAATGATCACATGAGCTGCTGCTCATACAGTAAGCAGTACTATTGTACTGCTGGAACGGTGTTACTGAAAGAGGAAAAGAGTTTCAAAACATGCCAGGAGCACTACTAGCTGCAGCAAATTGAAGCTGGAAATCAGTAAATTGTCTAAAGAGCTATTGATATATAATAAAGCTCTGGAGTTGCTGAGTTTCTGGAAAAAAATTTGTTGGTGGGTCCTTCAACAGATCAAACCCACATGTGTGAGTAAAGTGTGTGTATGCTCGAAATTATGTTGTTCTCCTGAGGAAGCTTTTTTTTTGGTTTACTGAGATGGATCTCCCCTAAGTCTCCCCCACCCCACCAACTTACCCAATTTACTGAATGGGCAGCTGGTGGACGGCTGGTGGACCTGATCACGACAGAGCTAGAAAATGGTTGACAAACTCTAAACATATTTATATACATTTGCGTGATAAATTGCAGCTCTAGATCGATTCTGCATGGCAATTTATATATATGCGGGCCTTGTAGTACTAGCTTGCAAGTGGACAAAACATTTTTGTGTACATATGGATCGAGTAATATGGTATATTCTTAAAGTGATGAATACTACATGCAGCTTCGACCTGCATTAATATCTTAGGTCGAGGTTAATCAAGAGCTCATGATGAGCTAGCCATGTACGTACATGTGATAACAAAAGTGAAACCCCAGTGACTTATAAGAATGCAGGCTGCACATGCTGCTGCTACATACACACATATATATAGTCTGCTTCCGGCCCTGGAGTCCTTCGAGCACAGACCTGTAAAACACACCAGGATTGAGGGTTTAGCTGCACAGTGCACATAACCAGTGGGGTACTCTAGCGACTGCAGTTGGGAATCCAAGCTTAACGACAGGCGTTTATGAAAGATACCAGAGTCTTTCTTAGAGCATCTGCTATACGAGTGCAGCTCACTTGAGGGAGGGTTTGAGAAATATTTGTGGAACTAGAATGGGCGTCGACCTCCTTCTTGAGCCAATGCAGAATTTATTCCTCTTGTTAATTAGAATTGATCAAATGGATAATGAGCATTCTTCTGATCCTCAGCCATGACTGCAGAATTCTTACCGAAACTCTCGATTCTGGACCAACTAATACTTGAAACTCATAGTCCCAATTCCATAATATCGCATTGCTGGATCATCGTCATTCATGTCTTAGAAGCATTACTTTCCACCAACTTAAGCCAAGAGTCTTGGTGACACCTTATAGAAAACAGAACCGTCTGCAAGAAACTGATCAAGGCACAAGGACATCATGCATGTTGAGGATTTGAACAACGTCAGAACGGCACCAGTTATACCAGCAAAGAAGAAGACAAGCGGAGGGAAGTGGATGAAGCACTGACATCGCCTGCTACAAACCCGCTTGACGAGGCGGAACCAGCTCCTGACTGGACTACTTACTGAGAGCAAAGCTCCATCACCCAGCTCATGACTGGACTAATTACTAGGAGCAAAGCTGGTCCATGATCTATCCATAGATGCCAGGCGATTTCAATCTGCATGAGAACGACCTAGAGAGCACATAGACTGCCTGAAGGACGCATACTGCCCCATCTGTCGACACTCTCCACTACACTACACCCTAGATGTTAAGAAGATCACATTCATATTAGTCCAGCGAGCAAAGCATTCAACCACGGTAGGTAACCTAACAATATGTATACTCTTTATTTATTGTGCAGTTTCTTCTATGAAGAGAAACTGGTTTATCAAGCCCAAAGGGAACCAGCTACCTATGCTTGCAGGTAGCTAGCTAGCTCACATGGGATCTTACAGCTAGTCACTGGAGTACGTCGCCAATGCATGTGGTCAACGCGGTTGATCATCGACTACCCAAGCCTAACCTGTGTAGTCTACATTTGTATATATAAAAAAGTTGGCCAGCCGGCCGAGTACCTTACAGTGTAAGGCTTACACTCAATGCAGAATCTACGAGTAAACCCAACACGAAAGTACTGCAAGATTCAAGCTCAGCTCAGCCAAAACAAGTCGAGGTCTCTCGACCAAAAGAAACGAAAGAGTGATTTAGTCACCCATTTCAGGTCATTTGAGCTCTTTGATCTCAAAAGAGCTGAAATGTCACTCTCTCTTTTAAGCTGTTTCTACAAACTTTCAAAGAAATGTTATAGAACTTGCAACCGCCCTAGACGCGGTCGCAGATCAGCTACATGAGGCGGCCGTTCTCCTCTTCGGTATCTAGACTTTGATCCTGGTTCCATCAGGACGCTGAATTGATGATTGCTTATTTACACCATGATCAGCATCCTCCCCGCGCCATATGTCAATATTAGAAGCTACTGCTGCTGTTGACGGTGAGGTGATCAATCGAATGCCGCAGAGGCAGACGCGATCTCTATGCCGGCCGCCGCGAACTAGTACTTTTGGGTCGTCCACTCGAGCTGGAATTCAATACCGAAACCAGCTTTGAACATCCATTGTGAGCTGCGACAACACCTGCACAGCATGATCACATGGACACAGACGTTGATCAGCAACGTACTTGGATTGATCATTAATGTTTTAGGTTTTAGCTAGTGAACCTCTCATAGATTCCTCAAAGGAAAATGCCCACCTAGACCTTTGCAATGTCGAAAGTGAACCTGCAAAGGTTCCAAGGTTCACATTGGAAAACTTGCTGAGACCTAGCTACTGCTGCAACGTTGGATTCTTTGTTGTTTCATTGCTGGGTCATGAACTATGACTGGGGAGTCTAGAGTCGTCTCGAGTCAAGGTCTACGACTATAGATGCATGTATACTCCTCAAGAGCTTGAGGGTTTCTTGCATGCTTACCATGAGATTCTTTGGACTTGAGTGGTGCTCGTCTTCGTGAAAAGATTTTCAACGCTTTATCTACACAACGGCGGCTGCATGAAGACACTGTCATACAACAGGCCATTAGAGCTGGATGTCAATGGTGGAAAATTCATGGGTAAATCCGGCAACGTGGATCCAAGGCCTGTGAAAATACTATCCAGATCGCTGAAACCAGTAGGAGCAGCTACCCCATTGAAATCAAGAGGTGGAAGCACGCTTGCAAGACTAGGCATGAAATTCATGTCCTTAGACGACGACGTGAATTCTGCCGCAGCAGCATATGCAACAGAGGCCATAGTCGTAGTAGTTTGATCAGACGTTGTATAATTTTCTTCATGGCTGTTGTTGCAACAACTCATCGGCATATTGAGTTCTGTGCATTGAAGAAAGTCTCCAGATCCAGAAAAGAACGGGGCAGGAATCTCGTTCAGCGAGTAGGGCGCCTGTCGGTGAGAGAAGAAGCTGCTACCATCTGAGTCTGGAGAATGCATTGAGCTGCTGCCTTGGTTGTTGTTGTGCTGCTGCTGCAACTGCAACTGATCTTGCTGATTGCAGGTCACGGAAGTGCGCGAGTCGACGCTGCTGTAGAAACTGAAGCTGGTGGAGTCCATGCTGTTCGATGTCGGGCTATAACTATCAGTTTCCAAACCGTTGCAGCATCGAACTGGTGAGGAGTCTTGCTGCTGATCCGCCGCGGACATTCCAGCAGCGATCCTCGTCGGAATCCTTGAATCACATGCAGCAGGTGCGGACATATTGTACTGGCAGCTGGTCAAGAGCTGGTGGTGGTCGACAGTTTCCTGAAAACCTGAAGAAGAATCCGGCGAACTCACTGCAGCTGCTGTTGCGCCGTAAGGAGCCGCCACAGCTACTGTCTTGGTTCGAGCTCTTCGTTGTGGTCGGCCCCCTGTACTACTACCCTCTTTGCGGGGTCGGCCGGTCAGTCTTTGCACAGTTGAGCGGAAGTTCGCGACATCCGTCTTGATAATCTTGGGCGCAAAGATGTGGATGACTCGAATAGTGGGCGCCAACATAGTAGTACTCGGATCATGAGCAGGATGCAGATGTCCTTTGAACGCGTCTCGACGAACTCCGGCAGCAGCAACAGGCGATGACCCGATTGTCGCTTTTCCAAGAGTCCGCGAGGTTTTGCTTAGGCCAAGCATTGCAGGATCTCCACTCATCATCATATTGTGATCGCTTGTAAAACCCTGATTCTCAGTTATGTACTGCAGAGCCATGGCTCGAACTTCTTACCAGGAGCCGCTAGCCAGGAGGTTGCGATCAACCGAAGTGGAAGAACAAAAACTGCGTCTAGCTAGGTTCTGAACAAGCTAAGCTTGTCGACCAGCCGCGTCGAGTACTCGGTCCTCTTAATTATGGTGGTGGAAGCCTAATCAACATTGTCTCTCTAGGGACAAGTCTCATGGAGAAGATGTCGGCGCACAGTGCACTCTTCGTCTCTCTCACACCACACTACGCCGCACACTCCTATTAGATCTGTAAGGAACACGCTCTTGACGATACTCACTTAAGAACTGCACGAAGATCATGAACTATATACTACTTATATGAGCACTGTGACAGTACGCGTAAACTTGTGCTACTTAGGCGTAGACAATGAACTAGACGTTGCGCGATGCAACGTTTGACAACACGCAGTGCAGCACTAGCTAAGAGTGCTCCAACGGCTTCAAGCTTTTGTCCCACAACTCTTTTTCATGATTGTGTCTCTTTCGACTGTGACTGACATCTGCTGAGACCCACCTACAAATGAAAGCAGCAACTGCGTGGTCTTCAGCTCTCCCTTGCTCTCACATCCACAGCCTCGAAACTCCTCCTAGCTTGAATCTCTTTCGCTCAACTCGTGAAGCTGTGTCCGATACTGAAACCCTGAGCGCTCTAGTTGATCTGATCTATCTACACGCTCTCTATGATTCTAAGTTCTAACCTTTCTGATCACCTTTTATAGTCTCTGATCTCGGCCGGATCTTTATCTCGAGCAATCTGGAGCTTCAACGTGAGCAAGAGTGTTACTCCAGAGAACCATGAAACCCTGATCTAGTCCCACAGTGCCTTCTTCGTCCGGTCTTGAGCACCTAGTCACGTCATTCCTTGAATCTCTTGATCTTGATCAAGCTCCGTCTCTGATCTCTTTCCCTTGAAGGCAAGGCCACGCCGCCACACCTACAAGAAATCTTATCAACTCTAACTCTATACGCTTTTATTCCTTGGAACGAGCGTCCTGTAGTCGAGATCGCTAGCTAGCTGTTGAAAGTATTACGATTCTATGACCTGACATGCAATGGATACGGGACTGAACGAGGACAGTGCGGTGAAAACTGGACTTCAAGGAGATTTGAGGACGATTTGTTCACAGGAAGAGCAGCACTGGAGATTATCAGAGCGATTGTTCAAGCGAGTTGGAAGGAAAGCATAGCAAAAGAAGGAGAAAGGTGAAGGAGAAATAGATGAGGTGAGGGTAGGAGATATGAAGTCGGGAAACTTCGGTACTAGAGAGAGAGAGAGGTGTACATACCACTGTACAAGTAGACCCCACACTATTTGTGAGATAGTGGGACCCACTGCTCCAAGAGGGTAAAAGCTTCATTTCTTCTTTTGTCTTTCCGGGCGCCCATCTTTCTCTTTTACAACTTACTCTGCCAGCAGCTTCAATATGATCATCCTGTCTTCTTCAATCGACCGCCCGTGGCAGCTTGTCTCGAGTGGGACCATGCAAGACACATGATGACAGTTTGCGAAGTGGTGAGAAGTATTCAGAACTCTTCCTTAGGCTTCCACTTGGATTGGACTCAGTAAGAAATGCAACTTGCAAGGTCGTCGACCAGCTTGTGTATGTCTAATTTTTCACGATTTTATCTAGTGTCTGCAAGCTGCTGCTCGACTGTACTGTTCAATCTGTTGTTGGAATGGCCGCGTCGGGCTGCGTTCTAGCGTGCGTGGTCATGACGACACAAACTGCTAGCTAGCGCTCGCTCTCCACCCGTTGATTCTTTTACTAGATTTTTCCTATGGATCTTTCTGGCTGCCACCAATATATGCGCCAAATATGGGACTGTGAAATCCTCGAGAAAAGCATCCCGCAGCCGCTTGAGACACAAATAGTGCAGCTGTCTCCATCCACAAAACCTTGAACTTTTTTCCTACACCGCACGGCCTTGTTTGTTTCATCCAAACAATGGCTGTAACGTACGTGTTTGATCATGGATCTCATCATCTCAGCAGCTGCTCGTCCAAGTTACAATAATATACTGCTGAGTTTATAAATCATTTTATTTATAAGATTCATTTCTTGTAACCCTGCATAATTCATTCAGTGCCAGGGTTTATAATACAAGTTTCCATTCTCTTTTTGTGTCTCGGATCGACTCGAGTGTTGCCAATTACTATTGCTGAAGGTTTTTTGACCCGTTCTTATGGTGATTTGTGAAATGTGAATTTGTTTTCACATTCAAGAGTTTTCAAAATCTTCTTCACTCGACACCTCTACTAAATAAAAACCTTCTTTTTAAAGCTTTCAAGTCCAGCTCTACTGGCTTGCTTGCTGCACTTGTAAGCTGGGCCGGGACGTATTATTATACAACACCTGATCTAGAATTATAAGGTTTTTTTTTTGTATTAATTGCAGATAAACATGTGCCTGATGATCAATATATAGGAGATCCTACAGTTGCTATCATGAGTACATACATAATTCTAATACCGGTTCTAGTATTTTACTTTTGCATCTGTTTCTGTACTGATGCTTTCAAATTGAACTGATCCTCAAGAATTAATAAACTTTGGCAGAGATTCATCACATTAATAGGGCAATTTGTCCACTATCAGGTGATGCATTGTGTATAAGATTGGAAAAACTCATTGGGAATTGAGGTACCCTGTGAACAATCAAATCTTAATCTGACTGTGCAGAAAAAACATAGAATTAAACACACTGTTGTCGTCAACTGTTCTCATCAACTAGCTAGACTGGTGAACTCGTGCTTCAGCCAAGAAGAGATTGTTACATGAGTACTAGATAAGTACACGCTAGTTAAATCACCGGCCCAGGGGCCGGTATTGATGCAGAAGTGGTGAATATGAGCATTGAGTGCACTGTGCCTGCTAAAGTCTGCAGTGCTGGTGGGCCGCTTACTTCATTACTGCACCCATTTGCTCAATGTTGCAATCTGCATAAAATTCAGTCGGGAGCTGCTACTGGAGGATCGATCAGTCGAGCTTTGGACTCCTCCTCCCTGCCTCCGAGGTGATCATCCATAACAGGATTTAGCCAAATCTGGGTAGAAACAAATTACGAGAGTAAAACAAAATTAGGCATGATCCTTCTACATTTCTGGCTACCTACTAGAACTTCATATATTACAATCGAATTTCTTTTTAACTTTTAAAAATTTGGCGAAAGAAAAACCGAAAACAAAATGCTGACAAAGTTCAAGAAGTTCTACTTAATCAGTAATTCGACTGCAAGAATTATCCCTGCAGCACATGTTAGAGAGAAATGAGAATACAAAGTCCCTCTAGAAGTATTCCTAGTCTTACACCTACCTACGTACCTTACTTAAATAGTTGGTAAAAAAGCTAATAGTGTGCTTAATAAAGATCCTCATCATCATATCAATGATGGTCATTCATATCCAAGCACATTTGTTTCCTCTTTTCTTGTTAGCCTGTTATATGCTAGACAGTGTTTTGTTTTTCAATTTTGTGAGGTAGCCAATACATGTAGCAATCATCCATGAGCTGATTCAGCCAAATTTGGCTATTAACAAAATATGGAAGGAAAAACTTTTAACATCCTTATATACTTTTGGCTACCTACTTGAACCATATATAAAATTCTGGAAAAAAAATTAATTTTTAAAATTTGAAACAGCACATGTCCAACATTTCACTGTAAGAGCTAAATTACAATTTACATCTTTGATAGTAAAGTTTCCAGGCCAAGAGCTGTTCTTACCTAGCTCTAAAACTGGCTTTTGGGAAAATTTGTGATTTAGATGCCTGGATGAATGAATGCATTTGAGTCCAAGTTAAATAGCTACAATGGGGAGATCAGATCTTGAATACCTGCATGTGATATACAGATATGGACATTCCATTAATGAATATTGAATCCTCCGTCCAGCTTGTGCAAAGGTTGCTCTTTCTGAAGGCCTTTAAGGGTAGGCTACTAATATGGATGTTTTGGCTAATTAGTGGGGTTATATTGTTCAACAGTGAATACAAAATCAAAATTACACTATAGGGAGACCAATTCATGACGCTGATCCAACAGTATTAATGTCACAAGAGTAGATTTAGTACCTCGACCCCCATTTAAGTCTTCATATGTTGCGGCAAACTGAACGATCAGCAACTGATGCATTTGTGTTGAAGGAACTATGATTCTCCGTGGGTCATGAGTGAGGGTATTGTGATTACTCATGAAGACATTGCAATCAGTGTTTTTCTTTTTCCAACAAATTGTCATTTGTTTGACCAAACAATTGAAATTTTTCTTTCCTATTGTAAATTCGACTAATTCAGAATTCTTTGGAAAATTTTGCTAAATTCCCATATTAAAAAATTGAAAAAAGAAAAAAAACCATGCTCAAGCATGATATGAAAATAATGTTTTCAATTTGCATAAGACTATTGTTGACTGTACCAAAAGGATTGTCAATTTGTATACTTAAGGTTCAAATTAGTTTCATCCACAACGGACTACAAGGACATATGTTAGCACTATTAACCAGAATATAGATACATATTTGTAAACCTTATTTGCTCCCATCCACGTCCATAATGATGTAATTGCATTTTAACCCATGATCTAAATGCCTATTTCTCAGATTGTGTTCAAGTATTTAGTACATTAGTGTGCTTGAAAACACTAAACAACTTAACCATATGTTGCAGGTTTGCAAGGCAGCTAATATTTTGCTTATGCCATGTTAAAGGGGGCATTGCTTTAATTATGAAAAGTGATTGCAAATGTGTGGACAAAGTATGCCCACGACAAAAGCAAAAAAAAACAAAAAAAACCAGAAAAGATTTGCAAGTGGCCTTTCTTTTATCAATTATCACTTAACATGAACATGGACAAGTAAAACACGGATATTGGAAAGGTTAAGAGTATAATTTTGCAATCCTATGAATGTTAAGCTTTACATTTGCCAATATCCATTTAAGGATACTACCAAGCCTTGAATTGGATCTGACTCTGATTGGTCATGTAAGGATTGAAATTCAGTGTGGACAATGGGTAACAAAATTATTATCAGTCTACCTCATTCCTGGTATTTGAATGCACTAGTGTAAGGTAGGAGTGGGGGGTGACATATAGTTCATTTTCCACCCACACTAAAAGAGAGGCTTAAAAGTTTGACATGACATCACTTCACATGTTATTTTGTCATGTTTTGGAAAGAATGAACCGAAAGGAACATGAAAAGAATGATTCTTTCAATTCCTTTTCCCCAAAATGGACAATAGGTTTTCAAACGAGTTATAAGACTCAAAACTTTGTAACAAAAGAAAGAGGGAAAAAGAAATTGCTCAAATGCATACAGTGTCTAAATGTCAAGAATTTAATGTCCATGTTTTAAATTTGTTGTGAGTGTTACATACTAAATCACCTGCTTCCTTATAGTAAATACTTCCATGGTTTTGCAAAAGTTCTCAAATGTTGGCCCACCTTGATTTGTGCATGGTTGCATACGTTTGAAAGCTAAAAAAATTCCTACTCCAGAGTCCAGACCTTTCTCATATGTTAATTTGTGCACATTTTGTGGAAGTCCAAAAGTTGGTAATAAAGACCTTCTCAACTGTTGTCACATGTAAATTTGTGCAGGGTTTGCATAAGTCCAAAAGTTAGGAAAAAAATATACCTACTCCAGAGACCGCGCCCAACCCTCAGCCCCCAAAAACACATTTGTGGAGTGCCGCCCTCACCATGGTTTAATGTTGAGGTACTTGTGGACCCATGGTTGGTCAAACCGACCATGAGGGAAGAATCATTAACAATGCATATGGTTTCTCTGATTTGTGTCAAGAAGCATGGCTAGTGTCCAGGAATCAATGAATGCTCAGTGCTCACTATAACAATAATAACAACATCGACAACAACGGGCAAGGTACAATTTACTTTCGGCTATTTTCGAGTAAGAATTGGGCAACAGTACCTAACTTACTCAGGAGAACCCAAATTAGTATATAGGGATGTTGGCCTAAAATTCATACAAAACAAATCAAACCGCCCTTCTATTTCAAAGCTGGTGTGCACAAAAAGTTATTAGCCCGACACCACTGTCTGTGGAGAGGTTGAAAACTTTCATCAGGCAGCACAACCCAGGATTTCTTTCTTCTTGTTGGGTTCTTTTTTCTGTGTCTCTCTCTCTCATCTAACTGTGACGAAGAGGTCTTTTGCTTTTAATTTGGCATTGCTTTTTTCCTGTAAGTATGCATCGATAAACTTTAATAATCATCAAGGTTAAATGTTTAAGTACTCAGAACATGACAGTGAGTAGAATAGGGTAGTTGTACCTATATCATAACCAGTGTTGGGTTGGTACCCAGTTTGGCAGTTTAGAACCTGCAGTTCCAGCTCCAATTAGTAAAAACCAAACTGGAAATCAGCCAGATATTTGGAAGCAGTTCTGGAACCAGAATTGAAATCTTAATCTTTACCCCAGGTTCCTGGTTCATTTATGTGTGGAATAGAAACCCAAAAACAAATACTAGAAACTTTGGCTAACTGGGGAAGAAACAGCAGATAACTATCAGTCCTGGTCAGGGTTACCCAATTCCATTTATGGGTGGAACCAAAATCAAAACCAAAACTGTTCTAATTGATTTTTTAAACTGGAACCAGAAGCTCCTCATAAAATTAAAGAACCACAAAATATTGGTAATAACCTTGTGAGAAGGCATTCCATTTCATGAAATGCCCTCCTGGAGGATGGGCCTGTACATTATCTGGGTCCAATGTCCCACCGGGTGGCATCAGTCATTACACCTGGTAAATCATAATGCCATGTAGCCAATCATTACCCTATGTTTATTTATTGGAATGTTGTTGCCTAGAGAATGAACATGGTTAAAGTCATTGCTCTTCTGGGCATAGGTCTCCTTGTAGAGCTCAAGCCACCTTATGTACACCAACATTCACTCTTGTACTATGGTAAAAACCAGTGTTGGACAGATATCATTTTATTTTTATTTGTCAATTTTGGTTTTCTATATGTTTTTAAGAACTGGGTTGAATCTTAAATGAGGTTTTTTTTTTCAATTTTAATATTCATCAAGGATATCAATTTATTTTTTTAAATCAAAATTCAAATCTCACACTTCCAGTATCTTAGAAAATAATATTCGTTGAATATTCAAGGCAGTTTTCATAGTGTGAAGGCAATAAACAACAAATGAAGGTGGTGCAACGATAAATAACAGTAGCATGAAAATGTCGTGAAGGACATGAGGGTAATGCGTAGAAATGCAAAGACAAAAAATAGTAGTGTGAATGCAACCAACAACAGCATGAAGGCACATAGCAATAGCGCAAAAGCATAAGCAGCAATGCAAAGACCACTAGAAGTAGCATGAAGGCAACTAACAACAACACAAAGGCTAAAAAACAACAAGCATGAGCGTGAAAGCAAGTATTAGTAACATGAAAGTAAAAAAACAAACACAAAAAAGGCGAAAAACAACAGCATGAAAACAAGAAGCAAAGACATGAAGACAAAAAATAATGGTGTGAAAGCAAGAAAAAACACAAAACAATAAGAAATTTTTTTTAAAAAAAATATGGGACCCAAGTGTGAGCTTAGGCCCTTTATAGAACAACAACACTATTCATAATGTTTGAAGCCTTCAAAGTTTTTCTTCTTTTTTTAAACCTAATTTCAAAAATAAATTTCTTTTTAAAAATTTACTTCCTAACTTGATATCTAAATCTATGCAAGGATTTTAATATCATGCCTAGAATTCATATATGTGATATTTGATATTCAATCCAGATATTGCACCATCAGATTTCAATGTCATGAGATCTGATGGTCAAAATATCAGCATAAATATCCTAGTTTTTGATATTGACAAATATCAAATGTGATATCCAATGTGATATCCAAGTCTAATATCTTGATTTATCTACTCAAATCTGTTCAAAACTTCAATTTTTTGGGGTTGCTTCTAAACATTACAAATGTACCATTTTAAGATTCAGGTCTCAGAATCAAAATTTTACATTTTCTGAGTTAATTATAACATCTAATAATTTACTTTATTCAAAAAGGTGAAGGTACCAACAAAGGTGTTAGTTCACCTTGGCAACCCGAGCTCACCTTTACTTCGACACACAAATGGAATTTAAAAACCAATTTTAAGTCAATTTTTCAACAAAAACAAATATGGTTCCAAATCTAATTCTATTTTTAAAAACCAAATTCATTTTTGGTTTGATTATTATTAACCCTAATGGAACTAGTGGTTAACTTTTGGTTAAACCCTAGTTTTAATCAATTTGTTTTTTAAAAATTCAAAAGTTTTGGTTCTTGTTCCCATTCCCCAACAAAATAGAAGCAAAAATTTGGTTCTAAGTCCAATTCTTAACAAAATAAATTCAAATTTGATTCCAAATCTAATTTTTTACAAAAATAAATTTGGTTGCATTCTCAAAAATCAATTCCAATTCTATTCTTACCAGCTAGAACAAGAACTTGTGATTCAAACCCACCAAACTAGGTATTGAACATTGGTTTTAAACTTGGTGAACAAGGGAATTGACTTATAATTGTGTTTATTTCCTTTTGGGAACTTTGTCATATAACTTTTTTGCTAATGAATTTTCGCCAAACTTAATCAAAGAAAAAGCATTGATCCAAAAAAGGAGAGGAAGGAACAAAAAAAGAAAATTAACGTCAAAGAAAGAAATAACACTTAAAAGCACAAATGCATAAACAAATGCCATTAAAAAAATATCAGCTTATGTCCTAAATCCTTGATTGTTCATTTGAAATAGATCAAACAAAAAAAAATGGGTGGAAATTTCTTAAAACACCAAGCTTAAAAAAATCTTCTCTTGAGTAACAACATTTGCATCAAAATGAAAGCAATTTAAACTCTTTACAAAGCCACAAATGTTTTCTACCTATAAAATATGTGCAAGACCAATAAAGGAAGCCATTTGGTGCCTTTGATTAACCATGCCATGCTAACACAATAATGAAAAATATCTTTAACCTTATAATGGAAACACTCAAATACCTTCATGACAGAAGGAAAGAACATATCCCTATGATGTTAATCATGGTAGAACTTGTCTTTGCCTGAACCCCAATCATCATGGCCACACCTCAAAAGCTAAAAAATTATGACTCACAAAATTAAATTCACTTCAATGGGATAAATAATGATAAACTTAAATGTAAGCCTCATCTATGGAAAGCACAATATTGACCCATTGCTATGAATATTAGAAGGATAATAATGAAATGACATGTCATTAATACAAAAACATAGATTTACGATTATTGTTTATGACTATTTTTTAGTCAAAAGCAACATTTATAACTAAAATGGTTATAGTTACAAATGACAAACAATTGTAAAATATGGATGATGTATTTCATAGTTAAACATGTATGCATCCACCATATGTGTATGTATCTCAATCATTTTTGCAACTGCATTGTGATTACTTATGCAACTAATGGGATGCTGAATCATGTTCTCTCACGTGGCAGCACAGTTGTCATCCTACCAACTAATGATCATGTGCACCAAAAAATGTCACACAAATCAATGATTGTCATTCATTAGGTTTCATGTCTTATGATTATAATTGTTCTTACAATTATGGAGTATAATTACATATGACAAATAATCCAATGACCAATATGTAGCCACATGGCATTAGTCGTAAGTTGTGCCACATGGCATTTATGGGTGAAAACACATTAGGGTGTAGTCCTTTTTAGCATATGTGAAGTCCATATTAGTGTTAAAATAAAAATCCATATACAATATAGCAAAATACATTATATTGTACGTCATATGGTAAGATTAAATGATTTTTTTAAATTACTAAACTTCATCAATGATAGATAATTATATCAAAAATCTACATTTCAAAACTAAGAAGTTGAATTATTGATTCAAATGAATAAAGAACTTTTTTTTTTAAATCCATATTTCAAAAAAGTTCAAAATTGTCTTCCTTTGTATCAATGGAATCACACTACTTTTCATGTCAAAAATTATCATTCAACTAAGCATTTTAGTAAATATGTTGAGTCCATAATCATATGATATGGACTATGACTATAGAACTGTGTTTTATGAATTTTTGAAATGTGGGCTGTATAATACGTATAATACGTTTTGTTTAATACAGTGAACAAATGTGAGCTGTATTCACTGTTATTATATCCTTGGTTATTT
>Ga0116228_10002637_pt1 | contig 15560 bp, 5 predicted proteins | sample S1TSphfallax_2_FD_89694 | JGI IMG/M metagenome (GOLD analysis project Ga0116228, IMG submission 89694) | Host-associated microbial communities from peat moss isolated from Minnesota, USA - S1T2_Fc - Sphagnum fallax MG | ecosystem: Host-associated > Plants > Peat moss > Unclassified | place: USA...
GAATCTTTCCCCAAGTGCCAATTACATCAGATAATGACCATTAGTCAGATCCAGTTCATGGTTAAGTTCAGCAAGGATGCTTCTCAGAGCAAAATAAGAACTGGATTTTGAGTTCCAATTGCCGTGCCGTGCCTTGCAGGCACAAGTTACCACTAGTTAAGAAAATGACTACATGATTAAACTTAAACATAGTCATAGAAAATTTTAGTCATGAAGGAGGTGTTTTGGTGTAATGGTTTACCCATCTTGCATGGACAATGACACCTTGCCAACTTGTGCAATGGGATGTGTAGTATCATCAATAATTTCTAGTAATTTTTGTGTTCTCAAATTACTCATGTCTTTAAACTATTCTCTACGACTAATCATCTGATTTGAGGTTCCAAAAATCCACATATTAAACATTGATACATTATCTAGGACATTTCCTGTCATTGAGTTTATCATATGCTACATCACAAAGAATTGTTCATCACCTTGATCACTTGTTGATGAATAGTTGCCTTCTTGCAACATCCATTCATCATTCATGTTCCCTTTGTTAAAAACAATTTATCATGTGTCTAGGTTTCTTGCAATAATACCAATTTGAGCCACTCCTTGATTGTTGACCTCAATGACTCTGACCATGGCCTCCACAACTCCCCTTTCTTTTAAGGTTTCTTCTTCCACCTCCTTGGGATTGACTTTCTTATTGTTGAGGATGGTTGCCATGGTTACCATGTTGTCCTCCACCATGACCTTGACATGATGTTCTACCACTACTAGTATTTGAATAAAAAGCATTTTCTTAAGAACCTTCGCCAAATTACATACTAGCAATTCTCCTTTTACACAAAAAGATATCAATTTTTGCAAATTGTGAACTGTTTCTTGAAATGGAACTAAGGTTCAAAACTTATTATATATTTTTAAAAAACCATTAAAGGCTATAATTCTAAACTAATTTAAATGTGTAATTTACATGTTTGCATTTTTTTAATTTTGATATGTGGCACAATCAAAATGTGCCATGTGGCATATTGATTAAATTTGTCCAAAATGTATTTAGATAGACATGTATGTAAATAGGTCGAATTAAGTAAATAGGTATGAAAGATTTACCTACCTCTTTAATTAGCTATACATCCACTTACTTAAGCTATACATCTACCATGTATGTAGATACATAAATAAATACCATGGTAGGTTGGTTAAGGAGGTAGGGTAGCTAAAGGATAAGTACATGATTATTTTTTTATAATTTTGGGTTAGTCATTTTTAATTGGCTCATCCAAATGGCAAATGTTTTCAAATCTAACAATGTAACATAAAAGATTTTATATACTTTTCAAAATGAAAATGGAAGACAAAACTTATAGGAAATTGTTTAAAATTGGAACATAATTACAACCTAAGTTACAAATAGACATTATAATTGTAAACCACTTCCACCTACAAGGTTTATTCCATTTTTTTATCCTATTTTAATTTTTATTATATAATTATGTAGGTAACTAATTATATAATTAATACAAGGAAAAACTTGGTTATTGGTTAATTAATTACTAATAAACTACTTCATTACATAATTAACAAAAAAAATAACTATTAAACTAATTACATAAGGTAATAAACCAAAAATATTTTTTACTTACACAATTATATAATTTTTTTTAAGAAATAAAATTACACAAATAAAAATAACTATAGCAATTTATTATCCAGTTGACAAATAATAAATATGAAAAATAATTTCTTGGATGCCATATAATAAATTGATTGTTGTAAATATTGAATAAGTTTAAAGAATAGTAATATATTATTCATGTTTATAATGCATACATAAAACTAAAAAAAATTATTAGTATTCATATTATTATTTCCCTGGTTATAATTTTTTAAAACTATGTTATATATATATTTAATATTAATGAAAAGTAAATAAATAATAATAATAATAACTAATATCAATTACTGTATTCATGGTGAAACTATTTTTTCATTAATATCAAAATATCAACATTCGGACAATTTAAGTTGTATTACACATTATTCACTATAAATAGATAATTATATTAATAAATAAAATAATATGTAGACATTACATCAAATGATTCTAATTACAATCAAATTATTCAAATTATTATGTAGAGTAAATACATTCATAAATATTGTAATATAATCCTTAACAATAAATAAATAGTATTAATAACTCTACTTATAGTAAAATTACTTTAAAACTTTAAAATCAGATTAGAAACTGAAATTGCAAACTCTAAGTAATGAGACATTAAGTTCAATCGTAAATAATGAAACTATTGTAATTAATGTATAATAATTTATTTATTTATTTCCAGTATTTACACTTTAATTACAGTGACTTTTTTATAAAAATTTAAAGCATTGATAATTAGTTCTAAAATATAGATCGTAAAATTATTTATTTATTTCCAATAGATAGTTATAAATAATCTATACAATCACTTACTTTACTTAAACTCTTTATATTCAATAATTATACGAATTTTTAAAATTATGCTAAGATTACTATGTTTTGAAATAATATTTTAATTTATAAGTTGTAAATTCTAAAATATGAATGACAAGGTAAATTTAAAAGTACAGAATTGATGTGTAATTACTGCAATTAATATTTATGTTCTCTTATTAGAGTATTTTCATACTACCCAAAAAACCAGATGTTATATTATAATTTAGTATTATTAAAAACAATTGATGCAATATTTAAAACTTTCAGTTTTAAGTCAATTATTATTATTAGTGTCAACTTAATGTGAATATTTGAAATATATAGTTAATTTAGTATAATTTAATAATTTAATAATTAAATATCGTATAATATATTCCTACAATTAGAATAATTACATTAAATATATTAATTCCATTACAATCACTTTAAAATCTAAAAATAAATTGTTCAAGTAAAAATTATAAGTTATGGATAAGTTATTTTAATTACAAAAAATTAGTTGAAAATTTTAAGTTATTCTAATTTTTTATTTTAAATATGTGATTATAAATGACCAACAAATTAATTCAACATAATTAATATACTATAGCTATAGTAATTACATGAAATAACGTAAGTACAATAAAAATATTCTTAATATTTTAATAATAATGTAAAATAATATTTAAAATATTAAATTAAACTATAAATTGTATATTTAATACAATTAATGGATAACTATTACATTTATAGTGATTTTAGTATAATTTTAGTAAATGTTTTATGCAATTACTTTATTTTTTTATATAACTTCGAAATAATAATATGTTATAAAAAATACTACCATTATACATAACGTATCAACACACATTAACATCATAGTATCCAACCATGTTTTAATGAATAGACTATACTAATATAAATGCATACACCTTGCAATACATTAAATAAACTTTGAATAAATATAAGGTTGCAAGTCCTTTGACCACATTTGCAACTAATGGAATATAGATGGGTCTTTTTGGATGAAAACCATGTTAAAAGTTGTCCAAATGAAAGAATGAAAAAAACATTAGTCACAAGTTAATGGCAATGTGTTTATAAGCACAACCAAATGCTTAAAATAGTTTTAAAAATATAACCAATGATAGTTGCAAACAACAAATAATCATGAATAGTCATAAATTAAATGGTTATACAAAGCTAGTTTTGTTTTAGTGACATTGATGGAAAGTTAGTATAATTTTTTTGTTTTTTTCATGCCAAGATTTGTTAGCTTGAATTTATTATGTTTTATAATTTTTTGGGAAAGTAAATTTTTATTTCACCATTTATGAATTCCCAATAATCATTGCCCATCAAGAAATTAATAATCATATTTTTTTTCCACATTTGGAAATTCTTCTCGTCCAATGTTTCAATCACAATTTGAAAAAGACCATCAACCATCTTTCAAAGCAGCATTTACAATCTTTCGTAGGATTCCACGATGCATTTGCTTCAAAAGGTTCTTTTTTCCTTCTTGGTTTTCTAAAGTTAAGGCTAGGATTTTGGTTATCATATATACGTGCATATGACTTGAATATTATACATAGGTTTAAGGTATATGTGTAATTCATATATTATTTCGTATGGTATTAAATACATGACTTCATATTGTGTTTTGGTACGCAACTTTTGAAGATGTAGTTGCATTACTCTACTAGCTCCAAAAGCCCTTCCCTTGTATTCCTTTTGTGATTGCCTCACTTATAAACTTTTGTTTAAAAAACCTTTTTGATGTGAATTTCCAACACTTACAACTTCTCAAACCTCCACCATTCCCATATGAATTTGGATATGTAAAAATTGGTTATAACATGGAAAAAGATGTTTACTCTCAATTTTTAAATTTTTGAATCATTTTGCTTTGTCAAACAAGAAATCTTGACAAACTTTAGTATTAACTTCAAATTGGGACCCAAACACAAAATGACTTCAAATTTCTTTTCAACATTTCCAAACAACTTGAAATTTTTGGACACAAATAAAAATGCATTTCCACACCTCTTCAAAGTTTCAACCCTATTGATGATGACCACAAGAAGATATCACTTCCAAAATAAATTAATCTTTAAACTAAAGTTGAAATTCCAAATCCTTATATCTCTTTCAATACATGTCCATAGGTGTATTCTCTTATGATGTATAAACATTCAAACCTATAGATCCCAAAAGGTTCAAATGAAGACAATATGATCAAAAAACCACCTTTGGGCCAAAATCTTCAAAACTCCATGACTCCCACACAACAAATTTGTTTTCTTTTAATTTTGGGAATGGAATTGCTTCATAATCTTATATTATCTTTCCAAATTTCACTTCAATATCCTTTGACATTAAATCTAAATTTATTTTTTTGACTTTTGCAACCATTGATGTTATAGATTCTTTTCTTTTCTTTTTTTACTTTTCTTTTTCTTCACATTTTTCTCTTTCCTTTCTTCTCTTTTGCACTTGATAAACTCCTATTAAATAATTAAAATTTTATCAAGTTATTAAATTGTCCATTGTACTTATGCACCTAATTTCAATGAATCCAAAGCTAACTATTTTTACCTTATGTTTTAAGATCATGACCTAAGGCATGTTAAATTTTGGACTAATTTGGCATAAGTGTTAAGACATGAATTTTTTCAAGAAATTAATCCCTTATGCTTTTGAATTGAAAATATTAATTCTAAATAATGGATCTAAATTTTTCAAAAATCCAACAACATATATACTTCCCTCAAAGATAGTTTTAAAAAATTTCATCTTAAACATTTAATTCAAAATATCAAATTTTTACGTACTCCTTTTAGTGCACAATTTTGTTTGACGAATTATCACAAATCATTATATGTCACAAAACCCCAACTTTTATGTGTTTGGATACATATTGATGTTTTAAATTGTGGAGTTTTTTCATTTTTTCAAAAAATCAAAGTTCAGTGATATTAACACCATGTTTTTCATTAAGTTGTTTGTGAGGACATTTGGTGCTATGGCCAATGTACAATGTGATAATATCTGAATTTAAAACACTTCTAAAATTAAAATGCTGATTTCATGTAGATTGTGATTTTATCATTCAAATTATTCCTATAAATTCTTATATCATCTTGGTGCAATGTACTTTGTTGAATACATATGGAAAACTTTCATTTGAAACAATACCTTGGTGTATTCAATCATGTTTTCACCCTTGGTGCAAATGCCACTAATTGGGAAATGTTTTTATATTGGAAATAACTTTTAATGTTATTCCTATCAATGTTCAAATCACATTGAACAACTTATGCAATGACTTGATTTAATGAATTGTAGGATTTGGCATGGTAATCGACAAGTTTTTCACGCCATTAGGGTGGGTGGGCCTATTCCTATTCGCCAACTTATATCCTTGTCCTAGTAGAGGGATCCATATTGGGTATTTAGGAGTAAATTCACCATCGTAAAAGACATTCAACATAAAATTACAATAGCAACACATTAACTATTGAGAATAGGCACACATGTGGACAATTATGAATACAACTAAAAACAATATTGGATATAAAACATGAGGACCTTTGTTTCAATTTATGATGGCTAATAATACTTAGTCTTTTGTGAATATTGTTTTGGTAAGCATCTCTATATTTCATGATGTTGGAAATATAGTAAAACATAATTTAATAATAAGTAAATGGAGGGCAAAGATAAAGTAAAAGTAATTTAATAATAAACAAAAGAATATTGGAGGTTAGATTCCATATGTTATGATTATAGGTTCTTTTTATGGTGGATACTAGTAAGCTTAGCCACATCAACATGCCCCCCTATAATAAAACTTCAAAAATTTCCCAAAATAAAAAAGCATATCTAAAAATAATTCAATCACTTGAGCCCATATAATAATTTTTCTTTCTATTTACCAAAACTGAACATACATTGATTTTATTCGTCTTTTGTTCTCTAGGACTATTTGTCATGAAAATAAACCCACCTACCTTATATATGCAACTTGAATTAAAATCGATTCATGAATGTCATTTCATCCCATGAAATGTTGCACACCAATTGTTTGAATTCAATACATATATAATGGTTGGGGGTGATTATTGATGAAGTGATTATAATTTGCTTATTGACATGTGTTATTTATTTGAATGTCCAAAAGTGGCACAAAATTCTTGAACAAATGCTTGAAAGTTGTTTTAAAATGGAATTTGGTGTTTCAACAAAGGCATAAACCACACTAGATTTGTGCTTAATAACAAGGAATCTATGAGTCCAACATGGCTTGGGTCATTTGGGTAATGATGCGGCTGAAATCAAATGACCAAATGCCCTCGGTTGATAAAACCTTGATATTTTGAACATGTTCCATCAAACTTGTTAAAAAGACTAATTCATGGTTCCTTTGCTTGGGATGTATTGTAAGAACACACCTTAATGATGTCAACGTTTGAATATTTTGAACACATTGTGCATGAAGACTCATGAAGTTCCCGATTTTCCTATTGCATAACTTTAAAAACACTAAAAATATCTTCCATGGAAACAACTAATTCTTCTCTTGATGGAAACATAGCTACCAAACCATGTCAATTGTTATTTCAAAGAAGTGGGTCATCCATAACTTCTTAAATTATTATTACACTTTGCAACGAAGAAATGTAATTTTTTTTCAAGTCCAAAGAAACCCAACCTCTAATTGTTTCCAAAGTTAAATGGATATCAATGATCACACGAATACACATAGACCTACTAAAAATGTATTTAAATTAGCATGGGCACAAAAATTATGAAAACAAAATAATTTTCAATGTACATGAAACCCAAAACAAATTATGGAAAACCATGTCTAGATTGAATTCCAAACACCAAACATGAAAATCAAAGACAAGAACATGAAGTATGTAAGATAAGTTCAAACATAATTTTATTTTAATAACATATGAAAATGTAAATATGAAATAAAACGAACAAGGTTATTGTTCAAGATCATATTTCAGATTGATGTCAAACAAATTAAAGGTAATGGGGACTTAGTTCAAGAAAGCTTTCACGGAAGCTTTCATATCCCCATTATACAAAAAACATTCTTGAGGATCTTTTTAAAGTATAAATGGATTCGAATCGAACTATAAATCATCTATAAGTAAAGTACAAGTTGGCATTGGATGAACTTCATCCATTGTATATGAAAATGGATGAAATACATCCATGCTAATGTTGGTGATGATGTTAACTTGATGGTTATCAGGTTAATGTCAACATCCATGACATTGTTATCCTAGTTGCTTTTATTTGGATTAATTTAAAAAATCAACTAGGAGAAATAGACTTTTAAAACTACATTACCAACCCACATTTAAAGTTTTTTTAACCACTTGGATTGATTTTAGAATGTACTTGGAATGATTTTGGAATGACATTGGATTTCATATACTTCATAAAAAGATATAAGTTAAAAGTCTCACAATCTACCTTATTAATTGACATTACAAATAATCTTAGTTGCTTCCATTTGGATTCACTTTGACATGGTATTTGAAATTGAAGATCTTAGAGCAAATTGGGTCCAAACACATACACATTCAAGGGTGTCATGTAACTATTAAGATCTTTATTTTCAAATATCCTTGTAAGCTTAACCATGTTGGGGTTGTGATGGTTATTTAACATGTACATTATTTCATTATAATCAAGGGTTGGTTGATGAGTTTCATAACATGTACTATTTAGGATGACATTATAAACCCAAGAAATATGCTTGCGAAGGGCCCATCATTTCATCTTAGCAGAATTCCTAACTTCATTGTCTTGAAATGTGAATCGTGAGTACTGTCCAATGAAGACACTACACATTGCACCTTTTGTCATTGACCTTACATTTTAAATTTGGGACACCCTTTGATGGCCAATTCTAGGCACCTTTTCATACCTTACAATAAACACATTCATGTCAAATCACTACTACAAATTATGGGTGCAATTCACTAGTCCTCGTTCATTAGAGGAGTGAATTCACTACTTTTTCATTAATCCCCATTCATTACAACTAGTGAATTCACTCAACATTTAGTGAAATCACTTGGTGTACAAGACACCTTTTGTTGTAGTGAATGCAAATGAAAAACAAGTCCTTATTACATGAATTACATCTCCATTTTAATTTGTGTATGTTCCCCTCCAAGATGATGTTCCATATAATCAATGCATGATCCATTTGCACCTTGTCCTTGTTTTGTTGATGGAATGTTAAGTGAGAAAACATAGTGAAATTAAACCTTTGTTACAACATTCACCTTTTCCTCGATGAATAGGTGTGATCACAATCAAATGAACCAAGGATGACAAAGGACTCAAGGACTCTAGGACTCTAGTCCTTTTTTTGGTCATTTTCACTTTCTCATATAAAGGATTTTGTGGATGAAACCTTTTGCAATATGTTATTAAAAATACATATAATTTCTTCAATACATCACACTTTTTGTATTAACTTTTGATGAATAACTAAGAATTTTCTAAAAGTGTATAGATTCTACCAAATTTTGTGTTTCGTTTTGAAAAATTATCCTAATTTCAAATTGCATGAAAAAATGGTAATTATTTTATGATATGTTTTTTTGTATCATAAAATAAAATTTTTTTTTAAATGTCATGTACATTACACCCCACTGACATGTGGTAAAGGATTATTGAAATCTTAAAATTATGTTAAAGAGATTTTTAATTTTTAAAATCTTAAAATTCACAAATTTCAAATTGTGAAGGCTTTTTGAAAAATGACAAAGTGAGTATTCCCTATTTTGAAACACCTTGCAAAATTGAAAGAAAATTTTCACTGGATATTGTGTCCTCCACATCAGTTACAAGGATTTCACTTGGGTTTGTTTTATGCTTTGTGAAGATGCAATTTAAGGATTAGTAATTTCTTCAAGGGGCAAACCACTTGGCAACCAAAAAAAAGGGTTGTATATTTCCGAAGGTTTGTTTGGGGGAAAAAATGGCACCAAGTGAGAATATTTTGAAGAAAAAAAAAGTTGAATTTGTCATATGTAGACTATGCTTCTAAAATGTAACCAAAATATAGTGGGTTTCCAAGAAAATCCACTTTGCTGTATGACATGTAGTCAAATTTAGTTAAGTTTTCTTTTGAATGATCACCAAAAGCAAAAACCTTGGGAAGAACTAGTTTTGTTGGAGTCTTTGTTTTTCAAAAAACCTTTGATCCCTGTACTTAGAAATTTCTTTCTATTTTTTTTCGGTCAAACTTTCTTTAGGTCAAGGTTTGCACCTAGTTCTTTGAATTTCAAAACTCGCAATTCTAGTTTTGGCACTATTTTTCAAAATCAAGGATTTTTGGCCCCAATTCAAAAACAATGTTTGTTTTTAGGTACACATTACACATTATCCAATACTAGAAATTGTATAAGTATTGAATTCTACAACAAACAAACACTTAGATTTAGGAAGGTATTAATTAGTTTTGTAACAAATTAGATTGGATTGCCTACCTACAAAATTACAAAATGTAGCCTAGTTCTAACTTTTTAAAAAAATCAACTCTCTTACTCAAAGAACTTGACCTATTTGGAAAAAATATATATTCAAGGGTCTAGATCCGATTCCGATTATTGCAAAAGGTTAATCGCATTATTTGCTCCTAATCTTAGTTCCATCTAGAAAGCACCGGGTTCAGGTTTAAGTCAAAAAAACATGAACCTCCCATTTTAACCTTTAAAATTGGAGAACTTGCCAACATTGGCAAGAACCCCTAACCACCTAACCAAATAGCTGTTTGCCCTAGCAAGTTCACCATGTTCCTAGGTGGAACAGGCTCAGTTGCATAGTTCAAAATTCACCAACTATTATTATTTGGTAATGAAAAAGTATCATTTAATGAAACAACCAGCTTTCATTTCGTTCAATATTTGGTTGCATAATGGAAAATGCAATTGTAGACTCTACAAGTGTAATAGTTAGAAATATTGCCAGATCAAGTTTGAGTTGGAATATTTGGATTAAATGTAAGAATTGTAACAACTCTTCACAAAATACCTCTAAGTATAAGTCACCTTCTCTTTCAAAACACAAGTTCATGTGAAATAATGCAAACTTTATGGCAACTCCTCACAATTACTTAAGTATAGGCTTTTCCCGTATTAAAATTCCTCAACTTATGGTGGCCCCACATATGCTATTCTTGTAATCAGTTCATTCATTCTTGACAAAGGCCTTGGCTTGGCCAGTGGATGTAGAGTGCACCTTCTTAATCACCAAACCACAATGCAAGATGCGTTGGTGTACACTTTCTTTGTCCCTCTCTTGCATGGTACAAATTGAAGGGTTGCACCTGTACAACACGCACGGGTTTGGAACCGAAACTATGTATGATTACTACATAGCTATGAAATCTATGTCTTGGTTGTAAAATTATTCTCTCACCCTTCAATTGTCTATGCAAGCTTCACCATTCTCCTACCATGAACTAAACACAAACAACATCAAAACCATTCCAAACCAAAAGCCTTTCAAAAACCAAAACTTCAATTCTAACAAAATTTGCATTCATACAATAACTTTGTACAAATGAAGGTGTTTCTCGAAGTCATAAACACCCACTTATATACCAACCAAAAGGAAACTAATCAAAAAACTTCCTACAGTTTATTCACCACATGGTTCCCCATGTGATTCCACAATTAATCACAAGGAAACATAATCACATGGTGCACATGATTTCCACATAAATTAATATGTGAAAGTCAATGCACCATGACCAAATTATGGAACCCTATCACTCAACTTACCCCTTTGTGTAATTGTGTAACTATATCAAGTTACACACCTTCTTTCCCACCAAGACCACTTGCAAGATGCCGATTTTTCACCTTCTTTTTTTCCTATTTCGTCCAACACACATTAAGGAGTGCACCCTCTTTTTCACCAAGGACACTATGGTGCAAGATGCCAATATATAGCCACAATGAACCAACACCCACTAGCTCACCATGCACTAAATGCTTGATATTACTGAGGTAATATTTGATTTCACCTTGGTAACCACTTCTCTAGGAAATAGGTTTCACATATAGGTACATAGGTAACAAAACAGATAACTACTAAGCAAGTATGGTTTATAGTTTATACATCGGTAAGGAAGGGTTGTTTTGACTACTTACCTACTTACAATTTGCTTGTGAGCTGTTAGTAGGTAGGTAGTGAACAAAAAAAAGAACTAGTTGAGCTAACCACCATGGTTAGCAAGGTAACTGGCATCCAAAAAAAACCTATTTTTCTATCATGTACCATCCATCCTTCATGGTGCATTGGTGGGTCCTAGTTCAATGTGGCACTAATTGGGTGCTCATATTGCATAATGGATTGGTTTGCAATAGAATACAATTGAAGGATACATTTTGATTTTCATATTATGCCCCTTCTCATGTGTGGTGGTCTGCAACTTCCATATTCAACACATTAATAATCTATCATTCCTTAGACTCAGTCAAGAAGCCTTCTCTCTCTCTCTTGTTGCAAGCAGTGTGCAACTTCCGTATTCAACAAAATAATAACCTATCATTCCTTAGACTCAGTCAGGGAGCCTTCTCTCTCTCTTGCAAGCAGTGTGCAACTTCTGTATTCAACAAAATAATAACCTATCATTCCTTAGACTCAGTCAGGGAGCCTTCTCTCTCTCTTGCAAGTAGTGTGCAACTTCTGCATTCAACATATTAACAATCTATCATTCCTTACTCGGAGTGAAGGAGCCTTCTCTCTCTCTAGCAAGCAGTGTGCAACTTCTGTATTCAACATATTAATATTCTATCATTCATTACTTGGAGTGAAGGAACCTTCTCTGTCTCTCACAAGCAGTGTTTTCTAGTTTAGGCTCTTCTATTTTATTTGTGTATTAGTGGTGTCTTGATTGTTATGTTCTTTACTGGGTTGTTTTTTCATGCTTTTATTTGCCTTGACTTTCTTGCGGATGGGCTCCTATCCCTGCTTTTTTATATACAGGGTTTTCCTTCCTTCTTTCTTTTAAAACTTTTTGAAAAGGAATGCTGTTGTGAGGCTGCCATGGTGGAGCAGCTCTCAAATATGAGGGATAAATTGCTTTTTTAAAGCAAAAACATTGAATGAGCACAGTAGTCAAATTAAGCAAAGCTTTAAGGCTACACATTTAAATTTTCTTCTGCCATCAACTGAGCTATACTGGCTAAAATGCAACCACCTGGCAATGTGATACTCGCCACCCTCACAAACAAACAATTGGATATGGGCAACATTTTGGTGCCAAAGCTGGGTTTACTTTTGTGTTGGGTAGTTACCTGGTTTGGCCCCTTAGATTACCTTTGGTTTGGTATTTGGTTAAACCCAGAAGCGAATCGGAACCAGCTCTTGATTTTTGGAACTGGAACCCAAACCCAGGTTTAAAACTGGACCCAGTTCTGGAACAAAAACTGGAACCCAGAACTGGTTCTAGAACTGGAACCAGGTTATTAATTGGACCTGATCCGATATCTGGAACTGGAACCAAGACCCAATTCTAGAACCAGATTCACAATTGTTGGGAAATCCTTTCTTTTGGGGAAAAAGTGGTCTACAACCAGAGTTAATTGGCAATTAACCACTGGTTTCAGACCAAAATTACCCAGAACCATAACCGGGTCTTATTTGCAAAACCGGAATTAGAACCAACACCTGAATTTTCAAGATGGGAACCGGACTTGGAGTTGGATTCTTTTGTGGAATCAATATCAGGATTGGATTTATTCTAATTTTTTTTCAAGAACCAAAGCCAAAAGTTCTTCCTAAAAGGCAAAAACCACCCGACTCTTATTCATTTCATGTGGATAACTACTTTTTGACCCCTCCATCTCATTAGAAGACTACTTTTATTAGTTTTTAAAACATTTTTTTCAAAATTACCTTTAACAAAAGAGGAGTCAAAATTATAGGGCGAACTGGCTGTATTTCCCCAGCAAAACGAGGGGGCTATTAGCAAACGTGAACCAGCAAATGTACACAATGCCCAGGGTGAACCCACACCAACCTTGATACCTTCACCTTTTTTTTAGTGAGGCCTCTTAGGGTAGAGCAGCCCATCACCAGTCCCCTGCCTATGATTGAACATTTATTTTATATCTTCATCATATGTGCTTCATTTTGAGTGATTTAAAATGTTATGGGAGTGCTACCTCAAGTTTTAGAAATCATTTTTGAAGTGCAAAGGAAAAGGAGCAATGAAAAATAACAAGAAGGAAAATAAGCTTTCCAACTTACAAAATGTGACTTTTATTTTATTTTTTCCTTTTCTTTGGACCCCTCTTACTTTCAAACTTCATAACTTTCTTATTTCTTTTTCATTTTAAACAATTTAAAGTGCTATAAGAGTGCCACCTGAAAGTTCTACAAATCATCTTTGAACTTTAATAGCAACAGAACACCATACAAGGAATTTTTCGGGTGTTTTGAAAGAGGCTTTGGTAGTGTTCAATGGGTTATTGAGAAATGCCAATTTCTAAACATGTCATAACCCATGTTAATGTCAAGATAAAATGGGCACCATCCACAAAGCAATTCTTCCATTAGCAATGCATGCTACAAATGGATCCAAACATATTAAGACAATCTTTAGCTTCATTAATTGCTTGTTATTTTGTGAGGATAACTTATGTTGGTTGTTTTAAGTAGACTTGAACCAAGTTCAAATTCCTATATTAAAGTGATTTATAGCTTCCATGGTTGTGCTTTCACCCAACTTGTAATCTTCATCTGTGTTTGCAACCATTCCATAAGCAAGCATTCTTAATGTTATATTGCATTTCTTAATGTTATACAAACCTTGCACACCTCAAGCATGTTGCCTAAATATGTTGCCTAAAGGAAAAATAGACATCATAGGTGGCATTAATGTGTCCATAATTCTCAAAATAAGAGCTTTAGTCAACTTGTATCGCCTTCTAAAAAAATTCACATCATATACGAGGTTGTCACTAAAATAATTTACATAAATACTATCATGCCCAAGTTGTCAATGTCTTGGCAAATTTAGAGATCTCCTAAGTCTAAAACCTCCATGGATCTTATGTTTTTATTCTATTGTTGCAAACTTCGCATTCTCGTGAACCAACATGTTGATGAATCAATCTTACCTTCATATAATTGTTTTAGTATGAACATGAGAACCTTGTACGAACCCAAAAATAACTTCATTTATATAATGCTCAATGGTGTAGAAGTTGTAGTGGATTACAATGCAGATGTGGGCATCCACATTGATGTGTTGGTACACTCCACATCCAAGAGTTTTGACAACGCTTTAGATATTGTTCATGAGCATATTATGGACAAAATTCTAGAATGTTGTGTTGCCACAGATGGATGTCAGGGGGTTGTACTTGTGGAAGGTGTTATTCGTACAATGTGTGTGAAAAATTGCATGGCTTTCAAGGAGCGACAAGGCCAATCTGTGCTTTTGGAAGTGTTGAAGCAAAATGTTTTTTCTCATGGGAATGAATATGAACACCCATGGGGTGAGTTGAAACATGGGGAGAGTCTTCATGAGAATGAATTTGCTATGATGCTTATGGGCAGGAGAGAGAGAGAGGAGGTAGTGCAAAGACGTAAACGATTGTTGCAAATTGATGAAGTTGATGGTGTCCATGATGAAGTCGCTATCATCACAAGAGGATGGGAAACATCAAGTTCTTCCAAGACATCGGTGAACATGGAGATCACGCAAGAACCTTCACAAGAGCAGAATCAGGCGGTGAGGGAACTAACTCATGAAGTTCGACACCTAAAAGCTGTTGTTCATGATACAAACAATACTGTTCATGATACTCACAACCTTCTGAGGGATGAAGGTTTACCAGTGACCAGATTCATCCACAACTTGATTGTAAATTCCTCACAACACCAAGTTCCATGGATCATTATCTTCACAACAGGAGATGGCAGTTTCAAACAAAAATTGATCACAAAACTGGTTCCAGGGATGAAAGCTCTTCAACTTCATCTACTTTGTGAATACAAGGGACAGGAGCACATAGTTGAAGGACAAGCTGGTTGTCAAGTGATCCTCCAA
>Ga0116228_10002639_pt1 | contig 15555 bp, 13 predicted proteins | sample S1TSphfallax_2_FD_89694 | JGI IMG/M metagenome (GOLD analysis project Ga0116228, IMG submission 89694) | Host-associated microbial communities from peat moss isolated from Minnesota, USA - S1T2_Fc - Sphagnum fallax MG | ecosystem: Host-associated > Plants > Peat moss > Unclassified | place...
CCCAAGGGTGTCCCGGAATGTGAACTAACCACGTGGGTGGTTTGTTTTGATGCAAATTCATGCTTCATCTACTAAATCTTCTTCCTAGTCTAATCCCTGGGCTCCCAATTTGACCCTCTACCCCTTTCTAGAGTTGGAAGCCGAAAGCGTGCCTCCAAGTCTCAACTTTCCGCAACTTGACTTTGTGAAACCCTCAAGTGGGTTTCACCCCGTGACTTGGGAGTGCGTCATTTGTAGTTGCCCACCCAAATTGCGCTACTACAATTGGGCTCACAAACAAGTGCGTGGTTCTTGAATCCAAAAAATACAACACCCCATTAATTCTTACCTTGAACCTAAACAAGATTAAATTTGGGCCCAACTTGGCCACACTCACCTTTGCAATGAATCGCCCTTATGCCTAGTCTTGCCTTACCATTTTGAAGTCCTTGGCAAAGTGACCTAACTCCTTGCAATCGAAGCACCGAACTTTAACAACATCTTATGGGTTTTTTTTTACCATGGTTTCTTTGTCCTCAAGTGGGGTTCTTATCTCACTTCCTCTTTTGGTCCCTCTTTGGGCCACTTGCAATATGTGTTGTGCTTCCAATACTCACCTTTGTTGTGAATTATGAGGCCTACAATATACCTGCCTTGGAGAGTCACACCCTTTTTGCCTTGGTGTCCTTTCTCGTGAAAGGATTTGGTGTTTGGGTCTTCATGGCCTTCCCAAGTTCTCCACTTGGCCTCACCCCCTTCTCCTTTTGAACCTCTTTCAACTCCAAGAACAATTATATTTTGGTATTTCTTTCATTAACCACAATGGTTTGCAAGACCTTTATGGCTTCAACCATAACATTCATGGACAATGAAATAGAAACATTTTTAGTTTGAATGGCCCTAACCTTTGATTTGTTCTAATTCCATCTCCAATCAAACTACATCTCTTGTAATTTGGAAGATCTCTTTGACCTCAAGCTGGAGTTTTGCTTCTTGGGCCTCTTTTGCTAATTGGGCTTCTTAAGCCGCTTGAACTTGTGGAGCTTCCTGAACTTTCTTGGGGCTCGTCTACCCACTTGGACATTTTAATTGGTTTCTTCATAATATTAACACATTTTGGGTTTTTTTCTTCATCCTCCTTTGAATTTGTAAAATCAAAGGAAGATTAGACTTGTTCCACCACTTGGACAATGTCCTTGGAAGATTCCTTTTCTATCAATGCACATCCTTCCCCATTTCCTGAGTTGACGGGCCCAAAGGTCTTTTCCTTCTCACCTTTGGGCGTCTTGGGAAGCTTTTTGGTAGAACCTAGCTTGGCCGTTGCCATTAATTTGGCCAACTTTTTGGCCTTGTGGGCTTCCTTTGCATGGCCTTTTTTTACATTGGCCATAGTCATTTTTGCTTTGGTCCGACGTGAGTGCTTTGCAATAGGGGACATGGCAATCAAGTTTTAACTTTAATACCAAATGAAACACCCTTTCTCGCTTGTCGCCTTGTGTTCCACACACCTTGTCAAGCTCATCTTGCATTGATTCCTTTAGCACCCCACAACAAACTTGGTTAGTCCTAAAGTCCCAACCACTCAAAACGGACTTAAACTATATATTTAGACTTGTTAAACCTTGCTATCGAGGTTAAGTTTTAGTCTAATTGGAACAAACCAAGGGCTTGGCTCCTAAAGCCCGCCCCCATGGCCTAAAGCCAAATCAACCACAAGCTAATTCAAGGGCTTTCTAAGGCCAACTTCCAGAATTGATCCAAAGGACTTAGGTTTGGACAACCCAAGTTGTTTCGGGGCCAACCTTCTCTTGGTGACTTTAAAGCTTTAGAAGAACAACTTTCAATCGTCCCAAGTGCTTTAACAAGCCCACCCCCTTGGATGGCCCATAACATTTAATCATTTGTTGAAGGTTTTAACGAGATAGTGCTTCACATTATAGTCTCAAAAACAACCCCCATTATTTTTTTGGTTGGCAAAAGCCTAAGCTCTCGCCTTAACCCATCCAAACCCCTAAGTCCAAATGTATCATGACTTTTAAAAAAGTCAAACTTCACAAAGCTATTTATGGCCTAACTCTCATATCACCTTAATGCCTCACTAAGGTGGTTTCAATATGAAGCTCACATCCGCTTAAGACATTTTTAAAGTGGAAGGGCATGTCATGTACGTTTTACCAACTAGTAGGTCATTAATGAAATAAAGGTAAAGGTTATGGGTTGTAGCTCATGACCTATCAACAAATCAAAACCTTGAGATTCTTGCAAGGGATGGTTATGGACAATGGACATCAGGGAGGTACAAACCAAAGTTAATCAATTATGGACCAGTATAATAACCTATCGATTAGGTATTGATTTTTTTAAACCAGATAAATAACCTACTCACATGGTATTGAATTTTCTGCCACTTAGATGACTCACTTATCATCTAAATAAAGTATCAATCTTAAAATCCTAGACATTTTTATGATTTTTTTAAATAGGGGAAAAGTTGTTTAAATCATATCACCAATGAATAATCAACAATTTTCAATCATGTATTTGAAAACCAACTCTTTTGGATAACTAGTAGTTATTGCTATCAAAAAATAATCAAATAAGTTAATAATTAAGGTTATTACTTTGACATTGATAACCAATGAGTTTTAATTTTAAAACTTTTTGTGATAACCTTCCCAGCCGATTATTGCCAAAAATCAATAATCAAACCAACACTGATACAAACCTTCATTTCTCTTCCACCTTCGACATTGATTCAAATCAATGTTAATCTTCCAACAATCAATCATGTGAAATCGATGAAATAAGTCTTCAAGCACACAACTTCATCTTTCAAGATTATCCTCCCCATTATGTTTATTAAATCAAAATGGTTAAGTAAAAAGGAAGAGAAGCTCTTAAGATTGTATTGAAAATATGACCTATCAAATGGTGTCATGTTAATTTGCAACTTCAACCAAAGATGAATCTTCGCAAATGAAGATGTCATGTGCCACCCCAACATCTTCACAAATGAAGATGTCATGTGTCACCCCAACATCTTCATCAATTTAGATCAAGAGTGAAGTCGGAAGATAAAATGTGTAGGCTAATGCCCAAGGGGGACGGCTTTAGAGGAATAAGGGTCTCATGAGGCAAAGCTGAACATGGGCATTGTTGTAATGCTAGCTCCGGAAGGTCCAAAACCTGCAAAGAAGTACATTAGCATTCAAGAGGGGTGAAACTCCAGCACAATTTTTTGTGGTAAACTGAGTTTCATCCTGTTTTGACCATCCCGTCTCCCCTTTTTCCTGGGCGCTTACACTGCTGCTACCTGTACAACTACTATAATTACTCTCGAACCGTGTGCATTAAATGCTGAGATTCAGCTTTTCATACCCAGATTTGATCAAAATTCCTTACTTTGCGGACCTCGCTCAAACAGCAGATAGAGGCCCGGGGGTGAAAGGAAGCCCAAAGACAGGGTGACGACAGGGTGACATGAGTTCAAGAATTTATGGTGGGATGTAGAGAGAGCCCACAAAACGATCGATCGTGCATCCATCCGTCCGTCCGTCCGTCCATGGGAGCGATGGTCCACTCAAACGCGTGTGTTTGTCCGATTATGACACGATTGTGCGGTTGAGAGCGATCATCTTTTACCTGGAACCAGCGCTTCCTCTTGAGGTTCTTCTTCTTCTTCTTGCAAAGGGTTTGGACTCCGCGTGCATCCTCGTGGCGGAGGGAGATCCTGAACTTGTTTTCGCTGTGGACTTTCCCGTCCCGTTCCGTGGCGGAGATCCGGAACTCGTTCTGCTGCGGGACTCTCCCGAGACTGTGACACGCGTAACTCTTCTCCCTAATCCTTGCTGCTGCTGCTGCTGCTGCGTCTTGACAATTCCACAACCCGTCCCCCACCCCCGCCCCGGCGATCCTGCTTTTGCTCTTGATGAGGTCAGCCTCTGCTAACACAATAATAAGAATGCACAAGTTTCTTCTTCTTTCCTCTGTTTTAATTTTTTTTTTTTTCGGTTTTGCGTGCTACATACAAATCTAGTGTACACGCCAGTACATGCTTCGTGATCTCGAGATCCATTCTGTGCCCCCCTGTTGTCGTCATGCCGGCAGCGGAGAATCTTTGACACATGGAAAACAATGCTTCTTGCAGAGCTGTGAAAATCTTTCTCTTTTGTCAATAGCCTGAAGATAGATACAGACACACAGACAGAGAATCTCATTTGTTGTGCTTGATCCATGTCGTTTCGTTGCCACACGGAAGTGCGAATCTTTAAGAGAGACATTGCTATTTCCCGACACCTCCATTGGTTTCTCTAGTATTGCGAAAGTGCAGAGAGGAAAATCAATCAGCTGCGGTAGTAGAGGCACATGCTTGATTCTGTCAGTTTACTACGCTTTGTTAGTTTGGGGATCTGGAAGAGAATAACAGCTTCGGAAGAGCGAGCGAGCGAGCGATAAGTTTTTTTCCAAAGCAGCAAAAGATCAGAGAGAGCGAGGGATTTCGAATATCAAGTCGGTTCCTTCGGTTGATGAAGGAAACCCTAGTTGAAACCCTGCGAGTTTGTGTGGACCATCAGGTGCGTAGTGAGAGTGATCTTGCGTGGCGGGATCACAATCGTAATGGAGTTGCGAGGGGCGCACAAAAAAGACTTGAGTGAATGAATCCATTAAGAGAGCACATAGGTCACTTTTATAGTGGAGGATTTTCTAGGTTGAAGACACATGCTTCGGACAGAACTGCAGATACAGGGTTAGAGGAAAAGGGGAGTAGTAGGCCATTGTACTGGAGAAATGGCCAGAGAGGTGGCACCTCCAGAAAAGCAGGCTGAGATTTTGAGGGACCAAGGTAATCTGTACTTCAAGAAAGAGCGCCTTGGGGCTGCTATTGAAGCTTACACTGAGGTTTGACTTCCCTGCACTGCGTCTTTTACTCCATTGTTCTTTCTATGAGTGTGTTTCGTTGCAAAATATTGTAATGCCTAGTGTATTCATAGGAGAAGCCAAACCTCTTGCTGTGTCATTTGCATGAGCATTTTCTCTCATGTTTGATTGAGGAGGAGAGAAATTAATTCCAACATCCCGAATTCCTTCAATTGTGCTAGCATCTATCTATTCTTCATGTACTTACTGGAGCCTTAGGTTCTATCTTGTCATCATGATGATGGTAATTGGTATCTGTTGCAGGCCATAATGCTTGGCTGACCAATGCTTTTGGTGGTTTTCTGATCAGGCAATAACTTTGTGCCCAAGGGTACCAGTGTATTGGACAAACCGGGCACTTTGTCACCGGAAGCGCAAGTCAGAACCCCCCTCTTCCTTGTTTCTCTCTTCTTTGTTACTGCAGTTTGCATATTTCAAGGGCTATAGAGGGTCTGTCCAATTGGATTTCAGTTTCTGTGATTTGTTTACAGAGCACTTGGGTGAAACTTGTCTCTCAAGGGTTATCACAATAGTTGTGAGTAATGGGAAACTTAAGAGTTGCTTGAATCTTGATGATGACTGTTGTGCCTTGTCTTGTATCAAAGCAGGGGAGGGTCTGGGTGTCCATATTGGTTTTCTGCATCTTCATGAAAATCTGTATATTTCCTAGTGTTTGGTGTGAACAATTGAATCTAGACAGAATCTCTTACTTCCTACTGATAAAAGCATATGCTTTTGCAGCATGAGGCAAAATCAGTAATAATTATTTTGGTTGTGCAGCGCATGGGATCTTGTTGAAGCAGATTGTCGGAAAGCCTTGGAACTAGACAATAGTTTGACCAAGGTTAGTATTGGATCATATCTTGCTATATGCAGGTCAACAAACTGTGATCCTAGAGCTTCAATATGTGGTGAGGCAGTTGCAATGAGCATACTTGGGATTACTAGATTACTGAGGCTGCAATTCCCTGTTGTGGGCTTGTGTAAACTTGAAGCATGGAAGATTTGTCTGCTGTATTGCTTCCCATTTTGAAGTCTTGTTTGCATTGTAGCTGAGAGCAGTGTCATTGTCAGTCTTATCAGACTTGTTTTGGTAGTATTTTAGTAAATTATGGCATTCCAGAATCTGAAGGGATTTTTTGTAGCTTAATTTTGCAAGTGTACATTCAATTAAGAATCAGAACAATGTCATGCATATGTTCCCTGAAGCTTGTGAACATGGCACATTTGTGAGGATTTGTAACACCTCTCTAGCATTATGAGTGGCACAAGACCTATATTATATAATTTCAGATTCAAGCATAATTTTTCATCGGTGTTCTGCCTGCAGGCACACTACATGTTGGGGTTAGCACTGTTGCAAGGAAAGCAGTATGGGAATGCTATTTCTGAACTTGAGAAGGTTGGCCATGTGGGGTTTTCCATAGATTTTTCACATTTCTCATGAACAAAATCTTGCTGTTCTTTTCGTCTATTAGATCATAATTTAAGAATTTTGTAGTAGAATGAAAGGGTATGACTTCATCTGTCAGAGGGGTTATGACTTCATCATTTGGAATTAGGCTTTTGACCTAGGGCGAACTGGGAAGTCTGGGAGCTACATGGTTGAGGAGATTTGGCAGGAGTTGGCAAAGGCTCACTACACTGAATGGGAGCAAGCAGCCTCAGTTCGACAGCACCAACAACAGGAGTTGAAGTAAGTCTATAGAAGCAGTGCAGGGTGCATTCTTTAACATTGTTCGATAAGCTCTTGCTTCTGCAATAGTGAAGACACAAGGCTATGTGTTTCAAGCTTTTTGAGAGTAATGAGTGCAAGGTCATCAGATGTTTATTGGAGCTGGACTCTGCACTAGTATCTGCACTTTGATCCTTCCACTGGCATGTGGATGGTGGAGTTGAGAGAAAAAGCTGCTTGTAACATCTGTATTTGGTGAGTTGTACTGTTTTGGAAACTTACCTCTGTTTATACTGGGTTTTTCCAGAGAGCATTGTACTCGTCTTCTCCGTGAAGGACATGAAAAAATAATTAAGCAGGTTAATGATGCAGCAGCCCAACAGGAGCTCACTCAAGAGGGGCCTGATGGTGTAATTAATCATATTGATGATGATTTGACAATTGCCCTATCTGATGCATACTTCCCTTCAGAACGAAGGGAAGCTCAACTATTGGCCAACCAGAGGAAAATGTCAGAACTTTCTAAGCATAATGAAGAATATCAGGAGCGTCTTCAGACTCTTTCTGACATATTTGAAAAGGCCACTGTACGAGATACGCCTGCTGAGGTGGGTCTATTTTCCTTCAAACAAGCTTCTCAAGTCTGCACCTTTCAGTGATGGTCAACTGAAATGTCTTCTCATGGCTTCCAATGAATTGTTGTAGGTCTAATCTTAGATTTAGAAGAACATAGCATGTCTGGTCACATTTAGCCAAACCCTAAAATTGGCAAAAACATTCTCTCTTTAGCCATATGAGATGATGGCAGGTGTTTGACAGTTTGACTGAGAATCAGTAGCACTTTGGGCATGAGGCAGGTACCTGATCACTTTTGCTGCAAAATAACAATGGACCTTTTCAGAGATCCAGTGATTACTCCAAGTGGTGTCACCTATGAGAGGTCTGCTCTTATGGAACATCTTCAGAAGGTCAGTAATACCTATTGGTTCTGTGGCTGGTCTGTTAAGTACTACTTGTGAATGTTTTGGTTTTGCTGGAACTGACACAATTGTTACCTTAAGTGTTATTGCAGAGGTCTTTCTGCTATCTTATAGATACCTCGTACATCCCAAATGAAATCTGCGCTGGCTTATCTGTGAAATCAACTCACTATGTTAAATGGAGGGATATAACTTTTGGAGATAATGCCCCTTCACCATTGTTCCAGCTTGTAGCCCTGTTTCTTGTCAAGAATTACAAAGTCGGGATCAGGAACTTCAAAAGTTTTTTGTATTTGAGCAGGCTGGTTACAGACAGCGCATGGAAATATAGTTGAGCTACTGAATGCAGGGTTTAGGATTAGGGCAACTTGAGAAAGAGCGTGACAAAGGAGGTATGGTGTTTGGCATTCTTCCTTTTGTGTTTGACTAAATGTAGAGTTGGTCTTGTGATGCAGGTGGGAAATTTTGATCCCTTAACAAGGGCACCATTGACTCCAGAACAAGTCTTTCCAAATTTGGCACTGAAGGAAGCAGTTCAAGCATTTCTTGCAGAGCATAGGTGGGCCTACCAAACATATTAGTTTTCCCTGTCCTTTCTGTACATGAAAGGTGTAATTGTAACTCCTAGGTTAGCATGAGATTAAAAGTCACACCACAGCAGAAGGCAAATTCTTTCTGAAAGGAAAGATGAAACAGATTCTCAATGGAGATGGGTTTAAATTAATACAGATTACCATTTTGAATTCAACTCAAAACTCATTAGTATTGTGCAACTATGGATGTTCACTTATTTCACTCATGGATTATCCAAAGTAACCCTAACTTACTTTGGATAATCAGTCAGTTGTGAAAAAAGATGATCCTGGATTGTTTATCATACCAATTTGTTGGGCAGGTAGAACTTCAGAGCCAGATCAGATCATTTCTGCAGTGTACAATTACTTTTGAAATGTTCTCCACCTCTGTTCAGGATCTGATTGTTTTTCCAGACTCAATTACCTCCTCTCAAATACAGGACTTTCTTGCAATTTTAGTAGTGATTTGTACACTCAGTGCTTTTGATGGTTTGCCAAAGGCATCAGATTCTTTGTTCCATGTAATTTTTATTCAATGGAAGGTTGGTTACCTTTGTAAAGACTCCAATGCTGCTTGGTTCCTTCTCTATCCGAACCCCAGGTTGTTGCAGGGGACCTGATTGATGGATCCTTGGTATGGAACAGCTTTGCATTTGCTGGAAAGAGTGGAAAGCTGGCTGTGTGTGACAGAACAACAGAAGCAATAATTTGCGTGTCAGAGGAGCAAAACTCCAGGAAAGAAAATTTATAATTATTTTAGGAAAAACTAAAGAGAAATGCAGAGAAACATGTTATGCAGTTTGAAAACAAAAAGATTTTCTGTTATCCCTTGGAGTCTTGGTGCAAGTAAAATCATGACATTACAATATGAGCAATTAGAACAACAGTGACAATCAGTCAGCCAGTTGTTCAAAGACCTTCAGCCATCCAGCACTTCACATATGTGCATAATCTAAACATGTGCAGCAAAATGGAAACTGAGTAGCAGCTTTACAGTACACAACCAATTACAGAAGCCTTTGTACATTCTCATTTCTTGTTAGTCCAGAAAACACCAACTTCATTCTACTGAGGTCCCAAGAATCACTACCCTTAAGGCCACTCAACACCATGAAGCTTCAAAGACATCCATTGTGCATACTCCCTGTTGTAACATAGTGACCAAAAAAACTCCATCTTTTTGTTAGGAGTTCCTTGCCTATGTGATGTTCCAGGCTTTCAAAGTTTGCTGCATAGCAAATCTAAATCAGCAGAATTTAGCAACAGCATACAAATTGGAACACATCAGAGAAAACATATACACACCAGCCTCTTTGGTACACAAACAGCTCTAGCCATGAAAACAAAAGGATTTCCAATGTTAGCATCACAAAATTCTTGACTGCAGAAAGAATTCACTAAAGATGAACCTGGAAAGAAAAGATTGGATGTTCAAGGGAGAAGATTTGGAAGGTGATATAGCACAAAAACCAAAAGTGATCGGCAAAAATTAAAGTGCTAACAAACTAAGAGTACCTGCAGCATCATGTTTTTCACCCAAAATTCTCCAACATTCAATGACAAGCAAGCAGCCATACACTTTGCATTAGCAAGCTAAAGACCACCCACAAAAGACTTCATCAATCAGTGAGGAACACACACACGACATTAAATACTACCCAGTGAAGACCTGAAAAATAATTCTGTGGGCTTCCTTAAGCTTGCTTTCTCAAATTCTCTTACATCCCCCATGAATCTGATAATTTTCATGTTTCATGAGATAATGCATCTGCATCTACAGAAGTGCTCCTCTATAACTGACCACATTATATCTCATTTCCCCACCACTAACTCCTTCTCGTGCTGTCTACCTTCTCTTTGTTTCTCAAAACTAATTATACAATGCAAGCCTTCAGGGAAACAAATGACAGAAATATCACCACCATCCTGTATGTTGAATGTTGGCTGCTTCCTTTGGAACAAACCAGTCCTAAATAAGTGAACTCCAAAATTGAGTCCTGAATTAGGTCTAAATTAGTTGGTTTGAGATTAGCATAATCTAATGGCAGTCAATTAGCACCATAGTAGCGCTTTATCCCAAAGTAGGTTCAGAAGTTAGCACAATGTTGGTAAAGTTGTGCGGTTTGAGATGGTCCAACTACCTGCAAATCTGTATTTTTCTTAGTACCTGGAAGCCCATAACTTCAGCAACCACAGAAATAGACCTAACAGGACCCAACCTAACACATTGTCAATCAGACGCAACAGAATGAGACAAAAAAATGAACAAGATTGGAGACTAAGAATATTGCCATGAAAAAGAAATGGTGAAAGAAGAAGACTAGTTTGTCAGAGTAGCAGATAATAGATGCAGTATAAACATTATGACATGCAGGAACCACCAACAGCAACATGAGATAGTTGTGACAAACCAACATGCTTTCCACCTGCCTTCATGAGTGCCCACCAAAATGGATAAATTAATACATGCTACACAACCTAAGTACCAAGAAATTCCAGATATCCCAATACCTGTGCAATAGTAGATCGTCCTTCTGTTTTCAGCCAAGTGTGCTGATGTGAGTGGCCACCACGTTGAATTTTGGAATGAGTAACAAATGGGCCAAATCTTCTCATTGATCACTAGTGGTCATGATGACTGCTTCATAGCATAATCTCCAAAACATAGGAATGCTCACCAACGTATATGGCAGCTTCTCTGCCTTCTCTAATTCCAGTGCCACTGGTATCCTGTACAAACATTCTCTCATGTTTGAACTAACTCTGAATCAAGTGTTTGATTGCAATTGGAACTCTAAAATGGAGATTACTAGAACTCAACACCAAATGAGGGTCAGGGTCAAATACTACCTCTTCTTCATCATTGATAAAATGCTACTACCTCTTCTAAACTGATTAGTGCAGAACAGTACAGGATAGTGCAGAACATGGATACTACTTACATGCAGGCTTGATACCCCAAAATACTGCCAGATGACAATCTGCATAGGTTTAAACATCTGCAGCCTGAAAAAGTGTTCTTCACAAAGGTCGCAGCATTACCTTCCACCACTGACCAATTTATATATGAGTGCTACTGCTGACGATAAAGGGCACACTCCTTTCAACCGTTCAACAAATGGAGCTAAGAGCTCCCCTGAAACACACCCCCCATCAATGCTGTTGTCTGTCAGCCATCAATCATTGATCTCATCCAAGATTTACAGGGCTTCTGAGGACTTGCATCCACAAATTGTCAATTGACATATACCTGCCAAAACACTAGACCCTTGAGAGAACAAGTTCAAATTGCACATTAACCCTAATTCTCTCTCAATGTTCTGATCAGATGGCAAAGCAAATAATGAAGTGGTGAGAATCCTTGGTGATGGAAATTGAGCACATATTGGATTAGTCTGTCATGATGGTCATTGATAAGAGACAACCCCCTTCCTATGTGTCTAGATATATCCATACTAGATGCACTCATCTTTCCAACAAGAAACAGCTGTAGAGTTTGGATCACCTAGGCTAGCTGTTTCAACTCCAAGCCTTGATACCAATGTGCTTGGCGCCTGTACCTTCCCACAAGTCATCTCTGTCGCTAAAATCCCTTCTCCAGAAAACCCATTTATATATGAAGAGCCTTGATTAACAACTATGTCTTGGAGCCCACAGTTCCTTTTAGTGTCATGATATCCGTGGCTTTTCTTGATTGGCGAAGATGGGAACGAACTGCTTATCTGGACATCACGATCCATGCAAACAACCTGGAACCAAATTCCTGAGGGAAACCTTTGTGGTTGAAAGAGCCGGAGTGCAACTTGTGAATATGGAAAAGACTGGAGAATGAGAATGATATATTGAAGGCAGAGACGGATAATGGACAGGACTGAATAGATGAGAGTGAAGAAAGTGTAAAAGACAGAGGTGGTTGGCAGAAGAAGCAGCAATGGTGTGAACATTAGTGACCCCACTACAAGCTGCTCCACTGAATAATCATATGTGTCTTGCCTTCCTCGTAATGGATTTCGCTTCCTTCCCCTGGTCAAACAAAAATCCAGTTCATCGTCAGTACCACAAATTTGAATAAAGAACAAAAAATCCATCTGAAGTCTGACAATCCCAAGGCCTGGGGAACCCTAAAAGCTCAGATATCAATTGTCAACACAAGGAGTAACATGAATCTGCATCAAAGGACAAACCTGAAGAGGCGCCAGAGAGCAGCCAGTGCACGAAGCTGATTTGCATATAAAGAAGCAGTTGCTTGGTGAAGAATTGCAACATGAATTGTTCCCAGCAATAGAGTGTCCACAAGAATTGCTGCAGGCACTGTAACACCTAGCAACATAGCAAGAAGTCCAAGCACTGGTAGACAGATTCGCAGTGCTGGGCGCACGAGAACCCCCACCGTGGCCCATGTCTGAATCACATGCAAAGAAAGTCTTCCTAGCCTGGTAGCAAGCTCATCATTAAGTTTAAAGCCAGCAGGAACGCCCATCAACCAGATACAACCAGTACGGAGTACATCATTAGTCAACATCCTAACCATTCTTTGAACAAAATGGGCAATGCTAGATTGATGCCGCATGACTAGCACTCCTGCCGCTGCCCCCATGGCCATATCCACCATGACTGCTGTCCAAGTAGCACTTCTGGTTTGCCGGCACCGATGCGCAATGCCTATGTTTGCCTGCTCAGGTCTGTCAACCACAAATACTTAGAAAAACTTGCTAACTATAACCCTCCTTGGTCCAGCTGAGAAGATCTTAGTAAGGCTCTTTTGATGAAAAAGCCTAAACATGTTGTCTATCTCTAAAGATTTCCCTACAACCTATTTGCCATAAATGAAAAAGCACCCCAAAAAAAAGGGACATGGACATACCCAATGCCTCCCCAGAGAAGAATGAAGGGCCATGATAAGAGCTGATGGCACCGGAGCTGAAGGGCATGCCATGTGTGACTCATATTTTGCAAGTACCTCATCCCTGGCACTGCAGGGAGCCATTTGTCCAGAAGCCTAGAACCTACCCAAGCAAGTACATAGAGCATGGTTGCAATAGATGCCACCGCAAATGCCACGGGCTGCCACCACAACCTAACCAGCATCCACAACCACAAGGAATATTACCAACTGTTCCACACACGCAATGCAAACGCTTGAGAAGAATATGCAAAATTGTTTTTTAAGATGAGAACTTTGAAGAGCCAAGTTGGGGCTACTCTTACTTGGAAATACATGTATCCTTAATGGAAGAGGTGCCCATGTACACCCTGACTGTGGATGCTATTCAAGCACTGCAATTAAGCTGCTCCACCACTCTGTCCTGCAAACAAGGATGGGCAGCTTACTTCTTCTTTCATACACCCTACCTACACCAACCACAAAAACCTACAAAAATTTGAGGTGGACTTTTTTCAGGCCATTAGGGGCAAGGTCCAGAAGGCAGGTTACAATGTCAATAGCCGATTGCTGCTGCATTTCTAGGTCAGCCACCCAATGAGGCTTGGGACTCCCTCTGCTGCAATCTTGCTTTGTAAGGAAGGCTGAGGACCATGTGCGGCATGACAAATGGCCCCTCCCAATTTGAGGTTGCTCATATAGTATTACCTGTTGACAAAACATTAACATCCCTTTCAAACAAACCTTGCATGATCCATTTCAGATAACTCCATGACTATTTGCATGCAATGTTGTACATGTTGCGTGTGCAAAAATCAAGAGCTCTCAGAAGCACTTGATCAAAGCTTTTCAACAATACAAGGATTCAATGAGAGATTAGGGTTTTTCAAATGCAGGAAACAGACACATGCACACACACCCTTCACAAAGTTCAGGTTTTTACAGAAATAGTATGATGGACTCACATGAGTGTTGGCATTGTATAGAATGCCATCAACTACAACATACGAGAGCCTGGGTATGCATCTGCCTTGCTGTGAACTCATTACAGTTGCTGCAGCCCAGACACTGGAGCCCCTTGTGAGCCCCTTCGCCTGAGCACAAGTGCATCTTGTATCAATCCCTGTTGGAAAATTCAAGCCATTCATGCCTAATTTGTTGCTATCATCCCACTTCTGGTAACTATTAAAGTCCTCTTCGTCATATGAGCTCTTCAAACCATTGCAACTGTCTGTCATATAGTTGTTATCATCGTCGTTGTTGTCTTGTGTATGCAATGTTGTGTCACATGTGCATAGAGGTAGGTACTGGCCTACCACACTCGGTACTGCCACTGGAGCTGTTGTTTGTGGCAACTGATTTTGCAATCTTTCCCCCAATCTCTTCAGGACTCCTTCCAAACCCTGAACATAAAGTACATGGAGAAACCAAAATGATCTTACCAAGTTCAATTTCCCCAAAAACCTGCTTTTGTTCATTTCCTCAATGTGTTACTCCTAAACCCTTACCGCAAGCATGTAAGGTAGCATTAACAGAAAGGGAAAAAAAAAAAGGTGCACCTGCAATGATCCTGAAGAAGGAATGGGACATGCAGCAGCGATAACAAAGTCAAGGCTGGAGGCTGATGACAGCAATGCCCAACCCACCAGTGCCATCGCTGGGTCTGGATGAGCAGCAGTGAGATGCTGTGGCCACCATAACCGACATTGCCAATACTGCTGCCCACCATCCACCTTCTCCATTCTTCTCCTGGAGACCCTGTATAACCTCCTCTATTTCCTCCTAGTCCCCATCCCTCCCTCCCTGCCTCCCTCCCTCTCTCTCTCTCTCCCCCACACACACACCTGTTTGTCTCTCCACTCTCCTAATTTTTCTCTTTTCAGATGGCTCACCAAATTTCAGCTCATGAATTCCCCTCTCCCTTTTTCTATCTCCTGGCTAAAAACCCTAACCCCTCTCTTCCTGTCACATGCAGCCATACATCAATCTCCTCTCTCTCTCTCATGAGTCGTATCTCTCTCACATCTTTCTCTCTGTCGACGGTCTATCTCTTCACCCTTTCAATTCTCTCACACTACCCCACTTCAACATAACTCAAAACAAACAAAGAAAACGGCAAGGATCTAACATATCTGTTATTGCAGCACGGAAACACGAAAACAGGAAGAGAGAGAGGTGGGGAAGGGAAAGACGGAGAAGGAGAAGAAGACGCCGCGCACCCTCTCCCGCTCGCGTGCCCGCCCGCCAACTCTGACGAGCGGTTGTTTGTTTCTTCTTCTTCTTGGACCCTAGAACCAAAACCAAAGGGGAAAAAAATCCCCCCACAAAAAGGGGGAAAAAAGGGGAAGAATTGTCGGCATCAGCAAATTGGGAGCATAAAAAGGGAAGCTAAAAAAAGGAAAAAGAAAGGAAAGGAGCAACCCTTTCCGTCCCCCCGCCGTATGCCATAGCCGCAAACACGGCTGTCCCTTCGGCCTCGCCATCGCCGTCCACTGTGCGCACTACCGACGCCCCACCTGCCCACCCGCAACAGCGCCCCCAAAAAAC
>Ga0116228_10002642_pt1 | contig 15547 bp, 12 predicted proteins | sample S1TSphfallax_2_FD_89694 | JGI IMG/M metagenome (GOLD analysis project Ga0116228, IMG submission 89694) | Host-associated microbial communities from peat moss isolated from Minnesota, USA - S1T2_Fc - Sphagnum fallax MG | ecosystem: Host-associated > Plants > Peat moss > Unclassified | place...
ATTTTCCAGCCGGAATTTTTCGACGCACTGCGCAAGCTGACCGACGAGGTGTTTTTCCTGCCGGGGGTCGATCGCACCCACGTGTCCAGTCTGTTCACGCCGGACACACGCTTCGCCGAAGTGGTCGAAGGCGGCTTCAACGGCGGTCCGGTCATTCCCGACACGTTCAAGCCGGACCCGGCCGGATTCGCAATGGTCAAGGCAAACATCGGCAAAGCCGGCATCCTCGGCCGCCTGGTCGGCAACAATTACCGCAGCGCCGTGGTCAGCGCGCACCTCAACGATTTCGATCCGCATAGCGGCGCCAAGCTCGATTACGCCAATTTCGCGTCACTGCTGGACAAGAATATTCGGGCCAAGTTCGACAACGCCGATACCGAAGTACATATTCTTGGCTTCGCGCAGGCGGTGGGCGACATCGCGCACGGCGCCGAGGCGATCGTGCTGTTCTTCGGCATTTCGCTGCTGGTGGCAGCGGTTTTGCTGTATCTGGTGTCCCGCTCGCTGTATCTCACCGTGGCCACGCTGAGCTGCTCGGTCATCGCGGTGGTCTGGCAGCTCGGCATCATTACGGCATTCGGCTACGGCATCGATCCAATTTCGGTACTCATCCCGTTCCTCATCCTGGCGATCGGCGTCAGCCACGGCGTGCAGATTGCGCTGAGCAACGTGCGGCTGGTCGGCGAAGGCCACACCCCGCTGGAATCCGCCCGCCTGAGCTTCGACCGTCTGCTGGAACCGGGCCTCGTCGCGCTGACCCTGGCGGTCATTACGTTCGTCACCGTCACCACCATTCCGGTGCCGGTGATCCGCGAACTGGCGCTCACCGCCGCGATCGGCATTGCGGTGCTGGTGGTGACCAACATCGCCGTGCTGCCCGTGCTGGCCAGCTTCGCCCGCATTTCGGTGAAGAACGCCGACGCCGCGCGCCGCGGCGCGGACCGGTTCGAAGGCATGTGGCGCGCCCTCGCCGTGCTGATCGCGCCACGTTACGCCATCATGATAACCGGCGGCGCGGCGGCGGTGTGCGTGGCGGCCCTGGTGCTGATCGGCCAGCCGGTGATCGGCGACGTGCATATCGGTGTGGCCGAACTGCGGCCCGAAAGCCGCTATAATCGCGACGCGGCTTTCTTTCAGGCCAACTATCTCGTCACCACCGACATTCTGCAGGTGATTGCCGAAGGGCCGCCGAATTCCTGCCTGAACTACGACACCGTAAGCCGCATCGATCAGCTCGACTACCGGCTACAGGGCGTGCCCGGCGTGCGCAGCACGCTGTTCATGGGCCATCTGATGCGCGACGCCAACGTTCAGTACAACGAGGGCAATCCCAAATTCAATTACCTGCCGCACGATTCGCGCGTGCTCGGGCGCGACAGCGCCGCGTTCGAACCCTCCACCGGCCTCGACAACGATGATTGCAGCGTCATGCCGCTGATCATCTTCCTGACCGACCATAAGGCTGGCACGATCGAAAGCGTTCTGCATATCGTGGAGGATTTCCGCAGCACGCCGACCCATTCGCCGATAAAATTGTCGCTGGCCGCCGGCACCGCCGGCGTCATCGGCGCCACCAACGAAGTGGTCGAGGCCGCCCAGGTGCCCATGCTGGCCACCGTCTATGCGGTCATCATCGTCATTTGCCTGGTGGTGTTCCGCAGCGTGCGCGCCGCGATCTGTATCGTCCTGCCGCTCGCGGCCGTATCGATCCTGGCCAACGCCGTCATGGCGGTGCTCGGCATCGGGCTCAAACTATCGACATTGCCGGTGACGGCGCTCGGTGTCGGCATCGGCGTCGATTACGGCATCTACAAGTTCAGCCGCCTCAGCCATTACATGCGCCAAGGCTACACCCTGAACGCCGCCTACGTGCAGACATTGCGCGAAACCGGAAGTGCCGTGATCTTCACCGGCATGTCACTGTCGATCGGGGTGGCAACCTGGGCGTTCTCGCCGCTGCAATTCCAGGCCGATATGGGCATGCTGCTGACCTTCATGTTCGTCATGAACATGCTGGGGGCGATTATCGTTCTGCCGGCAATCATCGGCGTGATGGACCTCATCGTGCCGCAGAAAAAGGTGCAACCGCCGGTGGCGTTGGTGCCGGATTAGGAAGAACTCTGCCGTGCAGAGCCCTGGCCTGCTTGCTAACCTTGGCCTTGCCTCGTGTCGCCGCTGGTGTAAGCACCGGGCATGAACATGCCCCGCTCCGCCGCGCATGCGCCCCTTGCCGCGGCACTCACCGCCCTGTTGCTGCTGTCCGGCTGCTCGACCTTGAAATCGCTCTGGCCCTTCGGCGGCAAGAGCGACGACGACCAGCCGGCGCTGCATTTGGAAGACGAGCCGCCGGACCTGCTCTACACCAACGGCATCGATGCGTTGCGCAAGGAGAGTTTCTCCACCGCCGTCAAGCACTTCGAAGCCATCCAGCAGAACTACCCCTATAGCCCCTGGGCCACCAACGCCCAGCTCATGGAAGGCTACACCGAGTATCGCCGCAACAACTACACCGAGGCGGTAGGCCAGCTCGACCGCTTCATCCAGTTGCACCCGACCAGCAAGGACGTGGCCTACGCCTATTACCTGCGGTCGCTGTGCTTCTACGAACAGATCGCCGACATCTCGCGCGACCAGAAGGGCACCACCGAGGCGTTGGCCGCCCTGCGCGAAGTGGTCAACCGCTTCCCCGACAGCGCCTACGCCCGCGACGCGCGGCTGAAAATCGACCTGTGCCGCGATCACCTCGCCGGCAAGGAAATGCTCATCGGGCGCTACTACGAAAAACAGCATTTGTACGGCGCCGCGATCGGCCGTTATCAACGCGTGGTGGACGATTTCCAAACCACGAACCACACGCCCGAAGCTTTGGCGCGGCTAACCGAGATTTACCTCAAGCTTGGCATGGTGGACGAAGCCAAGCGCACGGCGTCCGTGCTGGCCTATAATTATCCGGGCAGCCCTTGGTATGAGACGAGCTGGAACGAGCTCATTCAAACCGACGCGGTGAAGGGCAAGCCGTCCTATGCCAATGGGGCGCCGCAGCGGGGGTTTTTCTCTCGGGCGTGGTCCTGGGTTTTCTGAGGCAAAAGCAAGGAGGGCTTCTTTCGTGAAAAAAAGCAGCAAAAAACTATTCCTCTGGAAGAGGTCTGGTAGCTTGCCGCCATGGACCGATTCGCACCGGGAAAATGCTGACTTCGCTGGCCATTCGCGACGTTGTGCTGATCGAGAAGCTCGACCTTAATTTCGGCGCCGGACTTACCGTGCTCACCGGCGAAACCGGCGCGGGCAAGTCAATTCTGCTCGATAGCCTCGGGCTGGCGCTTGGCGCGCGAAGCGGCGCGGGCCTGGTGCGGACCGGCGCCGCGCAGGCCAACGTCGCGGCGCGCTTCCTGCCGCCGCCGGACCACCCGGTGCACGCAGCCCTCGATGAACTCGGCGTGCCGCGCGACGACGAACTGGTGCTCCGCCGCGTCGTCGAACGCGCCGGACGCAGCCGCGCCTGGGTGAACGACACGCAAGTCGGCGCCGCGGCGCTCCGCCACGTGGGCGCCCTGCTGGTGGAGGTCCAAGGCCAGCACGACCAGATGGGCCTCGCCGATCCATCCGGTCACCTCAAATTGCTGGACGCATTCGGCGTCCCCGCCGGCCTGCGGGCCGAGGTCGCCGCCCGGCATCGCGCATGGCGGGCGTCGGTAGAACGGCTCGATGCTGCCCTGGCCGCCATCGCCGCCGCCCGCCGCGATGAGGATTTCCTGCGTCACGCCACCGCCGAACTCGACGCCCTGGCGCCCCAGCCGAATGAGGAAACACAGTTGGCCGAAGCCCGCCAGCGCTTGCAGCACAGCGAAAAACGCGCCGAGGCCGTGGCCGCCGCGTTGACCGAACTGATGCCGCGCGACCGCCGCCGCGACACACCCGCCTCCGCCGTCCGCGCCGCCGTGCGCCTGCTGCAACGCCTGGTTCCCGCCGGCGGCGAGGCCGATGAACAGACCGCCGCCGTATTCGACGCGCTCGAGCGGGCCGAGCAGGCGCTGGCGGACGCCGAACAATCGCTCGAGCGCCTGGCCCGCGAGGCAGAGGCCGACCCACGCCAGTTGGAGCAGACCGAGGAGCGCCTGTTCGCCCTCCGCGCCGCCGCGCGAAAGCACGCGGTGCAGGTGGCCGACCTGGCTTCGTTGCAAGAAACCTTGCGCGCCCGCCTGGCCGCGCTGGACACCGGCGAGGCGGAAATCGGCGCGCTGACCAAAGCCGTCGCCGCCGGCCGCGCCGCCTACAAAGCGGCCGCCGAGCGCACGTCCGAAGCGCGCGATCGTGCGGCACGGCGTTTGGAGATCGCTGTCTCCGCCGAACTGCCGCCGCTACGCCTGGAAAAGGCCCGCTTCTTTGCCGAGGTCACCCGCCTGCCGGAAGCCGAGTGGGGCGCCGCCGGCGCCGACCAGGTGCGCTTCCTGATTGCCACCAACGCCGGCCAGCCGCCCGGCCCGCTCGGCAAGATTGCCTCCGGCGGCGAACTCTCGCGGCTCATGCTGGCGCTGAAAGTGGTGTTTTCGGCCGCGTCCGCGGTGCCCACCCTGGTGTTCGACGAAGTGGATAGCGGCGTCGGCGGTGCCACGGCGGCAGCGGTAGGCGATCGCCTGGCGCGCGTAGCGCAACGTTTGCAGGTGCTGGTGGTGACGCACAGTCCCCAGGTCGCGGCCCGCGGCGCGGCGCACCTGGTTGTGTCGAAGTCGGAACGGCGGGGCCGCACCGAAACGTCCGTGGCCGCCCTCCAACCCGATGCCAGGCGGGAGGAAATCGCCCGCATGCTCGCCGGCGAAACGGTCACCCAAGCGGCCCGCGCCGCGGCGGCGAGTTTGCTGGCGGTGGGTTAAAGGAAGGAAGCAGTTCTTCTTTGAAAAGAAGCACCAAAAAACTTTTACTCGCAAAACAAAGTTTCTTGTTTCTTCCTTTCAAAAAGAACTACTTCCTTCCTTCCTGTTCTACTGCTTGCACCCCGTCTTCACCGACGTCAGCACGTTCTTGGCCGCCGTCAGCTTGCGCCCGAAGCACGGCTCCGTGGTGCTGGTTGTCGTGTAATTCGCCGTCGACGCCTGCCCGTGGTGACCAATGAAATTGCCGCTCGAATTGAACTCCAGCGTGTCCGTCGTGTCGATGCTGTCCTGCAGGGTCGACGTATTCTCCGTGTTGCCATTGTCATCGACAACATTCTTCTCAAAATCCTGCGCGATCTTCGCCTTCGCCGCAATATCGCCGCTCTTCTGCACGGTTTCGAGGTAATCGACGGTCAGCGGATAGGTCAGCGTCGTGATATCGTTTGCCGTCCCGCCCGACGTCACCAGCGACGTCTGCACCGTGGTGTTGGTGGCCTGCTTGATGATCTGATCATACACCGTATCGGATATCTTGAACTTCTGATCGTTGGCAAAATTGCTCACCTGATTGACCGTATAGGTCTCGCTCCCTGCCGACGTGACCAGGCTGCCGGTAATCGTGAAATTGCGCTGCGATGTGGTGTCGAGCGTGCCGCTTATCACCCCGTTGTTCGTTACCAGGTTGTTGGTCACCGTCGGTGACGGCGACGCCGCCAGCGTGTTCTGCGTCACGCTGCCGGTCACCTGCGACCCGCCATGATCCAGATACAGCAGCAACGCGCCGGCCACCGAAAAATACCCGTTCGCGCCATACACCGAAAGGGCGATCTGGTGCGCAATCGCACCGTTCGACAACACGCCGGCGAACGGCGTCAGCGGCACGCGGAACGGCTTGAAGTTCAGCGTCTGCACACCGGGGATCGGCGCCCACAAATAGGGATCGATGCCGCCGGTGAAAATCCACGGATACACCGGCGCGACACCCGCGGGTGTGCCGTCCACCGTGATCTCGCCCTCGCGGAATGCGCCGCCGCCGCAGCTTTCCAGTTCCCCTGTCAGGCTGTTCGGCACACACGTATACCAGAATTCGTCATTCGACTGGCCTTGCAGGAACACATCCAGATTTGCCGACGCGATGTTGGTCGGCAGCATCTGGTCGATCGCGACCGTATCGGTGCCGGTATTCAGCCCCACGGTGCCGCCGCCGTCCGCCGCCAGCGGAATAATTTCGTCAGGCACGGTCGGCGCCGTCCCCCCGTTCGGCACCGGATAGAACAGCAGCTTCGCGCTGCTCGTAATAATGCTGGTATCCTGGGCGTTGGTGTAGTTGGCGATCAGCACGAAGCCCGGATTGGTGCCCCCCAGAAGCGACGTGTAATCGGTCACGTTACGCTCGAAATGCCACGACGGCCCGAGTGACGGATTGGGTTCCGCCGTGGTGCCGAACCACAGCGGCACGCCGCCAATCCAGATCGTGCCCGTGCGATCATACTGAATGCCGGCATCCAGCGACACGTCAACGCTCAGCACGATGGTCGAATAAGGGCCCGGGCAGTTCGCCGGCGGATTATAGATGAAGTTGACGTTGCTCGCGCCGAATTGCGCGTTGTGATACAGTTTGACAACACATGGCGCCTCGTCCGGATGAGCAATCGGCGGCTCGATCACCGCCTCGTTGCCCGATCCGTCCTTGAACGGCACCTTCACCAGAGGCGCGGCGCTCGCAGCCTGGACGCCCAACAGGGTTACAGCGCTGGCCAGCAGCGCGGCACGTAAATTCATCAGCCCCGATCCTTTTTCTTGTGCAGCCCATTCATCTGCGGCCCAATGGCCGCGAGCCCACATATTCGCCGTGGCGGCGCGCAGCGTCAAACCCCTAGCACGGCGGCATGGTGGAAAAATTTGCCGCCGTGCTAGTACGCCGCCCATGCCAGGCACCAGCGAAGGAACCAGCGAAGACAAGCTTTCCGCCGAGCTTATCGCCGTCATCGTCGCCGTCACCGGCGGCGATCCACGCGTGCTCACCATTGATGCCGGCGCGGCTCTGCCCTCCGGCAGCTTCGAACGCGGTCAGCGCTCGTTGCAGGCGGGGTTGCGCAGTTGGGTCGAACGCCAAACCCACCAGCCCCTAGGCTATGTCGAGCAACTCTATACTTTTGCCGACAGCGACCGTGCCGAAACACCTGGCCGCGTCATTTCCATCAGCTACCTGGCCCTCACGCGCGAGGCGCGCGTCTCCGGCCCCGGCGCCGGCTGGCAGAGCTGGTATCGCTACTTCCCGTGGGAGGACCACCGGGTCGGCCCGCATTCCTGCCTGGCCGACGCCATACTGCCCGCCTTGCACGCCTGGGCCACGACAGAAACTGCCCGCCAACGGGTCTCGATCACATTTGGCACCGGCGGCCGGCCCTGGAACGAGGATTTGTCATTGCAGCGATACGAGCTGCTCTATGAAGCCGGCCTGGTGCGCGAATCCCCGCGGCGCGATCCGGCTACCGCGCAAGCAAACCTCGCCGGTGACGCCATGGTGCTGGACCATCGCCGCATCCTGGCCACCGCGGTCGCCCGCCTGCGCGCGAAGATAAAATACCGGCCGGTCTTCTTCGAGCTGATGCCGGAGACGTTTACGTTATTGCAATTGCAGCACACGGTGGAGGCGCTGGCCGGCCGCCGCCTGCACAAGCAGAATTTCCGCCGCCTGATCGATGCGCAAAATCTGGTGGAGGAAACCGGAATAATCGCGCAGGACACCGGCGGCCGGCCCGCCAAACTGTTCCGATATCGCCGCGACGTGCAGACGGAACGGGCGATAGCGGCGACCAGATTGCCCTTGGCGCGCAGCTAAGACAAAAAGGAAGTATGTCTTTTTTGGAAAAGAAACAAAAAACTCTTTTCCTCCTCCCGCTCTATGAGGGACGGAGGGGGTCGCGACTTACGCCTTCAAACCCTGTGTCAACGCCTGCGGCCCCGGCCCAAAAGCCAACTGGATCGATACCAGCAACACACCAAACAAGAACGTCGCAGCCATCAACACCAACGTTCGCTTGCGCGACAAAACCAGCGCGCCACGAGCGACGAACCATTGAAACCACACCACATACGCCAGGAACGCCACCACCGCCGCCTTCACCGTGGCATCAGCGGGCGCACCCGCCTCAACCGCCGTCCGCGCCACCGCCATCACCACGGCCAGCACCATGAAGAACAGAAAGGGCGCCCAGTTCAGAATGTTCGCATACAGCGCCCAACGATCCACCCGATCCCAGCGCCTGCACAACGGATGCGAAATGATGGCCGGCGCCAGCAATTGACAGATCCACAGCAGAAACAGCGTTGCCCCGTCGCGTAAAGACTGCAGAGAGAGAAAAGCCGCGACGACAAGCGCAAACGCCACCAGCGGCGCCAGGCTGGCCAGATACGCGTCCGTGTCGGTACCAAAACAGGCAAATCCGCGTTTGCGCCCGACCGCGAGCAACAGCAACCCCAGTCCGGACCGCCGCGTGGCGTCAGACCGCCGCTTCATGCCAGCACCGCGCGCAGCACCGCTTCATATATCTTTGCGAGCCGCCGCAAGTCGGCGACCGGCACGCACTCGTCCGCCTTGTGCATCGTGGCGCCCACCAGCCCAAATTCCGCTACCGGGCAATAGCGCGTAATGAACCGTGCGTCCGACGTGCCGCCGCCGGTATCCAGGCGTGGCGCAATCCCGGTCACGCGCTGCACCGCCTGCGCCAGCGTGGTGGTAAATTCCCCCGCCGGCGTCACGAACGCCTCCCCGCTCACCTGCACGTCGAGGTCAAAGCGCTGCGCATGGCGGCCGATCACCTCGCGCAAATACGCCTCCAGCGAAGCCCCCGTGTGGCAATCGTTGAACCTTATATTCAAGTGCGCGGCAGCGCTTGCCGGAATGACGTTGCTCGCCGGATTGCCAACATCGACCGACGTGATCTGCAAGCCGGACGCCTCGAACGCCTCGCTGCCGTGGTCCAGCCTGGCCGCGGCAAGTTCGCCGAGCGCCGCCACCAGCCGGTGCACCGGATTGTCGGCACGGTGCGGATAGGCGGTGTGCCCCTGCACGCCATGCACCGTAATGACCGCATTCAGGCTGCCCCGGCGGCCTACCTTGATCACCTCGCCCAGCACCGCCGGGTTCGTCGGCTCCCCCACCAGACACATGGTTGGAACTTCGCCGCGCGCCGCCATCCATTCCAACACACGAACGGTGCCGTCGGTCGCAGGCCCCTCCTCGTCCCCCGTAATCAACAGACTGATCGACCCCGACCGTGGCGCTGCTTCAATCACCGCTGCCGCCGCCGTCACAAAGGCCGCGATCGCGCCCTTCATGTCGCACGCGCCACGGCCGTACAGGACGCCGTCCACCACCTCGCCCGCAAACGGCCCGTATCGCCAGCCGGACCCCGGCGGCACGACATCCGTGTGACCGGCGAAACAAAAATGCGGTGCAGCAACGCCATGGCGCGCGAACAAATTTTCCGTGTCACCGAACCGCAGCCGATGCACGGCAAACCCCAACCGCCCCAGCGCCGCCGCCAATACGTCCTGCGCACCCGCATCCGCCGGTGTCACCGACGCACAGCGTATCAGCGCCTCGGCCAGCGGCGTGGGATCGAGATCATCGGCAAGCGTCTGGGTCACCTTGCGGCCATCAGCACGCACATCTTGAACTCCACGGATGTGGGAGGCGGGAACCCAGCCCACCCGCCGCGAGGCGTCAAGCGGACGCCGCCCGCCACGTGGCAAAGCCGTCCGCCCGCAGCCGGCACGCCGGGCAATCGCCGCACCCATACCCCCAGGCATGATGCCGCCCACGATCGCCCCGGTAACAGGTGTGGCTTTCCTCAATCACCAGGGCCGCGACACCCAGCCGGTCCGCCAACGCCCAGGTCGCCGCCTTGTCCAGCCACATCAGCGGCGTTTCCAGCACGAAACGCGCCTCCATGCCCAGGTTCAGCGCCAGTTGCATCGCCTTCACCGTATCGTCCCGGCAGTCCGGGTAGCCGGAGAAATCCGTCTCGCACATGCCGCCGACAATGCGCCGCAGCCCACGCCGCCACGCCAGCGCCGCCGCATAGGTCAGAAACAGCAAGTTGCGCCCCGGCACATACGTGGTCGGCAACCCGCCCGCGCCCGTCTCGATCGGCGCGTCGGACGTCAACGCCGTCTCTCCCACGGCAAGCAGCCCCGACGCGATGTCCACCACATGATCCGCGCCAAGATTGGCGTGCAACGGCGCCAGCGCCGCAAAAATGGTTTGCCGGCACGTCATCTCCACGGCATGCCGCTGCCCATAGAAAAATCCCACCGTTTCCACGTGGCGGTAGCGCGCCAGCGCCCACGCCAGGCACGTGGTGGAGTCCTGCCCGCCGGAGAACAGAACCAGGGCCTTGTCTTCAATCTCGACCATGAAGTCGCTTATAGAGGTCTCCCGGCCGCACCCCATACCCCGGCGCACAGGACCATTTTGGACATAGAGTTTTCCGAGCCCGACATACAGCGTTATGCCCGGCACATCCTGCTCGCCGAGGTCGGCGGCAGCGGCCAGGCGAAGCTCGCTGCCGCCCGCGTGCTCATCGTCGGCGCCGGAGGACTTGGTTGCCCGCTGGCACTCTATCTCGCCGCCGCCGGCGTCGGCACCGTCGGCATCGTGGACGACGACATCGTCACCCTGTCCAACCTGCAACGCCAGATCGCGCACACCACGGCCGACATCGGCGCCGCAAAGGTCCACTCCGCGGCGGCCGCCGCGCTGGACATCAATCCCGGCGTCACCTTGCACCCGCACCAGGTTCGCCTCACTGCCGCCAACGCCCTCGCCCTGATGGGTGATTACGACATCATCTGCGACGGCACCGACAATTTCGCCGCCCGCTACCTGCTCGCCGACGCCTGCTACCTGACTGGCAAAACCCTGATTTCCGCCGCCGTTCTGCGCTTCGAGGCGCAGCTCTCCACATTCCGCCCGGGTCATGGCCCCTGTTACCGCTGCCTCTACCCGGACCCACCGGCCGCCGGCCTGATCCCGAGCTGCGCCGAAGCGGGCGTTCTCGGCGCCGTCACCGGCGTCGCCGGCACGCTGCAAGCCACCGAGGTGCTGAAGGAAATCCTTCATATCGGCGCCAGCCTCTCGGGGCGCCTGCTGCTATGGGATGCGCTGGCCGCCACCTTCCGCACCATCCGGTTTCCCCGCGATCCCTGCTGCCCGCTCTGCGGCGACACGCCGAGCATCAGCGACCTCTCCGCCCATGGCTGATACCACCTTGGGCGTGTTGCTGCTGTCGGGCGACCACGCGCGTGCCCACTATGCGTTTTCGCTCGTTACCACGGCGGCCGCCCTCGGCCGCCCCGCCATTCTGTTCGCCACCAACACGGGCTGCATCGCTTTAATGACCGATTGGCAGGCGCTGGAGGATGCAGGCCGCGACACCATTATTCAGGTCCGCGGCGTCGCGGGGCTGGACACTTTGCGCGCCGCCGCGCGCGATCTCGGCGTGCGCCTGCTCGCCTGCGAGGCCGGCTTGAAGGCGGAGGCACTTGACCCCGCCCGGCTATTGTTGGACGTGGAAGTAAGTGGGATTGCGACGTTCCTGCATGAGGTGGGCGCCGGGAGGATAATTTCGTTGTGATAAAGGAAGGAAGCAGTTCTTTTTTTCAAAAAAGAACTGCTTCCTTCTTCCTTAGGATGTTTGCTGATGGTAGCCACCGCCCACGCCCAAACGACGGCGCCAATTCATCATACCACGCCCGCAAAGAAATCAGCAAAGCCGCACGCAAAAAAAGTGCCGGTTGTGTCCCCGCATCGCGGCACGTCGCGCAAACCGGTCCATCCGGCGGCAGCCGTGGTTGCGGCAAAACCCAAGCCCGTAGCGCCCGCCAAACCGGCAGCCCCCGCCAAGCCCGCCATTCCGCCCGACGAGGGCACCGTTACGCACCTGCACATCCCGCGCTATGTCTCGTTGCGCAGCGATGACGTGAACATGCGGTCCGGCCCCGGCGAGCGTTATCCGGTGCTATGGCAATACCAGCGCCGCGACCTGCCGGTGAAGATCGAGCGCGAATTCGATGTGTGGCGCCTCATCGAGGACATGGACGGCATAAAAGGCTGGGTGAACCAGGCGCTCCTCACCGGCCACCGCACCTTCGTCGTCACCGGCACCGACCCCGCCACATTGCGCGACACGGCGTCCCCCGACGCCACACCGGTGGCAGTGCTCAAGCCCGGGGTTGTTGGCCGGGTGCTGGCGTGCGATTCGGGCGCGGCCTGGTGCCACGTGCAAACCGGCGACTACACCGGATTCTTGCTCCGCACATCGTTCTGGGGCACCGATCCCGGCGAGGCCGTCGCCCCTTAAAGCCCGTTGCATTCGGCGTTCGGTGAACCCAGATGCGGAGCGCGCCGCAATGGGCGCCAAAAGGGGAAACATGTCACTCTCAATGTATCAGGCGTCCGTGCCTGTACTGGCGCGCGCGTTCAAAAATCTCGCGGCGATCCTCACCAAGGCGGAGGCCGACGCTACCGCGCGCAAAATCGATCCGTCGGTGTTCCTGACGGCCCGTCTGGCGCCGGACATGCATCCGCTGACGCGCCAGATTCAGATCGCGAGCGACGCGGCCAAGGGCGGCGTTGGGCGGCTGGCGGGGGTCGATGTGCCGAGCTTTCCCGACACCGAAGCGACATTCGCCGAATTGCAGGCGCGCATCGCCAAGACGATCGCGTTTATTGAAAGCGCGACGCCCGCGCAGATCGATGGCTCCGAGGAAAAAAACGTAACTTTGAAGATGCCCGGCCGCGAAATATCGTTTGTGGGCCAGGCGTTTCTGCTCGGTTTTACGTTGCCGAACGTGTTCTTTCACATCACGACGGCGTACGCGATTCTGCGTCATAACGGCGTCCCGATCGGCAAGGCTGACTTTCTCGGCGGTGCGTGAGCAAACGGCCTGGCTTCGTCCGGAGCCATGCCGGCGCGCTTCACGCCGACTTTTTGTCACCCGACCGTATCGACAGCAGGTTTTGCATCAATCCATACCAGAACGGCGCCCCTAGCGAAATCGCGAACGCCGTCAACAGCCATCCTGCGGCATGCATGGCCAGGTTGTTCCAGAGTGCGTCTGACCATGTCGTATTTGGTGCTACGGCGTCAGCCGGCGCGGTGGTCTGCCATCCAATGGGCAGCTTCAAGGTTCGAATTTTGATCAACGCCGTCTGTGCGGCTGCGATATCCTCGGCGGAATGGTCCGGCGGCGTGGCAGATGGCGTGCCAGCCGGTGCTCCGTTCGGGGCGGCATCCTTGTTGCCCGGCGGCTGCGGCAGTGGATGAGCGACGGCCACAAGACCGGTTGCCTGCGCCGGGCTCAGCCACAGGAAATGCGCAATTTGGACGCTATCCACGTTGAGCGAAGCGGCAAGCAAAAGGCCAAGTATAATCATCACGTAACGGCTCAGCCGCTTATAAAGCGATGTCATTTCGTCCATTGCATCGTCAAACCAGCCCTCGATTTGTGACCGCAGGCGGTCCAAATCGTCCCCGGCATCATGAAGAAAAGCCGTCAATACGGTTCGCAGCGGACCGGGAGGAAGTGCTCGCACGCTATTTCCGACTTGCGTCAGGAGCGGCGCTTGCGAGCCGTCGCGCAACAAATCGAGTAGCGCGGTCGAAAATCTCTGTGCCGGTATGTAGCGTGGGTTGGCGGTTGGATTGCCGCGAATCAGCGGGTGATTCAGCACATTCTGCACCAATGTCAGAAGTCGATCGCCCGTTGCGGCGGCGGCGGTTTGAGGCGCCGGATCGGCCTGTGCGGCGACGAATCGGGCGTGGCGTTGCTGCAACTCCGCCGTCATGGCGGCCGTGGCCGTGGGTGCCGCGTCATCGGCCTCCGGGTGCAGCGCGATGAGCGTCCTTTCGGGGCCGGTTCGTGGTGGCCCGGGCAGCAGATAGGTCGATACGAAGCTTTGCAGGAAACTGAAGCTGGCGTCGGCGTCATTGCTGAGCAGAACATCCACCGCCTTGGTCATGAAACTGCCGCGCCAGCCGGCCACGCCGGCAATCGCCTCCTGAATGCCGGTCGCAACCTGCGCCAAAAGGAAGTAGATCAGCATCATCCCGATTGTGACGTCCAGAATGGCGCCTAGCGAAATCGTTCCGATCATGCCGCGCTCCTCCATCGGTACGGTAAGCTACCGAAAACGACGTGTCAGCGCAACATGGAATTTGTAACGGTTTAGGAGAAGCAAAGGCGCAGGGAAGCAGTTCTCTTTTGAAAAAAAGAACCAAAAAACTTTTGCCCATTCGGGCTCCATCAGAGCGTGGCTCGATCGCATCGGGAAAGAACCGCTGCGGCCTGGCAATACCGGTCCCGGCGAGAGGTAACCATAATCGTCTTGCTTCCGATACATCGGGTAAAATACGCTTGCCGTGGTTCGGCAGGTGGCGGCGTTTTGGATCGGATAGATATGACCTGGAAATTTTCCCTTTGGCCGCCGGTGCCGGCGTGGTGCTTTGGGTCGCAGGGGGAGGGCTGGTAGCGGCACAGCCCACTTACCAGATCGAAGGTGGCAAGGGTTTCCGAAGCGATCCCGCTATTTTATCGAGAGACATAATGCCGCCGGTCATCGGCTTTGTCGGGGAGAGGAGGATTTGCGACAATCGCCGCCCGGACGGCCCATGCTGGATTGTGCCGCCGAGGCAAACAATATATGAAAGCGTCACCGAGCCGCTCGAGCGACTCTCGAACAAGGCATGTGCGCCGCGATGCGCGCAAGACCGCAAACCCGTGGCCCGCCCGCGCTACTGCGAGTCAACAACCGGATGCCACATTTTTTTCCCCGAGGCGACGGACCTCGCGCCGCTGCCGCAATCGACGGCCGCCAAGCCGCCGCCCGCATGTGCGTCGATACACGTGAACGGTCAATCCGCCTGCGATATCCACCCGTAATAAAGTGTGGCGGCCTCAGGTATTACTCTGCTTAGGCTCTGCTATCCTTCCACCGGTCTGCGTCAACGACATCCTGTTCAGCGGCCTCTACCCAGCGTGCGGTTCCGTCCGCAAACTCCTCCTGCTTCCAGAATGGTGCCCTTGTCTTCAGCCAGTCGATCAGAAAACTCGTCGCGTCCAGCGCGGCTCGCCGATGCGCCGCGGCGGCTGCCACAAACACGATCCGGTCACCTGGCAACAACCGTCCGAAGCGATGGATCACCGTGCAACCACGCAACAAAAATCGGCCCTCGGCCTCGGCCACAATCGCTTCGATCGCCGCCCGCGTCATGGCCGGATAATGCTCTAACGTCAGCGCAACGATCGGCCGCGCCAAGTCGCTTCGCACCACGCCCATAAAGCTGCCGACACCGCCCGCCCCCGGCGCCCGCGCCAGCAACGCATCCAGCTCCGCACCCGGAGAAAAATTCTCCGCCTGAACCCGAACAACTCCTGCTAAGTCCTGCATCACCTCTTCAAACAGCAAAAGTTTTTTGGTTCTTTTTTTCAACAAAGAACGATTGCTGTTTCATCACCCTCCTGTAACAGGTGGAAAAAACGCCACCTCATCCCCCCCCACAATCGGTGTCTCGGCCGAAGCAAAATTCTGGTTCACCGCCGCCCGCACCACGCGCCGCATCCCGAACGCCTCGGCAAGCTCCACGTCCCGCGCCCCAAGCCACGCC
>Ga0116228_10002643_pt1 | contig 15546 bp, 15 predicted proteins | sample S1TSphfallax_2_FD_89694 | JGI IMG/M metagenome (GOLD analysis project Ga0116228, IMG submission 89694) | Host-associated microbial communities from peat moss isolated from Minnesota, USA - S1T2_Fc - Sphagnum fallax MG | ecosystem: Host-associated > Plants > Peat moss > Unclassified | place...
CACAGCACGGACGCGCAGCCGTCAACTCTTTAGCAGTACTCAGCTGAAAAAGTAGTTCAGAGAAATACCGAGGAAAACCGCCATGCCGAAGTAATTGTTGTTCAGAAAAGCCTGCAGACAGCGGTCGCGGTCGCGGTCCCTGATCGACCACAATTGGCGCAGGAAAAATAATCCGCCGGCGATCAATCCCAGGTGGTACCAGGACCCCATGTTCATGATCCGGCCCACCAGGTAGAGCGCCAACAGCGTCAGCGCCTGCAGCGTGGCGATCACGTGTCGATCGGCATCGCCGAATAAAATCGCTGTGGAGCGCACGCCGATCTTGAGGTCGTCGTCGCGATCCACCATCGCATAAATCGTGTCGTAGACGGTCACCCAAAGCACATTGGCGAGCAGCAGCAGCCACGCCACCCGCGGTGGTAGCTCGTCGAATTGAGCGGTGAATGCCATGGGGATGCCCCAGCCGAAGGTCAGACCGAGATAGAGCTGCGGCACCGACAGGAAACGCTTCACGAACGGGTAGGTGACTGCCAGCGCCGCGCCGACCACGGCGAACAAGAGCGTGGTCTTATTCAACTGCAACGCCAATCCGAGAGCGGTGAGCGCCAGTGCCGCGAACAGCACCAATGCCTCGATGGTCGAAATCCGGCCGGCGGTCAGCGGCCGATTTTGCGTGCGTTTGACGTGCCGATCGAAGCTCCGATCCGCATAATCATTGATCGCGCAACCGGCCGAGCGCATCAGCACCGTGCCCGCAACGAAAACGATGAACAGCTGTGACTTCGGCCTGCCGCGGCTCGCGAACCAGAGAGCCCAAAGGGTCGGCCAGAGCAACAGCCAGATTCCCACCGGCCGGTCGAGGCGGGTGAGAGCCACGTAATCATTGATGGTACCGATGATGCGCGGCAGTTCGTTCGTGGTGAACGGGTGGAAACGCACGCGATAGCTGAACCAGCGCCAACGCGCCGCGATCTGCTCACCCAACTCGACGCCCGAACGCGGCAGCGGCACGGCGATCTGTCAGGACTGACCGATGGCGGGCAGAAACGTTTCCTGCAACAGCAGTGGCGCGCGCCGCAGGCTGATCCGCGAGCGACGAGCCCATAAGCCGCCCGGCTTGATCTGCGCGCCGCGCAGGGCCCCATCCGTCAGCGGATCTCCGTCGGGCGCCCAGGCATATTCGTAGGCGCTGCGCTCGACCCCGGATAGGACCGCCAACGTCTCATCGAGCGGCGAATCGCCCATCTCGGCAAGCCAGGGATGAAGGCTGAGCGTCGAATCCGGGATCACCGTCTGAGCAAATACCCAGACCTTGTCGGCACAGAGCATTTCCACATCCCGGAACAGGCCGGCGTCATCGTCGGTGCGCAACTTTTGCTTGAGCGGACCGCTGAGCGGTCCTGACCATAAACCCGCCAGCCGCAGGGCGTACCGATCGCCGCACGCCGCGCGCAAGCGAACGCTCAGCCGCCCCTGGGCAATCAACCAGGGACGCACATGAGTATCGACCTGCAACTGTCCGAGTCGTTCCGCCGGGACCCATTGGACCCCCGCGGCGCTCGCTGCGAGCTTGGGCTTCATGCGCTCATTCTAACCGACGGCGCCAGCTAACCGACGCGGCCATATTGCTCCGCATGACCCACCCAGCGCCGGATCAGCGGTGCTACATGCAGAGGCCACTCACACAGCATCGTCTCCGCGGCTCTCTGCACCGTCGGCAACAGATCGGCATCGCGCAGCAGATCGGCAACCCGCATTTGCGCGAGCCCCGTTTGACGGGTGCCGAGCAGTTCGCCGGGCCCACGAAGTTCCAAATCGCGGCGGGCGACGACGAAGCCGTCGTTGGTATCGCGCATGACGGCCAGACGCTCACGTGCCAGCGGCGACAGCGGTGGGCGATAGAGCAGCAGGCAGGAGCTTGCATGGTCACCGCGACCGACGCGTCCGCGGAGTTGGTGCAACTGAGCCAACCCTGAGCGTTCCGCATTTTCGATCACCATCAGCGTGGCATTCGGCACGTCGACGCCGACTTCGATGACGGTCGTCGCCACCAGCAATTGGATCGCCCCCTCCTTGAAAAGACGCATGGTGGATTCCTTGGCCGCCGCCGGCATGCGGCCATGCACCAGACCCACCCGCAATTCGGGCAGGGCTTGGTTGAGGGCCGTGGCGGTCTCTTCCGCAGCCTGGAACGGCATTTCCGCCGATTCGTCGATCAAGGGGCACACCCAGTACGCCTGTCGACCCGCCAGGCAGGCGGTGCGGATGCGCATCACCACCTCGGCGCGGCGGCTGTCCGCCAGGACCACCGTCTTCACGGGCGTTCGCCCCGGCGGCAGTTCGTCGATGATGGACACATCGAGATCGGCATAAGCAGTCATAGCCAGGGTCCGCGGAATGGGTGTTGCCGTCATGATGAGCTGGTGCGGCAGGCGGCCATCGGCGCCGCCTTTCTCGCGCAAACTCAGACGTTGCTGCACGCCGAAGCGATGCTGTTCGTCGACGATGACCAGTGCCAGTGATTTGAACTGCACGGTCTCCTGGAAAAGCGCATGGGTGCCGACCACGATGGCGGCGTGGCCCTCGCGGATTGCCAGAAGCGAGGCCGCGCGGGCCTTGCCCGACACCCGTCCGGTGAGCAAGGCGATGCTCACCCCGAGCGGTTCGAACCAGCCCCGAAAATTTTGCGCATGCTGGTCGGCGAGCAGCTCGGTGGGAGCCATCAAAGCCACCTGGAGTTGCAGCTGCACCGCCTGCGTCGCAGCCAACGCCGCAACCAACGTCTTGCCGCAGCCCACGTCGCCCTGCACCAGGCGCAGCATGGGGGTTGGTCGGGCCAGGTCGCGCTCGATCTCCTCGAGCACCCGTTCCTGCGCTGCGGTCAAGCGGAACGGCAGGGCGGTCAGCAGCTTGGCCTTCAGGTCCGCGCCCCGTCCCAGTGCCCAACCCGGATCGCTTTGGATGCGTTGCCTGAGCTGGCGCAACGACAGTTGATGGGCCAACAGCTCTTCGAATGCCAGTCGGCGCTGGGCGGGATGGCGCCAGTCGCCGAGTGCCTCCGCCGGCGCGTCCGCGGGCGGCCTGTGGACATAGTTCAACGCGTCTCGCAGGGACGGCAATTGTGATTCGGTGAGCAGCCCGGGCGGCAGCCAATCCGGCAGCAGGGTGGCGGTCGTTTGCTCGAGCGCCAGGCCGACGAGCATGCGCAACCGTCCCTGGGTCAGGCCTTCGGTGGTCGGATAGATGGGGGTCAGGTGTTCCTCGGCGGCTTTCGCGGCGGCTGAATCCACGCGCCGGTACTCCGGATGGACCATCTCCAAGCCCTGGGGTCCGCGCCTCGCTTCGCCGAAACAGCGAATGCGCAATCCGCGGCTCAGCGATTGTTGTTGCTGCGTGGTGAAGTGGAAGAAACGCAGTGTCAAAGAGCCCGAGCCGTCCGCGAGCCGGCAGAGTAATTGCCGACGGCCGCGGAAGGCGACCTCGGTGAGCAGGACCTCGCCCTCGACCGCAACCCGTTGCCCGGGCAGGACTTCGCCCAACGGGACGATGCGGGTCCGGTCCTCGTAGCGCAGCGGCAGCAGGAACAACAAGTCCTCGCAGGTCTCCACGCCGAGCGCGCGCAACTTGAGTGCCAACGCGTCGCCCACGCCCTTCAGTTCCGTTACCGGCTGGGGTTGGGTCACAAGGCGACGATGCACTCCACTTCCACTTGGGCGCCGCGCGGCAGCGCGGCCACCCCCACCGCGGCCCGCGCCGGGTAGGGTTCGCGGAAGTATTCCGCCATCACCTTGTTCACCAGCACGAAATTTCCCAGGTCGGTCAGGTAGACATTCGCCTTGACCACGTCGTCGAAGCTCGCGCCGGCTGCGATGACGATGGCCTTGAGATTGTCGAACACCTGACGGACCTCGGCCTCGATGCCGCCGCTCACCAATTCTTTGGTGCGCGGGTCCAAGGGGATCTGGCCGGATACCCAGACGGTGTTGCCGACCCGCACGGCTTGCGAATAGGTGCCGATGGCAGCGGGCGCGTCGGTGCTTGAAATGATCTGTTTGCTCATGAAAACCTCACGCTAGCGTCCGGAACACACGTTGCACGTCGGGCATGCGGCGGATCGTCTTGATGACTTGAGCAAGATGCTTGCGGTCGCGCGCCTGAAGTTGGATTCGCAGCCAGGAGTTGCTCGAGTCACGCTCCTCGAGTTGCACCTGGTCGATGTTGGTCTCGGTGCCGGCGATGCTCGAGGCCACCGCCGCGAGCACGCCCACCCGATTATTGATCTCCAGCTGGATCTCCGAGGTGAACAGACGATTGTGGGTCGCTTCCCAGGCGACTGGCAGCCATTTCTCAGGCTGCTTGCGGTATTCGGCGAGGTTGCCGCAATTCTGTCGATGGATCATCACGCCGCGCCCGGCGCTCAGGTAGGCCATGATCGGATCGTTGGGAATCGGAAAGCAGCAGTGCGCATAGGTGACCAACAGTCCCTCGGTCCCGGCAATCATCAGCGGACCGCTGGCGGCGCCTTGGTGATCCGGCTCATCATGCGCCGGCTGCAGGCGGCGCGCCACCAGCGGCGCCAGACGCTCGCCCAAGCCGATCTTCTCGAACAATTCGTCGGCGTCCTTCAAGTTCAATTCCTTGACCACGGCGTCCAGGTTCTCCGCGGGCACCTTCTTCAGGCTGAGCGAAAACTCCTCGAGCGCCGAGCTCAACAGTCGTCGCCCCAGTTCGAGCGCTTCACCGCGTTTCAAGTTCTTCAAGTACTGCCGGATGGCGGCGCGCGCCTTGGCGGTCACGAGAAAGCCCGACCAGGACGGGTTCGGCGTGGCCCCCTTGGCGGTGATTATTTCGACCGTCTGACCGTTCTTCAATGGCGTGCGCAGCGGCACCAAGCGTCGATCCACCTTGGCGGCAACGCAACGATTGCCGACGTCGGTGTGGATGGCGTAGGCGAAGTCGACGGCGGTGGCGCCGGTGGGCAGCCGCAAAATCTTGCCCTTCGGCGTGAACACGTACACCTTGTCCGGAAACAGGTCCACCTTCACGCTCTCGAGAAACTCTTCCGAGCTACCGCCTTCTTGGATCTGTACCAATCCGGCCAGCCACTCACGCGCGCGGTCGTGCTCGATGCCACCCAGAGTGTCCCCACCTATCTTGTACTTCCAATGCGCGGCGATGCCGGATTCGGCCACGCGGTGCATCTCCTCGGAACGGATTTGGACCTCGATGGGCACACCGTTGGGCCCGAACAGCGTGGTGTGCAGTGACTGATAGCCGTTCACGCGGGGAATGGCGATGTAGTCCTTGAAGCGTCCCGGCATGGGTTTGTAGACGCCATGCACCAAGCCGAGCACCCGGTAACAGGTGTCAGGGCTGTCGACGATGATGCGAAAGCCGTAAACGTCCACCATCTCGTTGAGCGAGATGTGCTTGTTCTGCATCTTGCGATAGATGCTGTAGAGATGCTTCTCGCGGCCTTCGACTCCGCCGCTCAAAGCAGCCTTCTTCAGTGTCAGCTTGAAGGTCTCGGCGATCTTGCCGACGAACTCCTTTTGGTTGCCGCGCGCCCGCTTCAGCTCGCGCTCGAGCACCTTGTAGCGATAGGGGTAAAGGGCATGAAAACCCAGATCCTCCAGCTCCAGCTTGACGGCGTAGAGTCCCAGTCGCTCGGCGATTGGCGCGTAGATCTCCAGCGTCTCGCGGGCGATGCGTCGGCGCTTGAGCGGCGGCATGGCGCCGAGCGTGCGCATGTTGTGCATCCGATCGGCGAGCTTGACCATGATGACGCGAATGTCGCGCACCATCGCCAGCAGCATCTTGCGAAAGCTCTCGGCTTGCGCTTCCTGGCGATTCTTGAATTGGATTTGGTCGAGCTTGCTGACGCCGTCGACCAGGTCGGCGACCACCTGGCCGAACAGGGAGACGATTTCAGCCTTCGCCGTCGGCGTGTCTTCGATAACGTCGTGCAGAATGGCGGCCACCAACGTATCGGCGTCGAGGCGCAGGTCGGCCAGAATGTCGGCGACCGCCACCGGATGGGTGATATAGGGTTCGCCCGAGACGCGCTTCTGTCCGTAATGCCGCTCGGCGCCAAAATCGTAGGCGTCGCGAACCCGCTCGATTTGCGTGGGCGGTAGGTACGTCTCCAGCTTGTCTAATAGCTGGCTGATCCCAGTGGACCGTCTTCCACCGGGTAGGAAACCGAGTATAGAAGACGCATAGTCCATGCCATGGATGCTTTCGCGACCGGTGTCGTTTAATCCCCTAACCCGAGCTGTGGCGCGCGGAAGTCAGAGGGAATGTCGAGTTCGGCGGCCGGCGCCTGCACCGGCTCTTCGGGCTCTTCCAGCATTTCCAGGGTGATGTTCCCGGCCGCGATCTCGCGCAGCGCCACGACGGTGGGCTTGTCGTTCTCCCATTCCACCGTCGCTTCGGCGCCATTCGCCAACCGGCGAGCACGCTTGGCAGCCAGCAGCACCAGATTGAACAGGTTCGGTTCGTTCTGTAGACAGTCTTCGACGGTGATACGCGCCATAGCTTTGGGGTTCCAGTAATTGGATTGCGATGATAGCAGACTAGGTCTTAACTCGGCCACTGATGGCTCCCACGGGGCGACGCCGGCGAACGGACACCGATGGCTCCCGGAGCGCTTCAAAAGCCTTCATGATCCGATCAGCCCCTCATCAAGCACCGATCAGCCCCGCGGCAAAACGCGCGACCTCCGGGCGCGACGCCGCGAATTCGTCACCGCGCTCTTCGACGATGGCGTGCAGGTCGCTGACCGCTCGTTCGAAGCGGTCGTTGACGACCACGTAATCGAATTCACTCCAGTGAGCCAGGTCTTCCGCCGCATCCGCCAGCCGGCGCTGGATGACGGACTCAGAGTCGGTGCTGCGGGTGCGCAGCCGCTCTTCCAAGGCGCTGCGATTGGGCGGCAGGATGAAAATGCTGCGGGCGGATGGCAGCTTGGCGCGAACCTGCCGAGCGCCCTGCCAGTCGATCTCGAGCAGCAGCCACTCGCCCCGTGCCAGGCTCTCCTCGACGATCTGCAGGCCGGTGCCATATTGGTTGTCGAACACCCGGGCATGTTCGAGGAATTGGTCGTTTTGCACCATCGAGTCGAATTGCTCGCGACTGACGAAGTGATAGTCCTCGCCATCCACTTCGGTGGGTCGGGGCTTGCGTGTGGTGTAAGAGACCGAGAACTGCAGCTTCGGTTCGCGCTCCATCAACGCCCGCACCAGGCTGGTCTTGCCCGCGCCGGAAGGCGCGGCAACGACGAACAGCCGACCCACAGCCGGCGTCGTACGCCTGTCCGCGGGCTGTGTCGCACTCTGCATCCAACGCTACTCGGGTGGCGGGCCTTCGGGACCCCGGGCGCGCATTCTATGCATAAAGCGGTTTGGAAGGGAGAACCGGCCTCGCTATTCGATGTTCTGCACCTGTTCGCGCATCTGTTCGATCAGCACCTTCATGTCCACGGCAGCGCGGGTGGTCTCGATGTCCTGGGATTTCGATGACAGGGTGTTCGCTTCGCGATTCAGCTCTTGCATCAAAAAATCGAGGCGCCGACCCGCCGGCTCGCGGCCGGCAAAGGCTTTTCGCACTTCGGTGACGTGGCCGCGCAACCGGTCGATTTCCTCATCGAGGTCCTGGCGCTGCGCGAGGGTGGCGAGTTCCTGTTCGAGACGGTCTTTATCGACCGTCGCCACCCATTGGGCTATGCGCTCGAGCAGTTTGCTCCGCGTACGGGCGCGGACTTCGGGCAGGCGCTCGGCCACTCGGTCGGCCAGCTCGACGAGCCCGTCGCAGCGTTGCGCCAGGGCGCCCTGCAGCCGGCCGCCCTCGCTGTCGCGAAATTGCGTGAGTTCGGCCAGCGCCTCGGTGAGCAGAGCGTGCGCGGCGGCGACCATTGGATCGACCTCGCGAGTGGCGTCGCGGACAACTCCAGGCCAGCGCAGCAGATCGATCACGTCGATGCGCGCGGCGGCACCGGTTTGCGCGGCGATCTCGCGGCTGCGATGGATGAGACTCGCCAGCAACTCCGTATCGACTTCGAGGCCGCTGGAGGTGGCGGCTGCGCGAAAATGCAGCGAACAATCGACCTTGCCGCGCCGGACGGCGGCGGCGATGACTTGGCGGAAGTCCGCCTCGGCGGCCTTGAACTCTTCCGGCAGGCGACAAGAGATTTCCAGGAAACGGTGATTGACCGTGCGCAGTTCCCAGGCGACGAGACCCCAGGGGTACTGGCGCTCGCGCCGCGCAAAGCCGGTCATGCTGCGAATCATTAGGGGTCTCGAGGGCAAAATCGGCGATACTGTGAGCGGAAAGTCTATGGGAAACCCCGGGAGCTGTCATTGCAGATCGAGACCGCCGATGTCAGCCTCATCGGTCATCGCGAAGAGAATCAGGACCGGGTCGCCATCGCTGCCGCGGACCAGTCGGTGCTATTGGCGGTCATCGACGGGATGGGTGGGCACGCCGAGGGGGCGCGGGCGGCGGAAACGGCTCTGGCCACCTTGCTGGAGGCTTTCTGGCAAACGCCGCATCCCATTCTCGATCCCCTCGGCTTCCTGCATCTGTCGCTCGGCCGGGCGCACGAGGAAGTGGTGAAACTAGGCTCGGGTCTCGGCCTCGAGACACGGCCGCGGGCGACCTGCGCCGTGTGTCTGGTTCAGGATTCCGCGGCTTACTGGGCCCACGTCGGCGACAGCCGCATCTATCAATTGAGGCAGTCGCAAGTGCTCGAACGAACCCGCGATCATAGTCATGTCGAAGTGCTGCTGCGCGAGGGCCTCATCACCGAGGCCGAAGTTCACGGTCATCCCATGCGTAATTACGTCGAATGCTGTCTGGGGGGCGACGCCGCCCTGCCGGAGATGACGATAACGACGCGGCGGCGTCTGCGCGCGGGCGATGTGCTGTTATTGTGCACGGACGGCCTATGGGCCAATCTCAAAGATCAGGACTTCGTGCGCTTCGCGCAAACGGCGGGTAAGACTTTGCGCGATGCCTTGACGGACTTGGGTACCCGGGCTGTGGCCGCCTCGGCGCCTTACAGTGACAACACCTCCGCCGCCGTACTGCGTTGGCGGGCCTCATGAGCGTCCGGCCGAGCGGCCGCGCCGCCGACGAATTGCGCCCGCTGTCATTCGTGAGGGGCTACACGGACCATGCCGAAGGTTCGGTGTTGGTGGCATTCGGCGGCACCCGGGTGTTGTGCACGGCGAGCATCGAAGAGGGCGTGCCGGGCTTCCTACGCGGCCAGGGCCAGGGATGGGTGACCGCCGAGTACGGCATGCTGCCGCGGGCAACTCATACACGCTCAGGTCGCGAGGCCGCGCGCGGCAAGCAGACCGGTCGCACCCAGGAGATCCAGCGTTTGATCGGCCGGGCGTTGCGCGCGGTGGTCGATCTGAAAGCGCTCGGCGAGCGCACCGTCACTCTGGATTGCGATGTCTTGCAGGCGGATGGCGGCACGCGTACCGCCGCCATCACGGGCGGATTCGTCGCTCTGGCCGATGCGATCGACGTCCTGTTGAAGCGGCGCGCGCTGACCTCGAATCCGCTGCACGGCCAGGTCGCCGCCGTTTCGGTGGGTATTTATCGGGGTGTGCCAGTGCTCGATCTGGACTATGCCGAGGACTCGAACGCCGAAACCGACATGAATGTGGTCATGAACAGCGGCGGCGCATTCGTCGAAGTCCAGGGCACCGCCGAGGGACATGCGTTCCGCCGCCATGAGCTCGATCAATTGCTCGATCTGGCCACCTTGGGCATCAACCGGCTGCATGCCGCCCAACTCAACGCCCGCGCCTCGTAGCAGTCCGTCCGCGGGCCGCAACGACTCAAGAGCGCTGGTCATTGCGACCGGCAACGCGGGCAAGCTGCGCGAATTCGCGGAACTCCTTGCCGACCTGCCTTACGAGGTGATTGCCCAGAGCACGCTTGGACTGAAGCCCGCCGCTGAGACCGGGACGAGTTTCGTCGAGAATGCCTTGTTGAAGGCACGGCATGCGTCGGTCGCGGCCGGCATGGCGGCGATTGCCGATGATTCGGGACTGGAAGTGGACGCGCTCGGCGGCGCTCCCGGAATCTTCTCAGGCCGTTATGCCGGCTTGCATGCGGATGCCGCCGCCAATAACGCCAAGTTGTGCGACGCGCTTGCGGCCATACCGGCAGCCGAACGCACGGCGCGCTATCGCTGTGCGTTGGTGTATGTCGATGCCGCCGAGCCTGATCGAGCGCCGCTCGTAGCCGAGGCGACCTGGGAGGGCCTGATCGTAAGTTCGCCCCGCGGCGCCGCGGGCTTCGGCTACGATGCCCATTTTTGGCTGCCCCAACTGGGAATGACCGTAGCCGAACTCGATCTTGCACGGAAAAACCGCTTGAGCCATCGCGGCAAAGCGATGCGCGAATTGCAGCGGCTGCTGCGATCGCTCGAGCCTGCTTGAACTCACCTTTGCAGGCTTCAATCGCCATCTACGTGCACCTCCCCTGGTGCGTCCGCAAGTGCCCTTACTGCGATTTCAATTCGCATGCCCTGAAAACGTCGCGCCCGGATGACGCGTACATCGATGCGCTGATTCGCGATTTCAATGCCGAGCTGCCGCTGCTTGGCGGTCGTCGCGTCGATACCGTGTTCTTCGGCGGCGGCACGCCGAGTTTATTCGCACCGCAGGATTTCGCGCGATTGCTCGACGCCTTGCGGTCGCGGATCGATTTCGCCGCCGATGTGGAGGTCACGCTCGAAGCCAATCCGGGCACCATCGAACGAGGCCGTTTTGCCGAATACCGGCAAGCAGGCATCAATCGCGTATCGCTCGGCGCGCAGACATTCGGACAGCGCGCGCTCGAACAGTTGGGACGCATTCACAGCGCCGATGACACCCATCGAGCGGTGGAGGAACTGCGCGCGGCGGGCATTGGCAACTTCAACCTCGACTTGATGTATGCATTGCCGATGCAAACGCTCGATGAGGCGATCAGCGACGTGCGCACGGCGTGTGCGTTGCAACCCTCGCATGTCTCGTATTACCAGCTGACGCTGGAGCCGGGTACGGTCTTTCACGCGCGGCCGCCGCCTTTGCCTGACGATGAGGTCGCGTGGCAAATGCAGAGCGCGGGCCAGGGGCTGCTCGAGGCTGCCGGCTTCCAGCAGTACGAGGTGTCCGCCTACGCGCGCGCGGGAAATCAATGCCGGCACAATCTCAACTATTGGTTGTTCGGCGATTACGTCGGCTTGGGAGCCGGTGCGCATGGCAAGTTGAGCGTCGAATTGCCCGCGCGGATTCTGCGGACGGCCAAAGCGAAGATACCGCGCGACTTTCAGAACGCAACGCAACGCTCCTGCGTGGGCGGCGAGCGGCATTGGGTGCCGATTGCCGATATCCCGTTCGAATTCATGCTGAATGCGCTGCGTCTGAATGACGGATTCACCAAGCAGTGCTACGAGATGCGAACCGGGTTGTCGATCGAGAGCTTCGCGGCGCCGATGGAAGCCTCTCGGCAGCGTGGGCTGGTTCACGTTACGGATGACGCCTATCAGCCGACCGAGCTCGGCAGACGATTCCTAAATGATCTGCAGAGCGCCTTCCTCGTATGACCTTATGCACATTCGCACAGAGACCCGAGCAATGGGGTACCTACAGCATATTGCGAGCGCAATAGATAAGATCACTCTTGTAAGATATTGAAAATCAACAAAAAATAGCCCTGCCTATTTTTTGACCAAGTTAACATTTATGCGAATTTCTGCTTTGGTGACTGGCGGCGGTATACACCGTCCACAGAGTTATCCACAGATTTTGTGGACAAGATTGCAGTTTTCTGACGCCGCCGCCAAGCCCTAATCGCTCGAGGCGACAAGGGATGGCATATTGTGGCGGCCGGCCAGTTGTACTAGTATGTTCGGCCCGGGGCTTTGCACTAGTCGTTAGTCAATCCGTCCTCGGCAACCTGGCGTGGCGATGGACTTTGAGCCATCGATTCTGCCGTCACTGATTGAATCGACGAGGCCCCCATGAAAACCGGCATTCATCCCGAGTACAAAGCAATCACCGTGACGTGTACCTGTGGTAACACGTTCCCCACCCGCTCGACCATCGGTAGTGACCTGCAGGTCGAAGTGTGTTCGAGCTGCCATCCTTTTTATACCGGCAAACAAAAAATCGTCGACACGGGCGGTCGCGTCGACAAGTTCCGCAAAAAATACGCAGCGGCTGCGGCAAAGTCTTAGCACCGATCGGCGCTCCGCGCAGGCGCGCCGTTTCGATCGAGGGCGGGTCTCGCTCCGCCGGGTGCGTCGCGGAGTGCGCCCTTGATTCCGATTGCCGACCGTGCAACCCTTTCGGGCCATTCACAAAGTGAAACATAACCCCGTTGGAAAGCGCGCATGAGCACCAAGTACGAACTAAAGAATCCCACCACCGGAAAGTCGATGCAACTGGAGGCGATGTCGGGAACCATCGGGCCCGACGTCCTCAACATTGCGAATCTCACCAAGGAATTGAACGTTTTCACGTTCGATCCCGGTTTCATGGCAACGGCCAGCACGGAAAGCAAGATCACGTATATCGATGGCGATGCCGGGGTGCTTCTCTACCGCGGCTATCCGGTGGATCAGCTTGCCGAGAGATCGTCGTTCCTCGAGGTCGCCAATCTGCTCATCACTGGGAATCTCGCGACGAAGCCTGAACTCGAAGCATTTCAATACTCGATCATGCGGCACACCATGGTCAACGAGCAGCTCCTGCGCTTCTTCCAGGGCTTTCATCACGACGCCCATCCGATGGCGATGGTGTCGGCGGTCGTCGCCTCGATGGCCGCCTTCTACCATGACACCACCGACATCAACGATCCGCGGCATCGCGAGATCTTCGCGCATCGGATCATTGCGAAGTTGCCGACCATTGCCGCCGCCGCCTACAAGCACACGCTCGGTCAGCCATTCATTTATCCGCGCAACGATCTCAAATATTGCTCGAACATGCTGAACATGTTCTTCGCCGTGCCCTGCGAACCCTACGTCATCGATCCGGTCGCGTCGGAAGCGCTCGACCTGCTGTTCATCCTGCACGCCGACCACGAGCAGAACGCCAGCACCTCCACCGTAAGACTGGCCGGCAGCACCGGGGCGAATCCCTACGCGGCGATATCGGCCGGCGTGTCTGCCCTGTGGGGGCCGGCGCATGGCGGTGCCAATGAAGCGGTGCTCGATATGCTCGATTCGATCGGCTCGGTGGCGAATATCGACAAGTTTCTGGCGAGGGTAAAAGACAAGTCGGACAGTGTCAGGCTGATGGGTTTCGGACACCGGGTGTACAAGAATTTCGATCCGCGCGCGAAGATCATCCGCGGCATGTGCTACCGGGTGCTCGAAAAACTCGGCCGCAACGACACTCCTTTGTTCGACCTCTCGTTGAAGCTCGAGGAGATCGCGCTCAAGGACGATTACTTCGTGTCGCGCAAACTCTACCCGAACGTCGATTTTTATTCCGGCATCATCTACAGCGCCCTGGGGATCCCGCGCTCGATGTTCACGGTGATGTTCGCCATAGCGCGCACCGCGGGCTGGGTGGCCCATTGGCAGGAAATGGTTTCTGATCCGCACATGCGCATCGGGCGTCCCCGTCAGCTCTATACCGGCCCCAAGCCGCGAGATTATCTGCCGATCGAAAAGCGCTGACGCGTGCGGTTGTTGACCACAGCGGGATTGGCCGCGTTTGCGGCTGTGGTCTTGGCGGCACCGAACCCTGAATCGCCGGCGCCTTCGCCGGGATCGCCAGTGCCGCCACCCCCCGAGAGCCATCTGTGCGCCGAGCCGTCATTGCCATTGGCGTTGGGTTTGGCGCAGTGGAACGGTTGGGGACGGGACATCGAGAACACGCGTTACAATCCCGAACCCGGCCTGCGCGCCACCGACGTGGCGCGTCTCGCCCTGAAATGGGCCTTCGGTTTTCAAGGCAGCGCCGTGGCGGGAGAACCCACGGTGGTCGATGGCCGATTGTTCGTTGCCAGCGCCACCGGCCGGGTGTACTCCTTGAACGCTGACAGCGGGTGTACCTATTGGACCTTCGATGCGGCTACGGGCGTGCGCACGGCCATTTCCATCGGCGAATTCGCCCCGCCGCGCAACGCCGTTGCGCCGGCTGCCGGCGCCGCACCGCGTGGCGCCCAGAAGTCACGCAAGCGCACGCGCGCCAACAAGCACACCGCGTCAAAGCAAAAGCCGAAGGAACGGTTTACCCTGACCCATCTGGATATCCTCAAGGCGCCGAGCGCCGCGGTGTTTGGCGATGACAGCGGCGCGGTCTATGCGCTCGACGCTCAAAAGGGTACGTTGTTGTGGAAAACGCAGATCGACACGTCGCCGCTGGCGCGCATCGTCGGCGCGCCGACGATCTACCATGGCCGGGTGTATGTCGGGGTCGCATCCACCGAGCAGAGCGACGCCATGAATCCGGCCTATGCGTGCTGCACCTTCCGCGGCAACGTCGCGGCTCTCGACCTCGTCACCGGTCGGGTGCTGTGGAGAACGGATCTCATTTCAAGCCAAGCGCACCCCTATCGACGCGAACCTTCGGGTTCGCAAGGGTTGGGACCGGCCGGCGCCGCCGTATCGTCCGCGCCGACCATCGACGCGAAGCGCAACGTCTTGTACGTGGGTTCGGGCAGCTCGATGACCGACCTGGCCGAGCCGGCGACCGATGCCGTGGTGGCCATCGACCTCACCACCGGTCAAGTGCGCTGGGCCAGACAATTCTCCCGCCATGACGAGCCCGGTGCCGCCGAATTCGGCAGCTCGCCGATCCTGCGGACCCTTGCCGACGGCAGAGACATTCTGCTGGCATTGCAGAAATCCGGCGTCGTCTTCGCATTCGACCCCGATCGCGGCGGCGAGCTGTTGTGGCAGACGCGGGTGGCGGAAGGCGCGGCGCCGGCCGGGATCGAGTGGGGAGCCGCCGCCGACTACCGAAAAATTTACGTCGCCTTGTCGGGTCTCGCGGCCGAGCCCGATAATGTGTCCGGCGCACTGGCCGCGCTCGATATGAGAACGGGCTTGCGGCGCTGGTACACTGCGGCGCCCGCGCCGGCATGCAGCTGGGGACCCGAAGCCTGTTCCCATGCCGAAGCGGCCGCGGTGACCGTGATTCCCGGCGCTGCCTTGTCGGGTTCGATGGACGGCCATCTGCGTGCCTATTCGACGATCGATGGCAAAGTCTTGTGGGACTACGATACCGCGAAGGACTTCGCGACCATCAACGGCATCAAGGCGAGCGGTGGATCCCTGGACCAGGGTGGCGCGACGATCGTGAACGGCGTCGTTTACATCAATTCCGGTTACGGCCAACGTAACGGGCAGCCGGGCAACGTTCTGCTCGCATTCTCGGTCAACGGCAAATAGACATCGCAAACAACCCTATGACAAAACTCAACCGCTACATCCTGCCCATGTTCCTGTTGGCCTGCCTCGGTCTCGCCAGCCCGGTTTCCGCGGCGCAGATCAACCATGATCAAACCGACGTCGCGGCGCCGAACATCGAG
>Ga0116228_10002645_pt1 | contig 15542 bp, 9 predicted proteins | sample S1TSphfallax_2_FD_89694 | JGI IMG/M metagenome (GOLD analysis project Ga0116228, IMG submission 89694) | Host-associated microbial communities from peat moss isolated from Minnesota, USA - S1T2_Fc - Sphagnum fallax MG | ecosystem: Host-associated > Plants > Peat moss > Unclassified | place: USA...
AATTCAAAGGTCAAATATTAATTTTGAGATTCATTATATGAATAGTATACATACGTATGCATATTATATATAATTTTAGTACATACATTAAAATACACCCCTATGTCATTGTAGAATACCTTTGGGATGTAATTAATTTGGCGACTATTGCGACTAATGGGACATATCAACCTATTAATGGATGAAGATAAATGTAAAATCAATCGAACCAATAGGATGAAATTTCTAATAGTTGTATGATAGTTGTGAGAATAACCAAAATAGTTGAAATTCGATCTTGTAGTTGTAATATTCCCAAATCTAGTCGCAAATGACTACAAGTCACATGTAGTCGTAAATGGACTGGTTACATTTTTGCTGATTTCTACTAGTGCTTCTTTGGTGCATTGTTTTCCTTGTTATTGATGTCCCCCCACCTAGGTACGGACGAATTTACAATATTTTTTTAGATGACAAAGGACTATTGAAAATTTCCCTAGATGTTCATGTGTTTATTTTCTCACAATGTTGGCAAGTTTTTGGGCGGATGTGGGGTGCATGTGCAATGTAAACATGTGTATCATGTCTTATAAATAATTATGTTATGTGGGTTCACAGAAAAGTTCATTCATCATTGCACGTGGAGTTGGGATGAAGTTCAATGTTTGTTGAAGCGTTCTAAAACCATTATTCTATAATATCATAGTACCTTTGCCATTTCAACACATGTTTGGCAAATATTTAAAGATTTTGAAATTTTAATTTCATCAAATATTTTTCAACCATGCAGTTACCACCCATTTCAACAATTTTGAATTTTTTTTCTTTTCTAAGAGCCCTGGACATTTGAAATATTGGTTACACCAAAATGATGAAATGCATGTTTTTTTTTCTTTTGTTTTTAAACCTTCACATTAGGCTGCAGTAATAAGCTCTATTTGCCAAACCCATGTTTGAAATCAATAAACCATTGTTGATCCCAAAAGAATATGCATGTGACATGGTAGAATATTTACTAACATGGCATGGAATATTTTGCCATGTCATCTAAAGTTTGCCAAGTGGAAAATGAATATACCAAGAATATTCCATTACATGGCATGGTATATTTTAAAGGATTTTCACCTATTCATTAACTAGCATCATTAGTTCATTAAACTAAATAATGTCTCTATGAAGTAGTAAATCGTTTTGGCATCATTCCCTCTTATAGGTAATCTTTTGTAACTAGTTTAACCATAATATGAACATGTGAACATCAATGGTCTGATTAGGTACACTAATCAATTATGCTTGGTTGGGCAATTTATTCAATGCATTTCCCATTAAATGGGATCTATTAGGTTTATAAACAATTTTGAAATCATATTCCAAAAAGAATAACAACCTCCTATCTATTATGCTAAAGACTTGTGGCCTGCTAATTAAGTACACTAGGGCCATGTGGTCAACATAAATACAAATTGCTTACCTAGTAAGTAATGTTTGAATTAGAGTAAAACATAGACCATAGACAGTGTTTTTTTCTTAGCAGTAGTGTAGTTTTTTTCAGCTGAATTTAGTAACATGGAGGCATACATAACTAGTCGATCAAACTTACTGATTGGGTTTTGGGCAAGTATGGTTCATATTACTAGCTAAGATGCATATGTGTGTACATGAAATTCAAGCTCCCAATTTGGAATGATCAAAATAGGGGCTTGTACATATTGGTTTTTAATATCTTCTAAAGCATTTTAACATTCTTCAATCCATTCAAAAACTTCAATTTTTTTTAACAACTAAGTGATTGTTAAAATGACCAAAATATTTTTTTTGATGAAAACACCTATAAAATCGTGCCATCCCATCGAAAACTTGAATCTTTTAGGGAGTAGGAGGTATTGGTATGTTTATTAAACCTCAATCTTTTTAGGATCCATGACTCTGCCCTTTTTAAACATTATGAAACCTATAACGATTCTTGAAAACATAATGAATGCACACTGGTTTAGGTTCAAGCTAATACCAAACTTTTTACACTTTAAAAAACATTTTCAGAAAATTTCAAGGTGAATCAACAAGTCATTAAAAACCATAAAATCATCAAAAAAAATCTTCATGAATATAGCAATGTATGCATGAAACATTTTGGTTACTACTTTTTAATAAGCATGTGATCCATTTTTGACACCAAATGGCATCACAACCCACACAAAAGCCCCTTAATCCATCACAAAAGGTGATTTTGTGCTAATCTTCTACTGCTATTGATATTTGATGATATTTTGAAAACCTATCTAAAAAGGTACAAACTTCATGCCCAACAACAATGATAATGACCTCATCCGTGAAAGGCAACAAGTAAGGGTTTTTTTTTGTTGCTACATTAAGTTTCTAGAAATCAACACAAATTGTCAACTTCCCATTCTTCTTGGGAACAACCACAATTGATGATAATCAAGTTACTTCCTTAATTGGTTTGATGAAACCGACTGCAAGTAACTTGCTTATGTCTTGCTTAATGATAACAACATAATTAGGATTCAATTGGTACCTTGTTTGATGAGCATGTGGTACCATGGTATCAAGTTCAATCTTATGTTGAACAAACTTTGGTGGAATACCCTTTAAATATTTACATGTCCAGGCAAAAATGTTTTTGAACTCCTTTAGAAGCTCAAAAAGTTGTTATGTGACAACTAGTTCAAATGAAGCACTCATTTTCACATGATGCACATTCTTTTTAATGCCCAAGTTGACTTTGGTCAATTGTTCTTCCTTAGTTATTGTCCAACCAACCATGGTTAGATCTTGTATTCACTCCTGAACAATTAATGTCTCATTAATAATCATCTCCCCCACTTTTGGATGGAAAAAGGTTTTAGGTAGGTGTTGTTTGATAGTGTCATGTGGTATAGTTAGGTTAACAACTAAAACACGTATTAGTTCAACATGTTGTTTGGGGACCGGTTGTGCTGTATTAAAATAAAAAACATAGGATAATTTCGGAACTAATTCAATATGAGTAGGTATTGCTATAATCCCTATAAAAAATAGGTCTAACTATGTGGTAAACATTACATCCTCTTCTTCATCTAATATTCCAAAATGGAAATCATAACACATTAAGACTTCTAGTCTTTTGGTTTGAACACCAAATTTCTTAATAACAAGTACAATCCTTACTATACATGTTCCTTGGATAGTAATAATATTGGTTCCCCAATTGCGGGATACTTTGGAATCTCTTAACCACGAGCATATTAACAACATTGAGTAACTAGAATCTAAAACATTATTGTTAATAATAATAAATGTAACAATGTAGGATATTCAATAAATGAATATCTTCAAATCCCTAATAAGACCAAGTGCTTTGGTTATGGTTTGGTTTGCCATACATAGATTGTAAGGTGTTGGATTAGGCTTTGATAGACTTAATTATACTTTTAGGTTTTTAGTAATAATTTAATTCTAGAATTTCCATCAATTAGCACATCATCAATGAAGTACTTACCAACCTGAACTTGAATAATTGTTTGTTGATGATCAATAACCACTACTGCACAAGCAAGTTCAGGTTGCATAAACTTAATTGGTTTGAAAATGTACCACTTTATGTCTAGCATAATCCTCAAGAATTGCCCCAAGTTAATCACATACTTGGTCTCTAAAACTTGAGTGCTAATGTCCATCAAAATCTCTTCAAAATCTTCTTTAGTAATGTTGTTTTTGTAGTCAATTAAATAGGGTAACTAGTTGACTTGCTAGTTCTAGTAAATTGGCCCAATTTGAATGAAGTATTTTGTTAATATCAACAAGTAATTTTGATGCCAAATCACTCCCCTATATCTCCCTAATAGTATGAACAAAAGAATCACACAAATGTTCTTATGTTTAATTTGTCAATCAATTATAGTTTTTGCCTTCACCAATTCACGTTCTTTAAGCACATGTTGTTCGAGTACTTGGTTACATGTTGTGATTGCAACAACTACATTAATTGGTACATAATCAAGTTTAAAAGGTTTTGTTGTACTACAATGGTAGTAGTGATTGGCTTAGTCTAAAACATGTTATGAACTTATTTCTTTTTAGGACAATAATGTGCACAATGTTTAGAGCTAGAATGAATAATACACAAATATCTCAATGGTACTTAACTGGTTTAACATGTTGTGTAGTAACTTTAGTTATTGGTTCAACAACTTTTGTGAATACAACAAATACTATAGGTTTTTATTTCTTCATGTTATGACATGTTTCATTGGCATTACCTTTTTTCCACAGTTTGAATAGGTTAATGGTTGTTTGGTCATAATATAGTGAACTATTGGTTTTGCAACTAGTTTGGATTCTGCTTGAATTATTAAAGCATTATAATTTGCTATAATCAATCCATTTATTTCATAGATTGTTGTAAATTCATTATGCTTAATAAAGGTATCTCTTGTCATACTTACTATTGTTAGTTTGAACTATGGTTGCAAACATGCTCTAAAATTTGTAATAAAAAAACATCAATAACTTTCACTTGTAAATAGTTAGCAAGTTTCAACAAATTTTTGTAATAGATTTATATTTGTTTATTGACTTGTTGTTGGAGATTCCTTAACTACATGTAAACTTCTTTGTCAATCTTCACAATTCGAAAGTGTTTGCAAAATGTTTGTTTTAATTCCTCAAAAATGTAATTGGGGTGATCTTGTACAAAATTTTTGGCTCACCTCAAGATTTTAATGAAACCAATAAGCTAATGATATCAGCCTCCAATAGTTTCATCATTGGCTTTGATTGCCTTTTTGAAAACTCTACTGTGAGCATCATGACTAATATCCTTCATGTATGTTGGATATTGAAGTTTTCAATATGGTAGTTTCTTAGGTGGTTTAGATTGAACTATAATTGGTCGATACCATGGTGGCATGAACATCCTTGGATCGGGTGCTGACCATATGTAAAATCTAACATGTGGATCAAGTGGTGGTCTTACAAGTGGGTTTCAATTATGTGATCCTCCTCCTAGCAAATCTCTAGGTCGTTTTCCACTCAGTTGTGAATGTGGATTAACCTTTATGGGTTGATGAAATGAAACATTGTTATGATAGACAAGTTGTATAGTGACGACATGTATGTTAACATGTAGAGTTGTCGTTGCTTGTTGAATATGTACACTTTCTAGATCTATAATCAATTGTTCTAATATAAAAGTTGGGATTTTGACAAGATATTGAGTCCACTCCGTTTGGTCAAAAGGTGGCATCGATTTTGATTAAGTTTTACCTTCTACATATTTTTCCTTTTAAAAAAATCAATGGATTAGGTCTTTTGATTCCATAATAGTACATGGAGTACATGTTTGGATCCATGGGTACAAAAGGTGGAATTGTATTATACCACATTGGATATGGTGGATATGGTATAGCTCTAGGTTGTCTTACTATCAATGGTGTAACAAATTGTTACCAACTTAAGTGTTGATTAACCAATGTTGGGTTAGTAACCAAACTTGACTGTGGTCGAATTTGTTACACATGTACACTAACATGTGTCACCAATATGCTCGGTATAACATGTTGTAAAGAAGTTACGAGATTTTATTTCAATAATCGTTTAAGTTTATTATCCACATTGCATGCCATTTCAATCTCCAATTTCAAGTCCTTGTCCTTTTGAAATGAACAAAGGAGTTGGGTGTGGCTCATTATATTGTGGGCTTGCTGCTTGAATCAATGTCCTACCGCTTCCATTCTTTGAAGTTATAGGTTTCCAAATAAGTATTTAACTATTTTCTAACCTTTATATCAATACCCACTTGTAGTATTTGTTCCACCTTTATTTTTTATGAGGTTGGATTTATTTGATTTTGCAACTTTTGTTCAATTCAAAGTATTTTTTGTTCTTGTGCTTTTGATTTGTTGGAATTATGATATAGTAAGTTTTCTAAGATGTGATGAGGTTTGTTGTTGTGGGTAGACTCCTTAGATTGAGGTGGATGATTTGGTTGTTTGTTTTCTTGTATAGGGAAAGAAATACACAACCTATAGAGATGGAAAGTCTTGATCTATGAAGACATTCACCAGGAAATGTTAGCGAACTAGGTGTTGTTTTAGTTCCTTTATCCTTCTTAGGGGTTTGGTTCAATTGCTCCCTACCTTTGTTCCTTTTTTAAAATGTGGGTCCAAGTTTTTGTTTTTTTTTTTTTGGTTTTTTGGTTAATATAACTTGCTACTTTAATTAATGGGTGGAGGTGCATTGGGTGATCAATGGTTTTACATCTTGCACATTGGTTAGGAATAATTATTGTATAATAACTATAGTTTGATTTATCTCTCTTTGTTCATGTAGGGAAATATTATTAATATTTGGGGAAGGTTTTCAAGGTGTATCACAGAGCCTTATATTTGCAAATTGAATGCATTTTCTTTATACAATTCAAAGTTATATATGAACAACACTTTACGTATATGGTTTTTAAAGACTATCAACATTGATTATGTCTTCATAATTTTGCTAAGGTCAATGATTTGGATCCAAATATAATAGCTTAATTCTTCCTCCTCCTTTGAATCATGCATTGATGTGCACATGTGGTTTTGAACTAAATAAATAAATAATCTATTTTCCATATTTGTGTCACTAGTGGTTGAAGGTTGTTATTAGTCATTGTTCTTTTGTAAATTGAACTTCAAATAAACCATTGTCCTTCATTGTAATTCTCTTGAAGGATTGCATAAGTTGTCATTGCCCAACTTGTGAACACCCTCGTGGTTAGGATCTTGCCATGGATTCTAATTAAGAAAAATGTTGTCAAATCACCATATTGTTTTTTGAAGTCCATTGACTTGTATGTTGGAAATACCACTATGCAGATCCTTTTTTACTTTTGATACAAGGACCTCACTAACATGGTTATCTACTATTGATTTCATGTGGGTTAAAGGTTTGCCAATATGTTTTGATGCATTTGCTTGTGTTTGCTTATGATGATATAGGATATTTCATTGATGTTGTTAAACTTGGGTTTCTATAGATAGAGATGTTTCCATAAAGTCATTTGGACTTCTTGTCCTTGTTGTAATGGTTATTTTATAAACATAAGGTGTTTTGTCTTAGCCTTTCGATGTAAGGCCACCTCTTTGACTAGACTTTCCAACTTTGCTAAAGTCATCCCCACTTGCTTTTGTTGTAGGTGGTATATGTTTACTATAAATTGATGTTTGTAGGTTTGGTTATTTACGTTACTTGCCAAGTTTTCATAATCGAGTTATCACTATTAAAAAACATGGGGTTAGACCACCATGAAAACCATTCATTTTATGGTGGTACCATTATAGTGAGTTTCAAGTAGGCTTAATGGTTTAAAGTGGTGGTCAGTCCCCATTGGCCTAAAGAAACCAATGAATAGGTGATTGGGTGGTTTGGCTCAAGTTTTTTTTTTGGTTTTTTTAGGGTGTTTAAGCATCAAATGTATTCATTAATGGTTCTATGGGTGATTTTATGCAATGGTCATTAAGGTGGCTAGTTAAACCTTGCTTGATTGGTCAAATATGGTTTTGGTTGCTCAAATTCCATGTGGCATTTAGACATTGGCCACCCAAGCTAAAACACATGGCATTCAAACATTAACCATTTAGACATTGGCCACTTAGGATTGGCCACATGGCATTTAAACATTAGCCATCTAGGTTATGCCACAATGTGGCTAGAACCTAAATGATCTACGTTAAACCCAAGCGAGGTCTAAAACTAGAGACCTTGGGCTTAGGATTTAATCCAAAGCTTTAAGCCCAGGCAACTTAGCATGGGCCAAGGAACCTAAAACCTAAGCAATCGAGCTTAAGTCTAAGAACTTAAAGTAGGCTTAGACAACCTAGGCCTATCATAGGAGCCTACATTATTTCCTTTCCTAAGTTGCACCTAAAGCTAGGATGCTAGATTAAGCCTAAACGTAAGTTGCCTATATTAAGCCTATACCTAGGCCATCTAGGTAAGAAAATCCTATTTTATTTTGAGATTGCCTTTTAAGGTTGAACCATTTCAATTAGCTCATCCCAAGTGGCCTTCCTTTTTTGAATATTTCCTATTTTTTAGATGCTTGGAATGTTTCCATTTATATTTTTCAAATTTTGGAAAGGATGACAAACAATATGGACAAACTTTTGGGGAGGAGAAACATTATCATATGGACATACAACATTTGAGCCTTTTAGTTCACACAACACCATCCTTAAGTAATTATGTAATACACATTAATGAAGTAAATAAATATATAATAAGGTAAATAAATATGTATGTCAATTAGTAATAGTCAATATCTAGTTATATAGTTGCAACTAATAATTGCAACCAAATTATAAAAGCTTAAATTATATAAAGTATCAATATAATTATAATGAACTATCTTATTGATTAATAATTATAAACATATTGTAACTAGTTTTAAAATATTTTGACCCAATTACTTTTATATCATTAACAATGTATTGCAATAATTAATACTTAATTACTTAGTTACACACTAATTAGTGTATATTAGGTAAATAATTAGATAAGCAACTTATAATTATTGTAGGGATGATTGTAGGTATTTAACTTAACCTAGGTGTTGTTAGTTAATTATACATAGGTAAATGATGAGAGTTATAAGTTACAATATCTAGTACATGCATTCAAAACTAAGTCATTTAGCCTATGTATGTAGGGTAAGGTATTAGGGAAAGGTAGTGTGGGGTATTTGGGTATTTAGCCTATGTTCACTTTAGTTTACAAATGTAAGGTAGGGATTGTATATAGGATATGATATTTAAGTTAACACAAGGTATGCATAGGGTATGTAAGGTAAGGTAAGGTACACATATGGTATGTAATTTAAGTATTCACTTAACCTACATATGTGAGGTAAGATATTTAAGTAATGTAGTATACATGTAAAAGTAAGGTATAGGATAGGCATAGGTAGGTTGGGTAGGGTATATGTAAGGTACAAGGGGTATGGTACATGTAAACTATAGGCAAGGTAGGGTAAGGTATTTAGGTAAAGTAATTTATATATACAAGGCTAGCTATGTAGAAGATATGTACATATAATAAATTAGGTATGTATAACCTAAATATGTATAGACCATGTATATATAAGTTAGGCTATACCTAGGTAGGTACATAAGAAATTATATACCAATATGTAACCTTAGTATATAGGTTATGATATACTTAACCTATATATAGATTATGATTATACTTAACTAATTTATAGGTTACAATGGAAATACCTAAGGTACATATTTTATTTTACCTAGCTCAAGTATAAATTGATTACATTAACTTATATATCTAACTAGGTGAACTTACACTAGGCAAACGAAACACGACCTAAGTATAATTTTACTTATACTTAATTAGTATTTGTTTTTATGTATTTACCCAATGGTTACAAATTTAAGTTCAAACGTGTGGGATTTAGACATTGGCCACCCAAGTTAGGCCATGTGGCATTTAAATTACATGGTGGCTGCCTACCTACCTTGTAATTAAGGTGGTTAACCTTATGCACAATGCATATAATGTCCATTAGGAAAATCAACCCCAAGTGGTTTGAAAATTAGGTGGATTGAAAAAATTTCAACCATGCCCAAAGACATTTTGGGTAAAAAATTCTTAAACCACCATTGCTTGCCACTACATGACCACTTTGTTGATTTTTTAGTGGGATTTGCCCATTTAACAAAAACATGAGTGGTTTGTGTCATGGGAAGACCACCCAAAGTTGAATTGGGTGGTTGGTTATAATAGTTTGCCCACACATTCTCTAGTAGTGTTTCTAAAAAACAACTAGGTGTTCCTTTAGTGGTACAAACTATGTGGTAAACATTTAGTCACATCTAAAACAACAAGACCTTTGTGAGCAAACAAGGGAAATATTTGAAAGATAATTTAAATAGTTTAAGCTGTTGGCTAGATTGAGAAGGGGTCCTAGGAGCTTTGAGTCCAATAGCATAGCCAATCATGAAAGTTTGATATTTGTTATGATCATTTCAATCTAAAGCTCTAATAAGTTAAAAGCTACAATTGGGAAATCTCCTTTGTGATTATTTCAATTTACAACTACAACATGTTGGAAGCACAATTGAAAGATCAATTGCTTGCCTTGGATCCATTAATAGAATGAGAACAAAAGTTGCAAATTTGGAGAAAACCATTTTATATACTACAACCATGAGAAGAAATCTTGTCCCTCTTCACTACCCAAATTCATTAGTTTTTAGTGAAATGGGACAAAATTGATTAATATGCAACTTGTATGGTTTGATAAAAAAAAGGATTAGTTGATTACAAATTTACATCATTTTGGATAATCACGTGTTGCACTACATAATTTTTAAATTTAAATGTATGACATAGATATATGAGGTCCCAAGTTAATATGGTGTGGAATAAAACAACACATCATCATATAATTTTTTTCAATTTTTTTTCATATCATGGATTCATGGATATTATTTTTTTCACGACACGTTGTGACAAAATTACATGCTATGGAAATAATATAATAATAATAATAAAAATAAAAATTCCAATTTTGTCAAAAAATAAATTGAAGTCATTAACCATCATGTACATGTTCATATATTACGTTTATACAAGATACATTGATGCATTCATCAAGGTTTGAACCAAGACTTCATGGAGGCACCCCATGATCTTGGTGTTGTTGCCCTTTTAAATTGGAAAAAATGGCAGCAAATATAAAAATTAATTAAATAGTCAACATAACCATTTAATTTTCAATACCCTATCTGTTTAACAACATGAATCATACACTAATATAAATGATTAATTATATAACTTGAAAAGAAAACAAAAAATATTAAATTTTTTAATCATGTCAAAATAAATTTTACATTCATTTCATTTGGAGAAGTAAAAGTAACATAATTTGGTGAAGGGATAAAATAGTTGGATTGAACCCCCCTCCCCAACTAACATGTTTTTTTTTTGTTTCAATTTTTTTTAACTTGATAATTCTTGTTGGGAAAAAAAAGGAAAAACGGTGCAAATTCAAGGGAAAATGTAAACAATAAAAACATTTGCCAAAAATTTGAGATCACAAATTTGAAAAAAAAAAGTTTACTCCTAATGAATAATTTTTTTTACCAATTTTAATTCCAACCATAAAGGTAATTCCAACATCAAATTTATTTGAAAACTTCTAGTTGAATTTTTGAAATTTTATAAAACTTATCCATTTTTTTTGAAAACATTAAATAAATACTAATGATGTAACATTATTTTGTTTTTGTGGTGAATTTCCACAATTTTGCAAACATAAAAAAGGGCCATCAACATCAACATCACCAAATTAAATTAAATTAGAAAACCAAAAAAATAATTAAATTTTTTTAATGATATAATCTTATAATGGGGTTAGTAGACTTGTAGCCAAAATATAAAAACATTTTGATAAATTTATACCTCCATACACATGTTCTATAACTAGAACATGGTACAAAAATATTTTGTATGGTCTTGAAGAACACCACAAATTTGAATTAAAAATTGGGTCTTATTTTTAAATTTTAAAAGTAAAAATAAAAAACTATAAAAATTTAAAGACAAGAAATTAATAAAACATGTTTAACTTATTATTTTTTAAATGATAATTTATATAATATAATATATTTATCATAATATATGTTTTTAAATGAAAATTTACAAAATTTAAATTTAAATTAAAAAATTAATCATTTTTTATATGCTTAATTTTTTTCATACACCAAGAGAGAAAAATGAGAAAAAATTAAGGATTGTTTTTGGAGGGTTTTTTTTGTGTGGCATCACGAACATTCATAATAATAAACTTGTCCATGATGCTTAAAAATTGGGGAAAAACATATTATATATATATATATAATATACGAAAAAAATATTATTTAGAGGTCTACATGCATTCTATACTTGGCATGTATGAACATTTGACTTAATTATTAACCCATTCAAATATAAATGTGAAACCTAGTGCTTGACTTTTATACATCTATTTCAAAAAATTGTGGTGAATGCAAAATGCAATTTGTGAGTAATGGATTTAATATATTTGAAGTGAATGATTCAACTCATGTGCAAATGTTGATTATTCATGAAATTTTCACTGACTTGTTCAAGTATAAATGTGAGGCATTAAATTGTTGTGTGTGTTTGAATATATACTAATAAATGCAATATGCAACATTTGAATAATAATTTGACTAAGTTCAAAGTGGATGATTCAACTCATGTAAAGATGTTGATAGTTCAAAGAAATGTGAAAAAATTCATTAAACCATTCAAGTATAATTGTAAACATTGAGTTGCATGTGTTTCAATATATTTTAATAATTACAAAATGTAACTTGTTAATAATAGTTTTAACATATTAAAAGTGAATGGTTCAACTCATGTACACATCTTCATAATTAAAGAAATGTGAAAACAATTACTAATTCATTCTAATATAAATGTGAGGTCTTAAATTGTTACATGTGTTTTAATAAATTATGACGAGTATAAAATGCAATTAATGAGTAATGCTTTCAGCATGTTAAAAATTCAACTCATGTACCATGTTGATAGTTGGAAAAATGTTATAAAAAACAATATCCCATTATAATGCATTGTGTAAATAAAGTTTAAAATTATTTAATTTCCACATTAACAATTTGAAATTAAAAAAAAAGAAAAAAAAGGGGGGTCCAAATTATACTCATAGGTGAACAACATAGTGAACGTAACAATTATGAAAATATTGACAATTAATTAGTGCAATAAGCCACTTACAAACTTAAAATGGCTAAATGTAATTGAAATGTAGTCAAATCAAACAATAGTCATAATGTGCGGAGGTAGGATAAAAACAAGTTTTCTTCTTGTGAACTTTTAGTTATGCACCTAAACTTCTAATTGCAAAACATTAATTTTTCTCCTAATGCCATTGGTTGCACCTAACCATTTCCATTACTCCAATTTATGTTTCAAAATCCAATTATGTTTCATCCATAGTTTGCTTATATCTTTTGGTCAAAAAACAAGTTTGTATTTTGTAAGTTGCCAAATAATGATATTTTGACTAAAACCATGGAACAACAAAATTTTGCATACACCTAAAGCTTAACAACACAATGAAATTATTATAGCTCGAGCTTACAAATTGATGAGAAAAACATCTCTTTACATCTTCACTTGTTGTTCAACATGTAAACATAACCTTCTTTCATCTTGTTAAAAAAACCTTTTTTGTGTTAAAAACACACATTGCAAATAATTATGACAAACAACCTCAAAATCTTTAAAATGAAAAAAAAATGAAAAAAAAGATAGAGATTTTTTAATTGCTTTCATGAATGCATCAATAGTAGGCAAATTGCCACCCGTTAAGTTTTACAACTTGTTCCAAAAATTTTGAGAATTTTTTTTATCAATATAAGAAAAACATTCCACATGAAAAAAATTTGACTAACTCACAATTGTCTATGACTACCACACTCCAATCTTACATGGCTTTGTTTTACAACAATCCCTAAACATCGCTTTGGGTACCACACACAATAATACATATATATATATATATTGCAATCGTATAGAAAACTCCATAGTAACATTATAATGAAAGCAAAGTTAACAAGACAAGAATGAACATGGTTAAAACCTTATTATGTGCCACTCCCAAAACATCATACACATATTAAGTATGGGGCAACAAATTATTTCATTTTCTTGACCACATTTAATGACAATTTTTTTGTGATGATCATGTATTCATAATAGTGACCCATATCTTATTACACATGATTTTCTTTAAAATGTTTAATTTGTCACCCAAACCTTAATGTCATGGAATGACCTCTCCCTTGGCCATTTGTATAAAAAAAAAGGTATTAAATATAGATGTACTTTGAATGAGTGGTACATATATGTCAAAGCCAAATTTGTTGCCATAACTCTTAATGTGGAAATGTTATGTTCTTTGTTTGCATTTCAATGTTGGTGTATCCATTTCAGGTAAACAAAAAAATAACATTTCCACAATAAGAGCTACGACTATTATAGATACTATGGGCATATGTTTACAAGGGCTTGTAGATACAATTTTATTTAGTTTGTAACTCTTGATTTTTTTTGGGATTCACAATCTTTCATGTCTTGTTCCAAAAAAAAAAATCCTAAATATTCTAGTACTAACAAAAGCTCCAAGCATTCTTGTACAAGGGAAAGATGTTAGGCCGTGAAACTCCAAAGCTAAATAAAAGAATCATAAAGAGAAAAAAAGAAATAAATGGAAAAGAAGGAAAACCAAGGTCCATAACATTGTAAATATACTTACAATATATAACCAAAAAGACTTATTGAGAATTAAAAGTGTTAAAATCATGTGCTCTTTGAGGTTTTCAATAGCCGTAATTTGACCAATTTAAAAAAAAAATCATCATATGTTCAAGTAGGTAGTTGAAAATATAGAATGATGCTTTTAAAAAATTAGTTTCATTTTTATCTTGTAGCCAAATCTAGATAATATTTCATGTGGATCATTGCCACTTTGGATGCAACACAAAATTGACAAAAAAAGAGATACGATGTTTTGGGGCACATGGTAATAGGTACTTATCAAATCAATAGAAAGTCTCGACTACCTCGTAGTTAAGGTTCCCAGATGTAACACTGCTCAAAGTAGGCCACATACAGGAGGTTGTTGTTCGAAGTCATGTGTTGGCAATGATGCAAGTCATGCCATTGCAACCAGGTAACATAACCCCTTGTGTGACTATATGGATAAGAAATTAGCCACAAAACTTTAGTGTGTGAATGGGAGTATCATCATACCTACTTACCAAGTTAAGCACTTTGTTGTCTAAGATTTATTAAACTTGGGCTTGTGTTGGTACGCACTACCAATGACAATGAAACAATAAGAAAAGTTGGAAATTAATTTTAACTGAAAATATTGAATGACATTGCATGCAACTTGAATTGGATTCAAATCCAATTCAATTCAAATTGAATTGATCTCAATCCAAATTCAATTGGATTCATATTCAATTGAATAGAATTTGGAAAAAAAGTTCCAACTTGCTAGATTTTTTTTTTATAAGTTTCAGTAGGTAGCCAAAAATATAAAAAGGATTTTGGGTTTTTTCTACTTTCATATCTAGTATGAAGCCAAAATGTGGCTAAAGCCTCTTATGAATGACAAAATTGCTACTTCTGCTACATGACAAAATTGGAAAAAAAGGAACCCTTTGTAAGGTGCATGTATTATTTGAGCTTCATCATCATTGTGTTTAGAGGGTTTGAGGAGCACCATTCCAGCATTGGCCATGTTAAGTATGACATCTACATGCACTCATGGATTTCTATTTTGTTGAAGTTTGAAGAGTTATCATGCCCACATGATATATAATGTTTCAGGATTCATAACTGTGGTTTGGTTTAGAATGTAACCCAGTGCTCCCCACCATTCACATAACTATAGTGTTCCCGGCCATCAATTTACATTACAAGTGCAACCGACAAAACCAAAACTAGACCCAGGAGTGTCTGTTCCCTTGACC
>Ga0116228_10002646_pt1 | contig 15541 bp, 16 predicted proteins | sample S1TSphfallax_2_FD_89694 | JGI IMG/M metagenome (GOLD analysis project Ga0116228, IMG submission 89694) | Host-associated microbial communities from peat moss isolated from Minnesota, USA - S1T2_Fc - Sphagnum fallax MG | ecosystem: Host-associated > Plants > Peat moss > Unclassified | place...
CCCAATCCCCTTCTTTTACTTCTTCGTAGCCCTGGCTTTTTTCTTTCATGCACTCTTCTCTATCATCTCTCTTTACTTATTTTTTCTCCTACCTCTATTAATCCTGTGAACAGTTACACAGCAGATAATTTTTAACAATTAACAAAAAATGAATAAAATCTCTCAAATAAGTGTATAATTAATCCATAAAATTAAAAGCCAGTACGCAACCTCACCACATTTAATAAGCTGGCTTTTAACTCCCTTTTGAAGGAGACTTCTATGTTAAAAACTTTTGGCTACAAAGCCAATAAGTGTAGGAGCTATCAGCAAGCTTTGGATGATTTTGGCGTTACTGAATTACTCTCAAAACTCAGCAAATACTCAAATGCTAAGTCCGATCGCTCCTTCACACAATTAGAACCCCAGGAAATAGAAAATTTAGCCACCATTCTGATTTCTCAGTTGATTCAAAATATTGATATTCAACTAATCACCAATTATATCAAGGCTATTCGGATTGGTAATCAAGATATTCTTCCTGGATTAATTCACTCGAAATCTATCAAGCTATCTACTGATCTACCTAATAGTTTCCCATATAAGACAAAAATACCTCGCTTCTTATATGGCGATCGCCTGCGTTGGAGAACTTCCGACTCTAATACTGATTGGGGTATTGTTATTGGCAGATTCTACAATTTTGCTCCCCATCTTTGTTCTTGGAACTGGTGTTATTTAATTTGGCTGAATAAAGACAGTATCAGTGCAGCTTGGATTTCTGCTGACATCGCTTGGGAAGAAGATGTAGAACCAATGGAAAAGGAGCAGGTGCTATGAAAAATCCTTCTCCTTTGCAAGTGAGAGAGCAGAAATTAATTGAACTCTATAGCCACTGTCAATTAACAATGACACCCAGGCAATTTTATGCCAAATGGGATGTAAGCCAAGAAGAGATCGCCCAGATTTGTTCGCGATCGCTTTCTGCAGTCCAACACTGGTTTGCGAAAGGTCGCAGCTATCGTCGCCCTATGCCATCTGATTTACGCCATCTTGCTCTCATGGATTTCATACTTGAACACTTCGAGGAAATTCCCGAAGAAATTTCTCAGAAACTTTGTCTAACAAAAAATAAGCAGGAAAGATCCAAAATTTCAATGTCAGAATGACATTTCTTTATTAACCATCCTCATAGTAGGGTTTTTTTAGTTCTTGATAAACAGCTAAATCATAAGTAGCCAGGAATATTTTATGACTTACCTTGAGAAACTAAATCCTTGGTGCATCGTAAGGCACTTTCCAACAATGCAAAATAAGATTATTGCTCGGTTTCGCCGCCGCAATGATGCAGAATCACATTTAAAAGCTCTGGATCGACTTATACCCAATGCCACGTTCTCAATTATTTTCAATATGAGTTCAGAAAGACAAAACTAGACGCCTTATTGTCGATCTCATGGCTAAAGCTACCTTATCGCTTTATAGATTCAGCTTCTCTTAAATAAATTACATTTTAAGAGTATACTTGCATTGACATAGTACTATTTTTGTACTACTATAAATCGAATAAAGGCGATCTAGCTGGAAAATCAATGCAAGAGCGATCGCCCGGAGCTAACTAACGCAGGTAATAGCTCCAATTGAAGTAATCCAATAACATCAAGAAAAATATGCCAAAATTAAGGTACGACGAGGAAGAAAATAAATCTCGTCATGCAGCAGCAGACGAGGAATGCTGCGAAGAAATGGCTGAAAAATACGGTTGGGAACTGGCTGATACAGAGGAAACAGATAACGATATCCTACCTGTAGATTGTGTATTTGAGGGCAAAACCGAATTTCCAAAGTCCTATTATGACACCGATACTGACGAGGAGTAATAATAATGCGTAAGTGGATTGTTTTTCGGGCTGAGAAGCGTCAACCAGGTTGGTTAGACAGAAAATATGCTCACACTGGTTCCCTAACGAAAACTTTGGCTGAACATTATGATTGTTCAGACCGTGGATTACCCGAACCAGGTTATCGTCCACCAGAATTCATTCAGGTTGAAGAAGCCATCGATCCAAATTTCCCCGGTTCTAAAACACACTATCGCCAGAGCGATTGGGAAGTGACTCGTGTGGAAACCTACACACCAGATATTCCAGTAGGAATGGGTTTTGATATGATTGTTATCTGTTACTGTAAGTACTCTCCTATCGATTCTCCGCTCAAGCCATTACCAGAACGACAAGTATCTCTTGACTCTTTTGCTGGTGACCAAGAGGCTTACAGTCGATGGCTGAAAGAATCGAAACAGCCGACTGAAGTATAGTTAACGGATGGTTTTTACACTCAGTCATTTTCTGCAACTCTAAGCTGATTTAAAATCTGGAACGCTTAATTTATTAGGGATTTTAAGAATTTACTGGCGGGCTGCATTTTCAACTAAAAGTAAAATCCTGAAAACTTAGAGTGTGGAATAAGGGCTTTTCAAAGTGGTGAGCGAAGATAGGTTATTCAATATAATTCTGAACTTTCGGCTCAGATATTGGTTTTTTCAAAGGTTGAAATAACCAATCTTCCTCTCCATATATTTCATGAGATGATACCATAAATGCGATTCTGAAGGGGCACTCTACACCATCACCTTCAATCGGTTGCTTTATCCACAGGTTACAAGGGGAAATTTAGCTCTCTTGCAATCCATTTATCTATGACAGCTCTACAACAGTAAGAAAAACGATCGCATTGTATACGAAATTTTACTATGTCGCAGGTGTAATAAACGTTCATTAGAAGCAACCTAAACGAGTATATGCCAGTAGATAAGAACGGATTCCTCTATTATGGTTACTATTAATTTGAGCTAGAAAATATCTTATTTGCAAGTCTCCACAAGAAGTACGACGGATGGGATGTTAAGGCTTATGAATAATATATGAAACCTCATGCTCTGTTGTAACTTCAAAAAAATAGCTAGTCAAAACGATCGCCTCAAATTCACCATAAACAGTTTAAATATCGCTAGTAGGATAGAGCCGATAATAACCCTCAACTACTGCCGATACTTGTCTATATTACTGAACTATCAAATGTTGCTGAACTATATGAATGTGCCATATAATTTTGGCTATTTATTCATTCTATATAGTTACCAAAATGAAAAAGCCAGATACATTTACAAAATCTCAACTCAAAGATCGAGGCTGGACAGATGGCGCAATCAAAAAGTTTCTAGGTGATTGTGATGCTACAGGTATAAACAGGTATACCAGGAAAAAACCTATTCTGCTTTGGTATCAAGAGAGAGTTCTTAAGGCTGAAGAATCAGAGGAATTTAAAGCATGGCAAGAAAAAACAGGAAGTACCAGAAAAAAACAATCAGAAAGAATGTTTGAGATAGCACAACAAAAAAAACAGGAGATAATAGCTTTTGTAGATAATCTAGCTATAGAAGTTCCATCAATTCCGTACCCCGATTTAATTAGAAATTCCTGTCATCATTACAATGAATACAAGCAATATATTGCGATGGAACGTGGACAATATGATGCTGATTTAAATCTTGCCAATGAAGACTCAGATCCATATTTTTTATATCGAATTACGTGTAATTACATAAGGCATCAAATGACATCCTATGATTATATGCTTTCTGCGCTATTTGGTCAAACAGGTAAAGAAATAGCCTATGAACGACTTAAAAAAAGAGTTATGGGTGAAATCAATAAGGTATACTCCGATTTATTGCGATTCTTGCTAGAAAGAAAACAAGAGAAGCTAAAAAAGATAACAACTAGCTAGGCAATGCTGTAAACTTTAGTACACTACCAAATAATTTCATCGTTGGCAGTCTAAGGAGCTTAGTATTGATTGTTATTCCAGACACAAAAAGAATTAGCATAAACACCAGGCGATCGCAAAGCAACAGCAGATAGCTTAAAAAAGCAATGCACTAATTCCTACTTCAAAATGCTTAAGAAGCGTTTTTCTTAAAGGTCTGTAAAATCTAAATCAGTAGTAAATATTAAAACTTTAGTATCCCTATTTTAGGAGAGATTGGGTGGTTTGAGTCCTGTAAAGTTCGTCGCGCCATAGTGGTTGTCGATCATTTTGGCTGATGTTCCAGTCCATCGACCGATCGCAGTGCTATTAATATGAGCTTCCACACACAAACTGATAAAAGTATGTCTTGTCTGATAGCACTTCCGATAAAGCACATTACACTTACTTAGGATTGACTTCCACGCACGGCTAGAGAAGTTGTGATGGTCTATAAATTTTCCTTGTGGACTGGGAAACACTAGAGATTCAGGATTAATTTTTTCGGGTCTAATCTCATCTAAAATTGCTTGTACTTCTGCATTAATCGGAAAATCACGTTTTCCCTGGGTTTTCAACCCATCTTTGAGCACTAAACCATCTTCGGAGACGACAACAGATTCACGAAACTGAATCATACTTTTAGTAATATTCTTCCATTTCAACCCAACTGCCTCTGATGGTCTACACCCAGTAAAGAAAAGGAACCGTACATAATTGGTGTAATGACTATAGTGGCGATCGCCAGCAAAAGTCCGAATTATTAAATCTCTTTCCTCTTTACTGAAGGGATTAACCTCATGTTCCTCAGAAGTACCCTTAGGAACTTTTGTTTTCATCGTAGCAAACGGGTTAGTTTCAATTAACCCCTCTTCTATTGACCAGTTACAGCAAGCTTTGAGTTGTGTTAAACAGCGTTTTGCTGCGTTTGGAGTAAGGTTGGATAAAAGATAATCTCGAATAGCTGAGGCTTCATCTAGCGATCGCGTTGGTAAATTAGTAATGTGGTTACGATGTCTAGCAAAGTCTTTAGCGAAAGTACTAGGACTTACTTGGGGTTTCTTGAACGTACTATATTTTTCCCAAAGTTCATCCAATTCGGGCTTCAGTTTCTCAATTGGTGTAAAAACTGGTGTAATTGTAGTCTGGGTAGATTTGGGTTGGTATTTCTGTAGCGTTGTGTCAAACCGTTCGCATAAAATATCTTTCTCAATCTCCGCTGCTTTAAGCTCTGCGAACTTAAAATTGGCCTTAGTATTAGCTAGACCTGTAGATAAATAGCGGCGTTTACCAGCATAATTAACCCTCAACTGTAATCGACCATTAGAGTCAATGATTGACACGGAACCTTTAGAGTTGCGTCCCGTAGAGGTTTTAGATTGCATATACATTGATGGTGTAATCGTCCTCTACTCTACACTATTTACACCATCTTTACACCACTTTTCTCGCCAAAGGTGTCCAAAAGTGCCCAAAAATTATTTTTAACCCAGGTTATCTATCCTTTATTAACCAAGCTCTAGAAAGCGCAAACCCCTTGAAACACTAGATTTCAAAGGGGTTTAAGAGTATGCCAGGAACCGGACTTGAACCGGTGACACGAGGATTTTCAGTCCTCTGCTCTACCAACTGAGCTATCCCGGCGTAGGCTTGTATTACCGCCATGAATATTAAATATAGCAAAGGAAAAAGTATTTGGCAAGAGACTTGAGAAGAAAAATGTGGTTGAATATCGGCCAAATTTCTGGAATCCAACTTTAGTGAACAAAACAAAACCCAGCATTAATGCTGAGTTTAATCTACTTAAACGAAATTTAAAATTTTTCTCGCTGGAACCTGTTGTAATATTTTACAGCGTATACTTTCTAAGCAACACTCTTTTTGCTTTTGAGAACTGAAGCTGCACCTACAACACCAACTGCGAGTAAACCTAAGATAGAGGAAGATTCAGGAGTAGCAACAGCAGGTTTATAAGAAATGTTATCTATTTCAAAAGCAGGATTAACTGTACTCAGAACTACTTTGTTAAAAGTTACACCACTAGCAGCCACAAAGTTCACATATGGGTTGTTGGGAATAGATGTTTGATTACCATCAGCAGTGGCATTAGCAACGTTAGTACCACTGAGGGTAGTTACTAAGGTAGAGCCATTATAAAATGATACGGTGTTTCCCGCATCAATTGAACCCCAATCAAGACCGAAAGAACTAACTTGTTTAGCAAAGTTGAGGGTTACATTATCACCAGGTTCAACAGCCAGATAGTCGCTGGTGTCCTGATTACCATTGCCAACTGCTGGCGGTGCTGCTATATCATTTATGCCACCGTTAACTAGTCCAGAAGTAGTAGTGTTGACTGAACCTAAAGTATCAAGATTATTACCCTTTTGAGTACTGAAAGTAACAAATCCACTGGTTGGTACTGTTCCATTGTTAAAATCAATATTTTGAGATCCAGCTATTGAGGAAAACAAACCATTGGCACTATCAATTGGATGGGGGTCAATTTGTATTGTTACAGGAGTAACACGAGCAGCAGAAGCAGCGTTAGCACTCATCATTACAACTGCTGTTCCGGCAAAAACTAGAGATAATTTTTTTAAGTTGAAGTTTAACATCTTTGTCTTGGGAGTGTTATATGACTTTGGGTTGTTGAATCTAACATGACATGGTGAGCTAAAGTTTGTATAGTCCTTTACGAGTAGTTTTACATAAACAACATTATTTTGCAGTTAAATTTAAAGCTAATGCAAAGTCAACTATATAAGTGGAGATGTAATTTATGCTGATTGCTAATATGCTGATCATCTCCAGACAGATATTTTTTTGGGATCTTTACATGAATAATCTGTACTGGCTGCTACAATTTTGTTGAGAAAAGTTACCCGTTGCGTTTTGTGGACGTGCGTTCTGCTTTAACTCCCTTTGAGAAGACAACAAGAAAAATATTCACTAGACCAGCTTGTGGGAGGCTGGTCTTTTTATATCATGACAATTGTGGCTTTCCCCAAAGAATGCTCTCATGTTTGTAAATAGCAATTCCTGGTTTAGCACCTTTGGGCTTGTAGACGTGTTTTGGTCGAGTATAGACTATCGGTACTTGGTCACTTTGACGGGCGCGACTAAAGTAGGCGGTGAGATTAGCGACAAATTGTAAATCTGCAGTTTCGGCTATTTTACCTGGCTTGAGACGAAGTAAAACATGGCTCCCAGGTATTTCTTGAGCATGAAACCATAAGTCGTAATCTCCAGCTATGCGAAATGTCAATTGGTCATTTTGGCGATTATTCCGCCCAATTAGAACTTCAAATCCACTGGGTGTCTGATAACGGCGGAAATTGGTGCTTGTGTCCTGAGTAGTATTCCTGCGATAATCTATTTCTGCCAAATATTTCTGTCCAATCAGTTCTTCTCGGATTTCCTCTAAAGCTTGTAGGTCTTCGGCTATTTGATAGCTATCTATTTGGGCGATCGCCGCTTCTACTGCTTCTAAATACTCAATTTCTGTTTGGACTTCTCTTAGTAATGGTTCTACAGCAACTCTAGCGCGTTTAAGTTTTTGATGTTGCTTATAGAGAAGTTGAGCATTTTGCACAGCATTTTTATCTGGTTGGAGGGCGATCGCCACTGGTGTACTAGTCTCAAAATCTGGCAGGATGATTTCTCTCATCCCTATTTCCCAGTTTTGTAAATACGCCATTAATAAATCAGCTTTTTGGCGATATTCGTCGGCTCTCGCTGATTGCTCTAATCTCTGGCTGAAAGTTTCCGCCTTATTCCTTAATTTTCCCAGAATATTCTCTAATTTCTGACTTAGCTGCTGGCGTAGTTGGAAAAATAACTGTTGATTTAACTGGCTACTATAATAATTATAGATTAATCCTTGGATATTCTCTTTAGATATAGATACCCCCCAATCCATGACACTATACCCACTTTCTGTCAAAGCTGGATGAAAATCACCCAATTCTATTGCTTTTAACCACTCTTGCCAACGCTGAAAAATTCTTTGCCACTCATCAGCAGTTAAAATATCAGTGGAGGTTTCTAGGGGTATATTCGCCGCAAATAACATAGAATCTACCAGGGCTGTGCTCAAACCTCGATAACTTTTCAGTAGTTGTCGCTTAATCGCTCCTGGGACTAAGCTCACTCTTTCTTGCCATCTAGCCTGAGATTCACTTAAAGTAGGTGTAGGTCCTGTGAGTTTCGGCGGTGTCTCGTAAATTTGTCCCGTTTGAATGGGACGGATGCTGGACTGTTGTTGACTTACCTGATGAGCAGCAGTGATGATCAAATTATGAGCATCAGTCAGAATCACATTGCTATATTTCCCTATGATTTCCACATACAAGTGGTAAAGCGCACTTTCTCCAGGACGTTGAGCAAAATGCAAATCCACCACACGCTCCCAAGGAGCGATCGCCGAAATACTAACTAGCGCTAAACTACCCAACTGATGTATCAGCTGCTGACTAAACGTAAAAGTATCAGGAGTCCGTGGTGGCGCTTCTCCAATACAAATATGCGCAGCATGGGGATGCCAAGAAATTTCCAGCCAACCTCGTTGCTGGAAAGTCCGTAATGCGAGAACAATAGTATAGCGATCGCGCTGGTATACCTGTTCAATTCTAGAGGGTAACCAGTTAGCAGACAATTCGCTACAAGCAGCTGTTAGAGTCGTGAAATCAACTGGTTGCAAAATGGTTACTCCCTTCTTTGCGATCAGATTACCTATCTAATTTTTCTGTTCAGCTTCCTTTTTGCCAAGGTGAAGCAATAACTGTGGTCGAAAGTATCTTTTCACCCATTAATCTCAATGCAGTTTTTCCACAGGTAGGGCATTGAAGTTCGAGATACTGTGGCGATGATATTGATACCTCACTCAATAGACCTTGTTTACAATGCCAACATTCAAATACTACCCGGCTAATAGGTTGATTACAGTCTAGTATCTTTACATGCTGAGCAGCTGTCGCCTGCAATTCTTGTTTTTTGGGTTTGAGAAATTGTCTAGTTTCTTGCACTTCCATTATTTTACCTGCTTTAACTCATTTACCAGAAGTTGGAGTAATTCTGGAGATGAATTCTTATTCTACAGAAAATAACTGGAAGACGGAAAGATTAACTAAATAAAATCGTCCCCAGGCTAAAATGGGGAAAAATAACAGGGAAAAGGTAACATCACTAATCCTTCCGGCTTTTGGGAGTTTTATCCTGCACCGATTCCCTATTAAGTATTGCAAGCATAGCTCCAGACAAACTCGCCATTTAGAAGGAGACTAATGCTGGCTCTTGTACTGGTTGCAGCATCAGTTGAGTATATAATTGGTCTAATTGAGTAGCAACACCATCCCAGCTAAATTTACTCATAACACGCTTTTGTCCAGCTTTTCCCAATTCCTCCCGCCATTCAGCGTGAGTCAAAATTCTATCAATGGCTTGGCTAAAAGCAGTAGGGTTTTGCGGGGGTACTAATAATCCAGTTTGTTCATGAATAACGGTAAATTGTAATCCTCCGACATCACTCGCTATCACTGGTGTACCACTAGCCATGGCTTCAATAGCGACTAACCCAAATGGTTCATAATGACTAGGAACAACACAGATATCAGCAGCAGCATAATAAGTTGGGAGCATGTCCTGAGTCAAAAGACCGGGAAGAGAAGTACATTCTGTCATCCCCAATTCTTGAATAATTCCCTCAATCCGTTCCCGTTCTCTCCCATCACTATTCCCTGGAGTGCTTCCACCTCCAATCATCAAATGTAGATTTTCGCAGCCATAAAACTTCGACTCGCGCACTGCACGTACCAGAGTCTCAATACCTTTACGGGGGTCGAAACGACCTACATATAAGAGCAAAAGAGTTTCTGAACTAATTCCCAAAATTTTTCGCGCTTGTTCGCGTTTAATTGAACCAAATCTATGAATATCTGTCCCACAAGGAATAATATCGATCAAACCTTTAGCGGAAACTAGTGATTCCATATGGTGCTTTTCTTGGGGACTCGTAGCTACAATTCTTTCTGCTGTTTCCAACACTTCCTTCTCGACGGCTAGCCGCCTACTTGCAACTAAAGGAATTGAATCAATAGTATTGTACTTGATTACTCCCAAAGAATGATAAGTGTGAACCAGGACACTACTTTGCAGCTGCTTTAGCTGTAACCCTACCCAACTAGAAAGCCAGTAATTAGTGTGAACCAACTTGTATTTGATGCCATTTTCTTTTTGAAATCTGAGGAGTTGTTCTACAAATTCGGGCAAATAATGAAAACCGTTATCTCTGTGGACAAATTCTACTGGACCAGCAACTAAACGAATAGTGCGACAAAGAGGATTATGTTGGACTACTGACTCTTGGTCAGGACTCACCTTGCGGCTGAACATATCAACTTGCCATCCTAAACGCGATAGTGCTTCGCCTACTTGACGGACATAAACATTTTGTCCTCCGGCTTCTTCTTTGCCTATTTCAGCCGCCGGATCACCATGCACTGAAATTAAAGCAATGCGTTTTTCGGTAGTAGAGTTCATAATTTGTGTATTGCTCATTTTAACAAGTTAGCAGGCTACTTTCAGCTTGGGCTTATGGCACCTACTGTGAGTTATTTAGAAACTTTCTGTATCTTTTATTTTAATTTAATTATGTCAAATATTTTGATTATTTTACCTGTAATGTTGGGTTATTTAATCAATTACATATATTTGATTTCTTTATACTTGAAATTTTAGCACTATTCTCCATACTTTTGATAGATATTAAGCATGTTTCTCTAGATGAATTAAGCTAGTTTTTATCTCCTAAAATACTAACTAAAGCACAAAAGAACATTACTGTTATCTCTCACTAGCCCAAAAAAGTAGGTTTTCTGATGTTTTAATTTATCACCTCTAGTTATTTATGCAAAAACAATGTATCTACTAATCAAGCATGAACTTATGCTTAATTTAAATGCCAGTTACAAAACAGTAGCGACAATTTTTTGAATCGGATGTTAACCTAAAAAGCATGTCTACCTATAGTATTATTACCGCTTGTTTTTTTTTGTTAATTAAGATACAGTTTTCCAAAAAACTTACATGATAAGGTTGGAAACTAGCTGTTTTTACACTCAAGACTGTATTATTGCATTCGATCAATTGTTCGATATTGAATAGCTTCGGCTACATGGTGGGGTTTGAGATGCTCATCTAACGCTAAATCTGCAATAGTTCGGGCTACTTTGAGAATGCGATCGCTCGCTCTAGCAGACAATCCTAATTTTCTAATGGCTGCTTCTAATAAATTTCGACTGCTATCATCCAATTGACACCATTTTTGCAGATGATGACTTTGCATTTGTGCATTACAGCGCAAATTGTTTTCTGTCTGGAATCTAATATTAGCACGTTCACGACCTTGCTGAACTCTTTCCCGCACGGCAAGAGTTGATTCTCCGGTAGTTTGTTGGGTGATTTCTGTAGGTTGTAAGCGATTAACCGCCACCTGTAAATCAATCCTATCCATTAATGGACCGGAAAGTTTTGCCCAATATTGTTCCCGTTGTCGAGGCGAACAGGTACAATTTTGGAGAGTATCCCCATAATAACCGCAAGGACAAGGGTTAGTACTGGCAAGCAGAGTAAACTGAGCCGGAAAAATCACAGATTGTCTGGTGCGCGAAATGGTGACAAATCCATCTTCTAGAGGTTGGCGCAAAAATTCTAAGACATCTCGTTTGAATTCTGTCAGTTCGTCTAGAAATAAGACTCCATGGTGGGATAAAGAAATTTCTCCAGGGCGAGGAAAACTTCCACCACCTACTAAAGAAGGTCCCGATGCTGAATGGTGGGGACTGCGAAAAGGGCGATCGCAAACTAAAGTACCGCGATTTTTCAATAATCCAGCCACAGAATAGATCCGAGTTACTGCCAAAGACTCATCCAAAGACAAAGGTGGCAGGATTCCTGGTAAACGTCTGGCTAACATAGTTTTCCCAGAACCGGGAGGTCCCACGAATATCAAATTATGTCCGCCAGTAGCAGCTATTTCTAGAGCGCGACGGGCGTGGGCTTGTCCTTTAACATCTCGTAAATCTCCTCCATTATTAACGACCTGCGCTCCTTGATGCAGATAATCTAAATAATCCAATTTTACAGGTGAGCAAACTTGGGGATTATTCAGCAACTTTATAACCTCAGATAGATGTTTGCAACCATAAACATCTATTCCTTGAACCACCGCCGCCTCTTGGACATTATCAGCGGGGACAACTAAACCTGCAATTCCCATCTTTTCTGCAGTTACCGCAATGGGGAGAACGCCAGACACAGCACGTAAACTGCCATCTAGGGAAATTTCACCCAAAAATAAAAAATTACTCAGCAAGTTAGCGCTCACTTGCTCGGAAGCTGCTAAGACTCCCAAACTAATTGGTAAATCGAAAGCTGGACCTTCCTTGCGCAAATCGGCTGGAGTCAGGTTAATTACTATCTTGCGAATAGGAAAATCAAATCCATTGTTTTTCAGCGCGGCTTTGACTCTTTCTCTAGATTCCTGAACTGCGGAATCGGGTAATCCTAAGATCACAACACCTGGTAATCCACCAGAGATGTTGACCTCCACACCCACTTTCACCGCATCTATACCGACAATTGCTGCACTCCAAACTCTCTTTAACATGTCTTCTATAAAAATCAACCTTTAAAATCATCTACTAGATGGGCGATTAAATCGATATATATGAAACAGGAAAATCGATATGACAAAATTTAAACATATTCCTAATTCAATAAACTCTATTAGTTTTACATAAGTAATACATATCTCTTTTGGTCTTGATGCGCGTAATCATAATTTAGCGTAATGAGACTTTTTGTAAATAAATGACAATACTTTGATATATGTATAAAAATTAAAATAATTATCTAAACAAAGTTTTTAAGTTTTTAGTTATAGAGAATATTAAGTAAAATCAAGATAATAATCTGTTAGAAGTCACCAAATTTTTGTTATTCCTGTCGGTAGTCCAACTCGCATAAAGAATCTGGCAAAAGCTTGCGACAGATGCTCTCGATAGGGAGGAAGTAAGCGAAGCCTATGTTGTTCTCTGCCTTGCAGTAGAGACTCAAGAAAAATGCGTGGCAAGGTATATACATCTAAAAAATCAACCACGCGATGGGTGATGGTCAAGCCTCCCACAGTACCTTCATTCAACATTGAAAGGTTCCATAAATAACCATTTTTGATATCTTCACAGGTTCTTGTCCACGCTTTTGCCGTTGGAGATTGGCCTTTGGAGTTCATGGCTTCTTGCCATTGATTTTTATATTCTTCCAAGGGTAAATGAAGGCAAAGAGTTACATTTGATACCTTATTTTGTTCTAGATCGCAGGCTTGAGTTATTACAACAACATCAGCGCGAACAACACCAATTAATGATTTTAGCGTTTCCTTGTAATCATTCTTTAAATCAACAGGCTTAGAAACCCACTGAACAAGAGGACAATCAAGAATTATATCTCCTTGCGTTAGTCGTTCATTTGCACTTACTTCCTGATACCAAGATTCATTCATCATCATCTTCAAAACGATAGGTATCAACTATAATATTAGGCTTCCAAGATGGCAATTCCTTTATTTTGATTTCAACATCTTCTGAAAATATTGTTTTTGCACTATTTACTAAAGGGAAAACACCTCTCCAAGTATCCTCTTGTTCATCTTCGTCCTTATTATTCTTATAAGTAGGCTCATTTCTTTTTGAGGCTTGAGACATTTCTTTGCTGGCAGTTTTACTATAAACGCTTATTGAACCGTCTAAGTTTTGCCTTAAGCAAGTTGCAGTTTTGATGCCCAAAATAACTTCTGAACTTGATGCCGCTTCTGCTGTCGGGATATGATAACATAATCCTGAGATAGATTGACATATCAAGTTATCTACGACTGTTTCATCATATTCATTACTAATTTGTTCGGGTTGCAGTTTAGGCGATGATAAAGGAATTAGCGGATATGAACGTGTGAAATTGGCGATTTTATTCTGATAAAAAACTTTAGTTAATGACATCAAACAACTCCCTTGTGTGTTCGGTAATTAAACTTTCAAATACTTTTCTTTCTCTCAGCTTTAATTCGTACAAAGTAGCTAGTGATTCTTGAGTATTCAAAGATTCTTGCTCATAATTTTGGGAAAGTTCTAGGTCAAGTATAAATCCAGGCTGTTCATCAGGGTTTGCTATATCTGATAAGGCTATTTTTAGAACGATGGGAATATCTGTATAGATTGTTTGAGTTCTAACCAGAAAGCTTGAGACATTATCTGGTATACCCTCTGGTATGAGAGGGTATACCGTAAAATACTTACCAAGGTCAATATTTTGTTCAGGAATAACTATCTTATTTATATAGCGAAGAGCTAAATGTTTTATTCCCTGAGGTTTAGCAACCTCAATATAGGAGTGAAAGGATTCCTTGATTCTTTCTGCAAAGCTGTCCCATCCCTCATACGGGCGAAGACTATGAATACTCAACATATCAGGACCTACACCCACTAATTTTTTACCATCGGTAGACTGAAACAAGAGTTTAGTCGTACCTTGCTTCAACGCAAATCCGGGATTTATGGGTAATTGCCCAATCTGAAATTCAGCCTGAATTAAATTCTGCTGTTTTGGTTCACCTGGATAGTTGGTTTTGATTTTTTCATAAAGCAAGCCTGGTACTGTGAGATTCCATTGCAAACTAGGGGCAAAACGAAACTCACAGACCGCTTCTTCTATTGGTGGGTTTTGATACTGACGATGTGACATAGGACTACCTGAATTTGGCGTAACCTCACTTTGCTTAATCAAGAACAAGCTCAAGGCAAAAGATTTAGTCTTAGCCACTAAATTGTATGACAGCAAGCGTTCATTTTGCAAAAAGTTATTCAAAAACTCACGATTTTAGCATTTGTGACACGTTAAACCAAACTTGATAAACTGCATTACACCACATAATAAATATAGCAAATATTCAGAGAGATATCGCCTTCGTTTACGTGTCCACAAGTTAAGAGGGAACAGGGAACGTGGATCTCGTAATTCACCTCTATTCCGCAATCACAGCAACGGGAAGAATATCATCGATAATATTATGAAACAGGAAAATTGATCTTCTATTGATGGGCTGATGGGCGATCGCTAAAATAAAGATATAGTTACTCAAAGTTACTCAATAAGTTTGAGAACCGACACCCATGAAACACTCTAGTTTAACGATACCTCTGTTAACCCTTCCCCCCCTGGAAAGTGGCGATAAAGTGACCCGTGCTGAATTCGAGCAACGCTACGAAGCGATGACCCAAACTAAAAAAGCTGAATTAATTGAAGGAGTAGTTTATATCGCATCCCCTGTACGCATCACCCAACATGGATATCCTCATACCCGGATTATGACTTGGCTGGGGAATTATTGGGCAGCAACTCCAAGAGTACAAGTGGGAGATAACACAACAGTGCGTTTGGATTCTGATAACGAACCTCAACCAGATGCTTTGCTGCGGATCACTGTCAATGGACAATCAAATGTGAGTGAAGATGGCTATGTTGAAGGAGCACCAGAATTAATTGTCGAAATTGCTGCTAGTAGCGCTTCTCTCGATCTGCATGAAAAACTCAAAGTCTACCGTCGCAACCAGGTAAAGGAATATTTAATCTGGCGGGTATATGATCATGACTTCGACTGGTTTTATCTGGAACAAGGTAAATATATTCCTTTAGAATCCAA
>Ga0116228_10002647_pt1 | contig 15535 bp, 14 predicted proteins | sample S1TSphfallax_2_FD_89694 | JGI IMG/M metagenome (GOLD analysis project Ga0116228, IMG submission 89694) | Host-associated microbial communities from peat moss isolated from Minnesota, USA - S1T2_Fc - Sphagnum fallax MG | ecosystem: Host-associated > Plants > Peat moss > Unclassified | place...
GAAAAATCCCGTTACGTATTAGGAGGGAAATAATCCAAAGGCTCGTTCCAAAAGCTTAATTAGTGATACACATAATTAGTGACCAGCTTGATTTTTTCGCTTTGTATTTTCAGGACTCTCCTTTGTCCTGAAATTTGCAGTAAATTGAAAACTCCTGGGCCTTCCACAATTTTGGAAGGTACAGGTTTTCAAACTCACTACTCTTCTATCTTTTGCATATTTGTGTCATTTTTCCCCATTTTATCATTTTTCGTCTTTATTGGGCCCTGCCCCCACAGGGAAAGAGCCTATCGCATTCGATCCAACTTTTGGAAGTTTTACCTTATTAAAATTGGTTTCACATTCGGTGAACCGGTTTCTTTGCTGAAAGTGTTTAGACTGTACATCTACCAGTGTGTTTGTGACGCCTTGTTTATAAAAGGAAGAGGAAAGAAAAATCAGGCTGGGTCTTTATGTAGGGCAAGGTTCTTCCAGATTTTCGACCCTTTCCCTTGGCCTACTGGCCTGGTGCCGGGATCTCAAATCCTAATGGGTCTATTTTCAGACCCTTCTCCTATACATATTTGAAAGGCCAATAAGTAGGGTGTTCTTTGCAAGGGCTATTAGCCCAGGCCCAAAACTCTTTTGGGAAGAGAAACTTCATACAGTCACTGGGAAGGCCCAAGCATGCACTCAAGGGGCCTTGCTTTTTTTCATTTTAAGTTTTGGGGCAGGGAAGGATTTTTTTTCATTTTTCCTTGGTTCTCAACGTGTTCTCACTATGTTCCTTTTGAGTTCCCATATGTTCCCCAACATGTTCCCCATACCACCTCACTTTTATTGTATACTAGTGGGTGCCCGTGACCTTCGGACACTGTGAAGCCCCCCGGTTTCTTTAAACTTGGTTCATGTTTTAGTTTTTTTTAGAAACTTTTAACTTTTTTATTTATTTTGTTTCTATTTTTTTTTCAAACTGCCCTGGCCGCCCTGCCCTGCCCTGCCCTACCCTGCCCTGTTTGTCACCACAGATAGATTCCAACGGGAAGTGCAAGGGAGGCCAGGGTAATCGGGCTCGTTCTCGGGAGACGCGTTGATAGCCTCCGGGGCCCGGTCTGGTCCGGTCTATAGGGTAGGGTGGTAGGTACCTAGGATGATCCCGTGGATTCAGCAAGCTCTGCGACCCAAGCAAGACCGGGCCCCGATCTCAGGAGACGCGCCGATAGCCTCCGGGGCCCGGTCCGGTCCGATCTATAAGGTAGGGTGGTAGGTACCTAGGATGATCCCGTGGATTCAGTAGGCTCTGCGACCCAAGCACGGGTCAGTAGACCGGGTGGATGAGACTGGGGAGTGGACCGGGTGAATGAGACCGGGTGGATGAAACCCGGTGTCGGAGCACGGCGGTGGAGCTCCGGGCGCTGCGGCTGCGGCAGCTATGCATCCCTGTTCTTGACATTGGCTATCCCGGGTCTCCGTTCCGCGCTAGAATGTCCTAACCTAATTTCCTCCAATAGCTTTGCCCACAGACTAGGAACAAGAAATTCCACCCTCCGATTAACGCCGAGCCTGGTCTGTGATGGAGCCGAGCTCCGTCACAAACGTAATGAATTTATATATAAGATATGCTTTGGCAAATCTTCTCCTCCTTTCACTCTATAGATAGGGTGTTCGTAGGAAGGGCTACTCGTCAAGGCCAAAAATAATAGTAGCCAATTTTAGGATTAGAATTTCCATGCAAGTAATGAGAGGTCATGCCATGGAATGAAGGGCCTCCCTCTTTTTCTTGTGTGGGGGGGGTGGGAAAGGGGGGGTTTTTTTTCCAAGCTATGTTTGATGATAATACGTATACAATTCCCATGCTTTCCATTAGCCCAGGTGAAAAATGGTGACAAACAGTTTTAGAAATAAAAATTTCATGCAACCAATGAGAAGGTTCAACATAAACAGAGTAAGGCCCAATATTTTTCTTTTGGGGGGGGAGGGAGGGGGGATCGGTTTTTTTTGGTCCCCAATATGTTCCCAATAGCACCACAATTTTATCCCATATGTTCTGCTCAAAGATCTCCCCTTTCTCACCTATATACTTGGGCCAAGGGAGGGGCCTTCCATCTTGCAATAGAAATTTTTATTTGTTGAGTCTTCTATCTTTCAATTTTATTTTGTGATGGGTTAATCAAATTGGCTCATTATAGGAAAAATAAATAAAAATCAATTGAATCACACAACTTGAACCCTAGGAGGAAACATCACTCTTCTCTTTATAATATGATATTTGTTAATTTATAGCAAAAATTACATTTGAATGGATAAAATTCTTGGGATTGTCAAATGAGGATTTTGAAAACTCTTGAAATTATCAAGTTATGAATTATATTACTTTGTGAGTTCATAATTCACGATATGAGGTCTATTTGAAAAGCTTCACAAAGGCGAAGTTATAACTTTTAAAAATAAATTTGTAACTTAGTTTTGCACACTCAACTTGAATTAGGGCATTTGATAATTTTTCATGTTTATGTGGTCAAGTGTGATTTGATTCCCAAACCTTCTTTTGGCCATAACTTGCAATTCAAAACTAAAAATGCAAGATGTAAGCCCACTTTTGATATTCACTTTTCAAAAGCTTTCTAATGGTTTAAAGAAAGACCATTTGGACAATTTTATTTTTTCAAATGTTGTTTAAAAAACGTGAAACATTCTAAGATTTCAATTTTCAAAGTGCAAACCCCCTTTGCACCTTCCCACTCTTGTGAGAATGTGCCAGTTTTTGGACATTGTCCCAACCCATTTCTTTTCTAATTTAACCTTGGCTATGGTCGTGACATTGTGGTTGTTGTTAATGTGATTTCCAAACACATCACATAGATCTCTAATGAAAATCATGTTATCAAAACAACCAAATCTATATGCAACAACAATAAATTGTAAGTGTATTGGTGTTTATTCCATTATAGGGTTATTATGAACTTGTGATGAACTTATATTGATTTGATGATTGCTTCAAAACATGGAATAAACATCTTGATGTTATTCTTGCAACATTCATCTAACAACTTTGGAATGGTAGCCTAATTTTATTTTATTTTTTAAGAACTTTTGATGTATCCTTGAAATACCTTTGTGCATCAATGCCCATATACAACACACGAAGATTATTTAACCCATCATAACTTGCATCATTATAGTAAGGATTATCTCGTGGCAAATTGAGACTTCAAACTTCTTATCCTTCAACACCATCACTCATATCAATATTATGTCAAGATTTTAATTTAACTACCTAATTATGATAATCCTAAACTAAATTCATGCAACTAAATGTGTTTAAATTCAAAACTAATTTAAGTGTGAACTAAGTTTGGGATATTTTATGGATCGGGTATAAATCCTAAGAGTTGTGGTTTCTTTGCAAACTTTGTCTTTTATGCAAATTTTCTTTGTGCACATTGTTTTGTGAATTTACTATGTGTTTTTGGGCTTGGATTCTTATTTGTTATAATTGAACTAATTTTTTGAATCACCAAATATCATTTGGTTTTGTTTTGTGCAAAAATTATTTTGTTTTTGTGAAGCTTTGCTTGATGCATCGTGTGATGAATCTATTGTTTTGAATTATTATTATGTTGTTGGATTTGGAACTATAATAACATGCACTTTGGATGTGATACATGTGTCATTTAAAGTGGTTTGTGTTGTTTGGCTTATGTATGTGTGGATAGAGACAATTGTAAGCATTGATATGATAGCACACAATAACTATTTTTTAGAGTATGAACAAATAATTCTACAACCAATTCTTGAAATATTTTCTTTTGTTGACTTCTCAAAATCATTTTAAAAAAACTAATTGCGTGACAACTATGGACACAACATAACCTTCTACCACTATGGTGACAAAAACCTCAAATTCTTCACAAAGTTTAAATCTCAAAATGCATAACAAAAATAAAACTAATAATTAAACAAAATAAAAACAAGAAACAATAATTATGATACAATTTTTTCTTCGAAGCTTATGATATAATTATAAAAAATTGATAGGACTATTAAAAACACACTTGTGGAACAAGTACAATCACATTGAAGTTTGATTATGGATGTTCACATGTTTGAAGGAATGAAGTTTACATTTTATATGCAATTTTAACAAAAATGGATAAGGTGTGCACCAATGTTGTTTATGATATATCCTTGGATAAGGATGTATAATTTTTTTCAAATTTACCCATTAAGTAGAGGTATGTTAACATTCAAAAAATTTCCATCATGTTAAGGTCTTAGTATAAAAAATTGATTTTTCAAATAGATGGGTACTCCTTATCATATACCCCTTTTTGGGGTAAAAAAAGTATTCAATTATTTTTAAATGAAAAAAAATGTCCACTATTTTACAACTTTTAAAGCAATTTTTGAAAGCCAAATCTAATGTTAGAATGCAAAAATTACAATGTTTGATTCATCCTTGACTAAAAATATACAAACACGTACATTTTGGTTTTATCTACCTTCTTTTGGCATTTCAATTTTATCCCATATGGTTTGTTTGAAATTCTCCCCTTTTCACCTATATATAAGGTGGGCCAAAATGAAGCACTACATCTTCACAAATAAATTTATGGTTTAGGAGCTCCCAAAGTTTCTATTTTTCTTGTTGTTGTTGTGTTGGGTCAATCAAAATGGCCCATTATAAAAAAAAATTAAAATAAGTTCAATTGGTTTGAAATTCCTCCATCTACTCATTAGAATTAATAAAGTTTAGGGTTTAAGTTATACTTCCCCTAATTTTTTAAATCCACATACCCAAACACATTTGACTTTGGATACAAGTATTTCTTACATATATTTAAGAATGAATAGGGTATATTTTTCAGATTTACATGTCCTTGAGTATGCCCTTCATTAGGGTATATTGATCTTATGAAAATAAGGTAGGGTAAATGATATATGTTATTGTATTCCTTGGGTGCATTTGGGTTTAAAAATGTACCCACATAGAACATTGGTGTGCATATGTGAAGGGTGAATTTGTCCCATGGATTCACCGTGATTATAATACTCAACTAAATTTTCATGAGATAAGTAAAAGAATCATTGTCAGGTGTTCAAAAATTCACCCTCCATTGTCACATAATTGCGCACATAATCAAACTTTGAATCATCCATTATTTGAATGAGATAATCAAACCTTGAAACCCCCAAGAATGTATGTTATCTTGTTGATGTTTTTTGCATGTGTGGCCATGGCATTAACTTTATTTATAGACATTTGCATTATGGCCTTGATTCACAAATAAAATGTATTTGCATGCCTATGCCATCATACATTAATACAACATGCATCTTGTGTTGTGTTTGATGCATGATGGCATGGTCATGGTCATCAAAACATGTAAACACTATGTATAACAATTTGTTGGATTTTTTTTTATGCATGATGGCACGATCATGGTCATCAAAACATGTTGATATATTAAAGTTATTTGTAAAGTCAAAGGATTAGGGGTCAAGAATGACCAATTTTGACATAATAGGGTAGATGTCAAATGCATAACTAGGAATGAAATTTTATGAAATGAAATAACTAGGATGCAAACTAGTTTTTCCACCAATTTTGGGGGTAAACTAAATTTCATCTCCTCTTTTCTTTTTTCTAAGCACCTCCACTAATGTTACATATATTTTCACTACTCCTACATGTACAACTACTATAATTACTCTCAAACCTTGTGCATTAAATGCTAAGTTTCAACATTTCGTAATAAAATTTGATAAAATTTCCTTACTTTGTGAATATCATTGAAATAGGGGATAAGGGGTGAAAGTAGAAGGGATAGGGGGTGAAAGAGAAGGTAACTTTACAAATAACTTTATTGCATAGCAAAATTAGTTTGGACCATGTTTGATGAATAGATATTTGTCACATGTTTAAAATTGTGTTTGATGGAAAAATGTTTGACACATTTTCTAAATCAAACATGGGAAAAAAGTTTGAACTACTCACCAGTTTTCAAAATGCATAGATAAGGAAGTTCCATATGTCACATTATAGACACTTTGGACTAGGTCAAATTGTTAGCCACTTATTCAAACCAAGCAATCAAGAAATTACCACATGATGTCTCATTCCACGACATACATATATTAGGTTTAAATGGTTGTCACTATTTCAAAACTTGTGTTCACATATGCAAATAAGTGCCACCTATCATGTTGAAACATTGCCACAAAGCAATGTTGACTATGCCAATGTTTCAAGTGTAACAAATTCATTATTGCCACATGTCATGCAATCACACATTACAATTAAAATATGCAAACCAATAAGGATAAGGTGCAAATTAAGGTTATAAATATGAATTTTGATTTAGCTTTTCAATACTCATTTCATGGCACATTGCATGCACATTTGATGCAAGGAGCTTCAAGTTTTGAAAGGAGGATTAGTGCACATTCTAGTTCAATCACAATAAAAGGAACCAAGGGTGCCAAGGTCTTAGTCCTTTCCAAGGAAAAGGGCCAATGATAGTTAACATGTGGCATGATATGTCAACATGTGAAAGTGGTTGACATTTCCAAATTTGAAATGTTCGTATGGTCTTGTCTCCCTCCCACACCTAGTCTACATGTGCATTAAAAGCCTACGAGATTTTCATGTAAGCTATATGTTGTAGGTCATCACTTGTGCCAAACCATTTTCCTTCAATTACAGGTTTGTGGCTACGTTGCAATTTCATTCTTGCATTTTCAAGTGAATTTTTGTCTACTTCCACTTTGGAATTCAACAAGTTTTGCATCTTGTGATGGAGCATTGTTGATACTTATAGCTTAGTTGTAGAAACCCTAGTTTATTCAAGTTGGAACTATAGTTTGGCCATTATGATTTGGACAAGTGAAAATGAGTTCACCAAAGTGTAATCATTGAAAAAGGTAAATAATTTTGCTTCTATAAAAAAAATTTGTGTGAGTTTGATGTTTTAGGGCTTCTTGTATGTATGTTGGAAGGCAAATTTCACATTTTGTTTAGAAGCATGCATGTGTTCAAATCTCGCAGGACAAATTACAATTATTTAATGTGGATGGTACAAGGTTTTCTATATGGCAAACTTTTGCAAATTTCAACTTTGATAGGAGATGTGCATGGAGCTTGCTTTGCATAAAGAAACACAATTTGTACACAACACCCTAATCAAACATTGTTATGTATTTTGGAAATTTTTGGCTTCTATAGAACTCTTAAATTTCAAGCAACAACACATCATTCACATGAAGTAAAGAACCTTTTTGTACAACAGGGTTTTTTTGGTAGGTTTGGCTTCATTCTCATATGACACAACTCTAGATAATCTTTTGAGGTTCAATTTCTTTTTCACACAAGTGTGGTTTTGGGACATTGATGTTATTGTGGATAGTGTGCACAAAAGCCTTTTCGCAAAAAACTTTAAGATGTTATGTGGGAGACCCTAATTAGAGCTCGGTATGCCAACGAGAAGTTGGCTTGGGGTGAATATGATGGAAACATTTTTGGTGATGAAACATCATACACTCCTTTAATAAATGATGTAAAAAAAAAGAACCAATAGTGCCCATTTATCATGTCCAAAAGTCCATTTGGAAGTTGATTCGCATTTGCATTGCACTATTGTGAAGCAACTTGAAACTCTAGAGCTTATAATTTCATCCTCTCAAAGTTTTGCAAAAACCAAGTCATCATCAAGTTCATAGGCTAAAAAACTTATGTGTACCTATCAAAGGTGAAATGATGTTAAGAAAAAGGTTGTCCTTTTCTTATTCTGCATTCTTTCTTATTATTTGCATCTTTTAATGAAGTTGTAACTCAAGGATATGTAGGTGGGGAACATGCTGGAAAAAAGATCCACAATTGACAATTGATTAAGAAGTCGATTCCTCAACTATTCTTGGCAAAAGGTAACTTAAATCCTAAATATTAATGTATGTTAAATTTGAGTGCTTTGCCTTTGGTGTTTTACTTTGTAACATTCCAATCTTCTAATTTCTCAATGTGGTTTAATGTTGTACATGTGGACTTAACATTTGTACATATGTAGTAATGATTGTGTATGCACTTAATGCAAGTGTGGCTCATTTTGGTAAGAATCAATCCTCATTAAGTACTGGATTTCTTTCCATTTCACAAGTTGAAAAATGGATATTCATTAAGTACTACAGTGATTTGTATATTTCAATTTTGTAGGAATTAATCCTAATTAACCACTTAATTATTTTGCGTACATTACTTTTGTAGGAATGAGTCATCTTTAAATACTAGAGTGTTTTAAAAAGCTCATAAGTTTTAATAATGAGTTTTTATTCAATAGTAGATGCTTTGCATGCCACATTTTTTAAGGAATGAATCCTCATAAAGCACTAGACTTCTTTGCCTACCTCATTTTTATAGGAATGGGTCTTCATAAAATACTAAACTTTTTTTGCCTACCTCCTTTTTGTATGAATGATTCTTCATAAAATACTACAATACTTTGCATGCCTCATTTTTGTAAGAGTGAGTCCTTGCTAAGTTATTGATTGTTTTAGAAAGTAGTGTATTGTCATGTAACAAGCAAGTGTTGCTTTACTATGCACATGGTATGAACTTATAGAAGGAAAGGAGTGTTTCCCAAAGTATTATGTTCTTCAATTAACACCTATTGTCCTAAATTCAAACGGTAATTAAGGCCTTTCCAAAGGACTACACACTTGGTTAAGGACATAAAACAATCCTACATGTTTTTCATGGCACAAACTCATAAGCAAAGATTTTGTTTATTCCATTTAAACATTTAATGATTTCTTGGAAGAAATACATTGTACGCACATTTTCTTTGCAAATGCAAAAGGGCTTCTAGAAGTCTAACTGATGTGTAATCAAATTGAATTTGAATAGTATGATTTTTGAGGATAATTAGCTTTTGAAAACAATGAAGTAGTAGTATTACACTTTTGTTGTAGTAAAAAAATTCCTTCTTTGGAAGATTCTACTTTTTGCATTTACACATGTTGATTCAATATACAAACTTTACATGTGCATATATCTTTTTTACACATGCATTAGGTCTTCATGTAAATCATTAAAATGTGGTACCTTCTAGTTTTGAAATGACAGTTTGATTTTTTAACGACAATTTGTGACTTGAGTACAATACAACAATCCTACAATTCTTTTGTAGTAAAAGTTCCTTACTCCAAACTTGGTTTTCCCATTTAAGCATGTGGGTTCATTATACGCAAACTACACATGCACATTTTTTTTACAATTACAATAACATGGTCTTTTGAATGTTTAATTAATGAAGGCAATGCATGCAAATTGGAACTATGAAATCCCACATTTTTTATTTTGAGGACAAAAAGGTAATCCTTAAAGTTTCAACTAATAAGATTTCCTTACCAACTACTTTGTTGTTTGTATAAATAAGCACGAATTGGTTTATTGTATCAACTAGACTCTTTTGGATGTTTATTTGAATTGTTACTTACATTTTGGTTTGAAGTGATAAAATGAATTCTACAAAACATGAAATTGGAAAAGCTTGGAAGCTTACCTCAAGTTGTTGTGTTGTTTGTGTGTCCCCCACCTCCTACAAGAACAAGAACATAATGAATATATATGTGAAAATCTCAAGCAAGAAATTAGGGTTTTCCAACACACCTTCTTCAAGAAACCAAACTTGAAAGTGCAATTTCAAACACAATCCCACCTTCTCTTCACTCAAGAAACATCATTTCACTCATACTTGCTGTAGGGCCAAATGGACACAACTTAGATCCACTCAACTTGTTTTGCGAACATCTAATGTGCATCACAAAACAAATTGCACTTGTATTGGGCCTCTAAAACAAATGATTAATGGGTTTTCTACTAAAAGAAAGTTAACTACATTTCATAAAGTAAGTAATATTCATTGCACATTTAAAATTTTGTTCTTGCTTATTCAATTGATTACCCTTCACAGAGAAGAGGTTGCATCACATATCCTCTATCAACTACAACTTTTGTTTGGCCAACATCTTGATATTGTGTCTTTGCTACATAAGATTTGCCCACTAGAAACTATGTTTTCATTTTCTTTGTCTTGGAGTTCTTGAGTTCTTTTGATCAACACCAGCTTCCTACATTTGAAACTGTAGCTTCTCTATTCTAAATCATAACGTTCAACTAAAGACAATAGTTGTTCCCTTTATATAAACTTCAACATTTGTTGGAAGATATGTCATTTAGTATTTTCTTTTATATTTTTGAACACACATCTTTATAAATATACATATTCAAAATATATTAATTGGAAAATAAAAAAAAGGTAAGTATGGTTTTATTAATAGTTATAAATCATAATTTAAAAAATATATTGATTCTATCCATTTTTTAATATTTCAAATGCGACATTGTCATCATGCCATCATGTTTAGAGTTTATTAGTAACTTGTGGTTGAGTCAAAAGACTTTTCTTGTGGCTATTAACCTAATTCAACCTTTTCATTACAAATAAAATATACCACCAATCATGCATACCAAATATCAAGGGATTTCTTGAAGGCCCATAAATATTTATGAAAAAATGTACACATTTTCAAAAGCACATACTTCAATTCTATCCTTATAACAAGTTCCATTCGATAATATATATCTCCAACCTTTTCTAATTGTTTTTTCCTTTCCACCAACTTGGAAATGACATTGCAAATTCCAATGTTTCTTTCCCTTTTCATGATTTTAATGTAAATTTTACTTAATTCTAAGATTCACATGAATAATGATGAATTTTTAAGTTTTCTATTCCATTGATTTTTGTTGCAATATGAAAGTTGTTGAGAATGTCATTTCTTTAAGAAAATGTAGTTTGTTTTATGGAAAATAATTTTCATAATTCTTGACGCTTGATTAAATCTAATATTACAAACATTGGTTAGATCCTTTTTGTAACATGTTCCAACCGTGCCTATAAAATATTGCTTCTCGCTTTTGTTTTTTCCTATTAAGATTTCCTCATGCAAGTATTTCACATGATGTAACTAATACAAACTATGGATTGCATATCTTATCATCAATTTAACACTTGTTGCCATGCTCCAATGTGATTCTTTTGCCCTTGAATGTAAGTGTTGTCCTCCACGTATTTACATGAAGCTATTACCCTATCACGTTATGCCCTCTTCCACCCCTTCTTTTTACAACATTTTTTTGGATTTATACGCATTGTATAGACAACCAACCTTGTTTATGTTAACTAGACTTCTAGTTCCAATATGATATGCTTGTTCTCTTACTGTCTTATTGCCACCAATTTATCAAAAAAAATTGGTGTTTAGTCATTCAACTTTCTCGTTCATCTGTCCTTCCAGAAGTTGATGTTTGTCAAATGAAACATAATTTTGTTTTCTAAAGGCTCTCTACATTTTCCCTCACTTTTTCATTTATTTCCAAGCTTGCATTACATTTATGTAATTAACATAATGTATTGTAGCATGTAGAAATTTTAGGTTGTGTTTTCATTTAAACAATTTTCAAAGTGATCACCTTATCCCAAATTTTATTCTTTGCACCAAATTCTATCAATAAACATTATCTTTGGCTACAAGCACATGAGTTTTACAATTTTAGTCTATCGCTTGTTACTACACTGCTTAACTTTCTTGTTTGTGGTTTCCATTGCTATTGCGCTTTGTGAAATTTCATATTTGTCCTACTCCTTACTTAGATTATATTTCCTTGGTTCCTCCTCCTCTTCCTCCAAACCTTTAAATTTTTTCCTAGTGTTTGATTATGCTTTTGTTGTTTCAATTCCCTCTAAGTTCTTTCATTATTACTTTTGTGCCCCTTGTAACATGGCGACATTTCATGCTTTTGGATGTTTAGACCTCACCATCACGGTAGATGATTTCGGGATGACGACTATCTTTAAACATTTCTTGTGCGCTATGTTTACTTTTCAACCATGTTCTTTACATATATCTAAGGACATCTCATATGATTATAATATTTTTTTCTCAAGTTCTTTGTACCATATTCCTACAACCTCTTCGTAAGGGAGACAATGGGTGGTTAGCTGTGGTTGTTATCACATTGTTGGTGATAGTTTGGCTCATAATTCTTGGGAAATCATCCTTATAATAGGAGTCGTAGGTTCTATCATTAAGATTAGTGTGAAGCAAGAACTCAAAGTTGATGACACATTCCTTCAATGTTTTGATGCTCGTGCATCTTTTGTTTTCATTGAACTATTTAATTCCTCCTTGGGTGAGGACTTGACACCCCTTCTTTCGTCGTCGAAATTATCAAAAGACATTATTCAATCTGATGCTTATTTGTCATCAAAGTCGTCCACCCCTATGGGGAGTATTTAGTTTGTTGTCACTTGTTTACACATGATGGTGCTGCTAAGACAAACCTCAAATGAATTGTAGACTTTAGATTATGACAAGATCCCTCTGCAAAAAGTTTAATTCTTGTTGATTATTTTCGATGGGGATGTTTTGTTTGAATTGTCATCAATACTTTCAACCATTCACAACCCTTCCCAAATGCAAGTCATGGATGAAAAGTATGATGACCATGCTTGGTGTAAGTTGGGCATAACCAATAAAAAAAATCATTTGGGCTTAGATTTAGGAAGGCTCGTTGCTTGGGTCACTTGCGGTGTGTGTAGGATGATTGTGAAAACTTTGTGCACTTTGCCTTTCGTAATAAAACCTTCTAGTGTCGTGAGTGCGTTCTTATTCCAGTCGTAGGTCAAATGACAATGATTCGCCCTACTTCTATGCTTGGATGAAAATTTTGTCATGCTCCTCCCTTCTATGTTGTGGATTATAGTGGGTAGATCTATTATGTTATGCATAGATTCCAATTTATGTCAAAAGTGGCGATTCATCTTGGTGTTCACAACCATTTTGTTGTGGATGGAAAATGTCGAAAGTTTGTTGAAGAGACTAGAAGGTTGATTATAGAGGAGGTGGATCGCACACCTGATGCAAAGATCTTTTTGATTTCCCCTAGTGCTAATAAGACATTCTTGGCAAGTTACTTGTTTGATGATTCTAGTAATGACACAATGGAGTTCATCAAGGGTGAGCAATTGGAACACATCCAAGACAAGTTTTGTGAACTTAGCTCTCCCAACGTTCATAACCTTGTTGCTTCTTTCAAGTGTCATTCAGGAGTTGGCTATATTGAATGCATCCTTGAATTTAAGTCCAAGAGTCGGTATGACTATAACTAGGAGTGATGTTTCCCAAGACAAGTTCATGGACAAAATGTGTTTATTTTCAAGATGTCAATAAATGGTGTCGATAGTGGAGTTAGCCTTGTCACTCGAATGTAGCCTGTAGGGGATTTGTAGAACGGTTGGATCATGTTTGATCATATGAAACATGTTGTTGGTTGGACAATTGTGGCTTGTCATGTGTATGATCATGTCTATTGTAAAGTGTTGACCATAGTGGTCTATGATATGTAGTTTAAAGACATCGCAACTCAATGACTTATGTGGACAAAACTTAATGAAATGATGTTGAAACACAAGTTTCCAAAACCCAATTTTAAAGGATTCATGGCTAATAACACATAAGCCAACTGGAATGTGGTCATAATTGTTTATGGTTTGGGGGACCTCTTTGTTAGGATGGTTAATAAGGAATGCACATGTTCACTCCATTGCACTTAATCACTAGATAAGCACACCAAACAACTGATCAAACCTAAGTTACAAGATGAGCACGATGCTATATGCCACCAATACAAGAATGCCACATTCCTTAAGGATGATGACGGTCATTATGCTTTAATTTGTTGCTAATTATATTAGATAGTCAATCAATTACTTATTTATTTAGGTTGGTAATTAGAATTTAAAAGATGAAGTTTCACAAAAAAGTTATTAGTAATCATTATTTGATTAAATTTATGATTAAAATAATAACTAGTTAATTAATTAAAAAAAATATTACATATTGTTGATGAATTATGATTATGAATTAATTGATTAGTTAATAAAAATAATGAAGTAAAAGCGAATGTTACTTCTAAAATTAAATAATTAAATAATGGTAGGTAATTATAGGTAGGTTTGTAAATGGGTAGGTAGGTATGTAATTGGTTTGTGGTTAATGAATTAATTAGTTAGTTGATTAGTTTCTTATTTACTTATTTAGTTATATACTTATAAAGTTTACAAATAAAAAAAAACACAAAACATATGGGTTTTTTTTTTGAGTTGTAACTCAATTTGTAATTAAGGTGCAATTAAAATATTTGACACATATGTTTTGTCCTCCTTTTTCATCTTGGAAATTATATAACAAAGGTGCCTTCTCTTATGTTTTCACATTAAAAGACATGTGTAGGATGAGCTCAAAGAAGTATAATCGTAAAAGGAAAACATAAAATGAAATAACACTATTTACATGCCTATTTTTAGCCCACTTGCCTTCCTTCCTACCTACCTACTTAAGTAGGTAGGTAAACAAATATCCTTTATAATCAAATCAAATAATCTTATAATCTTATCCTTTATAATCAAAAAAATAATGACTAGAAATCCTCAATGACTTTATGAGGGACTATATTCATACAATACAATTTTTAATCCTACATGGAACAATACATAGTCATAAATGAATTGTTTTTGTCATTGAGATGATAATATTACATCTAGTAATAATGAAATCATTAATTGAAAAAAAAAATCATCCATAGGACATCCATGATAAAAAGACAAAATGATGCAAACTTCTAGTTGTTAATTATAGATTATTAAATGAATATTATTTAAATTTACATGGACAGTGATGACATGGCTTTTCAATGTAACTATCAAATGATTATATTCTAGTAGTTGATGTATGATTGAATAATGACTGCCAAAATGACATGGATAATATTGACATGGTAGTTTCAAGTGATTGTGAAATGATTAAAATATGAAAAACCAACTAAAAGTTGCCTACAAAATAGTTAATATATAATGACATGGTCAATGTTAACCACCTACCTACTTACCTGTTTACAACATGCATGCCTATTCACCCACCCACCCACCTACCTACTTACCTACCCATTCACCTACCTACCATGGAGTTTTGTAATGATATGAAATAAACACGTGAAATAAAAAACTTGACAAAAATTGAATATTTTTTGATGGTGTAATTCATTGGTAAAGACTTGGTTTATCATTGTGAAAATGAAGAGTTCAATATTTAATATTTGTAACCTATGTGCATTTTGGTAAGTTAGGTCAGATTTTAATGTAAAAAATTGATTTTAATCTATGTACAAATTTGACCAATCAAATGGTTATTAATTATTAATCATATTTTAATCATTCATTAATGTGATACCATAATAATATATATGATTCATCCTATATAACTTGACAAATGTCTTTTATGAAAATAGGATGAAAAATGCCATGTTAAACATCTCATGATTTTTTGTTCTCAACAACTTGTTCAATATGACTAGGGCCTTTTAATCATATGTCGAATATGACTACAAAATCAGTCATAACCAAAGTCATAAATTTAAGAATTTCTTTTAATGTTTTTA
>Ga0116228_10002648_pt1 | contig 15533 bp, 10 predicted proteins | sample S1TSphfallax_2_FD_89694 | JGI IMG/M metagenome (GOLD analysis project Ga0116228, IMG submission 89694) | Host-associated microbial communities from peat moss isolated from Minnesota, USA - S1T2_Fc - Sphagnum fallax MG | ecosystem: Host-associated > Plants > Peat moss > Unclassified | place...
AGGTGCAGCAACAGGCGTACCCCACTGATTAACCCCTCCAAATGGACTTTGATGTACTGTTGATGTAGTGTAACCTGAACCTGAATTCCTAATAGGAGTAGTATTAGATGACGATGGTGTTGTGGATGTTTGATGGTACTGTCGTGAAGATCGTGAACTCAAAGATATTGGTTCAAAGGGTTGTGTGTTACTTCGTAACTGATACTTTGGCTCTAGATGAGTAGTAGTACTTTCATCATCCGAGGACATGGTGTTGTCCCATGCCCCAAAATTTTGTGATAGTACACAACACTAACTACAAAATTCTAACACAATGTACAATTTAAAGAATACAATGCGTTGTTGCGAATGATGTAGGACGACAAGGCTTGAACGAATCGTTCGACGAGAGTCCGACGAAAGTCGGATGGACGTCGAATGAACTAAGGTCGCAACGATGGCAGCATTGTCGCTTACAATGTTGCAACAACGATGGCGCTACAACTCACAACATTGTTATTGTTGTGGCGCTGCTGCAGGTGCTGCAGCGCTGCTGTTACTTTGCGTTACAACGATGGGGCTGAAATTTTTGTTGTTTTTTTTTTCTACTCGACAGCTTCAGGAAAGAAAATGAGAACGAGAAAGAGAAAAAGGAGCGAGATTCGAAACCTGTTTCCCGGCTCTATTAATTGGCATAACACCAGCTCCTTCTTGTAACAACGCCAACTCCCTTCAGCAGCACCAACACACACACCCTCCAGCAACAGTACTAGCAACTGTAGCAATAGTAGCAACGACAACAATAACTCAAGAATTTACAAGCAAAAGAAATATGTGGCTTTCAACATGAAGCACAGAAAGTGGAGTTTTTCTATAATTAAATTGAATTGAATTACAAAGAAGGAATGAACATGTATGTAAATGGTGGCCGTGTAGTAACCACCGTGAACATCTAGAAAATCCAAGTAAACTATGGAGGCAACTCTCATACAAGGAATTCTAAAAAAACTAAAGGAGAAGGGAAGGGCTTGGCCCTTTTATACAACCACCAAAAAGCTGAAACCCTAAACACTTAATAGCGCACAGTCATTCAAAAACGTACATTAATGCTACAACCGTACATTAACCCTAAAAAATATGACTAGCGTGCCCGTAACCGGCCATCATGTATGAGGTCATGCATACAGGCATGACATCTTCCTCTTTCTGCTCTTTCCTTTCTTCTCACCTTGTCCCTTCAAATTAAAACCGATGGACTGTGTCTTCTCCAAACCATCATCAAACTTCTCTTTTAAGTGAAGCTCTGACCTAAGCGTGTAATCACATGGGCAATCCAAATACCAATTTGCAATCATGAAGGTGTTGGGGAGACTAATCCTTCAAGAGATCCCTTTGGAACATGGTGTTCTCGACCTTAGGATCACACCATATCCTCAAAAGAGTCAAAAAATCCATATCATTGCTAGGTTAATGAAACATGAAAAAGATACCTACAAGGGGAAAACAACATTATTTCATGGGATGTTAAGAGACCTCAGAGGCACAAAAATGGGAGGAAAAAGGATTGTTAAGTACCTATAAACAACACGCTTTGTTGCCTCCTCATCTCCATACTATTAATCCTAGGTCTTGTTATTGAGGACTCCACCCTTGTGCTTGAATTCTCAGAAAAAAGTTGATTCCCAATTGAAGCCTCCAATGTCTAATGAAATCTACAATATTCTACACCTCTATAGATTCCAACATTGAAAAATCGAAATCTTTCCTAATGTTGTCAAACAACTTGTAAACCTCCATTTCAAGTTGTCATCAAAAAACAATTTGATATTCAACATGGAAGTACTTAAAGAAGAGAAATTGAAATAAACGCAATGAACATATTTCATGAAAGCAAACAACACCTAAAACCAAAAAGTAGGCTTGTGGAGCCATTTATCAAAATTACATCCAACAAGCCAACCTTAGGGAGCTTCTACACCTCCTAAATGACTAGAGATTAGTTCCATTGTTTGAGCCAACAAACATTTTGTTTATTGGTCACATGGGCAAAGATAAGCATCTATAATTTCTATGTTAGCATCTCTGGATTCGGATTGATGTCATAATGCACCTAAAATTGCTTAAGGAATTTGGGGCCCAAAGTAAGGTCACAAACAAGTAGTCTCTTGTGGAAAGGAATCATGTGTTCTTTTCTCCCACTCTCAATCTCCTTATTACACGGGGAATTGTGAGCCATACTGACATAACCATGTTAGTAGTCTCAAATTCTAAGAGTTGCATTAGGGATATTCGAGTGTGGTAAGGTTAATAGGGGTTTTTAGCAATTTCATGTTAGAATAAGGGATGATGAATGTGCATGGTTGTGTGGCGAGGTTGTTTTCTTTTTTGAAATTCAATATTAGTGAATACGGTGTTGGGTTAGTTTTTTTCTTCAACAAAAAGTTAATAACCATAGTTTTAAAACCTCAATTGCGTAATTAAGGGTGCAAAATTTCTAAAGGTTAAGGGTAGAAGTAGACACTAAAATTCATGGTCTTCAACAAAATATCGATTTTGTTATAGTATTTAGTGAATAACAAAAATGTTTGAGATTCATGAAGTGGTTGAGGGGATGTCAATGAAAGGTCCAATAGAGATAAAACAAGCTTCAAGCTTTATAATCCTAAGATTAAATCGAAACAACTTAACGATTAAATAAACATGGTGATAAGTTGGCAATGGCAGCATGAGTTTTATAATGAATGAAACATTTATTTAGATTATGGATAAGCTCAACGAAGAGCTACAATTACATTTTGAGTCATAGGTTATGCCATAGTGATAGTTCATAATTGCAAGAAATCTAAGATGCGTCAGATGGTGTGAACTAGGTAGTCTACGTTGTTATTAAGAGGTAATCAACAAAGTGGACCGCACAACCAACGATAATGTCCAATGTCGGGAATTGAAGACCATGTGAAAATAGAAGTGTTTTTAATCTCGTAACAACCTTCATAGACGGTTTCAGGTTCATCACTAAAAGTGGGGTTAACTTATAACAAAATCACCAGGGTGTGAGAGTTCAAAGAAATGTGATAATATCAAGCTCAAGGGGGATCGACTTTAAGATGAGCGCACACCTCTCGTGGTTTGGGGTTTTCATCACAAGGATGTTGCATCAACATCAAATTTAAAAATGACTCTGGAGCTAGTTTTTCATTCACTTGTGTAACTTGAAGCCCGTAAGATGTGGCCACATGCAACGCCATAATTTCAAGGAAAGAAAAATAGATCTTCAACCAAAATCAAATCATCAATGAACGTGTGAAGGATTTGTTACATCGAAATGCGCGATTATAATTTATAGGTCAAAGAAATTAAAGAAAATGCATAAGTAATGGCCTAGAACCATGGTAAAGTAAAACCTCAAGATCAAAGGAAAAATTGAAGGTTTAAGTAAAATTTGTTGGGGGGAAAGTGAAAAGAGGTGAAAAGGTGCTCTTTCTCCTTCCATTGACCACCAAGCATTGGAACCTTTCAAGGGCCACCAAGCATTGGAGCCTTCCATTGGCCACCAAGCATTGGATCTTTCCATTGGCCACCAAGCATTGGAGCCTTCCATTAGCTACTAAGTTGGGATCCTCCTTCAACTTTTTCCTTCCTCTTCTCTTTAAAGGGGCGAATTTGGATCATTTAGGGTTCTTTTTTCTGAACATAATTTTCAATTCAAATCTTGAAAATACTTGTTCCCACAACCTTTTTTAATAGGAAAATAATTGTTAGTCTTGGTAAATGGTAGGGAAAAGGAGAGTAGAATGGACATTTGTAATAATTTTGAAAGAATGGAAGTGAGTAGGGATAGTGTTGGGAGCTTGAAATCTTAGAGAAATTTCACAAACCCTCTTGGGTTTGGTAGCATAACTTCTTATTGGTTTGGGTGTAAAACTTAGGATTTGCTACAAAGGTGTGCCTTATAGTTAGCTTTCTAATCAGCTAAGGCAAGCCATATTTGAATAACGTATGTGTTAGGAATAATATTTCAAGTGACTGGTGGTTTGTAGCCAAGTTGAACTTCCTACCTTTGTAAAACCCTTTCGGGTTTGGTAGCACAACTTATTACTAGTTTAGTTATAGAGCTTGGAATTTGGTAAGCATATTTGCCTTGTAATTTCCTTTTTAATGAATTAAAGCAAGCTAGATTTGGATAATGTATGTGGTAGAAATAATATTTTAAGTGACTGGAGGTCTGCTGTCAAGTTGAACATGTTGTTGAATCCTTAAAAATTAGTTTAAATGAATGACAATTTAAGTTAAAATTATAGGATTTGGAATGTTTAAACTTGAAAAAGATATCTATCAATTCTAAATCGTAAATGATGCATAGGAAGCAAACTACTTAGTTTCAACTACAAACGTAATTTAACATTTAGAAATACATTTGCATTTTTCATTCACCAATAGTTTATGTACTTTCAAATATAGTCACCTCATAGAACCAGGAGTAAAAGGACAAAAAGTTGCGTCACATGAATCCAAAACCTTTCGTTTGTGGAACCAAAGGTCTGGCACCTTTGCATAATACATTCGGTAAATAATATCCAAATTAGCAATCACTAACTCTCTTTACGAAAAAAACATTTAGCCTTGAGAAAATGGATTTTATGAAGATGCAAAGATGAAGGCACAATGGATAGAGATACTAACCTTATACATATATTCAAAAAATGCCTCCTATGTGAAATTATACCAAGTCTTTTTAATTTTTTTCTCATGTTTCTTGAACTAATAATCAAGGGTGACCTCATTAAATTGAACCAAAAGAATTGAATCCCTATTGATTAAATGCGAAAGATATCATGAACAAGAGATGGCTTCACATGATTCATCTCTATAGACCTATGGACAATCAAAGAAGGTGTGATTACAAAACTAAATGGAACTAATTCAATTATAGGAGGAGACAAGAACGCAAGTCCTAACTCACTTATTGATATCCATCATCAATGTGAGGAACTTGACCAACCCATTTGTGGCGTCGAGGACAAAAGAATCCATAAAAATGTGCCAGCCCTCTTCAGGGGCATGATTTTTGTCAATGTAGGGGCACTAGGCTTGGAGGAGATTATTTACATCCAAGAAGTGAAACATCTTACTAGAAAACCAAGAAAGGTCTAGGTCATCTTGTAGGAAAACATTGAGCAAACGTTTTTTTCATGCTAGAAAAGACCTTAGGCACCAATTTGGGAAACACCACCTTCTTCCTCTCCTTTCCAATTGGGAGGCAAGACATAAGTTTTTTTTCACCTTTTCAATACCCTGTCTAGAAGGCTTGCTCCATTCTCAAAACGTCAATCTTGAATGTAGGTTGCACCAGAGGCATCAACAAAACCCGACAAAGTGGGATATTCGTCCTAGTTTAGTTCCTGGGTTGGATTTTATACTTGTTCAAGACCGTAGCAATGTTGAACTTGTTACGTTGTTTGATGGCTTCAATCAATATCTAGGACCTATTTGGTTCCTACAAGAAAAAACATCCAATAACTATTTCAAAGGAGGATCCATAGTATGGGTGCATTCCCCCCAATGGTTGGTGTCAACTATGGGGGGAATTGTCTTGGAGGCAATTGAAAAATCAAGCATTCAAGGGACAAACATCTTGATTTTGCAACAAAATTATGATAACTAGAAAATATCTAAGAGGTAAGTAAAAGCAAAGTGCTTATGGTCAATGCCAACTATAACAATTTCAAACAATTGAAATAAACATGGAAAAACTACAAACTGAGATAAATACATGTTAGGGATATTATATTCTTTAATGTAACAACTTCGCCCAAATTTTGTGTTTTCTAGGGGTTGATGCTAATAGAGCAAAAAAAGATGTCATTATCAAAAAATGATGTAAAAAAAAAAAAAAACCATCAAGGACAAGTGGAGAAAGGAACAACCTCCTATGGTTAGCATTGACCATAGGAGAGGGGACAACTACAAAAATACCAAAGAAAACATACAAGTGAATAACTTTAGATCTTTTCTGCACATCTACGTGATTATTTAACTTCCATCAAAAAGTAAATTATTTCCTCTACCTCCACAAAAATCATCCAATAGCCAGTACCAACAGTTAAAAGTTATCAATTTTTAAGAAATGAATTTGTAACAAATCTACAATAGATGAAACACCAGAGAATGAAAGCTTACATTATTCACTGAGTGTCTTTGATGGTTGTTGTCAACCATAGGACAAAAGATAATTACAAGAATACCAAAGAAAACATACATGCAAATACCTTTAGATCTTCTTTGCACAATTACGTGATTATTTTGGATTGTGTCAAAGAGGAAATTATTTACTTTATTTGCTTCACAAAAACGTTCCAATCGTTAATACTAATGATTAAAAGTTGTTTAAGTCAAAGAGATTATTTTGTACCCATAAGTCTTCAAAAGTGAGACATCAAGGAAGGAAATGTTACATTATTCATTGATCCTCTCCAATGATCAATTCCGACTAGAACAAAAACATGTTCATTTTTCCTTGCTATAATCAAATGCTCTCGGTGTTTCAAAAACATGCAATGGAAACAATGAAAAGTCATTTCATGTGAATAGTTAGGGTGATTTCTATACACGTTTCAAATAAAAAATAAAAACACCTAAATGAAAATTTTGAAAATTAAAGAAAGTTTTATTTGTTGAAGAAATATATCAAAGAGAACCTAGGGTTTTCATGGCTTCTTGACACCATAGCCATGGTTGAGAGATGGAAAATAAAAAATTGAGGTTCCAAGCCCCTTGTATTTTTCACATTTTGAGTCAAGACTCAAGGGCGAACACTTCAAATTGCATTACAACACAAAAAAAAAAAACTTGAGGCTTCAAGCTTCGAGTGACCATTACTTATGAAAAAAACGTTGGGGTCAAGCACCCCAACTTCCTTTAGCAATCCACAAAGGAACTTTGGGGCTCCGAGCCTCGAATTTTCTTTAAAAGCACAATCAAAACTTGAGGCCAAACACCCCACACATTCGCAACAAAAAAAAAACCCAAGGCTCCAAGGCCTTGGTTTTTCTTTGCTTTTCAAAATGTAGGTCAAGGCCGCACAACCTACATACCTACAACAAAAAATGAAAAAACAAACTTGAAGCACCAAGCCTCAAGTCTTCTTCGTTTCTCAAGGTGCAAGTCAAGGCTAAGCCCTGCACATCTACAACAAAAATGGAAAAAGAAAAACTATGAGCACCAAGCTTGGGTTTTCTTACTTCTTAAGGCAAAAGGTATGGTCGAACACCTTGCACACGCGCATCAAAAATGAAAGAAAAAATTAAGGCACCAAACCTCAAGTTTTTTTTAGTTCTTAAGGCAAAAGGCAAGGTTGAGTGTCACACACACCTATAGGAAAAATGAAAATAAAAAATTGGGGTGCCAAGCCTTAGGTTTTCTTCATTTCTTGAGGTGAAATGTGCGGTCAAATGCCTTGCACACTTTCAACAAAATGAAAAAAAAACCCTAAGGCAACAAACCTTAGGTTTTCTTTGCTTCTTAAAGTTCTAAGCGCGACCAAAAGCTACGATCAATTCATTTGACTTTGTGCATCCTCCTTCAATGAAGAAGAGAACTTCGAGGTTCCAAGCCCCTTGGTTTCTTGATCCCATGAGTGAAAACCCAAGGCCGAACACCTTCATTTGCTTGACTAAACAAACAAAAAACTTAGGGCTCCAAGCCCTAAACTTTCTTGGTTAAACAAATGGAACATCAAGGCATAACACCCTTGCTTGTTGTAGCAATGGAGACAGAAGAATCGAGGCATGGAAGCCCCAAAGTGCTTCTTTTTGTGGAGAGGGACATTGAGTGGTTATCACATCCTTGAAGATATCTTTATAAGCCATAACTTCTTCAAATTTCCAAAACCATTCAAGGTATTTACTTATGAAACAAATTGAATGTTAAAAATTCTTCCTAAAATTATCATGTTTTTGTATTCCATTGAATCAAATCTATTTTAAATGCGAATCTAAAGTAAATACAACTTGTGAACATTTTGGTGCTATATGTTATAAGATTCAATGTTGCAGGTCATGCGGTGGACAATGTGGGGAATGATACTATAGGTTTGAATATTGAGATTAATAATATGGAATAAGCATTTATAGATCCACATGGCTATTACAAACTTATTGAGGCTCCATATCCTTAATAAGTCTTCTCCCTCAAGGGTCAAAACAAGAAATAATGAACAAAAAACCATGTTAAACATTTCACATAAATTACAAATTTTGTTACATATGCTTATGTGGTGCCACTTTAATAGCATGAACTAATCATGACAAAGTTGTGCTTGATTAATAATATGGATGTTGTGAAATTTAAATTGAATCACTAAATGTTCCAATTTTAAAATTTTGTTTGAACAAATGATGTTTAAAGTTGAACAAGTGTTTCATCAAATAACATTACTTTCAAAAGGGTCCTTTGATTTTCATGATTTACAAACTCTTTGACACTCGATTTTTTTGTAGTAATAGGGGACTTTTAAACACACCTAAAAAAATACAAAACATAAGGGGAAAAAATCAAATTCAAGGTCTATTTGAAGTTCACAAGACATGTAAATGTGGTGCAATATATATGGTGTTAAAAAAAAGGTTATAATAAAAATAAATTAAGATTTTAAATAATTAACATATTTTGATATGATTTGATATTGTGATCATGCTTCAAGATGAAACACATAATCTAATAGAATTTGTACATGTTAGAAAATTCATATATACACAAAAATGATTAACACAAAAATGTGATATATATTGAAGCAATTATGAATATTATTAATAGCAAGTTGCAAAAGATTTCATTCCAAAAATAAAATTATGAATTTTTTTCTGGCAAAAGGACCTCAAATAAACAATAGTTTTTAGTTTAAAATAAACATTTTGGTTCATTCTTTCTCATTTGGACCTTAAAAAATAACCCTAGATATTGAAGGATTGTAAAATTGAGTCTTTATAGGATCATTAAAATATATTAGAATTTAATGTTTAACATAAGAATTATAGTTGGATAGAGATTTTTGGTGATCAAATATTTAGGTGGAAATGTGAATAACCTAGATGATGAGAGACTTTGTTCATGTATATATTTTGAGCATACTTCCACCAAACATTTGCAACGTGGTAATGAAAACCACTAAATTGAAAAATGGGGACTACAACATTTCATTAATTTATTGATGTGCAAATTAAATATATTATGATTATCCTTATTATAGCCAAATGTGCAACAAAGATATCAAATTGGCCACATTAGTTTTTGGAACAATATATGAAAAATGATTATATCAGTTAATAAAAAAAACTTATAACTTGTTTCCAAAAAAAATGAGTTTTTTCTTTTATTGTCACCAATCATTATGGGAACCAGCATATCAATATTTTACTTCTCAATTCAATAGTTAGTTCATCTATTTATAGATTTATGAAATTGCATAAAAAATTTGACACAATATCTTGAAGGTAATTGTTGTGTTATAGTTTTAGTCCTAGTCAAACTAAAATGAACAAGACAAGAACAAATGTAGTTGTAACCATGTGTTGTTTACAAGGTCTTAGACCATCACCTTCATCATGAATTGTAACAACTAACCACCATTACTATCCATAGACTTCATAAGGTTTTGACAATGGATGAAGATTAATGTGATAATCTACAATCTTAAAGCTTTTGCAATTGCATGTATAAGATCATAGCTACAATTTGTAATGCCCCCAAAAACATTCCTTGTAGCAAAGGTCATGCCTTTGTGCACTGACACATAAAGTCTACCAAGTTTTTCTATCACCTTTCTTCCTATATTCAAAGTTATTTAATAAAAAAAACTTGCCCAAGTTGAAAAACAAGTGAAAGCAAACCAAATACATTTGGGTTGTAATACTAACAATGAAACTTTAGGATCCTAATTGGAATTTTCAAAAAAATAAGATAGGTCCTTGTATTAACATTTACACCTTTATAGGTCTTATGTTTACATCGTACTTCAACACAAGTATTATAAAGATTTGGTCATTGTTGCCTTTTGGATTCATAATTTGGTTATTTAAAAATTATGATTTACATGAAGCAATACAATTCAACACACATTTTTTGATTAAAATAATATTAAGGTTTGCACTAAATCAAGCATGAAAAACTAAAGTTTTATCCAATACTAAGTATTAAAGTCATATCTTTTGGTATTTGAAAATGTACTATGGTGACTAAATGCCAATGAATACTAGTTTACAACACTTTCCTTTCTATTACATCTAAGAATGAAGACACTTTGCTAATTGATGCTTTGGTTTGGGTTAACTTTTGTAAGGATGTCAACCCACATTCAATTAATGGGAATATAACATAAAATAAATTGTTGATCGACTTTCTCATATAAAAAATGGTAGCACATCACAATGTGTTTGGATTTATAAAGGAATATTGAATTCTTAGCTAGGGTTATATAGGATTGGTTATCACAAAATGAAATACTTGGGGAGGTGAGTAATAAACATAGCGTAGAAAGTAAGTGACAAGTCCAAAGGAGCTTATTTATTGTAGTGGCTACAACCATGCACCCTACTTCCATTGAAGATAAAACAATAATAAGTTGTTTCTTAAGTATTGTGCCACAAAATTGGCCCAATGATGATTATAAAAAAATAACTAGTTGTTGAATATTAAGAGTTGGGATCACCAACCTAATTAGAATCTCTCCATCTTTCAAATGAATTTGAATTGCATGTGAAGGAAGTAACATATTTGATAGTAGTGGTAAATTGGTATATTGAAGATATTGCATGACATAGTTTACCCATGCCCAATGTTGAAGACTACCATTTGCCATGAATTGGGGCAAATGACTTATTCCAATGAAAGGTCTAAGCATGTGGAAGTGATTAAATATTGCAAACTTCCAATTGCATTGGAATAAGGTATTGTCTCATAGTTTGTTCCTCTTCCAATGTTCGGGGTGTCATTGATTTTGAATAGTTTATACCTACTTCAAGTGGGGTATGAACATGTTTACAATTTGCCATATTAAATGTGGAGAAAATATTAGTGATATATTTGTGTTGAAATAAAACAAGTTCCATGTTTGTGTGATTCAAATTGAACTTGTATACCAAAAAATATTATACTTCATGTTTGTTGATCATGGCAAACTTAGTGGAAAGAGGTATTTGATTTGTTTGCAAATATTGAAGGTCATTTGCAATTAAAGTAAAATCATCTATGTACAACTAAAGAATGTTGTTTTTTTTTTTTTTTGTTAAATTTCATGTAAACATTATGTTAATATTGCATACTTGGGAACCCATGAAAAATTATAACCCAAATGCAATGAATAATTGTTTGGTAAAAAGAAGAAAAATACAAAAGATCGCATGGTATGAAATACATAACAAGAAAAAACCATCCCAAAAAATTACCACCTAATTTGAATTTTTAGAAGGTAAAAGGTAGAAAGGAAAAACACAAAAAATGTGAATCTATCATTTTTTGAATTTCTACCTCCTCACCTATTTTCACTTTGCCCAACAAGGAAACCAAAAAAGTTGCCCCCTAAAAGCTTCCTTTTGAAAAATTTGTTATTTCTCCCATTTCTAGAAAGGTATTTGCCTTTCTTTAAAAATAAAAACCTACATTTACAAAGAAATAATCTTTTACATCAAATATAAGTAAATTATTACCACTTTATTAAACACAATATTCATTTCTTCAAATTCCAAAAACATCACTGATTTCTTCCTCTATTTTTCCAAAATTATGTCTAAATTTGTTTACAAAGAATGGGTAAATGAAAAATGGTTCCAACCTCCCATAAAACTCAACCTCTTCTATAAATATGTTAGCATACCAGGTCACTACACTAGTTTTTAAATTAACGTAAAGATATTTGCCACTAGTTCCATTTTTAAAATGGAGAATATTCAATAATTCATTTACTTTCACCTATTTGTACAAGTTTGAACAATTTAATAAGTAGGAAAATTAGGATATTCATGTCTATGGATTCTAAATTTTTATACTATCCATCAAAATTTTCATAAAGTTTTTGAGAATTCTCTTCATTCAATTTTTTTAATTCTCTAAATTTGACAAGAAGGTAGGGTGCAACCTACCATGTACCAAATTGGTGTAGTGCAATTAGAAGCCACATTATAGCTTGCATTTTTTCCACCACAAAAAACATGCATTGTGAAAAATGTAATGACATTTCATTTTGCGAAACACCCACTTAAAAAATAACAATTTAAGAATTTTGGAAATAAACCTCCTATAATTCAACTTTATTCTTGATAGACAATAAAACCTTCAACCACATGTTATATTGGAACATGGTTAATGCTCATTTCCACATTGGATAAGTTCTTATTCCAATAAAGCCCATGGCCTCAAGTTTTATGTACCGTTGAACATATTTAGGGCCATTTTAAACAAAGCTCCAAGGAGCAGAGTCCAATGAAATCAAACATTTTTATTGGTCAAGAACTTTAAATTGGTCCAAGGCTTTTAGATAAAGGTCTAGGACCAATACAAATCAAATTGTGATTTAATTTACATGGCATCATTTTGGAGGGAAAAGCAATTGGTCTAGACCAAATAAAAAAGCTTAAAGCTCATGGTTTGGTGAACCAAAGTGTAAGCTAGGGTTTAAGGTTATTCATTTTTTTTAATTGTTCTTTTTTACCCTTGTTGTTCAATTTTTTGTGAAAATGGAAGACATGCTATGGATTGAGGATATTGTTGAGAGCACATCAACTCCCCCACTTTTCATCAATTTTAGAGTTGACATGGCTGGTTTTATGAAACCCCACAAGATGATTACTAAAAGGAATGCATTTTCAGCCTTTCCAAGTCTATGAAATGGAGTTGAATTAGAAAATGGATAGAAAGTGAAGAGTTGAAACATCAATTTTCACAAGTGGAAGGGGATTTGAATTTACAAGAGATCCTTGAACCGATTCCCATTTCAAACAAGAGAGCATTGAAAAAAGAAAACAATTGTGGTGAAACATGAAAATGAAAAAGTTGGAAAGAAGTTCCATTGTGTGTAGTAAGAGTCAAATGTTTTATAAAAAGAAAACCATGAAAAAAAGGAAGAAAAAGAGAGAAAAGACCAAAAGTTATCTAATTTTCTCACATGTCAATCACACATTTTTTATATTGAACCTTTGAATTGAACCCCAAGCCTTTAAACACACTCATTGTACCATAGAAAAAAGTGTTTTTAAAAATGTGAACATGGGTCCAATTCGAGGTTCAATTTGGTCCCTGGGCTTTTGGTCCTTGGACCCTTGTCTAAAGTGGCCCTTAGGCTACCTATCTCAGCAGTGGCAATTTAGCCACTAGGACTGCAGTTTTCGTCAGTTTTTTAGATCAGCGACGGCGACTAATTCTGACAAGTTCCCGTGTCGTGTCGTGCCGTGCCGGGAGGGAGGAGGTGGCGGAAAACGCTATTAACTTTAATCCCGTCGGTCTACTTAATGGGAGCTCAACTTAAGTCACTAATCCAGCACAGATCTTGGCCACCGGCACCGGCGAGCAGCTGTATGCACGGCGCCTGCAGCCCGTCAACCACGTCAAGCTGGGGTATTCCCAAGGCAGATTTAACAATATTTTGTTTTAGTGCAGTAGCGGTGGGGTGGGGACGAGCGTCGACCCGGGGGAGGAGGGAGGAGAGGGGGGGGGCGGCGCTGGGGGGATGGGTGTTGGGTACACTACACCCGACGCTTTTGTCAGTAGGTTTCAGATTAGCATCTCTTTGCATCAGATGGGTTTCCAGTTGTGCTCTTTTGGTGGCCGTTTGTCTCTGCTTCATTTGTAATATATATATATATATATATATATATATATATAGATAATGGGGTGGCGTTTTTTGGCTTTTTGTCTAACTTACTTGAATATGGGTGTAGCGTCCTTCTGCCAGACATGAATAGAAGACGACAAACTAGTTTGTGTGTGACTTCAGTAGCTGGCAACGTTTGCATCTACTACTACATTCCACTACTTGGGCCTTCATGACTCGCTGATCAATTTCCTTTCGGAAAACAAAGGAGATTAATGCAGAAATTGAGTGAGATTTGGGAATTGAGAAAACAGAGTTTATTAAAGTTGGATTATATGACGGTTATCAATCCCAAAAAAATATGGTATGTTTGAACTAATTTTTTATTTGGTGGGGGTAAGATGTTGTCAAGATGATGATGTATATACATTTTCCATGGCATGTGTCTTTTGGAGTTTGAAGACAAATACTTCCCACTGAAAATTTGACATCAACCTGGTGCCACATATTACAGCACGGTCAGTTAAAACAATTTAACAACCCCAGAATTGCAACTATTTAGATTTCATTAGAACATAGGAAGGGAAATGAGCAGCGAGCACGATAGTTCTCTTTTTCCCAACAATCAAGCAAAAGAAAGTATATGATAAGACGCAAATTCTGTTAATGCCAATATGGGCAAATACAAAACCAGGGATAACCAAAATTAAAAAAAGAAAGTGATCAGTGCGTTACCGGATCCCCAGCTTTCTATAGTTACCTCGACTGGGCTTCCGGACATGGGTAACCTATATGTAAGCAGCGTTGTGTGTTGATATTCACACCAAATGAGTGTCAAGTCCGAATGACGACCCGTGTAATAGATCGATTTTGATTATAAGGGCCACTGCAGTAGAATTAGATTTAGTGTCTGGATAGATTGAGTGTGATTACCATTTGGGATTCCCTGGCTTGCAGTAGGTACCCTCCCTGTATCGACTGGCTGTACCACACAGTCATGGCAAAACCGGCGACCTTTTCAAATAGAGGATTGGATTAATAAGGGTGTTTACTAACTTCTAATCTAGATTAAGATTAACAACTTTCAGTCAATGTGTGTCTAGCGCTTTGACTTGCAGTTAACCAGTTTCAGGATTGATATTAGATACAGCCGTTTTCTTTCTTTTTTTTCAATTTACTGGTTGAGATAGAATAGTGAGCAAAATTTTGACATTATTTCAAGGAACTCTCAAAACTAAATGTGGCGACAGTTTTAAGAGTTTCTTGAAATAATGTCAACATAAATGTGGTGACACCCTCCCCCAAAAAACAGTTTTCTGCGGGTTTTAGGTGAATGTTTTTTCAAGAAAAAGGAATTTGCGACAGAATGTTCCGTTTTCATAAAACTGTATCACCTTTTGGCGTTTTTCAACAAAAAGAAGAAGAAGAGAGAGACTGATTAGGTACCAGGCAGCAGGAGGTTAGTTGATTTTCTCGGCCAGCATGAACCAGCAGCCACCAGCACACCAGTTGGGAATTCTGTCCACTGGATGGGGTGAGATTTCTCATCCAGTGGTTGAATGTGCGTTGACCTTTGTTGACCTTTTCTTTGGTTTTTTTTCTTTTTCTTTTGCAGGTTGTTTTTTTTCTCAACTTTGAGATCACCTGCCCAGCTACATACTACCTAGCTTCTTGGCCCTACCTACCGACTAAGAACCAACTTTCCCCCCCCCCCCCCCCCCCCCCCCCTCCCCCCCCCCCCCCCCCCCCCCCC
>Ga0116228_10002650_pt1 | contig 15532 bp, 10 predicted proteins | sample S1TSphfallax_2_FD_89694 | JGI IMG/M metagenome (GOLD analysis project Ga0116228, IMG submission 89694) | Host-associated microbial communities from peat moss isolated from Minnesota, USA - S1T2_Fc - Sphagnum fallax MG | ecosystem: Host-associated > Plants > Peat moss > Unclassified | place...
GGCCTGCTTGAGGTCGGCGTAGCGGTGCTTCACGTCCTCGCCGAGGAGCGTGGTGGTCCACTCCGCCTTGCGGAAGTTCTCGATCGCGTCATAGATGTTGTCGGGAAGGTAGCGGCTGGCTTGGCGCAGGTTCTCGACCTCGGCGATCTTGCCGTGCAAGCCCGTCTTGAACACCGCGAGCATCACCATGTACGGGTTCGCGTCGGGGGCGACCGAGCGGACTTCAACGCGCGCGCTGCGCTCGTTGCCGAAGGGGACGCGAATCATCGATCCGCGGTCGATGGCCGAGGCCTTGATCTGATTGGGCGCTTCGAAATGCGGGTCGAGACGGCGATAGGCGTTGACGCTGGCGTTGAGCATCAGGCAGATATCGTTGCCGTGGGTGAGGATGCGGTCGATGAAGCTCCAACCCAGGTCGCTTAGCCGTTCTTCGCCCGCCGCGTCCCAGAAGAGGTTCTTGCCGTCTTTGGAGATCGAGACGTTCGTGTGCATGCCGTTGCCGTTCACGCCGACGACCGGTTTCGGCAAGAAGCTCGCCGTGAGGCCGAGGTGCGTGGCAACTTGGCGGCAGATCAGCTTGTAGAGCTGGATCGTGTCGGCGGCCGCGACGACTTCGCCGTACATGTAATTGATTTCAAATTGCGACGGCGCGACTTCGGGGTGGTCCTTCTCGTTCTGGAATCCCATCGCGCGCTGAACTTCGGCGACGGTGTCGATGAAGAGGCGCAGCGGGTCGCCGGGCAGCGAGTGGTAGTAGCCGCCGGTGTTGACGTACTCGAATTTACCGGTTTCGTGATAGTGGCGCTCGGCGTCGAGTCCCTGGAAAACGAACCCTTCGATTTCGTTGGCGGCCGCCAGCGTGTAGCCGTGGCTGGCGAACACTTCGTTCGAGAGGGTCTTGAGGCTGCCGCGGATGTCGGCCTTGTACGGCGTGCCGTCGCGGCCCAGAACGTCGCCGAAAACCAGCACCTTGCCCGGGCCAAAAATGTCTGCCGGCGCCCAGTAGAACGCGCTCCAGTCGATCGAGAGCCGGAGGTCGCTTTCTTTCTGCGCGCTGAAACCGCGAATCGACGAGCCGTCGAAGGTGAGGTTGTCGTACGACTTCAGCAAGAACTTCTTGTCGTAGTCCAGCATGTGCAGCCGGCCTTCGAGATCGCTGAAGAGCAAGGTCACCGCTTTGATGCTCGGGGTATCGGTCAGGTACTTGAGCCGCTCTTCCTGAATTTTGTCAAGCGGTACGCGATTCTGGCGCTGCTCTTTCGCGGCGAGGTTGAGCTCTTCGAGCTCGCCGTAGGGAAGCATGAGAAAGTCGCGCAGTTCATAAGGCATCGGTGTTTCTTTACTCCTTGAGTGCCGTTCGGAAGTCCCGTCGTTCGGCACGAGTAGCGCCGGGTCTGCGCACTTAACCCCGAAAAGGCTACCGTCCGTTAGCCAGTAGTCGAAAGGTTGACTGCCCTCCGAGCGCGTTTTGGCCGGTCGCTCGCCGGGCGGAGTAGGGTTTCCCCCCATTGTTCCGGCCGGCTCTGCGTGTCACGCTGGGCGGGCAATGTTCCACCAGCGGCTCGGACTACCGGCGCGACCGGTCGTGGCCGGCGCGATCGAAGCGATCGTGGCGGAGCGGCTGCTGCGACTGGATGCTCGCTCGCGCCTGGTGGTTGAGATCGCGGCCCTGCTCGTGCGTGACCTTGACCCCGCCATGCTCGCGGCCGCGCTCCGTTGGGACCAGTGGACCGTCGCCGCCGCGCTCGAACGCGGCCAGGCCGACAACTTGCTGATCGCCGGGCCGGGAGTTGCCGTTCCGCGCTTCGCGCATGCGCTGATTCGCGGGGCGGTCCGGGTGCAGATCGGCGTCGAGCGCCGGCGCGCCCTGCATGCGCGGTTGGCGTGGGCGCTGGAACGCCGGCCGGACGCGGCCGCGCGGCCGGACGAGCTCGCGCATTATTGGTGGGAAGCCGGAGTCGCGGCGCGCAGCCGCGTGTACGACGAACGCGCGGGCGATGCCGCGCTGACCGTCAACGCGGCGGACGCCGCGGCCGCGCACTACCTTCGCGCGCAAGCTGCCAGCGAGCCGGGCAGCCCAGGCGAGCGGCGCCTCGCGACCAAGCTCACTAATCTGGCAACGCTCGAAGGTGAGGTTCGGAGCAACTCGTAGATAGGACAGCGTGATCGTGCCACCGGTCGCCAGCCGTGCGTTCATCGGCCGCCGAGACGAGCAGGATGCGCTTAAGGAGCGTCGCCGGGCAAGTTCGGGAGGTCACGGCTCGGTCGTGCTCTTGGGTGGCGAGGCGGGCATCGGAAAATCGCGGCTGCTGAGCGAATTTCTGCGCTCGCTCGCCGGCGGACGCGGGCCGCTGGTCGTCTGCGGCGAGTGTCTCGAACACGCGCCTCGACCGCTCGGACCGTTGCGCAGCATCGTTAGCGCGCTGGTCGCGGCTTCGCCGTGGCTAGCCCAAAGCGCGCCGCCGTTCGTGCTGCGCGCGGTCGCGCAGGTCGTCCCGCACGCGCTGCCGGCGTCCGACTCGTTCGCGAACGCGCCGCGCTTGGGCAAAGGCGACCTCTTCGACGCGCTGGTGTCGCTTCTCGGGCTCGTGTCCAACAAACGCGCCCTCGTCGTCACGGTCGAAGACATCCACTGGGCGGATCCCGCGACGTTGGATTTTCTGCGTCACTTGGCGCCACGCGTCGCGAACTTGCGCCTCATGGTGGTCGCGTCGTTTCGCGACGACGCGGTCGCGCCCGATTCTCCCCTCGGCGCGGCGCTCGCGCGCTTGCAACGCGAGAACACGGTGCATCAAATCGCGCTGGAACCGCTGCCGCCCGATGACGTCCGCCGGCTGCTGGAATCGGCGCTCGAAGACCGCGAACGTCCGCGCGATGCGGTCTTGCGCGAGATCGAGCGCATGTGCGAAGGCAATCCGTTCTTCGCCGAGGAGTTGCTAAAGCGTTCGCTCGAGCGTGAGGATGCCGAACTCGCCCTGCCGATTTCGATCCGCGTCGCGATCGCGACCCGGCTGGCAGAATTGACCTCCGACGAACAGGCCGTGCTCCAACACGCGGCCGTGCTCGGCTACCGCTTCGATCCGACGACCCTGGCGCTGATCGCGGGCTGCGACGTCGCCGCCGTGATGCCGATCCTCACCCGAGCGCGCGATCTCAACCTGATCGTCGAGGAATCGCGCGCGCGGATCACGTTCCGCTTCCGCCACGCGCTGATGCGCCAAACTCTGTACGAAAGCATGTTGACGTTGGCGGCGCGACCGCTCCACGAACGCATCGCGCGAACCCTCGAAGCGCTGCCGGATGCGGGCGACCGGCTGGACGAACTCGCCTATCACTGGTGGGAGGCGCGCGATCGCGCCAAGGCGCTTGAGTATTGCGATCGTGCCGGGGATGCGGCCTTCGCCGTCAACGCGTTTTCCGAAGCCGTGACGTACTACGAGCGCGCGCTCGAGTTCAGCCGGCACGACGAAGATCGCCGTTCGCACCTCTTGCGCAAACTCGCGTTTTCGTTCAATGCCGGCGGGTTGGCCGAACGCGCGTTGCCGGCGTTGCAGGAAGCGATCGATATCCGGATCGCCCTCGGCGACCTCGAACTGGCCGCCCGGATGGTCGTTTCGGCGGCGGGACAGCTCAACAACGCGGGCGACATGCAGCGGGCGATCGATTGGATCGAGCGTTTCGCCGCGCACTACGAGCCGCGCTTATCGCAGTTCGCGCTCGACGAGCTGCGGTCGACGCAAGCCTTCATCGTGAGTAACATGGCCGACGCCGCGCGCTTGAGCGCGTTCCTGGAACTCGTGCGTGATCCCGCGAGCCTCAAAGCGACGGGCCGCATGCACTATTGGGGCGCGCGTGCATACATGCACGCGATTTTGGAGCGGCGGGATGCGCTTCTCGAAGACGTCGGGTTGCTGTTAGCGGATATTCCGTCGGACTTGCCCGTGGCCGATATCGCGAGCCTAATCCACGCGGGCCGCACGCTGATGCTCGCCGGCTTGCCGGAGCGCGCCGACGAAGCGCTGCTGCGCACGCTGGAGATCTCCAAACGCTTGGGCTTTACCGGAATGTACGGCTGCGCGCAGGCGATCCGGGGCGCGAACTCGTTCTTGGCGGGCCGCTTGGAGGAGGCGCGCGCGTGCCTGCGCGCCGCGCTGAAGCACGACGACCTGGCCGTTACCAAATATTCGCTCGAAGTCTGGGGCCCGCTGATCGGCACCGCGCTCGATGACCGGGAACTGGTCGAACGATGTCTCGCCAGCGGAATCGCGTCCCAACTGCGGGAGCGAAAGAACGACAACTCGCTCGGCGTCGCGCTCGCGACCGCGGCGCTGGTGCCGGCCGCGGCGGGCCGGCTCGATGAGGCCCGCGCGCTGATGACGGAGGCCGCGGATTTTATCGAGGTCGCGTTCTCCGCGACGCCCGTCCTCCCGTACGTGGCACGCTTCGTCGACGGCTCGCGCTTGGAGAAGCTGATGCGGATCACCGAGACCGCGGACGAGCAGCGCCTCGTCGTCGCGTCTGCCGGCGCGCACGTTCGCGCGATCGCGGCCGATCGCGGCGGCGACGCGGCGGCCGCGACGAAGTGGGGTCTACAAGCGGCGCGTCTTTATCGCGAGATCGGCTGGCCGCTGTTGGAGGCGCAGGCGCTCGAGGTGGCGGGGCGGCATGCCGAGGCCCTCGCGCTCTACCGGCGAGCCGGCAGCCTCGAAGGCGTGCGCCGGGTCGAGTTGCGCGCGCGCTCCGGCGCCGCTGCGGGCGCCGCGGCGCGGACGCGACCGGCGGCCGATGGGCTCTCCGAGCGCGAGCGCGAAGTCGCCGCGCTCGTCGCCCGCGGGCTGACGAACCGCGCGGTCGCGGAACTCTTATTCGTCGGTGAGAAGACCGTCGAGAAACACGTCAGCTCGATCTACCACAAGCTCGGATTCACGACGCGCGCGCGCCTGGCCGGTTACGTGGCGGCCCAGCAATCCCCCGACGACGCCGCCGCCTCGTAACCGGTGACGCGTCCGCTGCGCGCGTCAGTTGACGACGTTGACGTCGAAAGTCATCGTCTCGTTGTAGACATCTGAGATGGTCATCGGGAACGTCGCCGTCCCGCCTTTGTAGCCCGCGACCAGGCTGAACTTGAAGTTCGCCGTGGGCCCGGTCGCCTTGAGCGGAGCGACGGTGATGTATTGCGTGTACGGGTTGGTGATCGCGATCGAATTGTTGTAGCCGTTGGATTCGGTCACGCTGACGTTAACGGTTTGCGGGTTGGAAATGCTGAGCGTCACGGCGTTGGGCTTCAGCGTTATCGTGTAGCCGAGGATCGCGACGTTGACGGTCGCTTGATGTGAGTTGGCGAAATCGTAAACCGTGACGGCGCACTGGTTCATCGACGGGAACCCGCCGGGCGCGGCGCCCTCAAACGTGAAGGTGAACGTCGCCTGCGGCCCGAGGCCGACCGGCGGCACGACCAGGACGTAATCGGGATTGCACGCCGGGACCTCGGTCAAGAGTCCCGTATAATTCGGCTCGCTCGCCGTGACGTTCACCGTCGTCTTTGACGGCGAGAGAATGACGTTCGCGGGGCTGACCGTCAGCTGACCCGGCGACGCGCTCGGTTTCGGCGTCGGCTTCTGAGTTGGGGTCGCGGTCGGCTTTGGCGATGGTGTTGGTGATGGTGTGGGCGTGGGCTTGGGGGTCGGCTTCGCCGTCGGCTTGGCGGTCGGCTTCGCAGTCGGCTTGGCCGTTGGCTTCGCGGTCGGTGTGGCGGTGGGCTTCGCGGTCGGCTTGGCCGTGGGCTTCGCAGTCGGTTTCGCGGTGGGTTTCGCGGTGGGCTTGCCCGTCGGAGTGGGTGATGGCGTGGGGGCTTCGACGAAGACGTCGACGACGGTGCCGTGCTTGCCGCTGTCTTCGACGACCAGCTTCGTGCTGCCGAACTTGACCGCCGTGACTTCGAACGTCGACTTCGCCTGGGCGGGCGCGATGGCGGCGATCGCCGGATCCTCGCTCTTGGACGAGAAGAGTCCGTCGTAGCCCGTCTCGGAGACGTGCAAGTCCGCCTTTTGCTTTACGTTCGTGAAGTGGAACGCTGCGGGCGACACCTTCGGGTGGATGGCGTCCGTCGCGACCGGGAGCGGAGTGAACCGGGGCGGCGCATTGAGCTCCGGTGCTCGTAACTGCTGCGCGGGGATGGCCTGGGGGATCGGAGCTGCGGGCGAACCATGCGTGCCGCCGCAGGCGGTGCCCGCGCCCGCCAAGAGCGCGAACGCCGCCCAGCGGCGGATCGTATCCAATCCCGGCGCTTGCTTCATGCGCACAGCATACCGGGGGTGCCGTCTCGAAAGCGTCTACAATGCAAGGCAAAGCGACGATCCGCCGCCACCCGATCCATTTGATGCTGATTTCGTTTCCGATCGGGCTCTGGACCGGCGCTTTCGCGACGGACATCGGCGGCGAACTCACGCGGGACCCCTTCTGGTTCCACATGAGCGTCGTCTTGCTGGGCATGGGGAACGCGACGGGGATCGCGGCCTCGATCTGCGGGCTGGTCGACTACCTGACCGCGCCGATGGACCGGCCCGCCCGGCGGGTCGCGACCGCCCATCTCGTTTGGAGCACGGTTGCCTTGGTGGCCTTCGTAGCCGCGTTCACGGTTCGGCTGGGCAACTACGGTTCGCCGCTGGGAATCGCGCTGACGGCGGCCGGCACGATCGCGTTCGGGGCCGGCGGCTACCTCGGCAGCGCCCTCGTTATCAGCCATCGGGTCGGCCTCCCCGAATAGCGTCCCCCGTCAGCCTGAGCCTGTCTCCCTTCAACGAGCTTAGGGTGACGTGTTCAGTCCCGTCACCCTGAGCCTGTCGAAGGGCTGGTCGAAGGCTGTTGCCCCCGGACGGCTTTTGCGATACCATAGGTTGGTTGTCCCGAGCCTACCGGCCCGGGACCGCGATCCGAGCCCCGCTCGGTCGTGGCGCTCGCGCGTCACGTGTGTAGGGTTGCCCGCCGCTTGCTGCGTCGCGCAACCGTTTCCACCTACATTCGAAAGAAGGACCCATGGCCAGCAGTACGTCGAAAAAGCGGAACGCCGCCAAAAAAGAGCGTCGTCCCAAGCGCAAAGTCTGTAATTTCTGCGTGGACAAGATCGCGGACATCAACTATAAAGATGTGACGCGCCTGCGCAAGTACATTTCGGAGCGCGGCAAGATCCTTCCGCGCCGCATTAGCGGCAACTGTGCGAAACATCAACGCCTCTTGACGGTCGCCGTCAAACGTGCCCGCGTCATCGCTTTTCTTCCCTTCGTCTCCGAGTAACGCCGCATGAAGATCATCTTGTTGAGCGACGTGAAGTCGCTCGGTACGACCGGAACCGTCCTCGAAGTCGCCGACGGGTACGCGCGCAACTACCTGCTTCCGCGCGCGCTTGCTGCCGAAGCGTCGAAGGGCTCGCTCGCGCTCTTGGAACAACAGCGCCGCGCCAAAGCGCGCCGCGATGCCGAAGCAGTCGCGAACGCCGAAGCGCTGGGCAAACAACTCGAGGACCTCCAGTTGACGGTTCCCGTCAAAGCGGGCGGCAACGGCCGGCTCTTTGGTTCCGTCACCAACGGCAATGTCGCCGAGGCGATCCAAGCGTCGCTCGGCATCGACGTCGACCGTCATAAAATCGACGTGCCCGAGAACATCAAGTCGCTGGGCACCTACCCGATCGAAATCCGGCTCGCGAAAAATATCATCGCGAAAACCACGGTCAAAGTCATCGCAGCGACGAACTAGCCGGTTCCTATGGCGCAAGGCGCGGATCCGGCTTATGTAGCCCGTTTTCGCCGCAAGTACGGCGGAGACGACGGCGTGCGCCGTTACGTGGCCGCGCTCTACGACGTGCTTGCTAGCACGATCGGCACGGACAAAGTGGTGTTGCGGGCCGGTAAGCTCAACGCGCTCAAACTGATGCGCTCTAGCCAGCTACCCGAGCGCATCTTGGCGTTGCAGCGCTTGGTCTTCGAGGATCCGACGCTCGAACGTCTGCCGCAAGCCGGCAAGTACGCCGACGTGATCGCCGAAATCGAGGATGGTTTGGCCGACCTTGTCGCGCAGCGCACGGTCGAAGACAAGATCGAAGTCAAGGTCAATCTCAAGATGGCCGAGCGCCATCACGAGTACCTCAAGGATTTGCGGCTCGAAGCGCTGCGCGAAGACGGCGGACCAGAGACGCCGGCCACGCAACGCAAACTCGAGGAGTTGGTCGCGCTCGACGCCCGCCGCCTCTCGGCCTCGGCGCTGCACCTCTTGCGCCCCGCGCAACTTGCCGACGTCGTTGGGCAGGAGTCGGCCATCCGCTCGCTGCTCGCGAAGATCTCGTCGCCGTTTCCGCAGCACGTGATCCTCTACGGACCGCCGGGCGTCGGCAAGACGACGGTCGCGCGGCTCGCCCTCGAGGTTGCCAAGGTGCGCAGCTACACGCCCTTTGCGGCTGACGCACCGTTCGTGGAAGCCAGCGGCGCCACGTTGCGCTGGGATCCGCGCGAAACGACCAACCCGCTGCTGGGCAGCGTTCACGATCCGATCTATCAGGGCAGCCGGCGCGAGTTCGCCGAGAGCGGCATTCCCGAACCCAAGCTGGGATTAGTCACGAAGGCGCACGCGGGTGTGCTCTTCATCGACGAACTCGGCGAGATGGACCCGATCCTGCAGACAAAGCTCTTGAAGGTGCTCGAAGACAAGCGCTTCACGTTCGAATCCTCGTATTACGATCCGAGCGATCCGAGCATCCCCGCCTACGTGAAGAAGCTCTTCGACGACGGCGCGCCCGCCGATTTCGTGCTGATCGGGGCGACCACGCGCGATCCGAGCGAAATCGATCCGGCAATCCGGTCACGCTGCGCCGAAGTCTACTTCGAACCGCTGACCGAGCCGCAGATTCGAGCGATCGTCACCGGTGCCGCCAAGCGTTTGGGCGTGAAGCTCGCGCGCGCCGTCCCGGACGTGATCGCCTCGTACACGATCGAAGGCCGCAAGGCCGTGCAGATCCTCGCCGACGCCCACGGTCACGCGCTCTTCCGTGCGACCGCCGTCGAAGCGGTACGTGCACGCGCGGTCGAGACGGCGAGCGCGCGAGCGATGGTGACGATCGTCGAGGAAGACGTTACGACCGTCGTGCAGACGGGCCGCCTCGTGCAACACACGCCCGTGCGCGCGCGCCGCGGCAAGGACGTCGGCAAGACGCTGGGCTTGGGCGTGTCCCACCACGTAGGCAGTCTGATCGAAATCGAAGCGGTCGCGTTCGCCGCGCCGGAAAAGCGCAAGGGCGGCGTGCGTTTCAACGACACCGCGGGCTCGATGGCCAAAGATAGCGTCTTCAACGCGACGTCCGTGATCCGATCGCTCGCGGGCGTCGACCCGCTCGACTACGATTTGCACGTTAACGTCGTCGGCGGCGGCAACATCGACGGGCCTTCGGCCGGCCTGGCCGTGTTCTTGGCGCTCTACTCCGCGATTACGAAGACCGGCCTGCCGCGCGACGTGGCGATGACGGGCGAACTCTCGATCGCGGGGCACGTGCGCGGCGTCGGCGGGATCGTCGAAAAGCTGCACGCCGCGCGCCAAGCCGGGATGCGTCTCGTCCTCGTGCCCAAGGAGAACGAACGCGACGTCGACCGGTCGATCGGCGGCATTGAGATCGCGTACGTCGCGAAGGTCGACGACGCACTGCGGGCGCTAGGCATCGAGCGCGTGGCGCGCCGTTGACGACGACTACCGCGAGCGGCGTCGGCGGCGTCGACCGCATCCCGCCCAACAACCTCGAAGCCGAGATGGCCGTGCTCGGGTCGCTGCTGGTCGACCGCGAGATGATGCCGCCGGTCATCGAGATCTTGGAATCGGCCGACTTCTACGCGCACGTCCACGAGACGATCTTCATGGCGCTCGTGCAACTCTACGAGCGCGGCGAACCGCTGGACAAGATCACGCTCGCCGAGGAACTTCGCCAGCGCGGCCTGCTCGATAAAGTCGGCGGCTTGCCCTATCTGACGTCGCTGATGGACATGGTTCCGACCGCGGCATCGGCCGAGTACTACGCGCAGATCGTGCGCGAGAAGGCGGCGCTGCGCGGCCTCATTCACGCGGGCACCCAGATCACGCGCATCGGCTTCGAGAACGAAGAAGACGTCGAAGGCGCGCTCGACCGTAGCGAACAGATCGTGTACGAAGTCGGCCGGCGCCAGAAGCACGGCGAGTTCTTCCCGATCTACAAGCTGCTCAAAGGGACCTTCGAGCAGATCGACCGGCTCTACCACAGCCGCGGCGACCGCACCGGCCTCACGTCCGGTTTTCGCGACATCGACGAGTACACGGCCGGCTTCCAGCCCGGCAACTTCGTGATCCTGGCGGCGCGGCCCGCGATGGGCAAGACGTCGATGGCGCTCACGATGGCCGCCGCGGCGGCCAAAGAAGAGCAGAAACCGATCGCGATCTTCTCGCTCGAGATGACCAACGAAGAGCTGGTCACGCGCCTGCTCTGCGCCGAGGCCCGCATCAATTCGCAGAACTTGCGACGCGGGAACATCCGCGATCCCGAGTGGGAGAAGATCTCGAGCGGGATGAGCGCGCTCTCGCAATTGCCGATCTTCATCGACGATTCGGGTTCGGTGACGGTTACCGAGATCCGCAGCCGCTGCCGCCGCCTGCAATCCGGCGACGGTCTGGCCGCCGTTTTCATCGATTACCTGCAACTCGTGCGCCCCTCGACGACCACGCGTTCGCAGAACCGCAACGACGAGCTCTCCGAGATCTGCCGCACGCTCAAAGCCACCGCCAAAGACCTGCAGATTCCGATCATCGCGCTCGCCCAACTTAACCGCGGCGTCGAATCCCGCAACGACAAACGCCCAATGCTATCCGACCTTCGGGACTGTCTTGCAGGCGACGCACTGGTGATGAACGCCGACACCGGCGAGCGCGTCCCGATGCAGCGAATCGTCGAGCGGAGTCTGCGCTTCAACGTTTGGGCGCTCGACGACCCCCTAAGACTGGTGCGCCGGCCGATCGTCGACGCCTGGGCGGTGGCCAAAAAACCGATCTACCGGCTGACGACCAAGAGCGGCCGGACCATCCGATGCACCGGCGGCCATCGCTTCAGAACAGTCTCCGGCTGGAAGACCCTGGATGAACTCTCAGTTGGAGATGCTCTGGCCGTGCCGCGCAAGTACGACCCGCCGGCCAAGGCGGGATCCAAAATCTCCGCGGGCCCCGCGTTGATCGGCCGGATTCGCGGCGACGGCCATCTGAGCGGCTCGACTTCCGAGACGGTATGGTCGCTCGAAGATGCGCATAGAATCAGGGATCTTGCCCGAGCCGAATTCGGCCTCGATCGGGGACGTGAAGCGGTGAAGTCTATCGCCACGTGCGCGATTCTCGCCGATCGCCTTGGGGCGGCCGATCTGGAATCGTTGGCATATTCAGACGTGCTTTGGGATTCGGTATCCTCGATCGATCCAGACGGTCTCGAGATGACGTACGACATCACGGTCGCCCAGCTTCACAATTTCTGCGTCGACGACATCGTAACGCATAACTCCGGCGCAATCGAACAGGAAGCGGATATGGTCACGTTCTTGTATCGCGATGCTTACTATAATCCGGAAAGCGCGCCGGAGCCCGATCTTACCGAGTTCATCATCGCCAAGAGCCGCAACGGACCGACCGGCATGGTCAAGCTGCGCTTCCTCAAGGAGCACACGCTGTTCGTCCCCTACGGCGACAGCGCCCATTTCGCCGGACCCTGACTCAGAACGAGCGCGTAACGAAAGACGCGTTGTTTGCGGCGCCGACCCCAGCACGCGAATCAGCGCGGCGGCCGCGGCAACAGCGACCTGAGTTTGGTTCAGACTTCCAGTCCAGACGTGGCCGCATGCTCCGGCGCGGAGCGCGCGCCGTCGGCGATGCGCGCGGTTAGCGCTTCCTCACCGAGCGTGTCGCGCAGCCGAGCCAGCAACCGTTCGAAACTTTCGCGCTCGCCCGCCTCGCGCGTGGCCGACAGCGCGGTGCGGCGCGCGTCGGCGAAGCCGGCCAAGCGCGCCGCACGTTCTGCATCGCCGGCCGCGCAGGCGACGTGGGCGAGGCTCTCGAGCGCCGCGGCGACCAAGAACGACTGCGGGTCGGAGGCCAAGAGTTCCAGCGCTTCTCGCGCATAATTCCGTGCGTCGGCGAAGCGCTCGGCGCGGGCGTTGTAGCCTGCCAGATTGCAGCACAGGAGCACGACGTTTTCGCGATCGTTCACGCGCCGGGAAACCGCCAGGGCGCGGCTGCCGAGCTCGATCGCGCGCGCCGGGTTGCCGTCGTGGAATTCGAGCTCAGCGAGATTCGTGAGGGCGATGGCCTGCGGCCCCGCGAGCTCTTCGCTGATGTCGGCGCGCTCGAGCAGTTCGAGCACCTCGGCGAAGGTCTGGCGGGCTTGTGCGATCTGGCCCCGCAAATAACGGACGGTCGCCAGTTGGGTCAGCACGGTCGCGGTCGCGCGCGCGAGGCCGATTCGCCGGTCGATCTCCAGCGCCTCTTCGAGTGCGGCTTGCGCCTCGGGCAACCGGCCGGCGGTCCACAGCGCGTCGCCGAGTTTCATCAACGCGGTCGCGAGCCGCCGTTCGTCGCGGAGCGCGCGATAGGCGGCGACGGCCGGTTGCGCGGCGGCCAGCTGTTCGCGGCGCGGCAGCAGAAACGCCTTGCCTACCAGGAGCGCCGCCGCGAGTTCGGGCGCGCGCTGCGCGTCGGTGACCGCCAGGCCGCGCTCGATCCAGCCCAGCCCCTCGGACGGTTGTACTTGAAACTGCCAAAAACGCCATAAGGCCGCCGCCAATTCAGCGCCGACCATCGGGTCGCGTTCGGCGAGCGAGCTCCAAGCGAAGGCCGCCCGGAAGTTATCGAGTTCGGGTTCGACTCGCCCCAAGCTCGCCGACTCGGGTTCGCTGCCCCAGTTTTCCGACGCCTCGCGCGCGAACTCGGTGAAGTAGCGCGCGTGGCGTCGCGCGAGCGACTCGCGCTCGCCCGCGGCGTCGAGCTGGTCGAGGCCGTACGCGCGGATCGTTTCCAACATCCGGTAACGCTTATCGTCTTCACCGGCTTCGACGACGATCAGCGATTTATCGGCGAGCGAAACGAGCGCTTCCAGCGCGTCGAGTTCGCTCTCGCGTCCCTCGAAACACACGGCGGCAGCTGCGTCGAGCGTCCAGCCGCCGGCGAAGATCGAGAGCGCGCGAAACGCGCGACGCTCGGCGTCGCCCAGCAGGTCGTAGCTCCAGTCGATCAACGCACGCATCGTCTGCTGCCGCGGCGTGGCGATCCGGTTGCCGCCGGTCAGCAACCGGAAACGGTCGTCCAGCCTCTCCGCGAGCCGTTCGACGCCGAGAACGCTGGTGCGCATCGCGGCGAGTTCAATCGCCAGCGGAAGGCCGTCGAGACGGCGGCAGATCTCTTCCACGACCGCTAGGTTGGCGGCGCCGAGCCGAAACGAGCCGTCGACAGAGGCCGCCCGTTCGGCGAAGAGGTCGACGGCCGGCGCGAGCTCGAGCGCGGGCAATCGGTAGATGCGCTCGCCGGTGATGTTGAGCGCTTCCCGGCTGGTCGCGAGGATCGAAAGACGCGGACAATACGTTAAGAGGTGTCCGGTCACGCGCGCCGCTTCGGAGACCACGTGTTCGCAGTTATCGATGACTAAGAGCGTGCGGGCGTCCTTGAGGGCGTTCGTGACGCTCGCCAGCAGCTCGCCGCGCCCTTCGTGCACGCCGAGCGTGGCAGCCACGCGCGACACGACGTACTCGGGCGAAGTCAACGGCGAGAGGTCGACGAACGCGACGCGTGACGCGCCGCCGGCGCGCGCGCGTTCGCCGATCTCCAGCGCGATGCGGGTTTTGCCGACGCCCCCGGTCCCGAGCACCGTCACCAAGCGCGCTCCCGCCAGCAGCTCCTGGATCTCGGCCATGCTCTCCGCGCGGCCGACCAGGCTCGTGAGTGCGCTAGGAAACAACGGCGCTTCGGCCGTCGCTACCGCGCCCGCCCGCGGGGGGCGCCGGGCCGCGGTCTCGAGCGCCGCGCGCTCCGCGGCGTCGAGGGCGAGGGCTTCGGCTAAGAGCCGGACGGTCTCGCGGTAAGGGGTTTTCCGGAAGCCGCGCTCGAGCGCGCTGACGGCCTTAGCGCTGATCCGCGCGCGCTCCGCGAGCTCTTCCTGAGAGAAGCCCGCGCCGCTTCGGAATTTCCGCAGGAGCGTTCCAAAATCAGCCGCGGTCTGGGTCATGGGATACCATTACCGAAGAGCGCCGTAAAGCCCCGGCGTTGAGGTCGGGGGATATGCGGCGCCGAGACGCTGTATCGGCAAACTGTACCAGGTAGTGTGCCTGTCGGCTCCGCCCTCACCCTGAGAAAATCGCTCCATCAAAGCAACGGCACTCACCGAACTGAAGGAGCGAATGAAAATGTTCTCACCCAACGCAAAGCCCGCCAAGCTCATCCTCGCCGTTACCGCTCTGCTCGCCTTCGCCCAGCCGACCGTCGCGTCGGCGGCAACCTGCGAGACCTTGATGTCCAACCTCAACACCTGGTTCACGACTCAGCCGCAGGGCAAGGGCACCTACGAAGTCCTGACCCGCGTCACGGGGTTGCGCTCGGACGGCCGGTACGCGGAGTACGCCGAGGGCGGCAACGAAAGTACCTCGACCGCGTACGCCGGCATCCTGACGTACCATCCGAGCGCCAAGGCCAGTCCCATCGGGTTATTCAACCCGGCGTACGTACAGGATCCCGCTGAGCCGGCGGGCACGCCGCGCGGCCTGACGGCGTATTTCAGCGATCGGCGCTACTCGAATCCCTGCCCGACCTTGTGCTTGATCAACCCGTCCTTTCCGTTCAGCGCCGTCAATACCGACCGCCAAGGCGTGTACGTGCAGCTGCAGGACAGCTTCAATATCGCGACGCGCACGACGATCCCGGCCGGCGCCGTGACCTTCACGCTCTACTCGTGGGGAAACGCGCAATACTCGATGGTCAACAACGAGTGCACGGTAAACGGTGACGGCAAGGGCGGCCTGGTGTATGGCTTCCTGTCGACCGGCAGCGGCGACACGGAATTGATCGCGCTGAGCCTGAACGAATCGTACACTCCGCCCCCGCCACCCATCAAAGTCAAGCCTCGCGGCACTTCGCCCGCTTTCAGCGCTACGCACACCCTCTGATCACCGCTCGGCCCGTCCGCTCGCAGATCGCGACCGGACGGGCCGGGTTCTCAAAAGGAAATAATCATGGTGAAGAAATCGGTCGTGTTCGCAGCCGTCGCGTTAGGCTGCGTCGTCGCTTCGGGCATGTTTGCTTCCCGGGGCGACGCGAATGCGAGCCCCTATTTCCGTCGCCCGTTGACGTTCCAGGTGGGGCGCGGGGACGTGGTCGTCTGCCCGAGCCCGACGCCCGGCCCCAAGGTCGAGAGCGCGGCGCCCCGGGGCAGCAGCGGCAAGATCGCGTCGGTCACGGGCACGAGAGAGTATCTCGCTACCGTTAATTGCTCGACCGGTCGCAC
>Ga0116228_10002651_pt1 | contig 15525 bp, 19 predicted proteins | sample S1TSphfallax_2_FD_89694 | JGI IMG/M metagenome (GOLD analysis project Ga0116228, IMG submission 89694) | Host-associated microbial communities from peat moss isolated from Minnesota, USA - S1T2_Fc - Sphagnum fallax MG | ecosystem: Host-associated > Plants > Peat moss > Unclassified | place...
GACGATCACCTCCTATTACTGGCTAACGGGAAAGATGCTCTCGATCCAACTCAGTTTCACAGCCGATGGGACGGGAACGAACGGATCGGGCACGTATCTCTTTAACCTCCCTGCCGGATACACGATCAACACAACGGTCTGCCCGAGCATCATCGGCTCCCCATTAGGCGGTTTTGGTCCCTGCTTCCTTTGGCTTAATGGAGGCAACTATGGGATCGGCAACGCGTTTAACTACAATGGGACCCTCTATTACATCATCCTTTACGCCACCAGTACCACAGCCCCTAATGCCTACTCCTCAGTCTGGTATGCAATGGGAAGCGCCTATAATTTGACAGCTAACCTCAACATCCCGATCAATTAACCTCAAGAGAGCCATGTCTATTCAAAATAATATCAACGCACCCAACCCCCTGATCTGGACCTCGTTCACAACGACGATATCGGCACAAACCACCGCGCCGACGCTAGGGACAGGCGGATCGATCACCTCCTACTACCTCCAGCATGGCAAGCGCCTGTTCATCAGCCTCAACGTGAGCAACCCCGCTGTGGGATCCTCTGGCGATGGGATCTACTCGTTAAACCTCCCCCCGGGCTACACCATCGATAGCACAGCAGCCCCGGTGGGTTCTGGCTACGCGTTCGCAAGCTGCTTAGGACCTGTCTATGTCGTGGCTAACCGGCACGGGGTGGGAAGCTCCTTTCCCTTAGGAACCACCTCCTATTACCTCTACTTATATAACAGCGCTCCCTACAGTGGAGGCCCTTTTGTTCTCTCCTACTACTGGGCCTCCTCCTGGTACAGCGCCGGGCAGACCTTTGTGATCTCTGCCAATCTTTCCATCCCCATCCTTTAAGGAGCTCTCATGTCGACCCTCTACCAAAACATCGTTGAAGCCCCCAATCCGAGCCTGTGGACCGCCTACACCCCAACCATTGTCACTAATACGACCAACGCGATCCCAGGGGCAGGCTCCACCTTTAACTGCTATTACTTACAAAGCGGGAAAACCCTCTACATCAACATGACCTTCACTAACACCTCGACAGGAACCGATGGGAGCGGTCCCTACCGCTTCAGCATGCCAACTGGATTCACCATCAACACCACCGTCGCTCCCATCTTTGATGGGACCAACTACACAGGGCATCTCGGCGTCAACTATATCCAGGTGCTCTCAGCGAGTATCCTCGGAACAGGGGATTGCTTCACCTACGATTCGACCCATTACTATCCCGTCTTATGCGATGGCACCTTTGCAAGCAACCCCTTTGCGGACACCTGGTATGGGGTCCATTTTAACTTTTATATGACGCTCAATTTAATCATCCCCATCCTTTAACCCACGAGGAGACATCCCATGGCTACCGTTCCCGATCTCTGGACAGTTTTCACAACCTTCATCACCGCAACAAGCCTTAACCCGACAACGGGATCAGACGCTGTGATGAACTCCGCTTACTTGCAAATCAACAACATCCTCTTCATCCAGATGCGCTTTTCCCAGTCCCAACTTGGCCTTGCAGGCTTGGGCAGCTACCTGTTCAACCTCCCCTCAGGATTCACGGTCAATACAACTATTGCCCCTACAGGCGCCTGCTTAGGCAGCGCGAACGCCACGACGGGAACGAGTGCCTACGCCAGCGGCGACGCCTCCGTTTACGACTCGACCCACTACACCCTCGGCATGGGAACAGGGGGAACGAGCTATATCGTCGGCGCCCTCTACTACAGCCTGCTGAACCTCAACCTAACCTATAGTGCTAACTTAATCATTCCGATCAACACACCTTAAAGGAGAGATCATGAAACAACAATACAACGTCGACCCCTTTGCCCCTGCCAATAGCGCAACGGCTTATCCCACGATCCAACAAGCGATCGATGCCGCTAAACAAGCTGGAGGCGGGGAGGTCTTTTTAAAGGCAGGCACCTACATCGAAAACCTCCTGCTCGAGCCCGGTGTTGATCTGAGAGGGGTTGAGAAAAACGCCTCCTGCATCATCGGCAACCACCGGCTGATCAGCGCAGGGGAGCTTGCAATCTCTAATCTGTTGCTGACCAACTTCTCTGACACGCTTCTCACGATCGACGACACGCTTCCTCAAGAAAGTGTCAAGCAGAGTATCCAGAACAGGATTCAGGAACAACCCTCCCTGGCTTTCCAAGACAGAGAGCAAGACAAGCAAGAGGATCGACAAGGACAAACGCGCGAACAGAGCCCAGAGGAAAGAGCAGAATACCCAGAATACAAAGAAGAGCCACAACAAGAAGAAAGACAAGAAGAGTTTCCTTCACAAGAGGAGAACCCACCCTCTGAAATCGAACAGCCACCAGGCGATGAACAGGTGATCCCCCCTCCACCTCCGGCAACTCCTCCCGCTCCCCAAATAGCCGACCAGGTCGATCCCCCAAAACCTCTCACCGTGAGCAGATCAGACAAACCGCTGCGCCTGACGCTAAACAACTGCTACCTCAATGTTCAGGGCAAGCAGGGCATTGTTCTTAACGCCGCTCAAGGGACCCTCTTTTTCAACTCCTCGACCCTCTCCAGCCGCCAAAGCGCTCTGCACCTGGTTGCGGGAACTGCCGTGCTGCAGTGGAGCTGTGTGACCGCTGTCTACGCCGATGCGATCCGCCTCGATGAGAGGGCAACGATCTGCTGTCTCTATAGCGACATCTCAGCGCTCTCCGGTCATGTCTTCCACATCAACTCAGAGAACGCTTCTGTCTCTAGCTGGCACGGGGTCTACCAAGCTAATAGAGCCTCTGTGTTCCACTTCTCTGCAGATGGCACAGCAAGATCTGAGTATGACGTGATCCAATCAGCTGCCGACAACGCCTATTTTGCGACAGCAGATGATGCCTATGGGACACTCAACAGCGCCCATCTGCAGACAAGGGCCAGCGCCAATCAGGTCGACCCACAAATCACCCTCAACAACACGGTGACCAGTCGTCTAAGCCGGGGGACAACTCTTGTCCAAGCCTCGATGAACGTGCTCATGGAGGGCAATTCTGAGTATGTCGCCTCCTCTGGCAACCTCAGCTTCACCCTCCCTCTCCGCTCTGAAATCGGCGACACGCTTCTTTTAGTTCTCCGCGGCGCCCCCCACTGGAAAATCTCTCAAGGAGAGGGGCAACAGATCCGCGTGCAAGAGCGCTCCACCAGCAAAGGGGAGCAAGGGGGGATCAGCGCGACCTGTCAAGGGGATGCGATCCAACTGGTCTGCACAGAAAAGGACAAACTCTGGGAAGCCTACAATGTGGTGGGAACGTTAAGCATCGCATGAGCCGATACCGGAAGAAAGACCAGATCGCCGTTGCAACACTCATCCTTAGCCTCTTCATCGTTCTGGGGATCTGTTTGCTTGCCAGTCTGGTCTGCTTTTTGCTCCGCTCTGGAATTAGAATTCCAGAGCCGCTCTTGCAAAAGGCCCTTGTAGAGTCAAATCTGCCCCAATAGAGGGGGCGTCAAGCGTGCCAAAATAGTTGAGCCTGAGCTGCCGAAACCAGATCTGCGTTTCCCACCCCGCTTGGAGTGAGAAGCGGACGCTCTCCCATGCCCAGATTCTTTTCAGGGAGGCCTGCAACTGGAGCATCGTGAAGAGGCGATTGCCACTCTCCTTAAAGCCGATCGTATTGCTTGAGCCCGCATTGAGAAAATCAGAATAGGTGGTTTTCGCCGAGCTTTTGCCAAACAACCCGGAGAAGGAGACCAAGAAATCGAAGCTAAACTCAAGCGGCATGGTGAACGCCATCCCGAGGGCAATTTTCGGGCCCACCCCCCACGTGTTGTTGTTCCCCTTGATCTTCTGGGGTGACTGGGCAAGGGGGGATTCGATCAAGTAGTCCTGATAATTCACAGAGAGCGACTGATCGATCACCGCATAGGCAACGCCAAAAATCGGACGGATCGAAAAGCTCTTGAGAAGGGGAATCACCTTCTCTAAGGTCAGCTCGACATTGTTCAGCTGCAGGTGCCATTTTCCCCTGACTGAATTGACAAACGCATTGCCAGAAAGAGCTGGACTTGCTTGAGCCATCGTCGTGTAGAGGTCGTAGACACTACTCGTTTCATGAGTCGAGTTGCTCTGATCGAAATAGGTCCAGGACAGGTCCAACCCCCACCCCTCAAAGCCCACCGGCACTCCCAGATCGAGGCGAAAGGCGGGTGAATACTTCCAATCGGGCTGGATGAAATCCCCCGTGTACTGGGTCAGCGTGGTTGTCGAGTTGGGCGAGCGCATCGCATAGGCGAGGGAATCCTCAACGGGTTTGAAGTAGAGGAAATCTCCGAACAGGCGCATGTTCTCAAGGTTGCTCTTCTCATAGGCACACACAAGGACCCCATTTTCGCAGCAGGTGCTCTTTTTTTCAGGAGGGTTATCCCAGCCAAAGAACCAAGCAAGCGGCCCTTTTAAGGCCTTTGCTGCAGGATCTGCACCAGAGGCTGGAGCATCGCCTGCCGGATCGGCTAAGAGGTAGGTCGGGAGCATTAAGAGATTCACCGAAATGGCAAAGGCCCACGCGTTCCATTGGGGCAACATAGACTTATCCTCCACTAGTGTTCAAAGTAGGAACTGACGTCTACAGAAGGGGTTTGCTTGGGCCGTCTGTGTTTGCAGATGAATTCGTCGAGCTTGTCGACAGGGACCCGGTATCTTCCGTTAATCACGATCGCATCGAGCGCCCCACTTCTGATCGCTTTCCTGACCGTTGCAGGGGCAAGCGCTAAAGCTTCAGCAGCTTCAAAAACGGTGAACACCAACCTCTTAGAGTACTTTCCTGAGCGTCTTTTCATCAATTGCGGATGATGACAAGTTGTACAATTTTAGTCAAAAAAAAATTAAAATGCACGTTTTAGTGGTGTATATAAGTCCAATTATATACACTTTTTTTTCTCATGAAAAGACGATCGCGACTCACATTCTCTCACGTAGAAGCAGAAGCCATGAGCCGGGAGTATTTGTGGAGAACACTGAAAAATGTCTCCCTCAAAGACGCGGCGATGGAATGGCTTGGCTTGATGCCATTGAACACGAAAAAAAACTATCTATCGGGCCTGAGGATGCTCACCAAGCTCGAGATCATCAACCTCGACCAGTCGATCCAAACCTTCTCCCTTTCCAACCACGATCTGGTCTTCGATAAGATTGCCAACATCTCCACCTGGTCAGAGTGCACCAAGCAAGCACGCGCTGCTCTTTACATCTCTCTCACCCGTTTTCTCTCAAGGCGGACAGAAGGGATCATTAAGAAAGCGGTCCCCCAACGGGGCGATATCCGCAAGACCTTCTTCAAAATCCGGGAAAAGGTCAAAACAGAGGCGCTGCATATCCACGAGTGGAAAAAACTGATCTACACGATGAAGAAGATCAACTTGCGCGATGCAATCGTTGCTAAACTCTGCATCCAAGGCGCGCGCCGGATCCAAGAGGTGCTCAATCTGAGCATCCCCCAGATCAATCCCCAGAAGATGCAGATCCTCTTCCGCCTCAACAAAACCCGGGGCCTTGCCAAAGATGTGATCGTCACGATCCCCGAGTCTGCCATGCAAGAGATCCTCACCTACATGCACAAGCGCCGTCAGGGCTACCTGTTCATCACCTCAAAGGGGAAACAAGTCCGCTACAGCCAGATCATGAAATCGCTCAAGCGGGCAGCTAAATTGTGTAAAATCAATAAACGGATCCACACCCATGTGCTCCGCACAAGCGCGATCACCTACCTCCGCTCGCTCGGCCTCCAAGACTTTGAGATCCAGCGGCTGACAGGGCACGCCTCGACAGAGATGCTCAACGCCTATGACAAAACAACAATGGAGAACAACTCCTCCCAAAGAATCTCTCTGATTTAAATAATGAATTGACTATTCAGAGACAAAACGGTATCCTGGTCCCCGTTGAGTTAAGAGGATCACCATGTCCACGATACCCTTTTCTGAAGCGCGCGCCCAGTTAACCGACGTTGTCAATCGCGTCTCTTACAAGAATGAGCGGTTCATCCTGACGCGCAAAGGCAAACAGATTGCAGCCATTGTCTCGTTAAACGATCTGAAAGCGATCGAAGCCTCCTATCAAAAAACCACAGGCCCCTCTAAGACTGGAACCTGTAAGACAGGGACCTGCAAGAAGCGGCGGATCGACCTTCTCTAATCCGATGGAACAGCTGTCAAGTCAGAACACCCACCCCCATCTAGAGCAGAAGGAGAGGCAGATCTCCCAATCGCCCTCTGGATGGCCCCCTGGGTGGACAGAACCCCTTAAAGCCCAACTGGAACAGCTTCTGCGCGAATCTCAGCCTCCTCCTCTTAATGGGGAGGGGAATCATAGACCTCAAACATCGAAGAAGGCCTGCTTCTTGTGAAACGCCCTATTAGGCCTCCTTTAGGGCTCCTTTTGGCTGGGTACACGGTGAACTTAGCCCTCTTTTCTTGCTCATCGACAAAGCGGACCTTCGGTGTCTGGGACAGAGAGGGATAGATCACATCTTTGAATAGTTCAGTCAAAAGCGCTTCTGTAAAGGAGACTTTAAAGTGGCTCTCATCCAGCTCACACACAATCTGAGACTCTGAAAAGCTCCGATAGAGCAAGCAGATCCGGTCACTCCTAAGACGGATGTGAGCTGATCGCTTGTCTTTCAGCGTGACTTTGCAGTCATGTTCACAGATCTTCTTGCTCACGTGGTCTGATTCGAAGCACCGACTGTCAATCACAAAGGTGTTGACCGCTTTTTTGGTCACGCATTGGGTATGGGCCCTCTCAGAAATACGGGGGGGTTGACGCACCGGGGGAGGGGGGACAACCTGCTGAAACAGATCGGTTAAGAGCGCTTCGGCAAAATCGGATGAAAAATGGGTCTTTCCCATCTCACAATAGATCTTAATCGATAGGGAAGGATCTGATGAAAAATCGATTGAGAGCTGGCGAATCTCGTGATCTTTCAAACGGCTCTGTACAGACCGTTCATCGTTCAGAGTGATTGTGCACACATGCTCGCAGGGCTTTGAGCTTGCTCCATCGGAGGGAAAACAGCGGCGCGCTATATCAAAGACGCTCACATCGTTCTCCGTTAAATGAATGGGGAATTGTTGAGTTGTCCCAACGGGTGTTTGAGAAGGGATCAGAGATCCCTGACCCACTAAATGAACTCCAGACATCTTCCGACTCCTTGAGTTGGCTTAAAAATCCGAGCCATTTTGTGCACCCTGTGCATTTCGTGCAACAGATATTTTTAATCACCAGAGTCTCCTGTTTTCTTAAGAGCTTGGGCAATCTTGAGAAAGCGCCCCCTTTAGCCTGAGGTATGGGAGAGGAGAAAATCGGTGATCTGCTCCTCGTTGCTCCCTGCAATGCAGGGGGCTTCTAGAACCTTCAATCTGCGCCTGAAAGGGAAATACTGCATCAGAGGTGTTTTTTCCCTCTTCCATTCAGGGGATCTAACGCTCATCTCCTGATAGTCGATCGGGAAGCTCTCCCCTTCTTTCTCAAGAGGAGGAGGAATAGCGCTAAATAATTCAGTCAGCACCGCTTCAGTAAAAGGGGTTGCAAAGTGGCTCTGATCGAGCTGGCAAACAATCTGAGAGTCTAAAAGACTCTCACAGAGCAAGCGGATCTGATCATCTCTAAGACGGATTTGAGCCGATCGCTGATCGATCAGGCTGATCGTGCAATCGTGTGCGCACGCTTTCCGGCTTGAGTGAGCCCGCTTAAAACAGTAACTCGCAATGATCACTTCTCTGATCGCTTTCTTAGTGATGCATACAGGCTCAGATAGGCCAGAAAGGGAGCTCTGCTTGAATACATCGGTTAACAGAGCCTCGGTAAAATCAGATGAAAAGTGGCTGTTCTCCAGCGCGCTCTTGATTGCAATCAGAGAGGAAGAACCCGATGAAAAATCGGCTAAGAATAAACGGATCTCATCATCTTTAAACCGATGCTTCACACACCGCCGATCGTTTAGAGTGATGATGCACTCGTGCTCGCAGCCCTTTGAGAGTGCTGTTTCATCGAACAAACAGGCACGCACAATCGCAAAGGTTCGCACATCTTTTTTTGTCAAACAAGGAGCAAATCTTTCCTGAGGGGCAAGATCTGCATGAGCGATGAAATGAACTCCAGACATCCTTCAACTCCTTTTAATCGATCAACAACGGAAAATATAGAGTGGGGAGAAGGCAGGTGAACAAAGAGGGGGTAGCTCCAACTGCCAAGTCATCAGCTTTTGGTTAGACCTCTTACGCAATTAAGGGACTGTCGGTTTTTCTCCCCCCATTAGACGCATCGAGATCGTCCAAAGAGTCTATAAAAAACCGACTGAACCTTATTGAACAAGATAGCTGATCCGCTTTTCATCTCACACAAAAGAAGAAGACTCATGGTTCGGATGTAAAAAAAGATTCTGCTCTTTGTATGCTCGGGTTAATGTCTCTTCTGTAAAGGAGACTCGAAAGTGGCTCATATCTGGAGATGCACCCCTCTGCTCAGGGGAAAGCTCCTCCCAGATCAAGCGGATCTGATCACCTCTAAGAGGGAATTGAATGGTCTTCTCCTCCTTAAGGACGATTGAGCAACTATGTGTACAGTTTTTTGGAGCCCCTGAACAGACAGAGAAACACCTCTCTACAACAGAGAAGGTTTTGATAGCGCTCTTTAACAGATACCCTGATGACCCATTCCTAATAGGGGGTAATTCATTCAGGATCGATTCAGTAACAGGGGATGAGAAATGAGACTCATCCAGATCGGAAGAAATGGAGATCTCTCCGGCAGATTTTCCCTGTTTAAAATCGTTTGAGAGTAAACGGATCTCATAATCTTTAAACAGATAAGAGATCGACTGTCTATTGGTCAGCGTGATATGGCACTGATGGTCACAGACATTTTGTGCTGTCGATTGAAAGCAGGCCCGAGCCACATAAAAGGTTTTTACATCCTTTTTTGTCAAAAAAGGAAAGGCTTGCGGTTTTGGACGTTCGGGAATCGGTGGGGGAGACTGAAGAGTCGGTTGGTGAGTCATTGTGAGAGAAGCTCTAAACATCGTTCAAATCCTTACGTTGAAATAAAAAAAGGGGCCATTCTGTACAGAGCTTGCCATTTCATGCAACAACTATGAGGGTTCGATCGAAAATAGGTGATCGGGATCTCAATTAAGGGGCTTTAGCGTTGAATAGTTGGGTCAACTTTTGATCGATCGATGATTGGATCAACCTTTTATCGGTCTCTAGAGGTCGAAAATGACCTCTTTCATCACAGAAGGGTCGAAAATGACCTCTTTCATGAAAAAAAATCTGTTGGGGGGATAGAACACTACATAAGAGATAGATCTGGTGATTCTTGAAAAAGGTCTCTTTTGTTTTCTCATTGAGAAGCGTTACCGTACACAGATGCTGACAAGGTCTCGATCCAAGACAGGCTTTAGAAACAACAACGGTTTTGATATCGCTGATATTAACAGAAGATCCCTCTTGCCGTCTGCTCTGAAGAGGGGAATGTGTTGTTGAAACACCAATAGGAAGCATCTGTTTCTCCTTCATCAAGCAGGATTAAAGGGAGCTATTATGTCCATCCTGTGCATCAAATTTCAACAGAGAAATGATCTCTTCAACAAGCATCACCTGCGAACAGAGCCCTTTGTTGAGATAAAGGTTAGAAATGGTTGACTCCTGGATGCCCCGATAAGGGGAAAGAAGGCGCCGGTTTTCCATTGCCGCATAAGGGACAACATGGGAATAGATCTTTCCTTACGTTAGAGAGGATAAAAGCGGTTGGATGTTCGATCTCATGAATCTGAAAGGTGCAGCAGCAGAAAAATCAGCTGGTCTGAGAATTCTAAGGGACGCCCTTTTCTCTTTTTTTGAGCTTTAAGCGCCAGACCTTTCATGACTTTGGGGTCGATCAGAAAAGTGAGACTTCTCCTTTGAACCAATTTCTTGTTATACTCGCGCCAGTTGCGTTTACGCATCTTTAGAACTCCTTCGTTTGTCTTAGAGGACGGCAAAGGAGTTTCTTTATTTTATGGGATTTTTCTCAAGACTTCTCTGTAGAATTTTTTAACACAGCCCGATCGATCCGGGAATAGATCCTGCTCTCTTGCTGCTTCCGATTGAACTCTTCGATGGCCTCCTGAATGGCCTGTTCGACAATGCGCGTTTTTGTCACCTTTTCTCCGCGCAGCTGCCTGATTTGCATCCAACACGCATCCAACTGCTTTAACACCTGCTTTGAGAGGTTAAACGTGGCTTTCTCCTTCTGATCAGATGAAGAAGAGAGGACAGATCCTAGCTCCTTCTGTTGGGGACTCTTCCTTTCCCCCTCCATGAGCGAGCTGAGGATGTCTGGCGTTGTTTTCCGATTGATCATCTGATCACCTCGTTGACGATTGCTTGATAATCAAGCGATCCCGTTGATTTAGGGGCATATTCAAAAATGGTCTGACCAAACCCGCTCGCCTCAGAGATGCGGGAGCAGTACCGGACAGGAGGGTAGAGGATCGCCTCATAATGTTTCTCTAAAATGGCCAAAATCTCCTTCGATTTTTTCACACGCCCGTCGGCAAATGTGGGAATGATATTCAGTTTTGTTAAGAAACGGTTAAACTGCTTCACCTGCTCCAATTTTTTCGTGAACTCAGCCAGACTATTTAAACTCAACACCTCTAACGAAACGGGGATCAGCACCTCCGTGCAGTAGAACAGCGCGTTGATCGTCAACGTGTCCCAAGCAGGGGAGGTATCGATGAGGACAAAATCAAACTGCTCCTCAAGAGGCAAGAGCGCATCGGCAAGGGTCTTTTCCGCCCCAAAATCTTTCCGAGCAATCAGCCGCTTGATCCCCGATAAGGCCTTTCCCCCAGACAGGACAAACAGATTATCCCGCGCCTCCAAACACGCCTCTAGAGCGGAGGTCTGCTCATTTAATACGTCAGCAAGTCCAGGACCTGTTGGGAGGCCGAGCAAATAGGCATCTTGTCCCTGCTCATCGGTGTCGATCAACAGAGTCCTCTTTCCACGCAAAGCTAATCCATGAGCGATCGATACGGTGGATGTCGACTTGGCAACACCCCCCTTGCTCAGAGAGATACAAATTTTTCTCATACTTAATTGACAGCTATATGGCTTTATTGCTTTTACGGCAACGAAAACGCTTTAAAGACAGGGGGCTTAAGGGCGCGGATCCTCAGAATCGAGAGGAAGAGGGGATTCTAAAAAGTAGGACTTGATCGAGGAGCCTGTCACATACCACTTCTTCGATAGCTTTCTCCCCTTAATTTTTCCTTCGCGCAGGAGTTTGCGAGCCGTCTTCTCTCCGATTCCTAACACCAGAGAGAGTCCTCCGACATCGTACAAAACATCTTCCTCGACTTTCATCATCTTTCACCGCATGTTCCCTAAAGAGTACTAAAAAAGAACAGAAAGAGCAATGAAAAAGACGCGATCCTCTTGACTAGAGACAAGATAAACCGTAAAGTGGGCGGATTAAACGATCGAAAAAGAGGAAGCGCAAACGTGCGTCATCACAGCTACCTATTGGTGTTGCCCCGCCCTGGAAAAAGCCTCAAACCCCTCAAATCCCTCTTCCATGAACTCGGCGGCTTTTACAACGGCTGTGGATACGCCTTCCCCCTTTACGTTGAGAGCGAGCTGGAGAAACTGCTCCTCCCCCTCAAGATTTCGATCCTCCACCAACCGCTGAAAGAGGGGGAGAGTTTCCAAACCCTCAAGCAGGCGCATAAAGCCGCGTTTTTTCAAGAACAACTGCTGCGCCAAGAGATGCACCTGCTCGAGCTCAAAGAGCAGCTGAAGATCGAAGAGATCGATGAGCACATTGTGCAGACAGCCCCCCTTTCAGAGGAGCAAAAACAGAGCGCTCTTGAGCTTCTCAATCGCTGTGAAGATCTGCGCTCCTCAATTGCGTGGGCAGAGGGGATGGAAAAAGCCCTTGCAATTTCCCCTCAATCTCTTGTTCAAATCAAGTGCCTCAATGAATACGATCAACATTTTCTGATCGATCCCCCTCCCGATATGCCCCGCCTTGTCAATATCCTCGAGAATCAGATCCCCCGCCCTTTCTTGAGAAAGGGGATCTTAGGGATGGTCGTCGGAGCAGGAGGTGTCGGCAAAACCCATTTCCTCACCCAGCTTGGCCTCTGTATTGCAACAGGAATCCCTTTTTTAGAAACCTATCCGATTGAGAAGCCAGGACACGTCTTCATTGGACTTGGAGAGAACGCAGAAGAGGATATCCATCGCCTCTTCCACAAGATCTTCCATCGCCTCTTCCATGCCAAACAGCCCCTCTTAAAAGAGGCCATTGAGCTTCAAACCATTAGTCAGAGGATCTCAATCAGCTCATTCACCGGCATCCACGCCGCTTTCATTCATAAAGGGGCGCCCACTCCCCTCTTCTACTCTCTGTTCAACCAGCTGAAAGAGAAGGAGCCAGAAGAGGGATGGTCCTGCATCATCCTCGATCCGATCTCCCGCTTTCTGGGAGAGGAGGCGGAAACAGACAATGCAGCTGCCACCCAATTCATCTCCACACTGGAAAAACTCACCTTAGAGCTGAAAGGCAAACCGACCGTCCTCTTTGGACACCACATGAACAAGTCGGGCATCAGCGGTGTCAATACCGATCAGAGCGCCGCACGCGGATCGAGCGCTCTGACCGATGGTGTCAGGCTCCAAATCAATTTAGAACGGGTCAAAAAAGAAAAACCGACAGATCCCGATCAGATCTTAATGAAAACGGTAAAGACCAACTTCACCCATTACCCACCCGATCAGACCCTCATCAAAGATGGATCGGGTTACCTCCACCCCTTTCAGAATAAGCCTAAACTTTTGAAAAACGATCTTCTTAAAAGCCTTGGCATTGCAGGAATAGGACTTGATCATGACCCTCTTTGATACAGTTTCGGAGCAGATCCAACACCGGGAACACTGGCTGTTTTATCCCACCCCTTCGTTCAATAAAGTGTTGCAAGATCTATCCCCTGATGACACCGATTTTGTCTGGTTCATCGTCACGATCCATCTGATTGAGCTCTTTGGAACCAAAGACCCCTCCTCCGTCCATTTTTCGATCGCGCGCAAACGGCTTCAGTTGCTCAAGATTGAAAACGATAAGGCAGTCGATATTCTCGCACGCGCGCTCGTCCTCGAGTGTCAACAGTTCAAGGGATTTTTTTTCAAGACCCTATCGATCCCTGGCTTAGAGACACTCAGCGATGAGACAGGCTGGTCGCTCCCTTATAAAACAGCCTACCCCCAGTTCACCTGTGCAACAGAGGAGGGAAACGCACTCGATCTGATCCTCTGCAACTTTTTAGAGACAACAGGGGGCAATCCAGGCAAAGAGATCGCCCAAGCCTTAAGACAAAGCGCCCCCTCCCGCTCTCAACAACACCGCACGAAAAACCGCCCCTACCCCCGCAAACAAGCCTGGTCAGTCTTTGTGCCGCAAAACTCCCACACCCTGTTCTGCCCGTTTCTCAGCCTCTTATCTGACGTGGTCTGGTCGACCAAGTGTAAACAGCGCTGGGAGAAAGAGAAAAAACATGTTCCTGCCATCACGCAAAGCGTCCTTGTCCGCACCATCACTCCCCCCTTGCTCAAAGGGACAACGATCGAAACAGAAGGGAATAAGATCACCTGCTACTCAGAAAAAGGAAAAGTGATCTCGAAGGTCCCGTGCGTCGACCCCAAACTCGTCAAGCTGATCGTCAAGGGGATGCAGTCCTTCTCCTCCCTATCTGGACATCGGCTTCTGCGCTGGCAGGTGCGCACCGGCTTTTACAATTGGGTCTATGAAGCGGAGGATCCCCGCTTGATCTGCACCTCGGGAGGCTATGAGGGGATCGCCAACCTGATCGGCAGTGGGATGAGCAACAAAGCCACAACAGAGGTCAAAGCGATGCTCCATGCCCAGGCTTACGGCCAGTTTGAGCTGCCCCATGGGGGCAGTGGAAATCTGATCATTTTAAGAGAGATCGCCAAGCACAAAAATGGAGAGCCCTCAAAAATCAACATCATTCTCGGCGAATTTCTCCTCCCTAATTTCACCCACCTCCTCCCACGCGGAGAAAAGAGGAGGCTCGTTCCGATCACAGACCTGCCCCCCCTCATCGGTTCCAAGAACACACACGCTGCCCAAGCGATGCTTCAACTGCTCATTTTAGAAGAATTTTCCAAACAATCAGACCGCCTCGCCTTCAGCGGCAGCATTTTAATCCCTAAAGAAAAGCTTAAAGACCTAGCTAACCAAGCCAAACTGCCCCAAACCAGTTTAGAAAAAGTGATCACAGGATGGACAGAGGATGACTGCTTATCGAAGGCCTTTTTGAAAACCTTTGGCGATGAGTATACCCTAGGCCAAGAGTATTCCAATGTCACCTATTTCCTCGAATTCCAAGGCAAACAAAGGATCGAAGGAGCCAAAGGGGGGGTCAAAGGAGCTGAGGCGCGAAAACTCCATCGGACGAGAAACACCAAAGAGAAAAAGACCCCCTCTTAAAATCCGTTGCTTTTTGACCCCACATCTCCTATCCTTTTTCCCCTTATGAGATCACTTCCTCCTTCCCTAACACCAGACCAGACCCACTTCCAAGCGCATGATCTCGCTGACGATCAGCTACAAGAAGAGAACCCCTCAACACAGCTAGTCCACACGTTAGTTCTCAATCGGTTGGCAACCGATCCTCTCTTGGAGATAAGCTGTCCGATCTGCCTGGAGGCAATTCTTGATCACCCTCCTATTTCTGTTCACAGCCAAGAAAAAACAGGTGAGGTTGCCATCAGGATCTTTCAAGGGCGTGTTGAGGATCGGGAACACCTCTTTCATCAACACTGCATCCAACAAGCCTATCAAAACAACCCAAATTGCCCCCTCTGCCACCACGAGATGATCGCATTTGATCTGCACAACAAAGCGATGAAGACACTGATTGCCAAACTACGTCAAAATGGCTTAGAGCTAGCAGAAGCTGATCTGCCCTCGCGTGCAAACCGATCGGTCGTTTTAGCAGCTGTTGAGCAGAATGGAGAGGCCCTCCAATTTGCCTCTGAACAGCTGCGTGCCGATCCATCGATTGCTCAAATAGCCATCCTCAATACCCTATCCGCTCTCAAGTCCATCGATCCCTCGATCCGCTCCAATCCAACGGTCATTCGCGCAGCCCAACAAAGCGCGCTGGCCACTCAGCGCAGATTAGGCCTTGGCCATGGCAAACGGATCACCTGGCAGCTGAAGCGATGGCTCTCCTCTTAAAGATCCCCTCATTTCTGTGTGTATTTAAACGGAAACATTTTCTAGAATGTCCCCCTGTTTTCGACAATCAACTTTAAGGGGAACAGATGAGCGGTTTAACGATAGGACTCACAATTGATCGATCCCATTTAATAGACCTCTTTCGAAATTCATTGCACCAGCTCCAGGTTGTAGATTCCCGCGATTAGATTGAAGCGCAGGGAAAACCTTTTACGCCTATTTCTATACCGATCGGATATGATCTTGAACCGC
>Ga0116228_10002652_pt1 | contig 15524 bp, 12 predicted proteins | sample S1TSphfallax_2_FD_89694 | JGI IMG/M metagenome (GOLD analysis project Ga0116228, IMG submission 89694) | Host-associated microbial communities from peat moss isolated from Minnesota, USA - S1T2_Fc - Sphagnum fallax MG | ecosystem: Host-associated > Plants > Peat moss > Unclassified | place...
AAGCACCCCCCCTCCCCCCCAAAAGGGAGGAAACCAAGGAACAAAATGAAAGGGTTTAGGGTTTGGTGTCTCTTCCTTACAAAGAGAGCCAACAAAAAATTATTGGCAACCAAAGCAATAGCTGTATATTAGCCATTGGCTACATGATTAAAATAAGAAGTAAAAGAATAAAGTTTTTGCACTTAAGTATAGTCAGTCACAATAATATTTGTTTTATGTACGTACAAATATTTATTAATCCTTTCTCTTGATCATCTTGCTTACAAAATGGGTTACAGACGAAAACCCCCAACCAAAGCGAGTGGCGGTGAAACCACAAGTGGAAAAGATCATCTACACTAATGAAAATTTTATGTCGTTGCTTTTACACAATTGTTAACATTGGATAAAGCCTGAAAAATAACTCACATTCCCAAAATTGGGCTCCTCAGGGGGAGGGGCCTAATTACTCGCAGAGCCTTATTTATTCCACACATTTGACTCTGTAATGTGTTTCCAAAGAGTTGAATCAACGACGACCGAAAAGTAAGGACCCAAATATTACCTTTTCAAAAATGTTGAAGTTCTTTGGGGGGTCATTTATCAATACATTATTGTTGTCGTTTTTTTTCTTCAGGTCAAATTATCAACATAAATTTAGATCTAAGATACTTTTTTAAAAAATTAATTTTTAATATATTTGAAAATAGCCTTACAAAATGACAATTCACTTTTCAAGATGTTCATCCTCTTCTTCTTCTTTTTCTTGATACACAAAGGCTTTTCGAACATAAGGTTCCATTTTAATGGCTTTCCATTAGAGTTTTATATTAGAACATTCAGTCATAACCATGATCACATCAACGGAAAATATGTGACCTTGCTCCTCGGTGCGGTTACCCTACACAAAAAAAAAAATTCAATATGAAATTAAAAATGAGGATTAATAGGGGCGGGCACTCGACACTCTCTATCGTAATGTGTAAGGCCTGGTGTGATGTCAAACTTGATGCGCAAGGGATCACTCCTTCACCAAATGAACTATGACACCGCTCAAGTTTTACTCCCTCTTTCAACTGTCTACCGAACACTGAAAAATGCACACATTCTTGCTATCCATTTTATTTTCTTGATCATTTTGGTTGCAAAATAGGTTCACTTACTCGTTACCTCATAAAATTGTTTAGACTGCTTACATTGAAATGAGTTTTTTTTCCTTATTTAGAATGTGGACATAGTAGGTGGATTAAATGAGAAAATTCAAAGTGTTTTTTTTCAAAAAGAGAGTGCACTTTTTGGGTTTTGAAATTAGTCGTTTATGCAATCTCACACACTCCACACTTTTGATGTTGGATCATCAAGTTACTACAGCACAAGAAAAGACAAGAAACCTCGGGAAGGGAGGCAACAGCCCCATCAAAGCATTAATGAAAGTTCAGGAAATACAAAGGGGGCAGGAAGCGCCACACAATGACAGCGCCATCCTCCCCAAAGATATTCAAATGACACCACTCTGCCCTAAAGGTTTGATCAATCCTATCGTGGATACAAGGCTCTCGAGTGGGCCGGAGAGAGTTGATGGCTTTCTAGGTGACCATCCCAACCTCAACAGTGGCCACCCAAGCTTGCTAGACAACATTTCTAGATGAGTAGTGATCGTCAAAATGCATCCTACAACTTTTCGACCAAAGGAAGTAAAGAATGAATCTTTTAAAAATGTCCAGCAGTTGTCTAATGTAGGAAAAGCTACCAGTGTGGTAACCTTGAATATTGGGAAGGTCATCCTCTCTTTCAAAAACTAGTTCGCCTAGTAAGATGAAGGGCCAAGAGAGGGCAACATTGTCCGAAGCCCCCCATTTTTGCCAAACTTTAAGGTAGGCCTCCCAAGCATGCTTGGCTTTGGCACATTCAAGAAAGCAGTGTTGCAGTGATTTGAGAGTCTCGTTTGGGCAGACCTTGCACGGAGGGGGGATCCCCATGCATTGGAGCCAAGTGCCAACATGGAGCTTGCGGTTCAAAGTGAGCCAAATGAGGGTGCCAACCTTGTGGGGGTGAGAGTTGTGCCAAATTTTAGCCAGCACTTGGGGATCCATTGAGTTGTTGAGGTTGAGTTGCTAGATGAAAGAGCAGATAACAGGGACCTCGAGCAGTCTCCTCACTTTCTTATAGCTCTGTTTAGCCGAGTACCCAAAGAAGGGCAAATCCCTGAATGGGGGGGGTCCCTTGTTAATGCCATTCTCCCAGATTCCAGGGGAGGCTTTCAATGAAGTCGATTTCAAATATCGAGAAGAGAAAAGATTTGGGGAGCACAAAAAGGTCTCTGGCCACTTTGAAAGGGGCTCCGTGCTTTTTTTCGAAAAGGACTTTGATCAATTGATAGCCCTTGGGTGAGAGCGAGCGTCACCTCTTGAGAGCTCACGGCTTTAATGAAGCCATTGGGGGAGATCCTGCGGAATTCGATGGCTTGGACCAAGTTTGAGAGTACTCCCATCCCTTGGTATATCCACATGAAAGGGGTGAGGTAACCCGCAACCTTGTTGCTAATCTAGTCTCCTGTTTGGAAACGGCTAGGGAACACTGTTGGGTTCTAGGGAATGCTAAAGATGATGATGTCTCTGCTTGTTTGGTTGATAATGTGGGAGTTCATCCCCAGTGTTAGAAGGCTATTCCATTCCTTGCCCTCCCGGTCCCAAAGATCTTTTATTCTAGTGCAACTAGCCTTAATGATGGCCTGCCCCTCGTTGAGTCCATTCACCCCTAGGGGGTGGCCAACAACATTGGTGACCAAGGGGTTGTTGAATATAGGTTTCTTGAGGACTTCTACTTGCGATGTGGGTTCAGTCTTCACGAGACCTACCTTCACGTTCATCCAAGATTTGAAGATGTTTTTCCGGAACGAGTAAGTCGTTTTTTAAAGTTTGGGGATAGCGAAAAACCAATTGATGTCATGATTCTTTAAGCCTTTGATGTGGACTGGGAGCTGAATCCGGTCCGTGCAGTGTCTCAAGATTTCCTTCCAAGGTTCACCTTTGGGAAATAGTCCTCACACTAAAAACTTGGCGAAAAAGGCTTCTAACTGTGCTTTAGGGTTGATGATACCTAAGCCACCACACGAAGGGGGGAATATGAAGGAGTCCCACTTGACCTTTGCCTAGGATTTAGACATTTTGCCTCCCCGAATGAAGTTCCAAACCACCCCCCCTGATTTGGTTGCATATTTTAGGGTTGGGGTTCCAACAAGCCGCCATGTACCACATGGATGAAAGTAGGACCTGGTTGGTTATTAGAATTATGCTTGCGAAGGAAAGGTTGCAGTTTCCCCACGTAATCATTTTACCTTTAAGAGAGGTCGTGAGTTTGTCAAAGTTAGTCTCCGCGAGGAGCTGAAAGTCGACTTAAATGCCCAAGTAACAAACTCCTTCGCTTTCAAGGACCCACTTTAGCCCTACCTCTTGCCCCCATTCCCAATCTTTCTTCTCTTTGCTAACTTAGACGGCAACGGATTTCCCCTAATTGATTTTCACCTCTAATGTGAGCCAAAAGAAGTCCAAGATTGTCCAGGCTTTGTCCAAGTTGTTTTGGGTTCCTTTGAAGTAGAGGGTGGTGTCATTAGCGAAGGTTTGGTCCCGAATGCAACCTCCTTTGGGCAAGGTCAACCCTTCCACCTTGTATTTCGTGTCATTCAACATTTGGCCTGTCACAACCCCACTTTGGGCTAAGTGTGAGGATGAAACTCACACTCCCAAAAGTGGGGACTTGGAGTCCTCCGGGACTCCCAAAAACTTAGAGCTTGATCGCAGGGGTCAAAACACCTCACATTGGGGTGTTCTTTATATCGTTGGAAAGCTCTTGAAATGTAGATGTCCAAAATGGCCTCGTATGAGTCATTTGAACATCTGCAGCCCAAGTTATGGGCAAAAGAAGGGCCGGGAGTCAAATTGGCAATTTGACTCCCGACCGCTAAAAGTCGGGAATCGACCCAATCCCGACGTCTGCAAAAGGAGTGCAACATGGTGTTGGAAAGCTCTCGAAGAGATTTACAAGATTGCTTCAGACCTCATCCCAATTAGAGGTTTGAGCAAGAAGTTATGGATGCCCAAATTCCCGGGAGTCCAACCCGGGACAATTTCGGGACTCCTCCTTGGGAGTCCCAGGAAAAAGTGTCATTCAGATGTAGCCTCCGTGGAGTAACATAGAGAATACTATATGGGGGAAGGTGGTGGCTTCCCCCAAGTCTGGGCCGTGGTGAGTAAAGTGAGTCCAAGGTCGCCTGTGGCTCATCCCAACACCAAAAGGGTGCAGAATGAGTTCTAACCAACTTGTGGTTGGTTTTGGATGCAGGATCGTGTAACAAGATAATTGTCCCTCTTCCTAGTCTAATCCCGAGACTTCTAGCACGCCCCTCTTACCCCCTTTAGTGCTAGAAGTTGGGAGCAGCTCCAAGTTCCAACTTTCCGCAATTCAACATACCTAGACCCTCAAGTGGGTCTAACAAGGAACTTAGGAATGCGTCATGGCCTAAGACATTCGTTGTTAGGATGAATAGGTATGGGGCCAACGGGCAACCTTGCCTTATCGATCTAGATAACTTAAAGTCTCCTCTGAATTTTCTATTAACCTTGATTAAGGAGGAGGTTAGCCAATACAAGGATGAGACCCACTTAATCCATTTGGGGCTGAAACCTAGTTTGGACAAGGCTGGAAAAAAAAAGCCCCACTCTATTTTGTCAAACGCTTTTCCAAAGTTGAGAAGGAGCAAGACTAGGTCTTGCCCACTCTCTATTGCCCATTCTAGTGATTCCTGGGCTAGAAAGTTGTTGTCCAGGATGCTCCTCCCCATCATGAAACTTGTCTGGTTGGGTCTGATCATGGAAGGTAAACGAACCTGGATCTTTCGCATTAAAATTTTTGTGAGTATTTTGTAAATACTTCCAAGGAGAGTGATGGGTTGCCAATTTCCTAACTTGGAATGATCTCCAGATTTTGGGATTAAAGTAATCATCCCTTTGTTGATGAATTCTGAGGTCAAACCCCGTGAGAGCTCGAAATGCTAGGAGGAACATGGGGGCGATTTTTTCCACGTTTTCTTGGAAAAACTCAATCGATAAACCGTTGTGGCCTAGAGCTTTGCCTTTAGGCAGTGAGGTGATGGCTTCTATTACCTCTTCCAAAGTCAACTCCTGGGTCATTTCGACGTTCATGTCTTCCGTGACTCAGGAAGGTACGCTCCCCCAACACTTCCTTTGGGCCTCTACAATGCCCGAGGAGTGGGGTTCAAATGTGTATAGATTGGTGTAGAATTGGGAGATGTAGTGGGAGAGGTCCTCCTATTTGGAGATTGTCCTCCTGTTAACTTCCAATTCCTTCGAGAGGGTCTTCTTATTGCCAATTCAGTGGAAATCAAAGAAAACCTTAGAGTAGGTGTCACCGTACCTTAACTAGCTCGTCGTTGAATGATGATTGAAACGCTTTACTAATGATTGGAATAGTTCAACCAACTTCCCTAATTCAAAAAAAATACCACATACGCACTCGTTTATTGGGTCCAATTGTAGTTGCACCTCTGCTAGCTAGATTTTTTTGGAATGAGCCCTAACTTGTGTACCTCTTAAGCGATTTCACTCCTTAACTAGCAAGGCGTTGCAAGTTGTGACTATTTGGATGGCCATTTTTAATTAAGGAGCCCATCCTATATCTTATGTGGGCTTGGGCGTCTCTCCTTCCCATGCCTTGAACATTGCCGCCTTGCACTTCCCGTCTCCCAACAAGGAGGAGTCAAAATATCTGTTTTGTTTAAGGGAGTTGGTCGACTATCCCTAGATAGTTAGCACTAGAGGGGAGTGATCCAAGAGTTTGCATATTGATGTAGCTGCATCGATTCGCCCCCCCCCCCTCGTGTCCAAGTCCTGAGAGACAAGGAATTTGTCAATGCACGAGACAGCGAAGCGCGCTCCAAACCTGCCGTTGATGAAGGTGTATTCTTTCTTGGACATTTTTCGGAAATTGTCCAACTTCCAAGCATCCACCAACCCGTATTGAAGTGTCATATGGTGCCAAGAGGCCGCCTATCTTCTCAGCATGAAGCGTTCCCCTACTTTCCCTCTTCGGTCCGTTTCTTCTAGGTGATTGAAGTTGCCGCCTATGATGACGTGGGCGGTGTCGAAGCTGGCCTCGCTCAACCACTTCCACATTAGTGCTCGTTCGTTTGAGGCGTATATGTTGACAATTGTCAAGTTTTCGTTGTCCGAGAGCTTGAGGGTTATGAATTGGCAGCACAAGAAAAGGCAGAGGGTTGTTGTTGGTGTCTTCCTGCCTGAAAAACAATGTGTGAAGAAGAAGGACTTGCTGTCGTTGGCAATCTCCTCCTCACCATCATTATCGTGTTCCTCCATCTGTGATGGCAGGGAGCAGAGCTCTTGCTCCTCTCAGGGCTCAGAGTTTGGGGGTGATCTCCCTGCGAATGAGGTGACATGGCCTGAACTTGCTCATCAGTAGCTGGTCACTCTTATTCAAGTTAAAAAAAGTGGCTATCCCAGTGGATTGAGACCAGAGGAGCGCAAAAGGTTCATTAGATGTCTTCAACGAGATGGTGGTGTGCTGTTTGGGGCAGCTGCTACAGTTGTTGCTGTAGAAAGTGATGCTCAGGTCATGATGTGGTTCTGGTGTGGCTTATATGTTGGATGCAGTATGTTTACTATCATTGGATAAGGGAATGGTGTAGAATAAAACTAGAGCAGATGTTGCTTTGGATACCAGCTGCCTGTTGAATCATGAAGCTGCTTTCATGGTTGTAAAGTCCTGCGACATGTGGCAGATGCTGACAAAGGAGAAGTTTTTTCTCTTTTGATTGGTGGTCCAGAAGGCCATGGGACTGGTAAGATGCGTGTATGGTAGCTCGTCCCCTTGATTTTCGAGCCATCGATGCTCACCTTGCTACTGGTGCTTATGGAAGGTTACCAGAGGCATTTGCATGAGATGTGCAACAAGTGTGGCTACTATCTAATGGCAATCTCTGTTCAGTAATGGGTTTGTTATGTTTCTTCTTTTTCCATTTCGACAGGAAATTGTTACCAACAAATTTGAGCACATTAGTGAATTGGAGGGTTTAAAAAACCCTTCAAGGCAGCAGCGGCAGCAGACTAGCGCAGCTGCATCCAACTGCTGTTCATTAAGATCAAGTACTTGCAACTCTACTAGTCCTGCAGCAGCAGCAGCAGCAGCAACAGCTCATGGTCTTCAGTACTGCCAGTCTAAGATGTAAGCTTAAGGTAATTTTAGTGTGGCAGCTGCTGGATCATGACAACAGCAGCAACAGCAACATGAGCACCACCACCACTACAACTACGATTTCTAGCCAGACGTTGTCAAAGGAGTCCTCCTCACAAGTCGACTCCTCTGCAAATTACAGCACTAGCAGCAGCAGCAGCTACAGTGTGACATCATCGCAGCAACAACAGGTGCTAGGCATCAAGGATATGCTGTCAGATGGAGCTATCATTTTCAAACTCAAGGATCTGAGCATGGCAACAAAGAATTTCCATCCTGCTAAGAAAATGGGCAGTTCTGTGTTTTGGGGTTCACTTCATGGCATGGATGTAGCAGTCATGGTGCTCAAAAACAACACAATAACAAGGGATCAGGAGGAGGAGGCTCAGATTTTGTTGCTGAGATGAAGAACTCATGTAGTGTACATCACACAAATCTTGTGAAACTCATTGGTGGCTGCAGCAATGTGCAACATGGTTGGATTTATCTTCTTTATGAATTTATTGCAAGTGGAAACCTGTGACAATACCTTCACAGCCAGTACTCGCCAGGATTTTCAGGTCTTCTCACTTGGACAAGCAAGTTGCAAGTGGTCCTTGATGTTGCCAAGGGACTTGAGTATCTCCATCACCATACATATGCTGGACCCTTCATTCACAAACACTTGAAAAGTAGCAATATCCTCTTGGACACTGAACTTCATGCTCAAATAGCATATTTTGGAGTTGCGAAAATTCGAGATCAGATGGGTACGTCAGCAGCAGCAGCAGAAAGTCAGGGTTCCAGCAGGAGCACACCAAGTACTAGTGGAGAGCAGCGAGAGCAAAAGGGATCATGCAGGCTCAGATCATCAACAGTCTTCTTCTACAAGGGTGATGCAACTTCCAAGAGGAGTCCAAGTACAGCACTCAACTTTCAAACAATCTCACAGCATCCAGATTTCAGGGAGACATGGGTACATGGCACTAGAGGAGAAAGTTGGTGGTTTGATCACACCAAAGCTCGATGTGTTTGCATTTGGTGTGATTTTGTTGGAAATTGTGTCAAGCAAGGAGGCAGTGAGCTTCTGCACTGCAGATCAGACTGGCACAAACACTTTGAAGAAGACTCTTCTCCCTGATGTCCATCCTTGCAGGAAAAGAACTAGGGAGAAGACTACAAGCATGGATGAATCCCTTGCTTGGAGACTCTGCTCCTCTTGACTACACACTCAAGACTGCAGAGCTGGCCAAGGATTGTGTGGATCTTGATCCCAACTCGAGACCCAATATGAGTAAAGTAGCTTTCACTCTTTCCAAGATTCTCTTGAATTCTCAAGCACAAGAGAAAAGCATTCTGGCAGTTAAGAGTCTCTTCACAAGTATGGGATCCAGAACCAATCTGTCTTGAAACCAGCCCAAATTGCTTATGTATGAGCTTTTGATTGTTTAAAGTTATCAGTGACATGAAAGGACATTTGATTCAAACTTCACTTTGTCCAAATAAATGTTTGAAATATGCTTAAATTGCCATCTACAATTTGTTTAGTTGTTCTGGTTGACATATTAGTGATTCCATTTTGTAACAGAATGAATGACAAAATTCATGCTTGCCTTCCTTCCATTCCTTGTCAAGACAACCATAATTATACCTTGAGAAGCAATCTCCCAGGAAGGAAGGACAGTATTATGAGTGGGCACCAATGTCAATAAGATAATCTTCTACTATTGAGAATGGTGGACGGATTGCTTAGAAGGGTATGCATCTTTTGGTTCTTTTCTTTCTAGTATGATTTTGATCTATAGCAGCAAGATGATGGGTTTAGGTTTTGGGGTTGGAAGAGGTTCGAAGGGTGGCAACGAATTTGGTGCTGCACATGTCAAGAATGGGAGCCATGTGGAACATGAACTTGCCTTCTTTAACACGGAATGGCCAACTTCAACATAGCATCAGAACTTTGTCCTTGATGGAATGGATGCTGCTTGGGTGGTGTTTTGGTAGTTGTTCCCTATCTATCTCTTGAAGTTTCAACAATGTTTTTTCTTCTGGCCTGAAAGTTTGGAGTACATGCAATGGAAAAGAGCAAGATCCAGATAAATACACTCTTTCAAGGTTTAACTCTTTCAATTTTGTTTCCATGCTCATTTTAGGACTTCTAAATTGGTATTTTGTGTTGACATTCTATTTGTGTCGCATTTTGTATTCAACTTGTGTTCTCTTGTTGCTTCTCATGAGTGTTTTTGTTGCACCTTGCCGCCATAGGAATAAGGATTGTTGAATTGGATCCAAATTTTGCAAGTTTTGCCTTATTAGAACCTTGTCTACCTTATTAGTGATAAATTAACTAATTGAAATTGAATTCATGTTTTGTGTTTGCAAGACCCATTTCAACTATGAACTGGAGTTTTTCAATTGACTCACCTTCATGGCAGACTCTTATGGTACAACCTCATTCTCATACCCTACATATGTCATTGCTCAAGTATGGTTGATTGTAGCTATGAGAATGTAGGTAGGACATTGCAAGGTATGTCATTTGCTTTCATTCAATTTGTTAAACATACCCTGCAATGTCATACCCTGGAATTCCCATATAATCCCCCTATGCATTCTCTATACATTACGAAAATTGAACATATGTATGTACTTTCTTTTTTATTAAGTTAATCTTTAATTTGAATTATTTTAAGCATCTGATTATGTGTCAAATGTAGCCGTTGCCCCCTATTTCTCAATATCCATGCAATTATTTAACAAGTCTTTAATTACCTATAATTTTTTGTTAGGTCTAAGCTGAGGTTATTGCTAATCTAGAGTATTTAAGGTTTAGTAGGACAAGTGGCAAGCAACCTTGAATTCTAAACTCTAATCTACTACAGACCTAGATCTAATCCCTAATCACTAGACCTAAATGTAGTTGTGCACCTCTATAACCCTAATCCATAATAACCTTAGATTTAACACAAACTTAACCTAAGTTGAAACCTTAGTTTTGTACACCTCAACACACTTATTTTGAAGGTGATGAGTTATCATGGCTGTTATATAATCTTATTTGGTTCTGTTCTTGAAGCACTCCTTTTTAGCATTTTTTCTTTAGGTGATCTACAATTTTCTTTCTATTTGCTCACTTGTGGGAAGTTTATATTGAATTGTTGAAGTCCTTTTAAGGGTTTTTATTTGTGCTTCGGCACATCTTAGCACCCCATAGATTTCTAAGTGTTCTATGACTAAATTGGATTTTTGTGTCATAAGGTTTTCAGTTTTTTGTTTCTTGTGCATATTATAGTGCAGAAGACAAACATATTTCCTATCTACTTTAGATATCCAAGTGTTCCATAACTACATTCAGTTTTGGTTTCATAAAGCTTTTACTTTTTATTTTTTTGTGTATATTACAATGTAGAATATATGCAAATTTTTTATCTATTGTGCACATTACAGTGAAGAATGCACAAGCAATTTTTTTTTGTTTGTATTTAGGTTGTTTTTGGGAACTTTGTCAATTGTGTTATATGCCTCAACTGGTACCTAGCCCAAGCTTGAAAAGAAAGAAATAAATAAATTACCAGAACCAAAAATAAAATATTAAGAGAAATAATTTATAAAATATATTTTGAAATTAAAGTTTAAAATTGATTTGACATAAATATAATAAAAGTAAAAAGTTCTTAAAGTTCAAGTGAAGATTTCAATATTTGAACTTAATTTTAAAAATTCATTTCAAAAATTAATTTTAATTGAAAAATTAGGTGGACCAAAAAAGTTAAAATGAAAATTTTAATTTTTGATTGATTTTTTTGAACAATTTAGATTGATTTCAATTTTCATTTGGTTTTATATCAATTTGCAAAGATAAATTTCACATAAATTTCAAAACTTAAAATTAAAAATAATCAATTTGAAATTTGAAAATAACACATAATGAACATAGATATTGAATTAGCCAAACATGGTTTGCAACAAGTTCAAAATTTTGAATACAAAGTAGGAGATTATTTATTTGATTCAATAGATTATTTATTAAAATATCCAATAAGCTTAGAATTAATCCGAAAAAATAGCATGTGCTATTTACAAGAATGTCCAACAATTGGTATGCTTCAAGCATTGGAATGTTGTCAATGTGAATTAAATTCAAAATTTTTGCATGATTTACATCATGGAAAAGCAACATATGAAAATATTTATATACAAAAAATGTCATTACCTGCTTTGAATGGAGGATTGTGGGGTGATTTTAGTGCGATATATTAAATATCAAAATATTTACAACTTCCAATTCATATTTGGAACAAAATAACTATCGAATTATGATGAAAGTAGGAAATGAAAATGAAAAACATGTGTTGAACATATTATATGCAAACAACCATTTTGAACCTACTATAACATGTGACCCCATGATAAATTCTTCAAATATCCACATTTGTGACACAAAATATGACATATGACACAAAAATTTTAAATCATAATATCAATAATGAAATTAATGAAGTTCAACATAAACGTAAAAGGTTTATTTGGAATTTTGAATTAAATAAAAAAAATTAGAAATAATAAAAATTCATCCTAAATGGTTGCCACAACATATTGCATTAGTTTTCATTCAAAAATATCCATATTTGGGTTTAAACACATCACAAATTAAACGTCATTTTAAGCATTTAAAATTCACATCCCAGGAAAATAATGATCATGAAATTCATTTTTTTCAACCAAAAAACCAAAAATCATTGAAAATATCATAGACCCAAACCTTTCATTTAATTCACTAGTTGTTCCACCTACTATTCAATGTGTGAAATTAGAAAAAATTGTCCAATCAAATTTAAAATGATGTCAATCAAATAATGCCAATCAAATGTGATAATATTGTTAAAGACAATCTTATTGATTTAAGAAGTAAAAATCCTATTTTAATTAAAGAAAAAATAATTCCAATTGGAAACATACAAAATAACAACAATATTAAAGATAATGTCATTGGTCCTTCAAGTAAAAATATTCCATGTCATGTTTATAATAAAAAGGAAACAAATATGGGTTGTGATTTTCCTACCAAAAATGTTTTAAAACCATTCAATGAAACTAATAAAAATGAAAAAAAATTAATAGTTTTGTCCAATTAACGAAAGAAAATCTTGTTTCAACGGAAAAAAAAAACCTTGACCAAAAGAATGAAGACAAAAATATTATTAAATATAAGAAAAATATTGAAAACATTGCCAAACATGCATGTTATTGTTGTAAAACATTGTGTTTTGAAATCCGTTTTGTTTTTAAATCATATTTTAATAAATTACTTAATGATTTTAAAACTGAAAAAAAGAAGACCCCATATTTATATGTAATTCTTGTCAAAAGAAAATTGATTGTGGCAGACAATTGAACATGACTTTACATGAACATATTACAAATAATCAATTGAACTTTAAATTTGTACCAATTTAAAATAAAATTGAAGAACATTTGATTACACCATGTCTTGCATTCACACAAATATTCCAACTAAAAGGGTATGGACAACATGGAACGCATGGAACCATTGTTAATGTTCCAACAAATTTAGATTTGGTACAAATTATATTGTTTCGATTGTTGTATGATGATATTTCAATTGAAGTATTTTTAAAAAGAAAATTAGAACACAAATCCATATACATGTCAGGTTATGTTTGTCTTAACATAATGATAAAAGTTTTACAAGAACTTTACCAAATTCCATTATATAAAAGTGCAAAAATTCCAATTAGACCAAACTGGCAAGATTTAGTGGAATTAACAAATACAAATGAAACTACAAAGTTAGAAGAATACACAATTGACGAAAATTTAGAAATAAAAACACCAATCACATTTGAAGAAGTAGTTGATGAAGATTACACATACACATTAGTGCAAAATATTTTAAATTTTGAACATGTTATTAACGACAATGACAAATCACTAACAATAGTTCTTGGAGAACGTTTTCAACTTCTTGGATTATTTCATGATGCACATTCTAAAATAAATATAATTTTTCCAACATTATTTTATGGGCATCCAAGAGCATCACTTACATGTTCATATCAAAAGATTGTGCAAGCAAAACTTATTAATTTAAATAAAAAGTTTGCATATCATATAAGTCATATATATTTTAAGACAATCAAAATTCTAATTCATTTTATATTATCATGTGGATGGATTTGTACTCGTAAAGCAAAATTGTTAGACCGTGTTTTAAAAATTAATAGGTAGTAATCCTTCCCACACTATCCCAAGAATTCAATTCCCAATTCAATTAACTACAACACGAACTGTACATCGTTCACAAGGGTTGACTTTTGATCGTTTAGCATTTGATCTGACCGGTGTGACAAAACATGGTCTAACTTATATTGCATTATTGAAGGTTCGTTCAAAAAGAAATTGTATTTGCTTTCTTCGTTATTGAATAAATTTTTTCAAGTGGATCATCTTGTTCAAGAAGAATTTTTCAATTAAAAACAAATACACAATACAAACTTGCTATTGTTTTTTTTTAAATCCTACCCTTCAAAAGTTTTAATTGTAGAATCTCTTAACACTCACTCTTTAACATTACATTTTGAAGATGTCCTTGCAAATCCAAATTTATTAGCATCACATATTCTTTGTTTAAATGAAAGAAGAATAAAAATGTTTATCTAAACTCAAAAATTTACAATGCTTTATCATAAAAGTTCCATATATTATCATGTTATGATCAACATGGCACTATGGTACTTTATGATGATAATGTGTCATTGACAAAAGACAAAACAATCACAAATTCTAGTGCTAAATTTATCACCACACTTTTTTATGATAACACATGAAAAGAATTATACATAATTGCAATATATAAACCTCCCAACATGCAAGTGTCACATTTTAATTCTATCCTAGAAGACATTATACAAAAAATGAAAAATGCCTTCACATGTCTAACTGTAATAATTGGAGATTTCAATATAAACATTTTAACAAAATCAAATCAATCATCAACATTACAAACATTCATGAATAAATATTATTTAAAACTCATTTTTATAGGAAGCACCATTATTAATGATACACAAATAGATCACATATGGACAAATGCACCAATACAACAATGTCATTTTGGAACGACACAAACATATTGGATAGATCATAAACCCATTTATTTTGCTTTCAAATTATCTAATTATGTTCCCCAATTTGTATTACCACACAATACCACAAAATGACTTCATAACACATAAATGCATGTACAGGTAAACACAAACAAATAAATCAAAAAATAATATATGTATTTATATACATACATAAATGCACATGTACAACATCTTATCTATTGGTAGGGCCAATGCGTTTGTGATGCCTTGTTAATTATTGGTGGTTTGAACTTGGCAAATTAATATTAAGTTATAAGAGCATCTCCACCAGTGCTTAGTATGTGACTCTAGATAGTAAAATTTATTGTGAAAAAATCAAAATGTGCCAGTTTAGCTCATGAAATTTGTTTTTCTACACCAAATTCATGCAACTTGTTATGGTTGGTAAAAGGCGCAACACAGTTGTGCACCTCCAAAAAAGAGTGTAATAAATTGGACTTGATTGTGACTCAATATTTCTGATTGGTTGATCATAATGATTGGTTTAGGTCGTTTGCTATTAGTAGTGCCCATGTATATGTAGTTCCAATTATAATTTTATTATTGGCAAAAAAAAACCTAAACTTAGTCATTTAATTTTCTTATCCAAAGTGACATACTGAGCATCGGTGGAGATGCTCTAAGTTCATCAACTTTTCCCCCAAAAAAAATCAATTTGCACATTTAAAAAATAATTTGACCCTTATAGATTCAAGAATGTTTTTTCATGATTTCAATTCTAAATTTCATGACAGATTAGTTTCACAATTCAATTCTTGTGTCAATTCCAACAAGAGCGTGTCAATTCAAACTTGGGTTGCAAAACCTAAATCCCCTAATCATACATTGCAAATTTATACACTCACAACACTACTTTGGACTTGCCTCCATCAAGGGCATAATCATCATGTGATGAACCACTTGTTAATATCATATCTTGAAAAAAAATCTCACTCATTACTTGGCCCTAAGGTTTACCAATAGGCAATGACTCTCTTTCAATTATTTCTAAGTCACACAACTTGCAAATGATCATTAATCCTAAATGCTTAAAACCATGACATAGGTTGGTAGTCCATTATTGACTTTTAAGCAAATTAAGGTGGCCACCTTTGTAAGTCTTGTTGAGTGCCCAAGATTACCTATATAATTTGT